>Ga0196964_10000057_pt1 | contig 89959 bp, 132 predicted proteins | sample S1_10metaG_FD_148615 | JGI IMG/M metagenome (GOLD analysis project Ga0196964, IMG submission 148615) | Soil microbial communities from Anza Borrego desert, Southern California, United States - S1_10 | ecosystem: Environmental > Terrestrial > Soil > Desert | place: USA: California | collected...
AACAGCTCGACGAGCTCCTGCCTCGCAGCCAGGGAACGCACCCTTCCGCCACACCATCGAGTGGCCACAGGTCAGCGACGCGACCTTGAACGCGCCCGGCGGCAGCTCCTGAACGTGCACCTTAACTCCCGTCATCATTCCTCCGTGTGCTGCGCCATCAGCTCTGGCGCGCGTTGATTTGCCCGGGAACCGGTGCAGGCATGCCGTGTTCCGGTCCCGGGACTTTCATCATCCAGCCGATCCGGTCTAGGCCGGCGCCGCTGGCACGCCCTGGTTCGGGCATCGGGAATCAATTGGGGCCATCGGGGTCGGCCCTTACCTCGGGTCCCGGGCGCAGCTTTTTGGGCCTCGGCTGCTCATGCACGCTCACCTCCTCGGTTGGGGCAAGGAGAGTTCCCCACCGGAACCCTAGCGGCTCGCGGCCCAGGACCGAGCGGCTAGATTCGGGACATGGCCTCCCGCGCACTTGAGCACATCCACGTGACCCCGGTTGGTGACGTGGTCGAGCACGATGAGTCGCCGCTGTGCCCATGTGTACCTGTCGAGGAACCGAGGATCATCGGCGACGCCCATCTCTGGGTTCACAAGCTGTTCCGCGAGAATCTGAACTGAGCGCTTTCAGCCGGGGGAGTGCTCAGCTCTTCCCGTCGCTGCTCACCGGCGCATCCGGATCCACGCCGCCGGCGACGTCCTCCATCACGCGAGGCAGGAGCTCGTCGAGCTGTTCCGCCTTGAGGAAGTCCAGGCCAGTGAGCTGACCGCTACCGGTGAAGTGCTCCCCGCGGATGATCATGTAGGAGAGGTCTCCCTTCCGCGCGAAGAAGAAGCTCTTACCTAGCCCGGCGAGGTTGGCCTGGACCTTGACGTTGGTGTCGATCTGGATCGATACCTTGATCGGCCGGTCGTGGTTTTCCTCCGCCGCCTTGCAGCTCAGCGCGGTGACGTACGCAGCCTCAGTCGCCGGGAGTAGATCGTTCAGCGGGATGAAGCGCTCCTCGCCGAACAGCTCCCGCTTCGGCGGCGGCAGGCTTACGAGGTAATCGTCGTAGCGGTCGCTGAACCGGCTGGTGAGGGCATGGTGCAGCTCGCGCTGAAGTAGCTGCTTCGGGCCGGTCGGCGGGCGGATGTTGAGCATCTCGGCGAAATGGCTGGTCGCCGGCTGCCCGACCTTCACCCGTTCCGAGTCCTGCTGGAACCCGTCGAAGTACGGATAGGCGATGAACTTCCGCGGCTTGTTGACGATGACCTGCTGCGCGGCCGCGATGATCTCTGCGTCGGACAGCTGCCGGGCGTCTTCGAAATCGCACTTGAACAGGAAGTAGAACGGCAGGCTCTTGCACCGGCCCGAGTCCACCGTCGCGCCCACGTGAATGAGCAATCCGGCGCGCGCGGCGGGAACCTGCGCGTACCGCTCGGACAGCAGAAGCGCCCGCGGCTCGAACTCCTCGAGGCTCACGACTGAGACCATCGATCCCAGGAGATCGCGGTCCTCATCCCCGGCCTCTGAGTTCTTGAAGTTCCAGGCCTTGCACGACGAGGTGTCGTTGATGCTCGCTTTCCGCAGCCAGGCCGAGGAGAGGAGGGAGTCGAGAAGCTCTTGGAGGAGCTCCTCTCCGACCTCGAAGTGGCGCCGGCTGCGGACGTGATCGATGATCCTGCCGGCCTTCGCGTCACCGGTGCAGCGGTGGATGACCAGGTACAACAGTCGCCAATCGAAATCCTTCATCGCGATCCTCTCCCTCCCGTCAGCGAACGCCCGTGGATCCGAAGCCAGCTGTTCCCCGGGCGGAGGGCGTCAGCTCGTCAGACTCGATGATCTCGACCTGAGGCACCCGGTGCAGGGTGCCCTGGCAGATGCGGCTCCCCGGCTGCATTTCCGCTGCGTCCCACGCGGAGGGATAGGGTGCTGTCATCACGACCCGGAGCGGGCCGCGATACCCCGCGTCGATCACTCCACCGATGACAGCCAGTCCATGCTTCGCGTGGCCCGAGCGCTCGCGGAGCTGGAGATACCAGCCGGGCGGGATCTCGATGGCAACCCCGAGCTCGAACACTCGGGTGAACGGCTTCAGCTTGTCGTCGGGAGTTGGGAGCCAGAAGAAGTCCAGGCCGGCGTCATCGTCGTGCGCGCGTACGGGTAGCCTCGCGTCCGGGTGGAGGCGCTTCACCCGAAGAGGGATAGACTCGGCGGTCGGCTTGACCTTCACGGCTGGACCGCGAGTCAGCTGGATCGACTCCACCCCGATGGGCTCGTAGTACGGGAGGAGGTCGCTGCCGCCAAATCGAATGAGGTGGCTGTGCAGAGCCAGCCTCTCGGTGTACGTCATCCACTCGTCGGTGAGAACAATGCCGATGTAGATGGTGTAGTTGAGCAGATCGACAGCTGTGTCCAGCAGCTTCTCGTCGGCCACCCGGAGCTCGGCGCCAGCGAGGAGCGCATTCGAGATCCGGGAAAGCTTGTCCCCGATTCGAACGAAGAGCCCAAGTGTCGAGCCCTTCGCGATGTTCGCCGCGCCGTAGTCGTGATTCTTGTTCGTTGAGAGTGAGCGAGCGCGAGCGCATGTCTCTTCGAACAGGGTTCCGAGGTGATCCTGTTTTGTCAGCTGGCAGCAGAGGCGGAGAACGGCGAAACTCTCCGCGATCAAGTCAATCGATCGGTTCAGATTGACGGGAGTGCCCGCCTGCTTGAGAGTTCCCGCCTCCACGGATTGGAGCAGGAACCGAAGGTAGGTGACCTCGAGTCTTCCAACGAGGGCGGGGTCGGGCTGGCAGACGTCGAGGTTCATCTCGCGATGACGATCGAGGCCCTTCTCGAAGAGGCTCTCGTAGAGCTGGATGTTCAAGAAACCCTCCTACACGTGGGTGAGGGGCATCAGGATGGTGACGAATCCGCTATCGCCGGAGGGGCGCATCGTGCTGGGGTAGGTCTCCTTCGTGAATCCCCACGTGAAGTTGGGAGTGCCGCACGTTGCGAGGAAGTCGAGGACATACTTCGCGTTGAAGGCTAGCAGCCGGCCCGGTCCATCGAGGACGCACTCGACCTCGCGACGGGCCTCGCCGAATTCTGGTGACATCGAGCTGACGACTATCCGATCATCTCGGAAGTCGAAGAACACCTTGTTCTTCGTGTCCTTCGCGAGAGGGAGCACGCCCTTCAGGTTGTCGATCAGCTCCTGCGTCCGAATGCTCGCCGAGGTGGCCTGCGTCTTCGGGAGGATCGTGCGGAAGTTCGGGAACGTCTTGTCAGACAGACGAGCACGGATCTCCGTGGGGCCCAGGGTGAACCCCACGTGCTCCTCCGAGAGACTCACTCCGACGGTCGCCTGGCCCCTCAGCATGGGCAGCAGCTCGGCCAGAGAATGAGACGGCACGAGCGCCGTGAAGTCCGGGATCTCCACGCCCTCGACCTTGCGCGCCCACATCGCGAGTCGGACGCTGTCGGTGGCGACGATGCTCAACTCGCCGGCCACGCAGTCCAGGTGCACCTCCGCGTAGGTGGTCGACTCGCCACCGGCCACCGGCAGCACCTGGCGGAGGGCTTCGGTCAGCAGAGCTGTTGGAACATCGAACCGCTTCAGCGGATCGGTCACCGAGGTGACCACCGATCCGAACACCTCGTAGCCGGACACGTCGTATCGCGCATCCGCGCTCGTCACGACAGCGCGCAGTCCCTGGGTGGAAACTTCCACCCTGTCCTGCCGCGACGTCAGGACGCCACGCAGGATGTCCATCCCCAGGCGGCCGACGATCGCGACGGAGCCGTTCTCGCCCTCATCCACGGGCATCGAAGTGGAGGCCGAGAGCTGGTGGTTCTCCGTCGCGAGCCGGAGAGTCCCGTCCCTCACCTCCATCTGCACGTTAAGATCGCTGTGCGTGACAGCGCTCGCCGGACAAACCTTAGCGACCGTCTCGAACGCACCCACCAGGGTTTCCTTGTGGCAGGCGAACCTCATTCCTCGCTCCCTTCGCAGGACGGAATCACGCCCTGCCACACTCCGCACGATGACGGTTCCACGCCGAAGTCAGGTGGCTCCCACTCGGCGTTGGCGACGGCCGATGCCGTGGCGGCGGCGGCGCTCTCGACCGCGGCGCCACTATCGCCTGCTGGCGCGGTCGGCCCCTTCGAGATCAGGCGATCCCGCAGGCTCGCCTGAAGTCGCTCGACACACCCGGGCCGGATGAACCCGGCGCGCACCCATTCCTTGACCCACTGCCAAGCCAGCTTGTCTGCGGCTTGGAGCATCGGATCACCTTCCATCTCGATCACCTCTCTCCCCCCGGCTCTGAGGCTCGCACGTCGCCCGAGAGGCTCAGTGTGAGCGCTCGTTGACTGACTTGATCCAGGCGCTGTGTGTCTTGACCACCTGCTCCACCACAAGCAGCCGCGCCTCGCTGTTTGCCTGAGCGCTTCCGATCAGCACGATCTCCACGGTGAGCGCGCTCAGCATCACGCCCAGCGATGCCCCCATTCCGAGCAGCAGCGCGGCCTTGAACATCCGAGTCAGCGTGTCGCACATCTACCGGATTCCTCCTTTGCTCCCGAGGTGCGCAGGTTCGCGATCAAGAAGATCGCGATACCCATCGCGACTCTCTCGAGCCCGCCGATCAGGACCACGCACGCTCCTTCGAGAACGATGGCCAGCCAGCTCAACACCGCGAACATCAGAGCCGCGTCGACGAAGGAGTTGCGAGCCCAGACCAACCCGGCGATCGTGAGCTGGATGATCAAGGCTGATCGCGCCGTGGGGGACCGCAGGGTGATGATCGTCTCGCCGTCGCTATCGGTGTCCGCCATCAGAGGTCTCCCTGCTGCTCGAGCAGGCGCTCGACCTTGCCGGTGCACCCAGCGAGCGACGAGCAAGCAGGTCGGCTGCAACGGCTGGGGTGAGGTCCTCTGCAGGAGTTCCACCCGCCAGGGTGGTGGTAGAGGAAGCAGCTCCTGCAAAGGTAGATCACGCTCCTACAGTGCTGGTCATGAGCTCGGAGCGGTGGAACGCTCACGCAGGCCGTCGCGGGACCGGTGGGCCTGAAGCGATCACACGGCTGGCATCGCTCGGGGCAGCCATCCAGGGAATCGAAGTCGCGCCCGGAACTCTGTTCGCTCAAGTCAGTCCTCCTGACCTGGTAGGGCCAACCTTGAGTTTCCGGAATCGCAGAGGATTCCGGAGAACCGGCGGAGGGCGGTGTGACGTGTGGCCCTGATCAGGGCCAGGTGGCCTTGTACAGGTCCGAGTGGACCTGTACAGGTCCACCTGGATCTGGTTGGATCCACCTGCGGCAGGTGAAAGGTCCGGCCGCTGCATGGCATGCTGGCTCGAGGTAGCCCGCCCGCGGGCGCTGCAGCCTCGAGAGAGGCGAGGGGATGGCTGGGATGCGCATGCGTCAGCTTGCTCTGGGGCTTGTGACCATGTTGGTGGCGTCGCTGACGGCGCAGTCCGCGCTCGCCAGAGGCAGAGGAGGGGGTACGGGCGCAGGCCACTTCACGTACGTCAGCGGCTACACCAGGAGTGACGGCACATCGGTCAGCGGCTACTCCCGATGGAGTGGCGGCGGACGGTCGGCGTCGTACTCCTCGGGGAGCTACGGCTACGGCAGCTCGGGATACTACGGCGACAGCGGAGGAAACTCGATCCAGGGCTCGATCTCCCGTGGCAACTGCTGGCGCTGCAGTGGTGCGGTGACTCACCCTGGCGGAATTCTCTGCGACGCGTGCGTGATTGCGGCCAACAACGAGGCTCGCAAAGTCGTCTGGGCGCGAGAGGACGAGGAAGAGCGGAGCCGCAACTCGCGCGGCGCAGTTGGTGTCTCGTCCCAAGATGCGGGTGTTCCAGTCACCGCCACGTCCGGATCGGCTGCGCCGACTGAGCCCACCCCCGCTGTGGGGGGAACCGACACGGGCTCTAGTTCGGATAGCGGCGGTGGCCCCAGCTATAGGCCGCAGAAGAAGCGCTGGGATCCAAGCGAGCACCCGCGGGATGCGCGCGGAAGGTTCAAGAAAAAATAGTTTGATGATCAGAGCTGCCGGGCGCGCCATGACGCATGGCCGAACCGCGCGGCGGTCATGCCATTTCCCGCCCCGGGTGTCACTCTTCTGGCATGGCGCTGCAGATTGCATGCCATCGATCGCGCCCCGTACCCTCCCCCCATAGCCGGTTGTTGCTGTACCAGGAGGGGGAGCGCGATGAAGTCCGACCAGTTCGCCCGCAAGCGCCATGACGTTGGCCCGCCGACACGTGGTGCGCCTCCCGTCGAGCCTGCCGCCTGAACGACAAGCGCCCCGCTCGCTGACACCTGCGCCGTTCGCCCAGGTGGGCTTCGCCTTGCCGTGAACGCCTGACAGGAGCGCTGCCGCTGCGGCGGCTCCTGCCAGGTCCGCTTCCTGCCGATGGCTCCCATGGGGGCCAGCCATCCCGGACCGGCCCCGTTCGGTCTGGCGGTCGGTCGTTCTCGACGGCGGTCGCATCGCGTCCTCTCGATCCTCGGTCAACCCACCGGCCGGAGGGATTCTCCTGGGGTTCTCTCGTTCGGAACGCACCAGCCGATGGTGAGATCCGGAGAACAGCCCCCCTACCCCCCAGCCGGTAGAGACCGGCCCGGTGGCTCGAGTGACTGCTCCGGATCGCCCATCCGCGCACGACATCAGCCGCGTGGAGCCGACCCGTCGGCTGGGACTTCGATCAGCGCCCAGCTGCGTACCCCCAGGCCCTTCGATGAGGGCCATCGTTTGGATCCTAGCCGTCCACCTGCGGCGAGTCAAGGGGATCGAAAAAAGATTCGATCGACTTGACGATTCGCGCCACGACCGAATAGACTCCGGAGGTAGGGCTTGAGCACCGGCGAGAAAGTCGATCGCCCGACGAAGCCAGGGAAGACCCGGATGAAGGAAATGTTGGAGGTCAGAGGCTTGAAGCAGAGCTGGGTAGCTCGGCGCCTCGGGCTGAAGACCAGCACCCTCTCCGGCTACGTCAGCGGTCGTAACCCCCCGCCTCGAGAGGTGCTCGATGCGATGGCGGAGTTGCTGCAATGCCGGGTGGAGGAACTCGAGAACGGGGTGGCGAAGGGCCGCAAGCACGTCGCTCGGATGACCGAGGTAGACACCGCGGTTCTCGTCGAGAGAATGGCAGCCAAGGACCTCACGGTTCAGGAGCTGGCGGATCTGTTGGAGGTTTCGAAGCAGACCGTGTACCTCTGGCGCAAGAACCAGTCCTCGCCTGAGGGCGTGCACCTTGAGAATCTCTGCAGAGTGCTGGGAGTATCCGCTGCCGAGATCGTTCGGCCGATCAAACTGACTCCAGCACGAGTCGTCGCCGCGGGCGGCGAGCCTCCTGCCGCGAAGTCCCGCTCGCCCCGAAAGGCGGGCCGCTGATGCGCGCATCTTCTCTCTCCCTTCGCTCCAGGGATTCCCTCAGGCCGAATCCAGCTGCAGAAGGTGGGGCTCGGAGAACAGCCCCCCCTCCCCCCACAGGGAAGACCCCGTGCGCGGTAGGTAGAACGCCGTCCGCAACCCGCCGTCTGCTCCGCCCGCTCGCTGCAGCGTGGAGCCGGCCCGTCGTCCAGGAGTTCCAGCCCCTGGCTGCATGCCCCGCGGCCGTGAAGCCGCCGAAAGGAAGACTACAGGGCCCGGGGTGGGTTGTCGATAATCACACTAACTTTTTCGAGTGCCAAGGGGTTCTCGGCGGCGGTCGAGGGAGGCTGTCGGATCCCTCATGGCCGCTAGATGTTTTGCCGTTCCTGCTCATGAGCGGCCGAGCGGGGGCCCCGCCCCAAGCACTTCGAAAAATTAGTGTAATTTCGTTGACGTCAGTCGACCCGGCCGGCTACCCTTTGAAAGGTGAGGCGTGCGAATCGATGGCGGACGAGCCTGAGAAATCTGAGGAGCGTAGGAAGACCGAGCTGGAGAAGAGAGTTCGCCAGACAGGGCTCAAGAAGAAGCACATCGCGAATCTGTTGGGTGTCCACGTCGTAACGTTTTCCAACTGGCTGAAGTATGGGAACATCCCAGACGACAAGTTGGCGATTCTGGTGGGGATTTGTCTGAGCAACGGGGTGCGGATGACGCCGGCGGAGATTCGAGCGGCCAACGGCTTCCTTCGGCCTCGTGGTCGGCCTTCGAAGAAGGCGGTGGCGCTGGGCCATTACGCTAGCCTCACGCACCTGCCTCGGAAGGAGCTTGCGAACATCCCGATCCAGACGAACGCCGCGATGCGAGTGCTTTCTCAATCGAGCCAGACCTCTCTCCTGCCTGTTCTTGGGCGGATCCCGGCGGGTGGGGTGCGTCGCATAGAAGAACTTGCTGAAGCTTCGATTGAGTATCCGACGGCGCAGCTGAAGCGGGGAGGTGAGCACTTCGCGCTCAAGGTTCATGGCGACTCGATGGACCGCCTCTTCATTGAGGACGGCGATCTCGCGATCATCCGGAAGCAGGAGACAGCGAAGGATGGGCAGGTGGTCGTCGCTGCTCTGGACGGAGAGGTCACCCTCAAGGTGCTGCGCCTTCGCAAGGACACCGCCACGTTACTCCCTGAGAGCAACAACCCGGCGCACCAGCCAATCGAATGCGGAGATCGGCCGCCCGAAATCTACGGTGTGCTCGTTGGCTTGTTGAAAGAAGAGCTTCCCAAGATCAAGACGGAGAAGTTTGCGCGTGTCCCGATGGTGCAGCGGGGGGCGCGCAGCAAGAAGGTGAGCAAGTGATGTCGCCGGCTGAGTTCGCGTCGTTTGTTCCGGCGGATTGCCGTGAGCGATTTCTTTCGCTCCTGCGGGTCTCGCCGCAATGTTGGGTGTTCGGGCGTCCCGACGCCATCCCGGGAAGGTACCGCAGCTTCAGCTTCTCAGGACGACTTCATCCCGCTCACCGGATTGCCTACACGTGGGTCAAAGGCCCGGTCTCGGACGAGCTGGTCATCGACCATCTTTGCCGCAATCCGAGCTGCGTGCGACCTGACCATCTCGAAGCAGTCACGGAGCGCGAGAACATTCTCCGAGGCGAGTGTCCGACGGCGCGCCGTCATCGCCAGCTCGCGAGTTACCGGCGTGCTTCCCTGCGTCAGGCGTCCGGCGATGTTGTCGGTGGCGTCCACTTCCTGGTCTGGATGGAGACCACGATCAGCGGGCTGCGCCGAATTCGTATCGGTGCCGCGACCGGCGGTCCGAAGCCGGACGTGATTCACCAGTTCTCGACGCGTGACGCAGCAAGAGCTCAGCTAGCGTTCGAGGCTCTCTGTCGCGCTTCTGATCCGGTCGGCCTTGCTGATTGCTGGCAGCGCCCGTGGAACTACAGCCTCGGTTTCGGCAAGACCGATATGGACTACTGGCCGCGGAACTTGACCGGCGCGGCCGAGGGTGGATGGCCGCCTCCGGAGTGGTGCGCACGTCCGGCGCTACTCACTACATGGGTGGCTGGCATCGGATCGAAAAAACAGCGGGTTTGCGTGGGGGTGCGTTGCGGCACTGACCTGCCTTACGTGCTTCGGGAGTTGCACTCGGGGGACGCTTCGACGGCGTGGGACGTACTTGATCTACTTCGCGCCAGTCACGATCCAGTACGGATCGCGGACTCGTTGCGAGAACGGTTCCACTCCAATCGAGTTCTCGGGGAGTTGTACCTTGACTATCCACTGTCGTCTCCACCGCAACGTGCGCGGCGAGTGCGATCGGGGCGGAAGAGAATTGGATCGGAGGTAGCCGTGGGCGCGAGCAGAGTGAAACCGTACAAGGGTGCGACGGTGCTGTACCGTGAGGACGGCGGTGAGTACGTTGCGCACGTGACGAACGTGCGGGGAGGACTTCACGACACCGTCGACCTGGTGGTGTTCAACGTCGGCTCGAAGCCGTTGCCGGATCTGAATACCAACGGAAGCAGGGAGCGCGTGTGCCAACGGGACGCGGTCGTGTTCGGCGAACTCTGCCCGGAGGCGCGGGCTCTCTGGCTCTGGCCGGATGTGCAGCCAGCGGTCTGGGGAGCATGAGCGACGACGAAGCAAAGTGCAAGACAATCGCGCTGCCTGATCCGGTGGTCGCCAACGCGAAGCGGTACCTGGAGATCATCCGGGACGCCTCTGTGCCGATCGCACTGAAGGCCCTTGCTGAGAGCCGAGCGTCGGAGGCGCTCAAGATCGTGGAGGAGATCGAGTTGTTCGCCAGGAACGCTGGCAGGAACCTTCGCGATGCGATTGTGAAGGAGCAGAAGAAGTGAGCGGGCAGCCAGTGTCTCTCGTGCGGGCCGCGCTCGCACGGTGTGTTCACCGCGGGCTCCTGAAGGATGCCTCGGCGCTCCTTCGTGTCCCGTCCCATCGCCTGACCGCGATCGCGCGTGGTGACGACGTGCCCAACAAGCTGGAGCAGCAGGCCATCGCCGCGCGGCTGCAGCTGCTGTTCTCAATGATTCGCCAGGCGCCGCCGCTGGCTCCGAGGAGTGCGTGAGGTTGACCGGAATCCCCGAAGAGTCCGAGGGCGCGCTCGCGGAGTTGCCGGCGCCGGCGAGTGCTCGTGTCCGCGGCGTGCTCCTGGTCGAGGCGAACCTCAACACAGGGGAGATCACGTACGCGGCCCCGGGCGCGCTCGTAGGCGATCCGGCGCACCAGCGAGCGGCGTTGCTGCGGTTCGCGCTCGGTGTCGGTGGCATCAGGGATTCCATCGGCAATGGAACGACTCGCGTCCACGTGAATGCAGGGGCGGTGGAGGAGTGAAGCTCAAGGCGCAGTGGCTGCCGGACCTTTCCGCGGAGGACTACTACGCGGACAGGGTGCTCGACGTCCCCACCCTGAACTACAGCACGGCGGCGCTGATGGTCAACCGGTCGTCGCGGCATGCGTGGCACAGCCATCCTCGACTCGGCGGCAAGCCCTCGCCAGCGGGCGACGGGGCAATGTCTGGGATCATCCTGCACAACCTCATCCTGGAGGGCGGACGGGACGTCGTCACGCTGGACTACGACGACTTCAGGTCGAAGGCCGCCAAGGAAGAGCGGGATGAGCTGCTCGCGCTCCGCAAGATTCCAGTTCTCAAGTCGAAGCTCGAACCCTACGCGGAGGCGGCCCTCAACTTCTCGCGGAACGCTCTGGAGTTCGGCATCAACCTGGTCTCGGTGGGGCGCCGAGAGGCCACCATCCATTGGCAGGAACGGTCAAGGCATGGATTGGTCGACTGCCGCGCTCGGCTGGACGCTGTCGTGGAAGCGATCGTCTACGACATCAAGACCACGTCGGGGTCCGCGCATCCGGATGCGTGCGCCCGCAGGATTTACGAGCGCGGGTACCACATCCAGGCGAGTGCGTACCGGCGGGCGGTCGAGCGCGTTGAGCCTGACCTCGTCGGCCGTGTGAAGTTCGTGTTCCTGTTCTTCGAGACGGAGCCGCCGTACTCGGTGGTTCCTCTCACGCCATCCGGCGCGCTGCGGGAACTTGGCGATCGCGACTGGGAGCGAGCGGTGGAGAAGTGGGCGGAGTGCCGGAAGAACGATCGCTGGCCGGGGTACGTGAGCGGAATCGAACAGGTGGACCCGTTGCCCTGGGCGCTGTCCCGGGATCTGGATCAGGAGGCCGCGTAGATGCCAGCAGCAGCAAGGAAGTTCGAGGACAAGCCTGCAGTGCGCCAGAAGACCCCGCTGCTTCTGGGACTGATCGGTCCATCCGGAACCGGCAAAACATTCTCTGCGCTTCGACTTGCCACCGGAATTCAGAGCGTGATGAAGGGGGAGATCTTCTTCATCGATTCCGAGGCCAGGCGAGCGCTTCACTACGCCGATCGGTTCAAGTTTCGGCACGTCGAGTTCGCCCCTCCCTTCGGGCCGCTCGACTACCTCGACGCGATCGAGCACTGCGTTGGCAAAGGCGCGACGACCGTAATCGTCGACAGCATGTCGCACGAGCACGAAGGACCCGGAGGTGTGCTTGAGATGCACGCTGCCGAGGTCGAGCGAATGTCCGGTGGCGATCCACGTAAGGCTGAGCGCGTCAAGCTGGGCGCGTGGAACAAGCCGAAGGTAGACCGCCGCCGGATGATCAATCGCATCCTGCAGATGCAGTGCAACTTCCTTTTCTGCTTCCGCGCGAAAGACAAGCTCAAGATCACCACGGGGCAGGATCCTCGTCAGATGGGGTTCATGCCCATCGCTGGTGAGGAGTTTGTCTACGAGATGGTCGCGAAATTCCTCCTCCTGCCCGGAGCCAACGGCGTCCCGACGTGGCACTCGGACTACGAGGGCGAGCGGATGATGATGAAGATCCCGGAGCAGTTCCGGGAGATCTTCTCCAAGCCCGAGCAGCTGTCGGAGGATCTCGGTCGGCAGATGGCGCTCTGGGCTGCCGGTGCTCCCGCGCCTCTGTCGGCGAGCTCCAGAATCGACGATCTCCTGGCGGCGTACGCTGACTGCGGCGATTCGGTGTTCTTCTCCAGGCTCGAGCAGGATCGCAAGGATATCTGGCCGAAGATCACCGCGCCAGAGAAGGAGCGACTCAAGGCGGCGGCTGACGCCGTGCAGGCCCGCCTGAATGGGAGCCCGGCGTGAGCGGCGAGATTCGGATCCTTGGCATCGACCCGTCGATGAGCTGCAGCGGCTGGGCGCTCATCGACGGGGAGGCCAACGTCATCGAGTGCGGGACGGAACGGGATCGCGAGCACGAACGTTCGGTGCCTGAGCGAATCAATGCGATGGCGTGGCGCCTGGCAGATGTCGTGAAGCGACTAGCGCCCACGCACGTGTACGCCGGAGAGCCGCTCATACACAACGCGAGGGGAAAGAGCATCAGTCTGATCAAGCTCGCGGGAGCCGTGGGTTTCGGGGCCCACGACCGAAGCAATCGTGCGCTCACGGTCACCGGGATCCACGACGTGTCTGCGCGCCGAATCGTTGGGTTCAAGCCGACGAAGGTCAAAGGCGAGAAGGACAACGAGCGTGAGCAGCGGCTGAAGGCGGAGGTGTTCACGTTCGCGGTCCTGAATCTCAAGGGCGCGACGTTCACTTCGGTGGACGCGGCCGAGGCCGGGATCTTCGCGCTCGCTGGACTGAAGGTCGTGAAGGGCGAAGCGACGCTCACGGTGCCGAAGAAGGCGCGCAAGAAGCGCGAGGGCGGCGAGCGGAAGTCCAAGAGGGTGAAGCTCGCCGTGAGTGCAAAGGATCCGACGGGATGAGCATCGGCGGGCCGCGGCGCCCGGTGCGGTCATGCACCGGCTGCGGGTTTGGGTACCGAGGCATCGGGCTCTGCCCGGAATGCCGGTCCGGCAGTCAGGCCCGACGCGAGTTCTCGCTGCATTGGGCAGGCCCGGCGCCCACCTGTGTTGGGCCTGAATGCGGCGAGCAGGTCGAGAGACTTCGGCACGGTCAGTGGGCGCGGTACTGCAGCGCTGACTGTAAGGGTGCGTGGGAGGCCGAGAATCGGACAGTGACCGGACCGGCCCGTCCCAAGTGCGGCATCGATGGGTGCGATGAGCGAGTGCGGATCGTGAAGTTGGGCGAGGGACCCGAGGGTGGAAAGTTCGGCCGGCTGTGTAGCCGGCATCAGAAGGAGGGTGCGATGACCACGGAATCGGTGAGGCCCACAGAGGCAGCTCCTGCGCCTCTGGGGGAGGCAACGACGGCGGCTGTCCCGCCGGCGGCGGCAGCTTCCGAGGGCGACAGGCAAGCGGCCCAGGCGCCGCGGGGAAAGCGGAAGTACACCCGGCGTGTGCAGGTCCCGGCGAAGCAGCCGAAGGCGCCGCGAAAGCTGGCCCGGGCGCGGCGCCCGGCACCGGCGGAAGCGAAGCCAGCCGGGCATGGTGTTGTCTCCGAGCAGATGGGTGGCCAAGTGGTTCAGATGGTCACCAGTCTGCACGCGTCCATGCAGATGATGGTGGGGATCAACTCCGCCACTGTCGTGCTCACCGTGAATCGGGACGGCCAGGTAACGGCCGCGGATCCCCGGTTCCAGGGGTAACACGTGCCGCTGAAGAGCTGGCCTCGGCCGGTGAAGTGCGAGGAGTGTGGAGGCCAGTTCCGCGGCGCGGGCTCGGTGTGTGCGGTGTGCAGAGAGCAGCCGGGCCAACGGCGACAGAGCGTGCGGAGGGCGGCAATGAGCGGGCCGACCATCTGCGAAGCGGGCGACTGCGATGAGCCAGTGCGCCGGGGCATCGATGGCAAGCCAGACACGGTGTGCTCCAAGGAGTGTGCTGAGGTGGTGCGACGAATGCACGGCTCGAGAGGGGAGCAGACGCCGACCCGAGCCGTCACGAGCGTCGTGGTTCGCAAGCCCGATCCCGACAAGCGGCTCGCTGCCGCGGCGGTCGCCATCGACCAGCGCACCCCCCGGTGCTTGTCGTCCGAGTGCAAGGAACGGGCGGCGCCGAGCCTGAAAGGCGGGTTCCGCCGCTACTGCAGCGATCGCTGCATGTGGGCTCATCACGGTGAGCGGCGGGCCACGAGGCGGGCCCAGATGGGAAGTCAGACTGCGATGGTTGAGACGGAGCGCGGCGGCGCGGGAGGGATGATGAGTGAGGCCGAGGTGGACCCCGCGCCGGCGCCGGTTTCGATCCAGCCGAAGCCCGAGGCAACCGAGGTCTTCCACGAGGTAACGGATGCGCGGGAGCTCGCGGCGGAGGTGGCCGCCGGCGCCATGCACAGTCCCGACATCATCCCGGGATCTGAGCCACAGGTCGATCCGATCTGGGACGCTCACAGCCTGCTCCGGCATCTCCGCGATGCGCTGGGATTCATCCCGGGCGCGGAGAGCGTGACGGTGCAGATCACAATCACCAAGGACGGGCGGATCACGCCGGCGGCGCCGGTGTTCGGGGGTGAGCGATGAGCTTGTTCAGCGCAGCCGAGCTGGAAGCACAGGGAGACCTGGGCTTCCCGGAGGGGCTTCAGTCGGACGACGAGGATGGAGAGTGCGATCCGTTCGGCGACCTCGAGCCTGACTACTTTGAGGCCACGCCCGTCAGTGCAATGCCGACATGGCGACTCATCAACTCTGGCGCACTGGAAGCCCTTCGGCAGATGCCTGACGAGTCTGTCAATTGCGTGGTCACCAGCCCTCCGTATTGGAATCTCCGTGACTACGGAGTCGAGGGCCAGCTCGGACTTGAGGAAACCCCGGAGGAATGGTGTGCGAATCTCGTCGCCATCTTTCGGGAAGTCCGGCGAGTACTCCGGTCGGACGGTACGTGCTGGGTGAACCTCGGCGACTCGTGGGCGAGCGACACCGGCGGCGGTGGCGGTGGCTTCTTGGGCTCCATCAATCGCACGTTCAACAAGTCGCACTTCCGACGGGGAATCCCGCCGGGATACAAGGAGAAGGACCTGATTGGCCAGCCGTGGATGTTTGCGCTCGCCGCTCGTGCGGACGGCTGGTACCTGCGGCAGGAAATGGTCTGGTGTCTTTCCGGCGGAACACGGGTTTACGCGCGCACTCAGAAGGGCGATGGGCCGATCACCGTCAAGGATCTCGTGCGACTCAAGCCCAGCACGGTCAAGCTCTGGAATGGGTCGAAGTGGACCCAAGTTCTTGGGTGGTCGTTGTCACCGGAGCCGCGAGAGGGGGCCTTCGAAATTGAGTTCCGCAGCGGTGAGCGGGTGGGCTGCACACAGGGCCACGTTTGGCCCACTCAACGAGGCAACGCGCGCGCCGATCAACTGGAACTCGGTGATGTGGTGCAGACCTGCGGACTACCAGCTCCGGATGTCCAGTACGCGCCTGCCCATATCGACGAGGATGTGGCGTGGCTGATTGGAGCCTTCCTTGCAGATGGCTCCTACGACTCCAAGCGGAGGATCCAGCTCGCGGGCAACACCGTGAAATCGGCCCAGAGGGTAGCTCGACTCGCTTCCACCGCTGCAGCGTTCGGTGGCACCCTTCGCAAGTACACGGACGGAAACAAGAGCGACATCGTCGTGGACAGCCCGGCCCTTTCCGCAATCATCGGCCAGTACATCTCAGGTAAGAGTGCCCGAACCAAGGGGATCAAGTCGCGAGCCTGGCGACACAGCAACGACTGGCTCGGCGCCCTCTTCTCGGGATACCTCGCGGGCGACGGGCACTATGAGGTCGAGAACGACCGTTGGCGCCTTAGCTTCTGTCGCAACGACCGACTCGCCTCTGACCTGCGGACGCTATGCGCCCGCTGCGGATTCCGCCTCTCAGTCAGGGCTGGTTTCACGACGGGCTTCGGCAGCCGCTGGGCGACATACAAGGGGGAGGTCCGTCTCTCTCCGGCAAAGGGACACCACAACGAGCAGGATCGCGGTGAGGTGGTCGCCATTCGCCACTCGAACGCGAGGCAGTTTTGGGACATTGGTGTGGAGGACGAACCACACCTCTTCTCCCTCGCTTCTGGAGTCCTCACGCATAATTGCAAACCGAACCCGATGCCGGAGAGTGTCTTAGATCGGCCGGCGCGAAGTCACGAGCAGCTATTTCTGCTGAGCAAGCGTGCGCGCTACAGGTACGACTGTGACGCGGTCCGTGAGCCCCACGTCCACCCGGATCGTGGGAACGCAGCTGATGAGGCGCAGCGGGCGTTCGACCGGAAGAAGCTGACCGCCCGATCGATGCCCTCCGGAGGCCTCGAAACGGGGCGAGCCCAGACATTCCGGGCAATGGACCGTGGACGCGTCAGGACCTACCACCCGCTTGGAAGGCACCGACGCAGTGTCTGGACCATTCCAACGCAGGCCACGCCCGAGGCTCACTTTGCAACATACCCGGAGAAGCTGGTGGAGCCGTGCATCCTCGCTGGCTGCCCGGAAGGTGGGGTCGTCCTTGATCCATTCGCCGGCAGCGGCACCACTGGCGTCGTGGCTCTGAAGAGGGGCCGCTCGTTCATCGGCATCGAGCTGAAGCCAGAGTACTGCGGCATCGCACGGAAGAAGCTGGCCGGCGCAGCACCGCTCTTCGCGAGGGAGTGGTCGCCCGATCCCGCACCCAGTGATGACGGGGGTGGGGACTGATGGCCGACCTCCTTCCGTTCGTCAGCCAGTCGGCGCCTGCTCCTGTGGATCGCGCCGTGGACGACATCCGGCTGCGCCGCGCTGGTGACTGGGAGTGGTTCACCGCGGCGGACGTTGACGCGCTGATCAAGAGGGTCGATGAGCTCGAGCGTCGGGAGCTCCGCTTGGTGGAGCTGTTGCGGCAGGGCGAGCTGGTCGCGGCTGACGTCCCAGCATCGGCGCCGGGCGCCGACGCAGCGCTGGTGTTTCTGCGGGCTGCGAGCGAGGTCACTCGATGAACCGAACCGATTGGTTGGCCGAGGCACTGTGGTGCTGGCTGATGGCGATCTGGCTCTTCCTGTTCGCGTGGCACCTGCAGCTATCACCGCCGGTGCTGGAGCGACCAGGGGTCTTGGACAGGTCAATGAACGAAAAGGACAACGGAGCGAAGTGAGAGGAGAGAGCATGGGAAGGACGACTCAAGGGCGGCGCCCGATGGCGCAAGGTAGTAGGAGCCGACCGGCCGTCAGGCGGCGCCATTCTGACAAGGAGCGACGCGACCTGGTCCGCCAGTTCGTACGCAGCGGCGTGAGCGATGACGAGTTCCTCGCCACGCTTCCGCCCACGCAGCGCGTGAGCTCCAAGACGCTCTACAACTGGCGGAAGGTCTTCGCGCCGAAGTCGATCAAGAGCCGGTCGTAGTACCCACAACCTAGTCCATCTTTCCCCGAGATCCCCGCCTGGGGTCTCCCCTGCCTTTCGGAGGTCGCGATGAACGACGTGAGAGTAGCTCCTGCGGTCCTAGCGCTGGACCCGGCCGCCCGCGCCAAGCGGCGACAGGAGCGCATCGACCGCATCACGAGCTTCGTGAAGGAGCAGGCGCAGACCATCGCGAACATCGAGGCCCGCGTCGAGGCAGCTGACGCGCGAGTGAGGAACACAGAGGTTCGTCTTGAACGGGCCGCCCGGCTCCTGGGCTTCCGGGTGGCCGAGGTGGATCGACTGCAGACCGTGCTCCGCCAGCTGTTGGAGGCGAGCGCGGTGCCGGCGGACCGGATCCGAGACGTGATGGATGCGCTCGCCGTGACGCCGGCGAGCGGCTGACGCTGCCGCTCCGAGGTCCGCCTAGAGTTCGGTGCGGAGGGAGATAGAACCCCGCGCCACGGAGTCCCGGTGAAGAGAGGAGGTCCCTGTGGCTGGACGGATTCTGCGCCTGAAGATGGATGAAGACCAGGTCTCGAGGACTCAGGTTTCGATGCCGGCTCCGACGGATGCGTCGCGCGCGTGGGCGCTCGCGGCCTTCGGCAAGCTGCGATGCGAGCCGCTGGCGGTGCTCTACCGGCTGGCGCTCGCAGCAGGTCCCACGCGCGTGGCACCGATCAGCGTTCGGGCGCTTGCCCAGACCCTCGGTCTCGGCCGGGACACAGTGAAGTGCTGCATCGCGCAGCTGTCGCGCATCGGTCTCGTTCGGCGCATGGGACCCCGGGCCTGGGAGCTTGTCGTGGACCCGATGCACCCGGACCCGACGGCCCTCGAACTGACCTGGGCAGGTCCGAGTGGACCTGTGCAGGTCAATTCGGACGTGGCTGGGTCAATGCCCGCGGTGGGATCCAGCTCGCAGGACCGGGTAGGTGCGACGGAGAAACCTCCGCCGGCGGAGGCCAAGACCAAGAAGCGCCGCGGCCCGAAGGCTGCCAGGGGCGAGCGGCGGCGAGAGCCCGACAAGGACGTCGCCCACTCTCCTGAGGAGCGCGAGATCATCCGGGAATTCCGGAAGGCGTACCTCACTCATGCGGACCCCGGCTACAAGGGCTTCACACCCTACATCAACAAGACGGAGGTCGAGTCGGCCGGGCGGCTCCTCAAGAAGCACGGCCGCGAACTCATTCTGAAGGTCATCGACTGGACCGTGAAGCACAAGGAGACGCCGCGGGCCGGCAGTCGGTGGACTGGGTGGAGCGGCGTGATCAAGTCGCTGTCTAACCTCCTCGAGCACTTCGCAACGCTCGAGCAGAAGATGCGCTTCGCCCAGGCGAAGCCAGAGCGGCCGACCTTCCTCGGTCATGTGATGGACCTCGATGCCCCCGGTGAAGGAGGTGATGGCGATGGCCGCTAGGCTGCGAGCGATTGATAACGAAACCCGGATCGCATCCGGGAACCCTGCCGTGCCGGACGAGAGCGAAGAGGTCGAGGCTCTCGCCCTCTCGTGCATGATCCTCCATCGGCGGGCCTGCTACGAGGCGATGATCTACCCGCTGACGCGAGAGCACTTCACCTCGCAGAAGCACCGACTGCTGTTCGACGTAGCAACTGCGGCGTACGAGGAGGGTGAGAGTGGCGAGGTCGGCCTGATCTTCCACCGAATGGAGCAGGCTGGGAGAGCTCAGTCGTATTCCCTCGTGGACCTCCTGAGCGTGTTCGAGCTGGCTCCGACCTCCACGATGATACGTGTGTATGCGCAGCGGCTGGAGGAGCTCAGGCTACGGCGCGCACGGCGGGAACGGTTGGTGCATGCCTACGACCTCCTCCGGAGTGGGGATGAGGACGGCGCGGAGTCGGCACTCCGGGAGGCTCTCGAAGTTCCGCGACTGGACAAGGCCATCGAGTCGCAGGATCTCCAGGTAGAGCGCTTGGCTGAGGAGCTGAAGGCCGAGCCCGAGTCAGGGGTCGTTGGGCTGCCGACGGGATTCAGCCGCCTGAACCGAGCGACCTGGGGCCTCACGCCCGCGACGTACTGGCTGATCTTGGGACAGACGTCGGCCGGCAAAACGACGCTGGTCCTGCAGATCCTGCTGGCCGCGGCCATGGCGGGTGGCGCGGTCTACATATGGTCCAAGGAAATGAACCGCCTGAAGCTGCAGCGCCGACTGCTGCGCATGCTCTCCGGCGTCGAGCTCCGGCCAGGCGGCTGGAACAAGCTGACCCCCGAGCAGCGGGCGCGAGTCGAGTCAGCGTTGGCGGAGCTCAAGCAGTTGCCTATCACGATCGATGACCGGGCGAGCGACCTGCCCCAAATGGTGGCACAGGCTCGCCGCCTCGCCGGGAAGATCCGGGTTTTCTGCGTCGACCACATCGGACTCGTTGACCATCCCAAGCTCACGGGAACAGAGGCGCTCGACAAGGCATCGACGGCGATCCGCAACGTGATCTGCAACGAGGCCGAGGCGACCTGCCTGGTGATTGGCCAGTACGACAAGGCCAGTTCCACCGAAGCTCGACCGAGCATGGCCGGGGTCCGGGGGTCGGCGCGGCTGATCCAGGACCCGGACATCGTGCTCCAGCTCTCTCGCGAGGAGCTCCTTATCACCAAGGGCCGAGACACCGGGTGCGGCTCCATCAAGCTGGAGTGGGACGCGCGCCTCGTGAAGTACAACGAGGCGATGCTCTGATGGGCTACCTGGAAGACATGAAGGAGCGGCTGAAGAAACGGTTCTTCGAGATTCCAATCGTTCCCGGCCCGGAGGATGATCCGCGGGATGTGGATACTCGAGCGGATGGCTTGGTGTGGTTGATCGGCTGGATCGACGACCACCCGAAGGCGACGCGCGAAGAGTATCTGGCCGAGATGGATCGGGTGAAGAGCGAGGGGCCTGGATGGATTCCGCGGCGACCTTGGCCTGAGGAGTCGAAGGGGGCGGGGCAGTGAGATTCGATCAGAAGCGCCCGTGCGCCGAATGTCCCTTTCTCCGCACTGCCGGCGGGTATCTCCACCCGGTGCGGGCGAGAGAGATCGCCGAGAACATGCTCGACTGGAACGGTCAGACCTTCCAGTGCCACAAGACGCTCCACATCGCGGAGAAACGATTCGGCAAGGCGGACGCTCAGCATTGCGCGGGCGCCTTGATCTTCGCGGAAAAGAACGACGTGATGACGCAGGCGATGCGGATGGCTGGGCGCCTGGGCATCTACGAGCCAGGGCTGGCCGACAATGGGCGGCAGTCCGCACGGGTTTACGACAGCGCTGCGGAGATGATCCGCGCGCACGCAGACCAAGTACGTCCTCGCATCAAGAAGCCGCGCTAGTCGAGCGCAATCTATCCAAGAACAACGAGGTGCTGACTGAGAGGGGTTCGCCCATGAATTCGGACGAATTGAACGCGTTCGCAGCCCAGGTGACGGCCGCCGCTCTGACACTTCCGCACGCGGCTCGCGGCCGACAGAACGACGCGGGTGCTGTGCTGGTCTCTGCCGGCATCCTGATCACCCCGATGTACACGGACCCCGCGCTCCCTGGGAAGGTGTTCAGCGCCGACCTGGTCGAGCTCAAGCAGGGGCGCCTCGGTGTCCATCAGGTGCTCACGATCCGCGACGGTGAGATCGGCAACAACGCCAACGTGCGGCCGATGCCCCAGAGTATCGGCAATCCGTCGGCGATCCTCTCGCTGCTCGGCGGCCACCTCCTGCCAGGCGTTCTGGGGAATGTGCTCGCCGGCGGCGATCCGCTGTCGCTCCTGACAAGCCTCCTCCGGGATCGGAAGTAGTCCCGATGAAAACCATCTTGGCGGCCGACCTGTTCGCTGGTGCCGGTGGGGCGACCACCTCACTTCGGCGCGCATGTGATGAGCTGGGACTCGGCCTCTCAGCGGTTGCCGTGAACCACTGGCCGATCGCCGTCAAGACGCACTCGCTCAACCATCCCGAAGTTCAGCACTTCTGCGAGACCGTCGAGCAGGCGAATCCGAGGGAGTGCGTGCCAGGTGGTCGACTGCACGTGCTCCTGGCCGGGCCTTCGTGCACCCATCACAGTCGGGCCCGGGGCGGCCGGCCGGTGAACGATCAGGCGAGGACCAGCGCGTGGCACATCCTCCGCTGGTGTCAGGAGTTGTACGTCGACAACGTGATCATTGAGAACGTCGAGGAGTTCCGATCTTGGTCTCCGGTCGGACTCAACGGCAAGCCTTTGAAGCGCCGGACCGGCGAGACCTACAACGCGTTCCTCGCCGCGCTCCGCTCACTGGGCTACCGAGTCGAGGACCGAATCCTCAACGCAGCAGACTACGGGGACCCGACGACGCGGCGCCGGCTGTTCATCGTCGCTCGCCGCGGCGGCCGGCCGATTCGTTGGCCCGAGCCGACACATGCTCCGACGGGCGTCCAGTCCCTGTTCGGCGGGCTCCAGCCGTGGCGATCCGCACGCGAGATCATCGACTGGTCCATCCCCGGCAAGTCGATCTTCCGCAGGAAGAAGCCGCTCAAGCCCAAGACGATGGCGCGGATTCTTGCCGGCCTCGAGCGCTTCGGCGGGTCAGTGCTAAAGCCGTTCATCGTCGTGCTCCGCGCGAACATGGGGGCGCGTCCGCTCAACGAGCCGCTACCCACCATCGTTGCAAGCGGGCAGCACATTGGGCTTTGCGAACCATTCGTGCTGCAGCAGCAGTCTGGTGGCGCGCCGCGCTCCACGAGGCAGCCGCTGCCGACGCTCGCCGCCAAGGGCGCCCAAGCGCTCGTGCAGCCCTTCCTCGTGCCGCTCTATGGAGAGCGGAAGGGGCAGGCGCCGCGCACGCACTCCGTCGATGAGCCTGTCCCGACGATCCCGGCGACGGGATCCGGGAAGTTCCTCGTCGTGGAACCGCTCATCACCTCTTACTACAGCGGCAGCGCCGGCGCGTCGCGCGTGTCAGAGCCACTGCCCACCGTCACGACGAAGGATCGCTTCGGCCTCGTGCTGCCGGTCGTCGACGGCCAAGCCCTGGATATCCACTTCCGGATGCTGCGGCCGCACGAACTCGCGCGCGCGATGTCGTTCGGGGATGAGTACCAGTTCGCCGGCAATCAGGAGCAGGTGGTTCGCCAGATCGGAAATGCTTGGCCCTGCCGGTTGGGGCAGGCGCTTGTGGAATCGATGCTGCGCGACTACGCGACAGAACGGAGGTCGGCCGAGCTCCGTGAGCTTGTCGGCTGAAGGGAGATGGACATGCAATTCGAGAATGAGTGTAAGCGTAAGGTCTGGACGGGAAGCGAGTACGACTACGATCGGCGCGAGGAGCGGTACCAGTTCGACAAGCCGCCGCGGCTGCTGTTCTTCTGGTCGCGTCTCTTTCAGGCGGTGATCTCGCAGGCAGGCACATTCCTGCTGACCGGGAAGTATCACACCCAGGACTGCGGGATTTACAAGTGCGAAGGCGGCTGCAACATGCCGGGTGCCGGCAGTCTCGTGCTCAGCAGCAGCGGGGCCTACTGGGATGGCTACTACTGCAAGGGCACCAGCAAGGAAATGGCGCAGCGGAAGATGAACGCCCTCATCTCGGAGGTCGCTCTCAGCTGGGATCCAAACAACCCGATCGAGTCGATGCTGACTTCTGCGGCGGCGCAGGTGAAGGGGCTCACAGCCGAAGAGCTCAAGAGCGCGATCGAGAAGTCCAGGTGTGGTGGTGCCTTCGGCGGGGACGCGCTGTCGGACTTCTTCAGCTGGAACCCATTCTCGAAGGCCCCGGAGGATCGAGACTATCTGCGGTTCACCCGTGTCCAGATCGGCGGTGAAGACCCGGAGGTGGTCGAGCAGTCGTTCCGTGACAAGGACCTTGGCCACGACCTGCTGCAGCGGGTGCAGGAAGCGGTGAACAAAGCCCATGCCGGGCAGGGCTACCACTTCAACGCGATGTGCTGCTCGCCGCGGCGGATGGATGACGGATCGCTGAAGTTCTGGATCAACACAGGCCGGCGCACTCAGATCGACGGCTGGAAGACGCAGGCCGAGATCGAGTCGTTCATTGCGTCCGGGGAGAAGCTGGTCGATTCGGCCAGGTACTGATCGGCGCTGGCTGATGGATGGAGATCGATTGCGGCCATCACCGCTCGCGTGCGCCGAGTGCAGCTGCCACGTGCGCTGGGAGTACCGGGGCGGCGGGATCTACCGCGCGGAGTGCGTGTGCTCGGAATGGATGTTTCTGGAAGGGGACGTGCTCGTGACTCGGAAGCCGCCGTCGGCGCGGTTCTGGGAAAGCGTGTCGGTTCGGTGGGGAGGTCACGAACGTGAACTGGGTCACTGAGACGCTGCACATCGCGGCTGATGGGACGATCGGCGAGCACCGCATCGGACCCCGGGGGGTGATCAGTCCGGGGGCGAGCGCACAACCGGAACTGGCGCTTCGCGTGCGGTCCGATGGCTGGGTGATATGGCTGTGGAGGAGGGCGGATGACCGGCGCCTGCAGTTGGTGGATGAGATCCAGACAGCTCTGGGGATCCCACTGATGTGCGCCGATCCAGCGGCCTCGCCGACAGCACGCCGCTGCATCGTGGCGCGCGAGCTGTTCGGATGGCTCGATGGCGCGTGTCTGGCTCTCGGGCTGCCGCCTGGAGCCAGGGTCGTCTGACCAGCTTATTGGGGTGCAGACGGAGGAGGAGTTGGGTGTGGAGACGACGATCGACAGCAAGCGGAGCGGGGTGAGGGCGGTGCGCGTCACGTGGGGCGCGCTGGAGTGGCGGGATGACCGCGGTTGGGCGGGCGGGGGCTGGTACGGCGAGCCGGGCTCGATGGTACCTCTGGTCGGCGCTGTCGGCATCGCCGGCTACCTCATCGCCTGCCCCGGGTGCGGGCGCCTCGGCGGGCCGAAGGAGGGCGCGAGGTGGGAGGTGACCGCCGGAAACCCGGCGGATGTCACGACGCTGACCGTCCGACCCAGCATCGCGAAGGACTGCTGCGGGTGGCACGGGTACCTGACGAACGGGGTGTTCACGAGCTGCTGAGGGGATGGGCGTGGAGTGGCCGCCAGAGCTGTCGTGTGAGACCTGCCAGGACGTGGTCCGGTGGCGGAAGTCGGGCGCGATGCTCTGGTGGTTCGCCGGCCCGTGCTCCTGCTCGGCTTGGGCTGTGCGAGGAGACGGGCGGGTGTTCGTGAGGCGGCCGGGGTGGCGCAGGGAGCGCCCGGCCTGACCGGCCTGGTGGGGCCGCGGATGGTGCGGACGGAGGAGGCGGGGCGATGGCCGAGATCAGCGTGGAGAGCAAGGTCGAGTTCGAGCTGGAGTGCGAGAAGTGCGACGGCGAGCTGGAGGGAGAGCTCCGGACCACCCGCTACAGCGGCAAGCAGAAGCTGCACGTCCAGCCGTGCAAGGCGTGTCTGAAGGAAGCCCAGGAAGAGGGCGTTGAGCAGGGGAAGGAAGAGGCGGGTGAGGAGTCTGCGTAGCCGGCAGAGTGGAGAGCGAAACCCGAACTGGCGCGGCGGGCGTGTGGTGACTCAGGAGGGATATGTGCTGATCCGCCTCCCCGGTCATCCGATGGCCGATTGCCGCGGCTATGTCTACGAGCACCGGCTCGTGGCAGCGCAACGGGCCGGTCGTTCGCTGCGCGAGGAGGAAGTGGTTCACCACATCAACGGTGACAAAGCGGACAACCGCCCAGAGAACCTGGAGCTCTGTCCGACGGGGGCTCACCACCGGTTCCATCACCGCACAGCGGAATCGGCAACCCTTCGCTCATCCCCCGACGAGCCGAACCAATTGGTCGCATGTGCCTGTGGGTGTGGTGCGACCTTCTTGCGCTTCGACGCGGCGGGGCGTCGGCGGGAATTCGTTTGCGGACACAACCCGTCAGCTCGACCGACTCTCGATGCCGTGCGGGATGCTGTCCTTCATGGAGCGTGTCGCGTTCCCGAAGTGGTCTCCTTGGTAAGATTGACATCCGGTGCCGTCAGGATAGCACTCTCGAAGCTTGCTCGGTCTGGCGAGGTCGAGCGACGAGCGGTAGGCGTCTACGGCCCACCGGGCTCCGGGCCGCTGCGCGTCCAGAAGACCATCGAGTGTGAGTGCGGATGCGGGGCCACACTCGAGAGGTATGACGCTGCTTGGCGTCCCCGACGGTTCATATCGGGCCACAACGGCCGAGTCGCGAAGGCCCGTGGTGGCCGCGTGGCAGTCGATGCCACGAGGAGGTGATGTCCAATGTCTTCCAATTCGGAAATCGAATGGTGTGATTCCACGTGGAATTGTGTCCGCGGATGTTCCCGAGTTTCGGAGGGCTGCCAACGGCCGTAACTGCTATGCGGAGCGGATCGCTGCTCGCTTCTCCGGTCCGGGGATGCCCTACGCGGGACTCGCGAAGATGACGCCTGCGGGCCCTCGGTGGACCGGGGACGTGCGGCTGGTGAAAGAGCGCTTGGCAGATCCGCTGCGCTGGCGGGAGTCGCGGCGCATCTTCGTGAACAGCATGGCGGATCTGTTCCACGAGAGGCTCAGCAACCAAGACATTGCCGAGGTCTTTGCGGTGATGGCGCTCGCCAAGCATCACACGTTCCAAGTCCTGACGAAGCGCCCGCAGCGGATGCTCGACTGGTTCACAAAATGGATATCGTTCGGGGAGACAGACCAGGCGGCGTTCATGCGCCAGCGCAAAACGAAGGGCGGCGTTTGGGATGCCGCACATTGGAAGGCCATTCCCTGGCCCCTCCCGAACGTCTGGCTTGGCGTCAGCGTCGAGGACCAGCGCGCCGCCGACGAGCGGATCCCGCTGCTGCTGCAGACGCCCGCGGCGGTGCGGTTCCTCAGCATCGAGCCACTGCTTGGGCCGGTTGTTCTGCCGGTCGCTTCGAAGCACCAGTGGCCCGACCAGATCGTCGGGCTCGCCAACGGTGAGGAGCCGGACGACTGGAAGTACTGGGCACAGCGGGACGGCGGCATTCGGTGGGTGATCGTTGGCGGGGAGTCAGGCCCGGGTGCTCGCCCGATGCACCCCGGCTGGGCGAGATCGCTGCGGGATCAGTGCGCAGCGGGTCAAGTTCCGTTCTTCTTCAAACAGTGGGGAGAGTGGCGGCCGCAGCTGGCGTCTGTCGCCGGAGCTCCCACGCCTCTCTGCACGGCCACCAACTGGGGAACGCTGAAGGACGACGGGCGTTTCATGCCGGGGGTTTCGCCGTGGAATGGCCGACAGCTGGAGGACTCCAGCGACGAGGCCGAGTGCGTGATGGTCCGCGTCGGCAAGAGCGCGGCCGGCGCACTGCTCGACGGGGTGCGGCATGTGGCGTTCCCGGAGGTGCCAAGATGATGCGTCTCGACGAACTCTTCGAAGGTGTCCAGCTGGACTTCGGCAGCTGTGGCCAGCGGCGGTTCTTCACCCCTGACGGAGGGCCCATTTGCCCCATCGCTCACGCGGCGGTGGCAAAGGGATTCAAGCTGCCGAGCGAGAGCTGTCACCGGCGAACGGATCCGGACTTCGGACAGGACCTGATCGTTGCTCACTTCGATCTGAAGAACACGGAGGTCAACCGCTTCACGAGGGAATGGGATGGCGACAGCGAGACTCCTCCCACGATTCGATTCGAGCGGGCTCTCAAGGCGGCGCCCTCGGGGCTGTGATGAGCGGGCTCCCTGTTTACCGCCACTACAAGGGAGGCATGTACGAGGTGGTCGCGCTCGCGAAGGACTCAGAGACGCAGGAGATGATGGTCGTGTACCGCTCGCTGAAGGATCAGGGCGTGTGGGTGCGGCCCGCGTCGATGTTCCACGGGATGGTCGAGGTGCCGGAACGCCGGATGGTTCCGCGGTTCGAGCGGATCTGGGGCTTCAAAGGAGAGGGATGACGGACCCGCTCTACGAGATCGAGATCCCATCCGGAGATTCCGACCTCGATCGCGTCGGAGTGCTGGTCGTTTGCTACAGCGAGCGGGCCGACCTGTGGAACCCCGGGCGGCGGTGCTGCATCCGTGCGTGCCAAACGGTCACAACGGACGGATACAAATTCTTCATTCGGGCCACTGGGAAGGGCCAACGCTTCTACATGTGCGACCGGCATCGAAAGAACAGGTACATCAGGAATGCGACGATCTCACGGTGGGCGGCGTCGCAAGGTATCGAGGTGGAGTTGAAGTGAGCGACGCGACGATCGGCTACATCGACAGCGGCCCGGTGCGCCCGATCCGCTATGAGCTGTTGTATTTCTGGTCGCCAACCTGTCATCCGTGCCGGGAGGTCTCGCTCCACGTCAGCTACCTGGAGCGACAGCTGGCCGGGCGTGTTGACGTCGAGCGCATCGAGGTGACGACGCAGCCCGACGTGGCGAACCGGTACCAGGTGATGTCCGTGCCCACCGTGCTTCTCCTCCGCGACGGCCGCGTGGTGCGGTCGGCGGTCGGGGCGCGGACCCTGCAGCAGCTGCGGGAGCTCGTGGAGGAGGGGATGGGGGAGTGAGGCTCGCCACCGAGGAGGAGATTGCCTACGCGCGCATCTGCAGTGACCAGATGCTCAAAGACATTCAGGATACGGCCCGTCTGGGAATCAAGCTGGTCGACGTCCTGCGCCAAGCGCTGAGAGATGATCGACTGAAACACCTGCCGCACGAGGGCAGGCTGTGGTCTGGATGTGCAGCGTGCCGGGCGATTGCATTGCTGCGTGAGGTGGTCGGATGAGCGACGAGAAAATCCAGCTGTTCGACCTGGCCTATCTGGATGAATGTAAGCGCGATGCGACACAGCTCGAGGGCTTCGATGCGATCGCGGTCTCGATGCCCCTCTCGTACGCGATGCGGTTCGAGGCCAACGCCCGGCTGGCCCGGGAACTCGTGTCGCTGGCGAAGGACGCAATCGTCGTGCTCGAGGAGCATATGGTGAGCGACAGCACGCTCGCTGCACATGCCGCTCTGCTGCTGACGGACATCCAGCGGCTGCTTGCGAAGGTGGAAGAACCATGAGCGACCGCAAGCCCTATCTCTGCGCCGAGGCCGAGCCCTGGCATCCGCCGATAGCCACCCCTGTCTGGCACCCTGACGCCGTACAGGTGCGCGAGTGCGATCACGAGTGCTGCGTCATCTGGCAGTGCCCGTGGTGTCACCTGGAATTCAGAGAGGAGCTGCCGCAATGAGCGACGAGAGAATCAGCATGCCGACGGCCGACGATCTGAAGCTGGGCGACTTTGCTTTTTCGCGAGTCGCGTTCAGTGAGAGGTGGGACTGGAAAGCGAGCGTCAGCCTCGCTCGCATGATCTCCGCCGCCCGCCTGTCGGTTGAGCTCGTGCGGCTACTGCGGCTCGCTCGCGACAACGACTACCACTCAATCGTGGCCATCCAGGCGCGCGCAGCTATTGACGCGCTCCTCGCGCGGGTGGAGGGCTGAGATGGGCGATGGAGCGTGTTGTCACTACTGCCGCAAGTACGTATGCGAGTGCGAGCGTGCGCCGGAGCCTAAGGCACTGCGCTGGAATGCGCCGGACAGCAAGCGCATCGCGTACCTGGACAAGCTCGCCAAGGATTACGCTGCCCAGCTCGACGCCAACACCGCCCGCATCGCCGCGCTCGAGCAGCAGGTGGCGTGCAGTGCGAAAGAGCGAGAGAGGCTTCAGGTGCTGCTGCGGGAGGGCGTGGCGCTGATGTCCGCCGTCGACTACTGGGGGCCCTCCGTTCCAGACGCCGTCCATGACTGGGAGGTCCGCGCCCGGCGCGAGCTGGGGGGCGAAGGCGCATGAGCGACGTGCCGGTATGCGCAGAGGGCGGGCACCGCTTTGCTGGCGAGTCCTGGGATGCCCCGTGTGAGTCCTGCGGTGTCGATCGACACGACGCTTTCGTGAGCGGGTTGCGTCACCGCATCGCCGAGCTTGAGAAGCAAATGACTGAGATGGCCGAAGCCAGGGAGCGCGCGTCGCTTGCGCTCGAGATGGATCGGATTCTGATCCAGAGGAGATTCACGCTGAAGGAGCGGTACGTGGGTCGCCTACAGGCTGACCTCGCCGCAGCCAACGAGGAGCGGAGCAGGCTGCGGGGGTTGCTGCGGAGGGGTCAGAAGCTGACGCAGTGGTCATCCTCCGGGGACATCTTGAGCTGGTCCAACGCCATCGACCGCGAGCTGGGGGAGGAGGGGCGATGAGCAGGGACACGCACTTCCTGCTTGGCATCGTGCTGTGCTGCGTCGGCCTGCTCTGCCTGCTCGAGGCGGCCTACCCGGACGAGCAGCAGCACCGGGTCGATGCGCTCTACCGGGAGCGGGACGCCCTGCGGGCCTTGCTCCAGGAGGGGGTCCAGGCGGTCCGTACCGGATGCGATTGCCCGCAGGAGCGCTGCTCGCCGGAGCTGCGAAGGTGGGCCGACGACGCTGTCCGCGAGCTGTGGAGGTAGGGCGATGAGCGAGACGCACCAGATCAAACAGATCGCCGATCCGCATCCGGGAGGTCAGCAGTGTGGCGCGCGGCCGCTCTATGCAGCCTGTGGCCGATGCGGTCGGACGTGGGCTCTACCGGACCGTGAGATCCACAACGCCGCGGGTCGGCAGTCGCTCCGGCAGCAGTGGGAGTGGCTGCAGCTGCAGCCGTGTCCGGGCACGTCGGGTCCGCAGGAGAGCGACCATCGACGATTGGGTGCGGAGAGCGACAGGGAGGAACGATGAGCGGGGAGAAGATCAGGATGCCGACGGCGGAACAGCTGGAGCACTGGCGCATCATGCGGCTGACGAGTGGCGGGCCGCTTAAGGGCGCCGAAGTCGTGATGTCCACTGACGAGCATGTTTTGCTCTCGGACCTCGCGCTCCTGGCGGTGGAGCTGGTGAGGTTGCTGCGCGCGGCGGATCCAGCCACCGCTTACTGGCCATACCCGGGGTCAGATGAGCTTCGCGCGCTCCTCGCGCGGGTGGAGGGGCCATGAGCGACAAGTCGGTGATCCAAAAGGTCGTGGAGAGCGCGGCTCAGGTGCATGCCGAGCGAGTCGCGAAGGACCGGCGCATTGCCAAGCTCGAGAAGCAGGTGGAAGAGCTTCGCAGCGAGCTGACCGTCAGCCGCGCGAAGATTGCGTTCTATCGGCGACGCCTCCAGCTGATCGCTGGGGAGCGGGACCGGCTGAAGCGCGGAGAGGCGGACCTGCTGGCGGACATCGACCGGATGCAGGCGCACGGGATCCAGCAGCAGGCGATGGTCGTCAGGCTGAGCGAGGAGCGGGGCAGGCTGCGTGGCCTTCTGCGGGTCGCGGACAGATTCATCAGGCACCGCGGGCCCTGTGACTGGAGCACGTCCAGCGAGTGTCACTGCATGTTCGTTCAGTTGCAGCACAACATCCGGTGTGAGTTCGATCCCGAGCCCCACATGGATGCTGACGAGTTGCGCGAGCTGGGAGGGGAGGGGCGATGAGCGACGGCGCGTGCTGTCACGAGTGCCGCAGGTACCAGTGCATCTGCGGCGCGCCGGAACAGATCGACACCCGGCGACCGGCCTCTGATCGGGCGGCCGCGGATGGCGTCGGCTCTGGCGGCTCCCGGCGTCAGCGTCTGCTTGCTCTACTGAGGCGGGCGATCGAGCTGGTTGACCACGAGCCTCACTGTGGCTCGCGCCTCGGTGCGACTTGCCGGTGCCGCTACGGAGCATGGGCTTTGGACGTCGATCGCGAGTTCGGAGGAAATCCCGGCGAGCGCGCTCTTCACGCAACGACGTGCTGGACTGGAATGCAGTCGGGCGCGGCGTGCGACTGCGGTGGCTCGGTGATCACTCGGGGAGTGGATAGCCCGGCGGCCGCCAGCATTGTCGGCGAGTTCGGTGAGGTCTTGCGGTCGCACACCATCGTTATCTGTCAGAAGTGCTACGACCTTGAGGGCCATATGTGCCACACGCCTGAGTGCGTCTTCTGCCGGCGCTCAATGAGCGAGGTCGCCGCCATCCTCGACACGCTGCTGATCCGTCCCCTGATCGACGGGGAAAGGCTGAAGCTATGAGCCACGCGCCGAAGCCTCTGCGACTCAAGATGGTCGGACGTTGGGCTGAACAGTGGGTGTCGGTCGCCAAGGCGCTGCCGCCGCCAGGGTTGCTAGTTCTGGTGATGATCCGTGGTGATGACTTCCCGGCTCTCGGGCACCTCAAGTACGGAGCGGGCGATCCGCTGTCGCCCTACTTCGTGTGTCCGCAGATTGGCGCTATGGCGCCGCGCGGTTTGAAGCACCCCGAGTGGGACGACATCACGCACTGGTACGCGATGGAGAATATGCCTCCTTGGATCTCAGGGACGGGCTGGCGTCCGCCGGGCCACGCATCCTCCGAGTGGGGATTGGGCGGGCGCGGGTGGGTGAAGAGATGATCCCGGTGAATCCCTTGACGCCCGAGGAGCCTGACGTGGCTGTCTCGTGCGCCGACATCCTGTCGGCCATTCGCCGGTGGCGATACCGGCCGGCCGGCGAGGCTGAGCTGCAGGAGGCTATCGGCCAGGCGCTCGCGGCGGCCTGCATCGCGTTCGAGCGCGAGGTCCCACTCTCCGCGGCAGACCGCATCGACTTCCTGGTGGGCAGCATCGGGCTCGAGCTCAAGGTGGACGGCGGCCCCGCGGCCGTCATGCGTCAGCTGCAGCGCTATGCCCTCAGCGAGCGAATCTCCGAGTTGGTGCTGGTGACCACGCGGAGCCAGATGGCGCGCGTACCTTCATCCCTGGCGGGCAAGGGTATTCACGTGGTGGTGCTTCGAGTGGGGTTGCAATGAGACCGGTCGGAAGCGTGGTGCTGGACCCGGAGAAGCGCGCGTGGCGGATCGAGTGCGAGCCACACGTGATGCTCCGGTTGAAGCGCGTGTTCGCGAAGGTCAACCGCGGGAGTTACAGCACGGTGGATCTCGCGGACACGACCGAGAACGCGCGGGAGCTGCTGTGGTTCCTCGATCGGTACCCGATGACGATCCTACCGAAGGGCTACCTGAAGGATAGAGCGGAGCAGCACATCGCCAAGCAGGCCCAGATCGCGGAGGTCTTGGCGCCGACGTACGTGCCGCGTTCGTTCGAGCTGGCGATCCCTCCTCGCGAATATCAGCGGCTCGCGGCGGACGTCGTGCTCAAGACCGGCGTGCTTCTCTTGGCGGACGATGTTGGGCTGGGAAAGACTGTGTCGTCCATCACGATGATCTCCGATCCCCGGGCTCGGCCAGCGCTCGTAGTCACGCTGACCCATCTCCCTCGACAGTGGAAGGCGGAACTCGCCCGGTTCGCGCCCAACCTGCTGGTTCACATTCTGCGCAGTGGGAAGCCGTACGAACTCGAGCGGAAGCGCGCGTGTCGAGGCCGGACACCAGACGTGATCATCACGAACTACCACAAGCTGGCCGGCTGGGCCGAGACGCTCGCCGGGCGAGTGAAGTCTGTCACGTTCGACGAGGCACAGGAGCTCCGCCACTCGGACACCGCCCGCTACGGCGCAGCGAAGCACCTTGCCGCGAAAGCGGCGTACGTCCTCGGCCTCACGGCCACGCCCATCTACAACTACGGCGGCGAGATCTACAACATCCTCTCGTGCCTGCGGGAAGACTGCCTCGGGACGCCGGAGGAGTTCGGCCGCGAGTGGACCGGCGGCGCCATCTACGACAGCACCGCCAAGGTGATCGTGAAGGACCCTCGGAGTCTCGGTGCCTACCTCCGCACGTCCGGCCTGATGCTCCGTCGAACCCGTGCTGAGGTCGGCCGCGAGATTCCTCCGATCCAGACGGTGGTCCACGAGATCGATGCGGATCCCGACGCTCTCGACAAGGTCGCCGGTAACGCCGCCGAGCTCGCGCGGATCATCCTGGACCAGGGTGGCCAGAAGGGCTTCGTCAAGATGCAGGCCTCGGAGCAGCTCAGCTACCTGCTCCGACAGGCAACGGGCATCGCCAAGGCACCCTACGTCGCGGACTTCGTTCGCCTGCTCGTCGAGAGCGGCGAGCAGGTCGTGCTCTACGGCTGGCACCGAGAGGTCTACGCACTGTGGAGGGAGCGGCTCGCCGACCTGAAACCGGCGATGTACACCGGCTCGGAAACCACGTCCCAGAAGGAGGCAGCGAAGGCTGCGTTCCTCTCCGGGGAGGCGCGAGTGTTGCTGATCTCGCTCCGCGCTGGAGCCGGCCTTGACGGGCTGCAGCGCAAGTGCCGCATCGTCGTCTTCGGGGAGCTGGATTGGAGCCCCGGGGTGCTTGAGCAGTGCATCGGGCGGGTCGCGCGTGACGGTCAGGAGGGGCAGGTTCTTGCGTACTACTTGGTCGCAGATTCGGGCTCCGATCCCGTCGTGTCCGACGTTCTCGGGCTGAAGAGCTCACAGTCTCATGCGATCCGCGATCCGGATGCCAAGCTGATTGAAGCCCAGACGGTCGATCCGGATCGTGTGAAGCGCCTGGCTCAGGCGTATCTCGAGCAGATCTCGAAGGCATCCGGCATGGAGGTGGATAGGTCGTGACGTCTCAGGTAGCGGTGACCCAAGACGAAGGCTGCGCTCTTCCAGGTCATCTGACCCTGGAGCAGGCCATCGCGTACATCGGGTGCTCGAAGACCTGGTTCTTTGCCAACGCCCGTAAGCATCTTCCGATCGTCCGACTCCACCGGGTGTTCTACCTCCGCTCCGATCTGGACGCGTTCATCGCGGCCCAGCGCAAGGAGCCGACGGTGGTCCCGATCAAGACCGGCCGCTCCCGGCGGGCCAGACGTCACGCAGACGCGAGTTGGCAGGACCTCGCGAAGAAGCACCGGCTGTAGCAGGGAGCCGCTCACCGGCGAGGTGACGGAGATCGGAGTGGACACGTGGGCGAGAAGTGGAAGAAGCAGCCGTACCGCATCACAGCGCGGGGCGAGTCCTGGGAAGTGAGCCTCTACGTAGACGGACACCGGGAGCGGAAGTCCTTCAGATGGGAGACTCCCAACGACCCGGTTGCGCGTAAGAAGGCCGAGGAGTGGGCGATTTCCTTCAAGGCCGACGCCTTCCGCGGACTCATCGGCGCCAAGAAGAAGCATCCACCGCTGCCGTTCCGGGGGCTGGCGGCGCTCTTCCTCGACGACCTGGAGTCCTCCACGAAGAACGCGAAGGGGGCGGAGAGTAGGTCTCGTCGGACCTACGTCTACTACCGCGACCGGCTCGCCCTGTACATCAGCCCGGAGCTCGGGGACATCGAGGCTCGCGAGGTGCGACGGGCTGACATCCGCCGCTACTTGAAGAAGATGAGTGACGCTGGCCTCGGGCAGGACGAGCTGAACAAGCACGTCCAGATCATCAAGCGGGTGTTCAACTGGGGGATCGAGCAGGAGAAGGTCGACGCCAACCCGGCGGCCCTACTCAAGAAGGAGAAGGCTCCCCGCAAGGTGCCGATCCGGTTCTACACGCTGGCGGAGCAGGCGGTGATCCTCGAGAAGTTGAAGGGGCCCGCGTACGGGCTGATGCTGGTGGCCTTCAAGGCCGGACTCCGGCGGCGCGAGCTGATGGGGATGCAGCTCTCCTGGATCCACTGGGACGCGAACCTCATCGAAGTGCCCTTCACGCAGCAGTTTCGGGACAAGAGCAAGGAGGGCCGGTTCGTCCCGCTGGACCCAGCCATCCGCGACTGGCTGGAGACACTCGGGCGGAAGGCCGGCCCGGTGTTCTTGACCCGGCGCTCCTACAAGTCATCGAAGGGCTTGGTCCGTCCGCTCCGCGATCCGCGGAAGCTGCTCGCTGAGATCGAGCGAGCCGTCGGCTTCCACGTGAAGCTTCACGACTGCCGGCATAGCTTCGCGTCGGTGCTCTTGGGCCAAGGGGTTGACATGCGCGATGTGCAGATAGTCCTCGGCCACGCGAGCATCACGACCACAGAGATCTACAGCCACCACGAGCCCGAGTATCTGGAACCGGTTCGGAAGGCGATGGAGGCCGCTCGGCAGAAGGTGGCCAACCGCCACAAAACCGCCACAAGCGGGGAGGGGCCGCCGGAAGCGGCAACGGGATCAGCGGTCCAGAAGCCAGACCAGGAGCGAGAAGGAGAGGAGCGCCCTCGACTGGGATCGAACCAGCGACCCACGGATTAGAAGTCCGTGAATAAGCTATGTCATTCTGGCTCGATGCTGATCTGGAGCGGCCTCGCCGGTGTCAATCTGTCGCAATCGGTCCCGATCTCTCCGCTTGAAGGCTGGGCAACCGCCACAAAACCGCCACGAGCGCCTCCGCTGACTGGTGGTCTTTTTACATTCACAAGTCAGGGCGGCGAGGGCCGGGCCGTCTGCCTGCGCCGCGCACCGGCCGGCGCGGACCGGTCTGCTGGCGGCCGCGGCCGCTGGTATTGGCCCGCGGCGGCAGCCCGAGAGACCGCATCCGGCCGCGCACCGATCGTTCCGATCGACGCAGGCGCGCCCCTATTTCCCTCAGAGTGAGGGACTTGTCCCGGAGCATGGCATCTTCCTCCCGCGTCCACGTCCTCCGCCCAGTCCCGACGTGAGGGTCACGCGCTCGCCGTGCGCGCGCGTACTGCGTGCTCGAGTGCGGATGACGCCGGCGCCACGCAGCGTTGCTCCACCGGCTCTGACACGGACGACACGATTTGAGTCCCCGGGCTGGCCGGCGGCGGCCGCACACCGGACAGAGGCCGGCGGCTGTCCTCTCGGCCCTCCGCCGATCGAGGGCCTCTCGCGCGCGCTGGCGCGACTCGTCCGGGGGGAGCGCCTGGCGGAGTCGGATTATCCCAAGCAGGTGGGCACGCATGGCGCATGCTTGTTCGCTCCGGCCGATCGTCTCGGCCACCTGCGCAAGCGTCAAGCGCGTGTCCGCCAGCGTGCGGTCCTCCGCCGCGGACCACGGACGCGGCGGCGGTCGTAGGAGCGGCAGGCCGAGCTTGTAGCGTCGCTGGATGCAGGCGACGCGGCTGCGCCCGATCCGAGCAGCCAGCGCGTTGATGTCGCGCGCGCGCCTGAGCGCGGCGTCCTCCGTTGCGGTCCATGGTCTACTCGATGATGTCATTCCCTCACTCCGACCTTCGCCGGGCTGCGTGCCCCGCCGCCCCCCCCATCATCTTCGCGGGGTGCGCGCCCGCGGCCACCCCCGAGCCAAGGAGGACCGCATGCCCGGCGACACCCGCGCCCTCCGCGGGGTCGCCCGCCTCACCGGGAAGGACCCCGCCGCGCTGCTGCCCGCGCTCGTGCGGAACGGGCTGCTGAGGCAGGCGAGGGGCCGGTTTGGACGTATCGGGAGCGAGCCGGGCGCGCCGGGCTCAACGAGCCGGGCGTCCGCTGTCAATCTCGCCCCTGACCTCGATGCCGGGGGATTCGATCACGGTGAACACGCCAGAACACCGCTTGGCGTACTCGACCGCCTCTTCTCGGCTCGGGAACGCCAAGCTGTGGCCAGGGTCGTAGGGAAGTCCGCCGACGTGCACCGCGATTCGCCATGTACCGTTCTGCTGCACGCCGCTATCGTCATGGATCAGCGGCATCTCGAAGATGAAGAGCCGCACCTGATCCTGCCCTCGCTTCATCGCTCCTCCTTGTTCGTCGCGCACCCACACTCGACCGCGGGCACCAGCGAGCAGCACGGCGGCAGCCGTCGGGCGTTCTGCTGGTCGCGGCACCACAGCACGTCGTCTGCCACCTCGGCGCGGGTGCCTACGAGCTGGTGCTCCGCCGGGTGCCGACCGGTGCAGCGCAGGCACCACCGCTCGAGGGTCGACTCGTCCTCGATCCGGGGAATCTTGCCGCCGACGCCGGTCCAGGTCATGTTGCTCCTCTCGCCCGGGTCTCCGCCCGCGCTTCGCCTACTTCTTCTCCCACGCCCCTCGGAGAGGGGCCCGCGCCTGGCTGGCGCGGGCTGTGGACTGGGCTAGTCAGGCCCTGCTACACTCGGACTGTCACCCTCCAGGTGATCGCGATCTGGCCGACCTTCACCGTCAGCTGGATCGTGTAGGTGCGCCGCATAGGCTCCCTCCTTTCAGGGGCCCCAGTGGCTGCTGGGGCTTCTGTGACCCGGGTGTCGGGTCAACGGGATGGGGCCTTTTCCTTTTCTCCTGCCCGGGGCCGCGTCGCGCGTCCCTCACACTCTTAACTGTAACGCGAGAGTTACTGATGCGCAAGCGTCATCGCGAACTTTTTTCGCGCGGCCTTCGGGCGACCGGCTGCGCCCTGATCTCCGCCGACCGCTGACGCTCGCCTGGCGTCAGATCCTCCTCGTCGACTGGGACCTCCACCCGGCCGGGCTCCTCCAGGTCGAGCGCGAGGGTGAGCGTCCCGCCGAGGGCTCGCACGTACCGGTCCAGCGCTGCGACGCCCGCGCGCCAGTCCCGCTCCAGGCGTAACACCGCCTGCGGCGTCACGCCCAGCCGCTCGGCGACCTCCACCCGGTTGAGTCCCGCCAGATGCCGGGCGGCGTCCAACCCGTCGACACGCTGCGCGCCGCTTCGTCTCGTCGCCATTGTCTCCTCCTCTGGGCAGCGCCCGGGCCTCCCGCTACTTTGCCGGCGCCAGCTCAATCGCGGCCTTCCCGGCCGGCCCGTCTGTAGCCAGTGCCTCTAGCAGCTCGTCGAGTTCTGCGTCCCGCGGCGCGGGCGACGGCGCTACCAGCCCAGCGATCGCCGCCATCACCGCGTCAATTCCATCCCCGTCCAACTCGTCCATGTTGCCCTCCCTCCCTGCACGCCACCACGACCCAAGCGCACCGGGCCCCCTCTCGGGGGCCCCTCCGGCTACTTCGCCCGCTCCCTCTCCATCACCTCGATCAGGTGGTCCAGCGCTGCGTCCCTCTCCGGGCTGGCTTCGGTCGCCATCAGGGCCTCGAGCACTTCCTGCATCTCGTTCATCTTGTCCTCCCTCACCGCCGGGGCCGCGTCGCGCGTCCCTCACACTCTCAACTGTAACGTGTGAGTTGTAGTTACGCAAGAGATTTCGCGAATATTTTTCGGAAGCCCGCCGGCCCCGCCTGGAACGCTGTCTCGCTGCCGCTGCTGCTCCCGCTTCGCGACCGACGTGAGCCCCCCGACGCAGCGTCGGAACAGCGCGTCACCGCACACCGACGGACATGCTTCTCACCTGGAGCGCCGCATCCGCTTCGTCCGCTGGACGGCCTCTCCTACAGGTAGCCGTGCCGCTGGACCAGCGGCCGCCGGGACTCGCGGGGCCACTGCCGGCCGTACCACTTCCGCTTACCACGTACCCATGCCTCGCTCCCGCCCTCGTTCTGGGCCGTCCTCGCGTTGTGCGCGGCTACGGTGAGTCCAAGGGTCGCGCATCAAGACTTGGCGCGATCTTCGGCTGACACGTGGAGGTCGCGCGTGGGGAACCTGACGGATAGCGGCATGGTGCGGGCGGCGACGTGGATGTGTATCGCGTGCGCCTTGGTCACAGCGTGCCTGGTGGGGTGGCTGGAGTATCGCGTCCGAGGGGGACGGCTCGACGCACCAGCGCGCGACGTGGAGTCCGTCCCGCACGATGGACAGGGCGGCGCCGTGCCAGTCCTCCACCGGCCGGAGGACTGCCCGGCGAGCTTTCGTCTGCTCTCCCCGTCGATCGCCGCGCCGAGCGACTCGGACGCCTTGGTCTGCTACGGCCTGACGGTCGGCGCGGCGACCTTCAGCGGCAGCACGGGGATGACGGGGCTGTGAGGGTCGAGGAGCTCCTCAAGAGGGCCCGTTCCCAGATCGGACGGAAGACCATCTACCGCCTCGGGTCCGGCGGCATGTGCCCCGGGGCCGACCGGCCGACCGGCGATGACGGCGCCTGCGACTGCTCCGGCTTCGTGTGCTGGGCGCTGAGGCTCTGCCGAAACACGAACCATCCGTTCTACATGAAGCAGACGGGCGGGTGGATCAACACCAACGCGATGGCGGCTGACATCAAGGCAACCGCCGGGTTCTTCGAGAAGTTGTCGAAGGCGAAGCCGGGCTGCATTGTGGTGTACCCGGGCGGTATCCCTGGTCACAAGATCGGGCATGTCGGCATCGTCGCGTCTGTCTCCGGCGGCCGGCCAGGCACCGTGATCCACTGCAGCTCCGGCAACTTCCGGACTCACGGTGACGCGATACGGGAGACCGGGCCCGAGGTCTTCGACACCCCGCACTCTCTGTTCGGCTGGTACTCCGGTCTCGAGGGGTGACCGTGCCCCGACTCGCTGCCGCGGCCGTGCAGGTGAACGCGGACTGCGGCAGCGCGGCGCGCTGAGATGTTGATGCCCCGAGGACTTCCGCCCCGCCCGATCACAGTCCGATCCCTCGTCCGGCTCAAGGGCGGTGGCCCGCTGATGGTGGTCCACGTGCTGATCCACAAGCGGGCGCACTGCCTCTGGCTCGCGGACGGTCGTACGCACGCTCGGTGGTTCCCGCTCGTCGCGCTCGAGCTCGAACGTGACTGACGCTAGCGTCAGAGCGGCTATGCTCTCCCGCATGAAGTTCCCCGCCATCCACTCTCAGGTGCATCACACCGCTGCCGGGACGCCGTACCTCCGCGAGCCCGGTATTGTGCTGATCGCGCAGCCGCAGGTCGACCTCTCAGGGCTCCGCGGATTCCTGGAGGGCTTCGATCCGGAGCTCGAGTTCCCCGCCTACCTGGACGACCCCGTGCAGCTGCCGCCGGCGGAGCAGCTCGTGAAGGTCGCTGGCCAGCTGTGCTATGCGTCCTTCGGGCCGAAGCGCACTCTGAACGAGCGGGCGCAGGCTTACCTGGACCACATCAAAGAGTCAGGTCACGGTTCCGTGTGCGAGCACGCGAACTTCACCTTCCTTCTGTACGGAGTTGATCGGGCTCTGACGCACGAGCTGGTCCGGCATCGAGCTGGCGTCGCGATCTCGCAGCTGAGCCAGCGATTCGTGGATGGGAAGGTTCTGCGTTTCGTGGAGCGGCCGGAGTACCAGGGCCATCCGCATCTGCACGAGCGCTTCGAGCTCTGGATCGATCTGGCCGCCGAGGAGTACCGGATCCGCACCGAGATCCTGCTCGAGCTCCAAGGCGACGGAGTCGAGCTTCTGTCGGACGAGGACCGCACGGGGCGACGGAAGAAGGTTCAGCAGGCGTCGCGATCCTGTCTGCCGAACGAGACGGAAGCCCCCATCATCATCACGCCGAACGCGCGAGCGCTTCGCCACATCATCGAGATGAGAGGGGCGGGCGCGGCCGACATCCCGATCCGGCTCGCGGCAATGGGGATGCTGGAGGTCATGCAGCAGTTGGCCCCGATGCTGTTCTCCGACTACGACGTTGTGCAGCACACGGACGGCACGCAGGTCGCATCGACCAAGTGGCGCAAGGTCTAGGGCCCCGATCGAGGCCATCACCAGTGCGGGTGCTTTCTCTTGGCTCGTCGGCGTCGGCGAGCGCGCGCTTCGGGCGACTGAGACGCCGGCGGCGCGCCAGAAGGGAAGGGGGGCAGCCTGCGAGGCTCGGGCTCTCGGGGTGCGCCGACGAGCGAAGGAGGCAGGACGCCAAGTGCGATCGCGGCCAGGATCAGCTGCGTAGATGGCGGAAGCGGCGGCGAAGGCCTGATCAAGGTCGTCTGGCCGGGGATGCTTTCGGCGACGAGCTGGCAGTCGCACGGAGACACCACGTGGCCGCAGACGAGCACCATGTTCTCCGCTTCGTCGTTCATTCTGCACTCCCGCTCTCGATGTCCAGCCGGCGCGCGATCGCCTCAGCCTTCTCCTCCTCGCGCTCGTAGCGGTAGTCGATCCAGCGGAGGCGGATGGACGCAAGCGCCGACGGGATCATCGAGACGAACAGCAGCGCAAACACGAGCGGCTGCGACACGCCGAGGAAGACCAGTCCGAGCGCCGCTCCTGCCAGCCAGCGTTCCGCCTTCTCCCTCAGTGACCGCCGCTGCTCACGGTGGCGGTCACGGCGCCGCACTTGGGCGACGGCCAACTTCACCAGGGCCGAGCCGCTTCGGTCGACATTCAGATCTTGGCTCGGGGGCGCGGGGATCACGCCGTGCTCGAAGCTCACCGGCCCCACCACCCGTCATCGGAGGGGATCTCCGGCAGGGCGGTAGCGATGAACAGTCCCGCTGCCGCGGCGCCCGCTACAGCGCAGGCGAGCTCCCTGGCAGGGCCGGCCTCAAGAAGCGCGTAGCTGCAGGTGGCCGCGCACAGGATGCACCCGAGGAGAAAGCTGATCGGGTTCATGGGTCCTCCCTTCTCGGGAGAACCCTAGCCGCGATCGAGAGGAGTTCTAGGGCTCGGGCGCGATCTCACTCCGGGCAGGTTCGCGCTCCGCCCCGGTCTCGGTCGAGCCGTCGGGGAACACCACGATGCAGGGAACGCCGCTTTTCCGGGCGAAATCGATCGTGTACCACGTACCGCCGCGAGCCTGGTGCGTGGACTCGCGCGGGCAGCCGATGATGAGGTCGACACTCCGCACGATCGCCCGATTCCGAGCGAAGTGAGTGGCTGGAGGGGCGACCTCATCGTTGAAGGAGAAGCAACCCTGCCATGGGTCGCCGTCGGGACCGGGCATGGAGTGGATCCGCGGGCGCGGCTGCATCTTGTCCGCGATGGCGGCTACCTCGACGTCGACGCCGCTGCACTGCCCGTGGACGAACAGTGCCGGGCGGTGCTCCTGAAGGAGGTCGAGCACGCGCTCGCGCTGCGCAGGCGTCATCCCGTAGCGGGTTCCGGTGATTCCGATTCGGGTCATCGCTGCTACCTCGCGATCTTGGTTTCGAGAGATCACGATAGCATGTCGTTCAGGTGGCGGTCGCTGGCCTTGGACGGCCGACGCGCTTGCACGTCACCTTGAACTTCCGGAACTCCTGGATGCTCAGCAGCTCTGGCGCGGCCGCGGAGAGGTACACGATCAGCACGTCTCCGGCGCCGACACCCACCGAGACCAGCCCACGAGTGCCGGACTTGTCCAGGCTGGCGTAGAGTTCACGTGCGGCGGTGGCGGCCGTCATAGCTCGAAGCGTACCAGCTCTGGCGGCAAGCGAACGCGATGGGGCCGTGCCGAATCGAACGGCCAAGCGCGGCGGCATCTGCTCTACAGGCAGACGGTGGATCCCACTCCCCAGCAGCCCCGGGAACCGAAGTACCGCCAGCGGGATTCGAACCCGCACTGTCACGACTCTCGATCGTGTGCCTCTGCCAGGTTGGGCTACGGCGGCAAGAAAGTACCCGGGGTGGGAGTCGAACCCACAAATGGACTCGCGTCCGCTGGGTCTGAGCCAGCTGGCTATCCCGTTCGCCTACCCGGGCAAGATGAACCGCACCATGCCGACCCGCGGGATCGCACCGCGTTCTCCCGCTCTTCAGGCGGGCGTGAGGACTACCTTCACCAGATCGGCGAGAGATCGCGTGCCCGCCCCGGGATTCGAACCCGGAACCTTCCGCTTTTGAGACGGATGCCTCTACCGGTTGGACCAGGCGGGCGAGAGCAGGCCCTGACGGATTCGAACCGCCACCCGACGGGTTGGAGCCGTCGATGCTGCCGTTACACCAAGGACCTGAGTGGGGAGTGCAGCTGGCTCCGGGAGCAGGGATCGAACCTGCGGCGGACCGGTTAACAGCCGGCTGCTCTGCCAACTGAGCTATCCCGGAGCGAGCTGGTTGCGGGCCCGGGTGTCGATCCCGGCATTCCAGGCTTATGAGGCCCGGCTGATCGCCGAATCGCCCGCAACGAGTTAGGGCTGGGCCGTCAGGCCCCGGGATTGAGAAGGCGCAGAAGGCACCAGGCCCATGCGGGCCCGGTAAAGAGGGGGAGCCGCCACAAGTGCGGCCGTGCAGCGGGATAACGCCGAGGGACGGACGTGGTGGTCGGGAGCGCAGCACCGACCGCGGGCGCTGCCGGGCGGATCGAATGCTGTCCAGTCATCGGTGGCTCCTCGGGGCACGTCAGGCCCTCGGGGTCGACGTAGGATCCGACGGCGGCGGTGGGTGCAATAAAGGCCCCAGAGAGAATCGAACTCTCGCCACCGGGTTACAAAGCCGGCGCTCGACCTTCGAGCTATGAGGCCGAAGAGCCCTGACGGCGGATCGAACGCCGGTCTGCTGCTTACGAAACAGCCATCCTACCAACTGGACGATCAGGGCTGAAGCTCTCGCCGGGGGTCGAACCCGGGTTTCGGTCTTACCAAGACCGCGTGCTACCAGCTGCACCACGGGAGCGGAGTGCGGGTCGAGCGAGTCGAACGCTCTCATCCAGTTTGGAAGACTGGCATGCAACCACCAACATCTGGCCCGCATGAAACTGAAGTGCCCGGCGGGGCTCGAACCCGCGACCTCCTCGTTGGCAACGAGGCGTTCCGCCAACCGAACTCCGAGCACAGGATGTGGCGAGAGGGAGTCGAACCCTCGTGACCGGATTCACAGCCCGGCGCCTGTACCGCTCGGCCATCGCCACCACGATCAGCACTCGAACCTGGCGAACATGATGGGACTCGCACCCACTTTCTCCGGCGTGACGGGCCGGCGTCTCGACTGCTTCGACCTCATGTCCGTAGTTCGCCCGGAGGGACTCGAACCCCCGAAATGGCTGGGTGTAGGCCAGCTGCCTTTGCCGCTTGGCGACGGGCGAATGGATGGAGCTCCAGGGAATCGAACCCTGATCTGCCGGGTGCAAGCCGACCGTCCTCCCGTTGAACGAGAGCCCCAGAAAGAGAAACCCCCGGGCCAGGTGAGTGGTCCGGGGGCCTTGAGCGCGCTCTTCAGTTCGCGCTACAGGGCGGACCACCCGCCGGCATCGACGCCGGCCGCGTGTGCGGTCGTCCCTGTGTGCACAGTGAAGAGCAGCATGGTCGTCTCCTATCACGGTCGTGGCTATCGCGGTGCAAGTCCTCGCGGAGAGATTCGAACTCCCAGCCGTCTGGTTCGAAGCCAGCCGCTCTTCCGCTGAGCTACGCGAGGATGATGTACCCGGCAAGGCTCGAACTTGCGGCCGCCCTGGTAGGAACAGGGTGCTCCTCCGACTGAGCTACGGATGCAGGAGCCACACACGGGAACTGGTCTGCGCGGAGGGACTCGAACCCCCGGTCTCCTGCTCCCAAGGCAGGCGCTTTCGCCAGGCTAAGCTACGCGCAGAGATGCACCCACGTGGAATCGAACCACGGGCTCGGTCTTCGGAGGACCGCATCCTTCCTCTGGACGATGGGTGCTGCTTGGTGCCTCTGTCGGGAGTCGAACCCGATGGGCAGCCTTCGCAGGGCTGCCTCCAATCCCCTGGCAGAAGCACGGAAGTAGGCCGTCGTGGTGCTGCCCCACGCTCCTCCGACTTATAAGGTCGGCGCTCTGCTGATGAGCTAACGGCCCAGATGGCCGGGAAGCGTGGAGCTATATACGCCGTCGGGGAGACGGCACCGGGGGTGGGCAGAATGGTCGCCTCGGGGCGAAGCTGGTGAGTGCGATGTGGGCGACCATGGTCCAGCGTAGCGCGCACGCGCGGTGGCTGGTGCAGATGACGGAGAGCCAGAGACTCGAACTCTGACGCGGTGAACCGCCCGCCGGGTAGCAACCGGGGCCCGATACCAGTTACGGGATAGCTCTCCAGGAACAGAGGAGGGCGGAGGTGTCGATCCCCGAGCCCGAAGGCCCCACCGTTTTCAAGACGGCTTGCCGCGCCGGCGGCGCGCCCTCCAGGAACAACACCAGAACGCTGGCCGGGAATCGAACCCGGGCCGGTACCTTTGCAGGGCACCTCCGCGCCACGCGAATCCAGCGCAAAGAGAAAGCCCCCGGCGGTCCTGTGACTGCCGGGGGCTCTCGATCCTGCGTCGTCGTCAGGGCGTCGAGACTCCCGGCCAGCCGGCGCCGCGGGAACTCGACGAACAGGTGACGATGCGGATCATGGTCTGCTCCTATCCGCGTCGGGACGCGGTGGGTGCACGCTCGGGCGATCGAAGGAGGTTCACGGGGGGGAAGAGGCTAGACGCCGACGGAGACGACCTTTCCCAGGATCGCGGTCCGCTTGACCCAACCGTTGATGCGGCCGATGTTGTTCCCGATGAGAGCTCGGTCTCCCTGCAGCTGCTTGACCAGATGCAAGAGGAATCCTCCACGCCAGCGGACGAACACCGCGTCTCCGACCGCTACGGCCATGGGATCGACCGGCGCGATGGTCACGAGCTCGCCGCTCTCGATCCGGCCGCGCATCGACCCCCCGAGCGGACGAACCTTCGCGACTCGACCAGCAGAGATCTCCCGCAGCGCATCCGATGCCCAGCCCATCGCCTGACTCCTCCGGCGACCTTCGTGCGGCCGCCACCGATGCCGGGCGAGTAGGTCGCGCGCTGCGATTCGGGTGCGCGGATCTCGAGAGGACCGGAAGGGGATCGAACCCTTCGTGCGCCTCGCGGCGCGACGGCTTAAAAGGCCGCTGCCGACACCAGTCGGCCACCGGTCCGATACCCCCGCCAGGAATTGCACCTGGGTCTCCACGTCATCAGCGTGGCATCCTGCTGTTGAACGACGGGGATGCGGATGAACCCGCCGGGATTCGCACCCGGATGCCCGGATTAAGAGTCCGGTCCGTTGCTGTTACGGTCACGGGTCCAGAGGAGGGGAGCAGCTCCTGATCGTGTCGAGCGATCACCTTCCGGGTCAAAGCCGGACGTGCAGAGCCGCTACACCAAGCAGCCGGGGGAGAGCAGCCGCCCAGGGAATCGAACCCCGACCCTCTCGGTCAGAACGAGGTGTGCTGCCACTACACCCGGCGGCTTCGGAATTGATCCAGCTGGTTGACGGTGGGGCGGTGAAGCGAGAGCAGCGCCTCACTCTTACCCGCCGAGCGCCCTCGGCAGACCCCTCCGCCGACCAGCTACGCCTGGCGTTGCTGGATGGGTTTGGCCCGTCCGGGCCCGGGAATGCCGGCACCCGCGACGGGCCGACGCTTGAGCAGGAAGGAGCGGAGGAGTAGCCCGCCAGGGACTCGAACCCTGCTTTCCTGGCTGAGAACCAGGTGTCCTGGCCGGATAGACGAGCGGGCCATGAGATAGCCCGCCGGAGACTCGAACTCCGCTTCCCCGTTTGAAGGACGGGGGACTTCACCCATAGTCGAGCGGGCCGCGAGGAACGCGAGAAGGGCCCCGAGGGGCCGGCGTTCGAGCGGACCGGTGAGCGAGGGTGAGGAGTGCATGCGCCGGCATAGCGCTGCCCGGCCGGCGCGGGTGCATGTCGAGGACGACTGCGAGCTACTGGCCCGTCGACGTCGGATGCGGAGGCGGGTTGGTTTCGAGGTGCTCGAGCAGCGCGCGTACTGCGCAATCCTTCGACTCGATCAGCTTCCTGAGCGCCACGGTGCGCTCCGCGCTGCCGGGGAGCATCTGGACGAGCTGGTGAGCTAGCACGCAGTACGGCTCGCTGGCCTTCTGCAAGAAGAACGGCAGGTGCGCGAAGCGGAAGAACTTCAGCAGGGGCTCGGGGGGCGGTGCCGCGGGGACTTCGGTCGTGTCGGTCATAGGCAGACTCTCCTCGTGGTCGGAGCCAGAATGACTTGGGCGTCGGTGTGAGCCGCTGGAAGCTCCCCGGCGTCAGGGCCCCGCGTGCGATGGAACCGGGTCTTGTCCCCACGGGCCTGTGCTTCGGCCAACCTCGACCGTCAGCAGCTCGGGCGAACCGTAGGCGCGCCGGGGCGCGGGCGCAAGCACTGTCAGCCGGGGATAGCGAGGGCCACCAGGCTGACGACCGCGACCGACTCCAGGATCGCGACGAAGTCGAACAGCAGGATGGCTCGCTCCGTCGGCTCGAACGACCTTCCGTCGAGCCAACGGGCGATCAGGTACGTCACGGATACCTCCCTTCAGCGCGGCAGCACGACCTCCGTCGGCGTGTGTCCGTTCACCAGGTAGTAGATCAGCCCGTGCCAGCCGTAGCAGTGAACGATCCACGCGAGGATCGGGATCCCGATGAGGATGAAGAGGATGAGCACGGCGGCTTCATCGGATGATTCGCCGCGTCGGTTGAGGCGGGTCACTTCGCATCGTCTCCCACACCGGTGAACTTCACCGAGCAGCGGAGGTGCTTGCCGGGCGTGCTGGCCCACCAGTCGTAGAGCCACGCGACGAGGGCGAACGGGGTCACGAGGAGGGCGCACACGCCGGCGACCAGCAGAGGTCCGCCGATCAGAAGGATGACCAAGAGCCACGGGAAGGCCAGCGGCGTGCAGCCGAGCGCAGCAACCCACCCCGGCCAGATCTGAAAGCCCCATCCGATCAGGGACACGATCGCGAGCGCATATGGCATCACGTGCCTCCTCAGCAGCTACTCGTCCCCGGCCTGCGGCCAGTTGGGCAACAAGGCACTGGCCAGTGCAGTGGTTTCACCGTAGCCGAGGTACGGCCCAGCGGGGGACGGTCAGTCTCGGCGGAGGGGACCGCGACCAACTCCTTAAGGAATTGCAAATTCAGCTGGGATCATGGTTCCATGTCCGCACGGGGGGGCATTGGAGGTTCGCATGACGGATCCGGGAACAACGAAAAGATCCATCTACTTCTTTCGGGTGAGGGTAGCTCCGGACACGAACGGACGAGCACAGGAGTTCAATCCGGACGAGGCTGTGCGACGCATCGCAGAACTCTCATTCGCGCGGAACATCACCGGTGCCAGCAGCGCCTACCACACTTACCAAGACGGTTCTGCGGTCGCTGTATGGCCCCTGCCGCAGACCCCGGCCCCGCGGGTTGGTTTGAAACTCGGGGGGCTGCGGAGGCAGAACCTACCTCACCTTGAGGACGGTGGAAATCTTGACGCGCTGAATCTGCAGGTCGGAAAGAACTTGGCGGAGTTGACTCACATGGTCTTCTTCAAGGAAAAGAAGCAACTAATCGTGGCTTCGGAGGCCAACTTTTTTGGTCCAAGGCCAACCAGATTTCCGTATTATCTTCAGGCGAAGTTTTCGGATATGCCCCAGATCTTCCTGGAGCTGCTCGTCAATGAACACATGGCCAAGAAGTTGAACACGCTCGAGGATATCCGCCTGCTTCGCCTCAAGCTGCGACGGAGCAACGCCGATGTTCTGAAAGAGGCCAGCCCGAGCCTGGCTAAAGCCCTCCAAGCGGCATGCGAAGATGCAGACGCGCCCGTGTTCGAACTCACTCTGCGCGCCGATGAGCGCTCGCGCCAGGCGCTGAACCCTTCCTTGATCGACATGGTTAAGAACATCATCGGCTTGGGTCTTGTCGATAGAGGTAGGGAGGAGATTGTTGTCCGAGGCTATAGCAACGAAACTTCCCGAGTGGAGGAGTTCGACCTCCTAAAGGACCGCGCTGTGGTGAAGACTGTGGTCATGAAGGAGTCCGAGAAGTCTCGGAATGTTGACTCTGAGGACATGATCTCTAAGATGATCGAGTCCTACGAGGGAGAGAAGTCATGGCTGCTGAAGGCCCCGTCGCTCGCATCACTTCGGCAGTAGATCTCTTCCTCCAACGCTGGTTCCTGGCGATTGATTTTTGCGTCTCTTCGGGCGCTTTCCTGATCCTGCTCGGAATCAATGCCTGCAGACCGTTCGTCTCAGTCCCGGCCGGGATGAGGTCGATGCTCTACAGCACCACCGTTTCGCTCTGTGGCTCGCTTCTTGGGTTTCTCATATCAGCTGTCTCTATCATCATTGCCTTGGCCTCGCTGCCACAGTTCCAGATTCTGAAGGACAGCGGTGCGCTGCCACAGCTGTACCAAGTCTACTTCCAGGCCATATTTTGGCTTGGCGCAGCCACCGCTTGGGCCTTTGCGGCGATGCTCATCGACACGGATGCGAGCCCGCATCCCTGGGTTGGATGGGTGCAATTCTGGCTGTTGCTCGTGGCTGCGATCCGGACGTATCGATCGGTCCGGTATCTTCGAAAGATGACTGTGGCGGCCGCCGCAGCACCGGCCGATGCTGACCGCGCTAGAGCACCGGAGCCGGAGTCGGCCTTCGGCTAGCCGATCGGTGCCCGCTTCGTAGGGCAGGAAGAGTGGTCAGCAACTCTGGTTGACCCGATGGAACATCGCCGGATCGGCCGGCAAGCGCGCTAGGAGGAGTGGACGTCGCGACGGTGGCGGGTCTCACTTCCTCCGGATCGGGATCGTGCGCCATCCGCTCTCAGGCTTCGAGTCGACCCACACGACCTCGCCCTCGACGCCGCAGCGGAGGCACTCCCAGCCATCGAGCACCAACGGCCCGGCGGTCGTCGAGTGCCGTGCGGCCTCCTTCAAGCGCTCCGCATCGCGGTGGATCCACAGGTGATCCCAGAGCCAGCACCACACGGCCGTCACCTCGCTGTTCTCACTTCGGCCCGGTGCTGAGAACACCGGGCTCGCCGTTCTCAGCGCGGCAAGTACGGGTGGAGCGTGGGGAGGCGAGGCGTTCGGCCGGCTGCGGGATGTCAGTCCACGAACTCCGCCGGCCGGTCATCGACCTCGACGGGCTCCCGCTCCGCCATCGCCGCGGTCCGATCGATCTTGAACCGGTCGCCGTTGCCCCATGGCGTGGCGGTCACGAGCCAGTTCCGGTGCTCGCAGCCGGCGCAGTCCAGGTACCGTCGGCCGTCGACCTCCCCGGCGGTGAAGTGGCGATCGAGCGTGGGCTCCCCGCCGCGCTTCTTCGGCACGTGGTCGACGAAGAGAGGACCGCCGCACCCGCCGCACTCGGGCGAGCCGACCAAGGTGAGCGTGGAGTCGGGGGTCAGGGTTCGCGGGAGCGCGGGCATGGGGATCCTCCTTGGGGTTGCGGTGTAGGTGGTGCGGTACACCCGTGAGTGTAATTTGGGTGTGCGCCGCTGTCCACCATGATCGGAGGGATCACCCGGACCGGAGCCCCGGCAGCCGGCACCGGGGGCAGACCTCGTACAAGCGGGCGTCTTTGCACACTGCGCAGGGCAGCTTGAGCGTGTCGCACTCCTGCCGGTACCGCAGCGCACAGGGATCGCAGAGCTCGAATTCGTCGGGCACCGAGGTCCTGAGGTCCATCGATGCGCAGGCGGCACAGAGGTGACTCGTGCATGCCTCCACCGCGAGCGCTTCCTCCGCACGGTTCGGCCGCGGCCGGGGGACCTCCCACCCCTTGCCGCACTTCTCGCAGCCGACCTGCCTGCGCTGGAAGCCGATGGAGGGTCCGTCGACGAGCTTGTGGCGGATCACGGCCGCCGCGGCGGTGGGTGGATCGTTCGGCTGCGCGGACTCCTCGACAGGGGGCAACGGATCGGTGGAGCTCCGAGGAATTTTGGGGGAGTCCTCCGCCGCGGGCGGACAGCGAGGGGGGCGACCGGCCTGGTCGAGGGGCTCGTACACGACCACCCGGACGTCGGGGAGCCCGGCGAAGGCGCGCTCGATCAGGGGGCGGACGTCGGACCAGGCGAGCCCGCCCAAGCCGCAGCCCAGTGCGGGGATGGCGATCGATGGGATGCTCCGCTCCTTCACCTCACGGACCAGCGCGGCCAGCCCGGTCTCGATGTAAGCCAGAGTGCTCTTGCCGGTCCAGCGCCGCTTCGTCGGGAAGTTGATGATGAGGGAGCGGGGCCCGAGTCGACCCAGGTCGAACACGAACAGGCGGCCCGGGTAAACGTCGCCGCGGTCGCACGCTGCGACGTAAGCCTTGAAGTTCTCTGGATACGCGGCTTTGAACTTGGCGGCGAGGCCCGCTCCCATCACGCCGAGGCAGTTCACGGGGTTGACCAAGGCCACGACGTCGGCCCAGAGAATGTCGCCTGTGTTGAACTCGATGTGGGACGGGCTGGGCTGGATGTTCAAGCGGCACGACCTTTCGGGACGGGACTGGAGCCAGGGAGACCACCCGGCACCGTAGCCGCTCCGTGAAGTTCAGTCGACCTCGATCGCGGCGCGCAGCGTCACCCGCGCCCGACGCAGGGCCGACCGGTGCGCCCCCGAGTGAACTCCCGTCGCCGCGGTGATCTCCCGTTCCTGGTGGCGCTGGATCGGCCCGAGAATGACGGCGGTCCGCTGCTTCTTCGGCAGCATGTTGATCTTCGCCACCAACCGGGAGAGCACGTCCCGTACCTCGACGGCGATCTCCGGTCCCCGCTCCGGCCGGTCCGGCGGCTGCACACCCACAGCATCCAGGCTCTCGCACGTGGTCTGCGCAAGGCGCCGGGCCTGCCGCCGGTACCGCATCGACCGGATCATCGCGGTGTTCAGCGCCACGCGGTAGAGCCAGGATGAGAAGAGGCTCCGGTGCTGGAACGAGGGGAGAGAGCGGTGGACCTGCAGCCACACGTCCTGCACGGCGTCCTCGAGCTCGAACTCAACCACGTACCGTGTGCAGGCTCGCCGGACGAGCGCGACGTGACGGCGGTACAGGGACGCGAAGGCGTCGTGGTCTCCGGCTGCGGCGAGAGCGACGGCATCGTGGTCCGGGTCGGGCGTCACTGCTGGACCACTTCCTGAGAATTCCGGAAAATTTTGGGGAGGAGAGAGGGGGACCGATTTTGGAAAAATGGGATGTTACGAGGGGGGGCTACCGGGACCCCCTCCGAGGCGGTAATAATTCCCCACCCTGCCGCGGTGGCCCGCGCCGCCGAGGCACGCCCGCCGGACCGAGCTGTCGGCTGCTGCCGACACCGAGCCGCGCTCGGCGCGGTCGACTCGGCTGGCCTGTCGAGGTCGAAACCTGTTGCGCACACCCCGAGAATCGGGTATGAGAATGGTACTTCTGGTTTGAAGTCGACGAGAGGAGTGCGGCGATGGAGACCCGACCTGTCCCTTCCGAGCTCGTGGTCACCCACGAGATCCCCGCCGACCGGAACCCGGCGCTGGTCTATCTGGGCAGCCTTGGGGCCGGCAGTCTCCACTCCCAGACCGGCGCGCTCGAGCAGATGGCCCGCCTCCTCAGCGGCGGACTCGTCGGCCTGCGGGAACTCAACTGGTCCGCCGTCCGATACCCGCACGTCGCGCGCCTCAGGACATTGCTGGTCGACCAAGGCAAGGCGCCCGCGACGGTGAACCGATTCCTGGCAGCCATCAAGGGAACTGCCCGGGAATCCTGGCGACTCGGGTACATCGATGCCGAAGAGCTGCGGCGTGTCGAAGACGTGAAGTCCGTGCGAGGCTCGACCCTCCCCGCAGGCCGGGCACTTTCCATCGCCGAGGTTCAGGCGCTCGGCAATGCGTGCGACCGGACCACCCCCGGCGGGGCGCGCGATGCTGCGATGATCGCAGTCCTGTTCGGCGGGGGCCTGCGCCGGCAGGAGCTGGTCTCGCTTGACCTCAGCGACTACACGCCCGTGACCGGCGAGCTCCGCATCCGCGCTGGCAAGGGGCACAAGGAGCGGCTCGTGTACGCGACCAACGGCAGCGCGACCCTCCTGGCCGCCTGGCTTGCGCATCGCGGCGGCGAGCCGGGGCCGCTGTTCGTCCCCGTGAACAAGGGCGGTCGGGTGACGATCGCTCGCTTGAACCCACAAGCGGTGTACATGATGCTGCGAGCTCGTGGCGCCGAGGCGGGCCTCGCCCCCTTCAGCCCGCACGACCTGCGCCGGACCTTCATCGGCGAGCTGCTGGACCGTGGGGCCGACCTCGCTGCAGTGCAGCAGCTCGCCGGTCACGCGAACATCACCACGACCGCCCGGTACGACCGCCGCGGAGAGCGCGCCAAGCGCAAGGCCGCCGAGCTCCTGCACATCCCGTTCGGCCAGTAGCATCACGCCGCCTTCGTGCCGGCAGCCGCGGCGGCCGCCTTGGCAGCTTCCTTCGCCCGGGCCGCGGCCTTGCGCGCCTGGCGCTTCTCCTCGCGGGTGAGCTTCCTCGCGCGATGCTTCGGCTTCTTCGGCCGACCGTGCGGAACAGAAGCAACGCCCCGCAGCACGCCGAGGCGCTTGGCGTTGTCCCCGAGTTCGCGGTCGATCTGCTCGTCCGTGAGCTTGTCGGGGTCCGCGTCCTGGTCCACGACCTGGATCTTGCCGGTGTCGATGCGCAGCTTGATGCGCGACTGCCGCGCCTCGCGCGCCTGCTTGATCAGCGCCGCCTGCTGGGTCGCGGTGATGGGCCGGGGCTTGCCGTCTGCGTCCTTCGCGTCGAGCTCCGCGAGGGCTCGCTCCTCCAGCGACACGAAGAACGCCTCACAGCCCGCGAGGAACTCGGCGGGCTTCTGGTTCCAGCTGTCGCGGTGCCGCGCGCGCAGGCGCTTCTTCCAGACGCGAACACTGTCGGCGTCGGCCTGGAAGTGGTCCTCGATCTGGGAGTTGCGCCAGCCGGCGAGGACCATGCGCTCGAGGTCGCGCATCTCGACGTCGGTCAGTCTGCGGGCCACGGAGACCTCCCGGTCGACCGGCGGCGCGGCACCTGGGGGTTGCAGGTGTTCCAGCCTCGGGTCGATCCGAGGGGCACTGTACACGCTTCGACGTCGAGTCAAGCGGACCCGCGAGAAACCACCGGGCGAGGTATGACTCGGTGAGTCAAGACGACCCGCGCGCAGGCGCGCGCGCACGTGGGGAGGGGGGAATTCCAAGATGTTGCCCGCAACTTCACATGAAGCGGCCGGTCGTTTCCTCCCCTCTCTTCTCCACGCGCGCGCGAGTACTACTAGCGAGCTGAGTCCCCACTCGGCCGAAGAGAATCCGAGGGCCCGGTCGGGCTCGTGGCGTGCCCTCCCTCTTGGGCTTCCCGCTTCCTGCGCCGCTCTCCGCCCCTCCCGGCCGGCTTTCTCCCGCTCCTGCCCTCGCCCGCCCCTCCCGCTCCGCTCGGCTTCGCCCTCGCTCCTGGCCGTCGTTTCAGCTCCGCCCGACGGACCCGGTACGGGGGATCGGACCCCCTCCGGGTCCCTTGCCCTTCCGCTTCCCATCTAGGTTTCCGCGGGTTTCATAGCGCCACTTTGTGCACGCTGAAACCAAGTGCTCTCACGGTGCTCCTGTTCTGCCCGGCCGGCCGGTCTCCGGATGCACCTCTGCCTGGTCTGTCTTGCGCGGGTGGTTGTCGTTCCCTCTCCGACCGGAAACGCGCAGTTGAGGGACGGGGATGGGGGCGAGAAAAGTGCGCGCATGGGTTGCGAGGGGGGTCAGAGCTGCTAGGGTCCGGGATGTGGGCGGTCTGGCCGGGACCGCCGCTGGTGGGGGGAGCGGACCGCGGTTGCTTGGCCGCGGAGGGCAGGGGATGCGCGCAGTGGGGCTTTCGCGGGGTGGGGTTCCTCGCGGAGTCGTTCGCTGTGTGCCGCTGGTCCCGATGCCCTTGAGCCCGGCTGTCGTCCTGACGGGAGGCCCTGTGACTGAGCCTGTGGTGATCGCGCAGCAGAGTGATCGATCCGCGGAGGAGTACAACGACCCCGACACGAAGCGCTACGTCGTCGGAGTCGTGCGCGAGGTCCTGTGTCAGGCCGGGTCCATCCTCGGTGAGGTGGCGCTCGCGGCTGACCGGCTCGATGTCGTGGTGGACGGCATCGCCTGTGGGAACAGCCTCCTCGACGACCTGAAGAAGCTCGGGGACGGGGCGGCGGACATGACGGCCGCGGGGGCTGCTGCGAGGGACCACGCGGCGACCATCGTCGCCCAGATCGTGGCGTTCTTCCACATGACGAAGCGGGACTTCGCTCCCGTGACCCCCGCGCCGCTGAGGAGCCTCTGATGTCGGAGGTCGTCGACCTCGCCCGGGTGCGCTCTGTGACGCGGCTCCGCTACGAGCTCGCGATCGCCGCGGGGCGTGTGCTCGGAGCTGTGCTCGCGCTCCGGTGGGACCGCCTCGACCTGTACGAGGCATGCGAGGCGGGCATCGTCCGGGTGAAGGTCACCAGCGGCGACGCGATGGTCACGCTGCAGACCTTTCGGCCGACGCGGATGCACATCCTCGCGGAGAGCACCGACATCGGAGGACCTACCGGGAACGAGGTGGACAGCGTGCCAGCCGACAGCCTCGAGGTGGGCATCGGTCTGGTGATGCTTACCCAGCTGGCCGTGCTCCGGAAGTCCGCGATGGAGCCACGGAGGAGTGCGCTGGGGGATGAGCTCAGGCGGATCATCCGGCGCGGGAAGGTGGCTGTCGGTGGGTAAGAGTCCCTACTGGCTCAGGAGCGGGTCACTGCGTCACGGGTCGGCTCGCCTTGATGCTGAGGGGTTGCCGCCTGAACCGATCGGTGCCGGCGCCGACGAGTGGCCGAAGTGTCGCAAGTGCTCCCGGCGGATGCCGGAGGGACGCTTCGGTTTCTGCTCCAACCGCTGCTCGATGCTCTACCACCAGTGTGGCTTCAACGCCTCCCACAAGCGGCCGATGGTGCGGGCCTTCTTCGAGAAGGTGGCGAGCCTGATCGAGTCGGATATGCCGCCGGCGGTCCGAGCTGCTCTCGAAGAGTTCCTCGCGGAGCACAAGGGCGCTGCATGGTCGGGGTTCGAGAGCTGGTTCACTGAAGAGCTGTGCCGCCGCATCACCGGCCGTAGGAGGGTCTGAGCTGTGGAGATCGTCAATGCCCGGCGCGGGCAGAACCCGTTCGCCGGCTACGCTGGCCAGTGGATCCTCCTCTACCAGGATCCGGGGTTCCGGCTCCCGTTCTGCTTCTGGGACGAGACGCGGCAGCGCATCCCCACCTTCAAGTCGAAGGACGACGGCATTCGTGCGATGCAGTACCACGCCGTCTCTCGCGGCTTCTGGGCTATCTACGGCCGGTACGAACCCAAGTTGGTTCAGTACGAGAGCATGAAGGAGTTCGCGGACTACTACCACCAGATGCACTACACGCTGGAGATCCCCGTGGTCTGGTTCGGCTCCGTCGCCGAGATGGACGAGGTCGCCGAGTGCCGCCGGCTGATCACGCCCGGTGTGGTCCCGACGATGACAGGACTCATGGCGGTGGGCGAGTGACCCGCCACGAGGGTGATCCGGAGCTTGTGCGTGACGCCCGAGCCCTAGCCCTGTCCTTCGTCGCACTCATCCTGACCATCCTGACCGTGGCGCTGTGGTGCGCAGCGTTGCCTATCCCGGCGGTCTGACGTGGGACGCCCGCGCACCCGCAAGCCCAAGACCTGCACGGCCTGCGGCCAGGTGTTCGAGGACAGGACGAAGGCCGGCGACCGCCGGCGGTGCCGCCTGCCCGGGTGCGGCTGGAAGTGCACCTGCTACTACTGCAAGGCGCCCTTCGTGAGCCACGGTCCTCGTCCGCCGACGATCTGTCGCGCGGAGGAGTGCCAGCTGAAGTACAAGCGCAACCGGCAGCGCGCCTACTACCGGCGGCCGGAGAACGTCGAGAAGGTCAAGGGCTGGTGGGCGAACGCCCGCGCCAAGGCGCTGGCGGCCGCGAAGGCGAAGCAGGCAGAGCTCGCGAAGAAGGGGATCAAGAAGTGCCTGACTGCGATCCGTGACCCGAGCTACCCCTACGTCGACAAGCGCAAGAAGCGGCGCCGGGACCGGGTCTGCGAGAACTACAAGATGGGCTGGTGCTACGCCGTGAAGCCCGAAGCCCGGTGCCCGCTCCGCCAGGCGGACCGGCCGGGATGTTCGATGTTCAAGCCGACGTCTGAGTGGCTCGCGAAACAGAAGCCCGCGCCGGACGTACCGCCGAAGAAGGCTAGAACGCCAGACGAGCCTGGTACTGGATCAGCTCCGGCATCGGATACGTGATCCCGCTGCCGTAGTCCAAGACGATCTCTGCCTCGTACAGGCCGGGGTCGACCAGATCGGTGGCGGCCCAGTCGTAGTGGGCGAGCCCGCCGACCGCGTTGTCCACGTCCATCTCGGTGTCGTCGGCGTTGATCACCGTTGTGTCGCCGGCGCGGCGGAGCTTGAAATGCGGCGTGATGCTGGTGAGGTTCAGCGCTGTCCCGTCCGGGTTCGTGAACGCGAACTCCTGTCGCGGGCGCCTGGCTCCGGTGACGATCGGGATGACCACACTGCGGAAGTCTGCGCCCACGGTCAGGACCTTCGTGGTGAGCCGGATCTCGATCGCGCTCATTGAGGCCTCCGGTCCAGCCGGTCAAGGATCCGCTGGACGTCCCGTCCCATCCGCTCGACCTTCGCCTTGATCTCGGGCACACCTTGGACGACGGCAACGCGCTCGATGATCTGATCGCGGCACGTCGAGCCGAGCCACATTAGCGATGCGCCCAGCACGGTCACGAGGCTCCAGAGCAGGAAGTCCCGACCTGCCCACCATGCCTTCGCGAGCGCCGGAAGGGTCATCCCTGCGATCTGCTGCTTCGCCGTGCTCACTGACTTGGCCAGCTGGAGAACCTCTTGATCTCGGACTGCTGCGCCGTTGTTGACCTGCCTCACGGTGCTGGAGATCAGCTCACTCAGGCTCTCGATGCCGCCGGAGACGTCGGCGAATCCCTTGCGAGTTTCCTCGACAAACGCGTCGAGCCCCTTCTGGATGCTGTCGATCCGGTAGGCGGTGTCCGCGTCCATCATCGCCTTGCGCACGATGCCGACGAAGCTGTAGCTGTCCCCAACCAGCTGAGGCTTGTAGAACACCGGCAGATGACGCGGCGCGCGGAAGTGTTGGTCCGCAGTGAGGAAGATCACACGGATGGACGGGTGGTGCTCGATGATCCAGGCCGCGAGCGCCTCCCCATTCATCCCTGGGAGGGTTACGTCGGCGACCACGACGCTGATGGAGTTGCGCTTCAGCCGCTCAATGGCCGCCGCGGCCGTCGGGACACCCTCAGGATGCAGACCGGCCTCAGTGAGGATGTGTTGCATCAGGTCGAGCACGTCCTGATCGTCGTCGACTACCAACACTGTGCGCGGGCCGGTGCTGGACATGGTCTAGGCCCTCCGGGGATGCGCGCTACTGGTTCATACCGCGGCCCGTGAACACAGCCGCCGCGGCGTCGTTGTTCGTGATCCGGTACTTGCCCCACCCGGATGGAAGGAGCTGGAGGTCTGACCCGCCCTGTGCGGTGTTGATGGTGATGGTGTTGACGGCAGTGGTGCCAGCGGCGCTGGTCGCGGCCCACTTCGTGAAAGGGCCCGCCTGCGAGTTTGACTGCAGCACCTCGATCGTTACGTTGACGCTCCCCACGGTCGTGACGACCCAGTCCACGCCGTGGATCGTCGAGTCGCCGATGTAGAACGGCTGCGTGGTCGTGGCTGACGTGCCGGCCGCGACATACTGGCTAGTGAAGAGCCGGTCGATAGACGGGGCGTAGACCTTCGAGTGAGCGCTGCTGACGGCCGGCAGCGCGCAGAGCAGGAGTGCAATCAGCAGCCACCGCGTCATCGCACCCTCCCTTTCGATGGTGTAGCACTGGGCGAACTTCTTGGACTTCATCGCTCAACCTCTCTTCAGTGCAACGGCCGGATGACGATCCGCTCGCGTACCAGAGTGTTGCCTGCCGCGGCATCGCCCCACTGCACCGCTACGCCGAGGTTCTTGGCGGTGGTGGTGTCCGCGGCGGTGCTTCCGCGCTTGGATCGGCCCGCGTCGCCTGTCCCATTGGTGATCGAGCCTGAGAGGCTGCCCGCTACCGTGCCGCTCGCACCTACCGCTCGAAACTCAACGAGCCCCTTCACCGACCACGCCGCATCGGTCAAACTTGCGTCCACATCGAAGGCGGGGGTTCGCGCAACGACGGTGCTCCCGTACATCAGCGCAAATGTGATGCTCGTTGGCGATGCGCTCGTAGAGAGCTTTCCGGATGCGAGGATCTCCCACGCTTGGCCCAACACTGCCGACGATGCTGCCAGCGAGAGCGTCGGGGTCAGCATCGTCTCCGTGGTAGTGTTGGCGATCGGGCTCGTGTCGTCGGTGCTGACGTACTTGTCGGCCCGGAGGGCAAGGATCCCGCTCCATGCGGAGTAGCTCCCAGTGCCGGTGAGTGCGCTGATCGTCGGCGCATCGGCGTCGACCTCGATCGTGATGATCAAGTCTGTCGGCGATCCTGGTGTCGTGCGTCGCACCAACAAGATTGCGTCGTGAGAGGCGTTCGACTTAAGAACGAGGGCGAAGTCACCTGCGCCATTGTAGTCGTTGAAGCCAGCGTCAGAGATCGGCGGGATGGTGCGGTACTCGTCTGCCGTGAGATCCATCCGCACTGAGAAGACGTAGGACTTCGCAGCCGCCAGTGCGCTTCCGCCGGCGGGGGGCGCGATAGACACTCGAAGCGTCTGTCCACCGAAATTGTGGACGAAGTTGGCTACGAACGCATAGTCGTCGGTGTTGCCTCCGAGCGTTCTGCTGTACTTCACGATGCGCTTCGTGCCCACGATGGTGACCACACCGTCGGAATTTGTGATGTCAGCATAGGCGCCAGCCGGCCCGGTTGATCCGGTTGATCCGGTTGCACCCGTCGCGCCCGTGGCTCCGGCAGAGCCAGCGGGGCCTGCTGAACCTGCCGCGCCGGTGCTTCCGGTTGCGCCTGTGGATCCCGTCGCGCCCGTGGCTCCCGTAGCACCGGTAGCTCCGGTCGCGCCGATACCACCGCCGGCCCCAGCTCCCGCCCAGCCGAATGCGGAGGAGTGAAGGACGAGGAGCAGAACTGCCGTGCGGATTCTCATAGCGCCTCCATCCCCCCGGGGTTCCAACTACTGGTCCACTCGGTTTTCGGTGATGTCAATCTGAACCGTCGTGTCCGCGCCGTTGCCCGCATCGTCCGTGACTCGCACTCGGATCAATGGGAGCCACGTGTCCGGGATGTTGACTGCGTGCGGACTAGAGTCCGAGATCGTGATGAGAGCTCCTTGGACTTCCAGCTCCGGGGTCAGTGCTGTGTACTTTGTATCCGTGTCGGCGGTCGCACCCTCGACGAAGACCTTCAGGGCGGGGCTCGATCCGGCAGCCTTGATCCAGAGGGACATCTTCCCGATGCCCCGCTTGTGCCGGAAAGGAGTGCTTTTGATGTTCTGGCTGGCGCCCGGCACAGCAGTGCCGGCGGGCAGCAGCGTCTTGACGTTGTACTCAAGGTCGAGCAGGTCAACGGCCATGGCTCCTCCGTGACTAGCGGTTCTGGCCCGCGTCCCGCACCGTGCCGGCGTATGGAATCGTGACCGCGAGCATCGTGGTGTCCCGCACGACGGTCTCCGCGTAGCCTCCGACGATGCCGTGACCCCAGCGGGCGAAGCTGCAGTCCTTGAACAACGCGGAGGTCTCGCCAGCGCCGCCTGCATTGACCCACGCGCCGTACGTCCCGGATCTGGTGACAGCCAGCGAGAACGAGCAGTCGGAGACCACGGTGCCGCCGGCACGATCCAGATGCAGGCCGACAACCTCGCCGCCCGCCGGTACCGTCATGCCCACCACGGAGCAGTGCTCGACCCGCATTCCGGGGCCAATCGCCTTGAACCCCATCGGGCGCGTCGAGCTGGCGAGTGTGGATCCGCCGGCGTCACTCACGGTGCAGTCACGGATGCGCCCGGCGCGACCATCGATCCAGAGACCGAGGTACGTTGGGGTGACCGAGAGGTTCGCCATCTCGTGACCTGATCCGCCGAGATACCCGCAGCAGTAGAAGCCGCGAATCGAGCCATTGCGGACGCGCACGTTGGTGCGGCCGGAACACCACACGCCGAAAGCGATCGTGCCGGTACCGGCGTTGCCGACGAGCGCGTGGCCGCCGAGATCCAGCGTCACGTCGTTGGCGGCAATGACAACCGCATGTCCGGTGGCGTGCGGATAGGAGAGTGTGGAGGCAAGGCGGTACTCGCCCGGAGCCGAGATGCTGACGGGGAGGCTCGCGATCTGGATGGGCGCGGCGATGGCGCCTGCCGAGAGCAGCGCGATCAGCGCCAGGTGGAGCAGCCGCATAGCGCCGCCTCCTCAGTAGTCGATCACCACCGTGGTGAGGATGACTTCCTGAGTGACCTCGGTGACGATGGACTCAACTGTAGCCGCGGACACGACGACTTCCTGAGTCACCGTCGTCTCGATGATCGCTGACATTCAGATTCACTACGCAGCTGGTGAGGGTGGCTTGGGTACCCCGATGCCGGGGCTCTGCGGTTGGGCGGCTTTGAGCCGAGCGTGGATCGCCAGCGCTAGGCTATCCAGCATCTCCTGGCTGAAGGCCGGTACCGCTGGAGTCGACTGCGTTGCAGGCAGCGAGGCCTTCTCCATCTCCCGTCGATGCGTCCATTCTGCGAGAGCCTTGACGTCGAAGCTGGGAGGGCGAGCCTTGCCGAGGGCTCGCCAGAGGTCGTCGGCGTACTTGAGTCCCTTCTCCAGCCAGTCGTGGTCATCCTCCGGATTCTGGCGTCGGTACTTCGCGACCATGGCGTAGGCGCCAGCAAGGATGGTCTGGACGTCCTCCTGGAGCTCCTTGTTCTGCAGGTACTTGCCGAGACCCCAGTAGCCGAGGATCGCCAGGACGACGAACGCGACGGCGTCCACATGCGCATGTAGAAACGCAAGTACCTGATCGAGAGACACTTGGATCACCTCCGGTCGAGGACAAGCGTTCGGGGGGCGAACTCTATCTCATCGCGCCGCTGAGGACGAGGCGCTGTCGATGTAGTCATCGTAGCCGAGACTCAGTTCAGTAGATGAACCTCGAACTGCTCGATGATGAGGGTTGAGAAGATGTTGGTGAGTACTCCGACGCTCCCACCGATCGTTGTGGAGCCAGAAGTATTGCCATTCGGGACGGAGCTACGTCCGGAGAAGTTGGGCGATGAAGTAGACCCGCCGAATTCTCCTCTTATCCATCCTGTCAGGTCTGCAGTTCCGGCACCCGATGAGCGGACCCATACGTCGAACTGGAGGTACCACGGTTTATCGGTTTGATTGACCGGAACTGATACCGAGGAAGAAGACACGGTCATCGTACTGAACGTCGCATTGAAGGACGCCGTGGGCGCCGAGCCGGTCGATGTGTACCTCCCGTACCATGTCGCTCTAAAGTGACGGCCGGTGAGATTAAAGGCTGCGCTTGGTGCGGCGAAAGTATTCGGGCTCGCGAATACATTCGTTCCGAGCGAATTGCCAAGGTTGCCGCTGTCCGAGTTGTTCTGGTACAGCAACGTGGGCACCACACCAGCGAACGACGTCCCTGTGCCCGGAATGACGGCACACCATGCCTGCTTGGCAGTGTCGTACCAGAGGTCACCATTCGCGGCGGTGGCGAAGGGACCAGTCCCGCCTGTCGAGTGGAGGCAGGTGTCCGCCGCGAGGTTCACGGCTCGAGCGCATTCGAGGTTAATGTCCCCGCCAGATGCGATCAGGTTGATAGTCTTGATCGCCCCCGAGGAGCTCGCGCCTCCAGTGAGGAGGTCGATTCGTCCACCGGTTGCTCCGGTCCCGCCAGTTCCGGCGATCAGCTTGACCCGTCCCGAAACGCCCGTGCCTACTGCATTTCCGCCAGAGATCGTATTGTCGCCGCCATTGGCGTTGTTGCCTTGGCCGGAACCGCCAGAGACTGAAGCCGGTCCACCGTTGCCTGCGCTTGACCCGCCGTTGCCTGCGGCCGCAGAGAATGCCCCCCCGGCGCCAGTGACGCCGGGGGCGCCGCCGACCGCGTTGAGGGCGCCTCCCGTCGATCCGCTGTTGCTGGTGGCGCCGCCCTTGATGTTCGAGGAGTAGCCAGTCCCGCCGGTGTTCGTGGGGGGCTCGAGCGTGAAGTTGGCGGCAGACATCGTGGGCGAAGTGGCGAGCAGTGGGGCGGGAAGGGTGCCTGCAAGCGCGGCGCTCAGTGATCCCGAGTAGGATCCCGTGGCTCCGGTGGCGCCTGTCGAGCCTGTGGCGCCCGTGGCCCCGAGGTCGCCGGTGCGTGAGAATACGAGGGCGATCGGGTCTCCGTTCGTGAACGGCGAACTCGCCGAGGCGCTCACATACACGAGCGTGATCTTGCGGTAACCGGTCCCGCTGGCAATGGATCCGGAGATTGTGAACAGGGCCCACTTCGATGGGTCGGTTCGATGCACAGCTCGGAGGTGGCCACGCACGGCGGATGTCGAGTCGGCAAGGGTGTCGACGATCCCGCTGATGGTCGTGCTGAAGGCGTCCGCGTTGTTGGCGTAGCTCTTGGTAACCGACGACATCGTGCCGTGGTCGAATCGTGCCTTGCCGGCCCCCGGATCGGCGTCGGTTGTGCCGTTGTCGAACGCGAACGCGAGCGTGACAGCGCCGCCAACGGCGCCAGTACTTCCGGTCGCCCCGGTCGCGCCCGTACTTCCGGTCGCGCCCCCAGCACCTGCGGAGCCTGCGGCTCCTGTGGATCCTGTGGATCCTGTTGCGCCAGTGGCGCCTGTTGATCCGGTCGCTCCAGTCGAGCCAAGGTCACCGGTGCGGCTGAAGGCGAGTGCAGTCAGGTCGCCGGGACCAAAGCTGGTGTCGCCACCTACCCAAGCGAGGGGGACCTTGACGTAGGTCGTCGCGTCGGTCACCGAGCCTGTGATGCGGTACTCTGCCCAGGAATCATAGTCCTCAAGATCGATCAGCCGGAGGGTCCCTTTCACAGCGCTCGAGCTGTCGTCGAGTGCGAGGAGGACGGACTCTAGATTTGTTCCGACGAAAGCGTTCTTGTTGATGTAGAGGAAAGTCGCGCTGTCCACGGCCGCATTGTTGAAACGAAATAGTCCCGCGCCGGGATTGCTATCCGCGGTGGAGCCGCTGTCGAACACGTACCGTCCGAGCTCTCCTCCGAAGGCGCCGGTCGCGCCCGCTGGGCCGACGAAGCCTGGACCGATAGGGCCGGTGGCTCCAGTGGATCCAGTTGCGCCCCTCGCACCCGTGCTCCCCGTCGCTCCGGTAGCCCCCGTGCTTCCGGTCGCGCCGGCTGGACCTGCCGAGCCAGTCGAACCGGTCGCGCCGGTTGGGCCCGTGGATCCCGCTGGCCCCGCAGCCCCGTCTGCGCCCGCGGATCCGGCAGGTCCAGTGCTGCCGGTGGCTCCCGTTGCTCCTGTGCTTCCAGTCGCACCTGTGGCTCCAGTGGCGCCTGTGGCACCCGTGGCGCCGGTTGCTCCGGCCGCACCCGCAGCCGCAGAGGCAGGTTCCCACTTCTGAGTGCTGCTGTTGTAGAGCAGGATCTGCCCGTTGGTAGGCGGGGTTTCCGATATGAGTCGCCCCATGATCCTGTCGCCGCGGGGAACGCCGCCGGCGAGCACTCCCGAGGCGAGGACGAGGAGCGCGAGAGTGCTCACGCTGAGGAGCGGGCGGTGCTGAGCCATGGCTCTCCTAGCTGCTAGCTATCAGCGAGCGTGATAGCGATCTCGCCGGAGTACACCTGCTCTCCAGGAGCTGCGCTGAATAGCAGGCGGAGTGTCACGTAGCCGCCCGCTGCGTAGGTCCCGGCAGTCACGGTGCAGACCGTTTCGGTCCAGCCCGAGCTCGTCAGAGCGCCGACACCCGACAGCGACACGCTGGCGTTGCTGGTGTCGAAGAGCTGGACTCCCAAGAACGTATCCGCATCGGTGCCGACCCTTCTGTTCCAGATGCGGATAGTCGCCACGCGTCCTCCGGATGGAGTTGACGGCGGCATCCGGAATCGGATGTTTGTTTGCGCGGTCTGCGTGGCGTCATCGCGGTTGTCCAACTTCAGCGCGTTGTGGAAGTTTGCGCCGTCGAACTCCTCCTCGAAGGTGGAGATGACAGCGGAGGAGGTAAACGCAGAGACTTCGCCGGGATAGGTTGGGATCAGGACTATCGCGAGGTTTGCCACCCCGCCGAGCATCGGAACCGCTCCGGCGCCGTTGTTGATTTCCCAGCGCCCAGCCGATTCATTCCAGCGGACGTAGCGTGCTCCACCGAGGCGGTTGGCGTTGATCGTCCGATTGGAGTTGGTGGTACCGTCACCCAGGTTGATCGTCTCGGCATGTGGGTTCGCAGTGGACGTCGCGAGATGCTCACCCAGAAAGGCCGTGCGGAGGGCTTGGTAGTCCGGCTCGTCCCATAGGTCACCGACGAAACGGGAGGGGATGAGTACCATCGGAACTCCTATGTCGGTCGGTACGAGACGCCGAGCCGAAGTCTCGCAAAGCGCTCCGTGGAGAGCGAGGCTGGGAGCGTCACTCGCACATCAATGTCGACGAACTCCCTGGGAGCGAGGTCGTCGAGAGGGAAGTAGTTCCCGGACGGAGAGCCATTGCCGTACGGGCCGCCGATTCCCTGGAACGATCCGACACCAGCGAGGCGGACCTCAACCCAGTGCTCGGTCATCGCCTCTGAGCCCTCTTCGTTGGTACCCCCGTAGACCGGTCCTGTGATCAGCTTAGCCGCGATCCGAACTGCGGTCAGAGTAGAGCTCCCGACGCTCGTGATCCGGATGGTGCGGACATCAGACGTCTGACCGGGAGCCAGATTTGCGAACACAAGCTCGCGAATCTGCTCCCCGTCTATCGTGAAGACCAGAATGTGCTCGATGCTGTAGGGCACTACGGGAACTCCAAGGGAATGAACCCCCGGTAGAGCTGCTCGACGTCTTGGTAGAGCGGGCCGACTCCGGCGACTTCACTTGACGCGGTCAGCCCACGGAGTTCAACGATGCCGGTGATGTTGAGGACAGGACGGGTGACGTCAGTGAGGTCGAGCATGTACCCGGACTCCGCAAGCAGGAGCGTGCCAGCTCGATTCAGGAAGGACTTCCGGCGAGCGCCGATGAAGTAGGCCAGTTCGCTTTCATAGCTGGTGTTATCCGGCAGGATGGTGTCCTCGCTCGGCAGACTCTCGACTAGCTCCTCGCCCGTCGCCAGCGGCCCCCCTGCGGCGTCCAGAGCTGTGATCGTTGATCGACCCGGCACCCGTAGCTCGCACGGGCTGATGAAAGTGATCACCGGCTCCGATCGATTGGTTCGGTCCACATAGTACATACCCGCGAAAAACCTGACGCCGAGCGGAGGGATCGTGAACCAGCCGTGCGCAGTGAAGAGCATCTTATCGCCGTTCGGGGTCACCGTAGGACAGGTGAGATAGCTTCCTGGGTTGGTCCGCGAGCCGACGATCAGCTGCTCGAGTTCCGCTCCCGTGATTGCGCTATAGACGCAGAACGTGTCGCCGTGCGCGATAGGATTTCGCGGGGCATCCCATGCGTACTCCGCGAAGTGGTCACCGACGTAGGCATTCGTGTCGCCGAGATAGTCTTGGTCGTAGACCTGTCGACCCTGGGGAGGCGCTGTCTCAGCCGCCAGCGTCTCGAGCCTCACCGTGTCCTCCTCTCCGGTCCAGACAAAGGCCCAGGCTGCGACCGGAGCTGTCGGCCCAGGATCCATCGCCACCCAGTTGCCAGCTGGCACGTATCGCTGCCACGGATAGCCGGGCGTTCTTGGATTTCCGTTGACTGGAAAGTCCATCCCGCCGGGAGACACGAATGGTATCTGGGTGAAGATGTCAGGATTGACCGGGTAGCCCTGACCAGCCGGGCGGTTGATGGGATTCCACCAACGCGCGAGCGGTGAAGACGGTCCCGTTCGCCCGGAGCCCTGGACGTAGTTGAACACTCGCCGCTGGGATCGGGACTCCAGCTCCGCGAAGGTCTTCTGTCCGCGATTCTCATTGGTCAGCGAGGAGTCATCGAAAGAGGTGGTCGTCACGTCGGCGCTATGGACGAGCGTCGCGGAGCCCGACTCGACGTGGACGGAGTAGAGCCGCTGCGTGCGCAGCACCTCTCCGCCGAAGTCCATATTCTCTTTCTCTGGGGCCGCCTCGGGCGAGCTCGTCCCCGGGCTCCAGCCCGGCGCAGGATCCGGGTTGATGCCGAACTTGTATCTGCGATGAACGCACGGGATCAGCACGTAGGACGTCGATGGGCTGGTCGCGATCGGCGGGGAGGGGACACCGGTAAGTACCTCCTCGTCGATCTCCGTGAAGCGCACCAGGTGTGAGAACGGCGAGTAGACGTCGAATGAGTATCCCCACTGGCTAAAGTCGTCCGGACCTATGGCATGATTGCCGAAACCACCATCTGCGTCTCGTTCAGGAAGTGAGACGCAGCCGCTTGAGTCTCCGATGGCCAGTCCATAGGACGGGTCGCCCGGAAACCCCAGATCGAAGTCCTCGTTCGGGTTCGGATCCGGCGCAGTGAAGCTAATGTAGTAGGGGTCAACGATGTGTCGCGCGCACGTTTTGAACTCTAGCTTGAACGTCGTCAGCAACCGACTGGCTGACGTTGGGCGCCAAAGCTGAGTCTTGGCTCCTGAGACCGGATCGACCAGAATCGCACCTGTGTTCTGAGTGCCGCCGATGACTCCCATGACTACTAGCTTTCCGGTTGCCAAGCAGTACTGAAGACCGTTCCAGGTCCAACCGGGGATGGACCGATACTCAGCGAAGGTGGTGATGTACTCGATGAAGAACGGATCCATCGGGATACCCGCATCGCCAAGCTGAGAACTCACGGCGCTGAGGGGGAACTGCCTGACTGTGTCGGATCCGAGCGCCCCTTCAGAGGGTTGCACGTAGGGCGTTCTGAAGTCTTCCGGCCGCTGATGGACGTGGTTCCCATGTCGAGCGCCTATGACCGTGATGCTGACCCAGTCGTCAATAAGATCTTGATAGTCCCAACCGCAGGAGTGGCTCGATACGTTATAGAAGGCTGCGTTCGGACGGTAGTTGGTGACGCGACCTCGGTCGTAGCTATCGATGATGTTCGGGCTGTACTCCATCGTGTAGGCAAGAGCACTTCCGCTTGCCGACAGCAGCCCTCCGACGTTTGTGTGGCTAGCGTACAGGTACGTTTCGTCGGTGAATCCGACCTGCACGAGCTGCAGGTTCTGCTTCGGTTCCGGAAAATCCGGGATTGCGGGATCGTGGCGGCCGAGGATGCCGAAGATCTTGGCCTCAAATCCGCACGGCCGCGGTCCCCGAGTGAAGCCGATCACCTCGGATGCTGAGACCTCGCAGTTGCGCGCAAATACCAGCACGTGGTCTCCGACGCGGAAGGCCTGCGAGTTACAGGTGCCGTATCGCACCGGAAGCTTCTTCGGCCCGCTCGAGAATGGCCATCGCACCATCAGGTGATCCACGTCGCCCGGAATTAGCGCAGTGACGACACCCTCGGTGAACTGATGGATCTTGCGGCCGCGCTGGGCAGCGCCATAGTTCTTGAGGTATGTGAGAGCCCCGCGACCGGGAGTCCCGGCGTAGTCGCCTGGCTTGCGGCTTGAGCCCATTACACCCTCCGACAGGAGAAGCCGTTGGCGATCTGCAGAAACGCGGTCTCGCTGATACCGACGTAGTAGCAGCTCACGGGTTCCGTGAGGTAGACGCTCTCCCCTACCGATGCCTCATCCGTCGTCGAGAGAAGCACGAGGCCTCGCCCCCGTGGCGTCAGACACAGCCAGAGGTAGGGCCCATGTTTGGCCAGGAGCTTGCCTCGCGGAGGTCCGCCAGAGAGCTGCTCAATGGTGCTCATTCGTCGAGGTCACCACCAAATGCGAACGAACCGCCGGGATTCGATCGCTTCCAGTCGAGGTGCCTCCATCGGACGATGAGCGTCTGGCCGTCCATGTTGGACCCGATCCCATTCACCTCGTCGTCCGAAAGATCCACAGTGTCACCGGCGACCATCACCGGATTGATGGTCTTTGCTGTCACCGAGAGCTGCGCCATCGCCCGGAATGTGCGGTCGATCATCTCTTGGGCGGCTGCATCAGCCTCGGCCGCGGTGCCGATCTGATTGACCGACGACAGCGCCGCCTGGCGGTAGCCGAAGATGGCCTGCTTATCGGCATCGCCGTACTCCCGATCCCCGGTGGTGGTGACGCCGATGGTGTTCACCTGGGTCACAAGAGCTCCTGATGTCTGGCCGGGCTGCAGCTCGGAGACATTCTTCGCTGTGTCGTACGTCCAAGATTGAGCGCCGACGGCGCCTCCGGCTCGTGCGACGAAGAATCCATACTCGTCCACGTAGTGGTCGAGCGCGGCGGTGTACCGGAACAGCTCAGCGATGGAAGCTTCGACGGTCGTCGAGAACAGGGTGACCGCGATGTAGCTGTCAGCGATCGGGAGATATGATTGTCGGATGCCAGCTCGAACGAGCAACGTCGTCAGCAGGTTGTAGAGGGTTCCAGAGAACGCGATGGAGCCATCCTGTGTCCGCAGGAATTCGGCGAGATTGGCGCCGGTCACGTTCATCGAGCTATTGCCGCGACGGAACGTCGGCCGGCTTGCCGTGATCGTGCCGGTGAAGACCCGGAAGGTGTGTGTGGCACCCCGGATCTTGAACCGGACGAAGAACTTGAGGACCTTCGCCAGATCGCCGGCACGAAGAACGTCCGGGTTCACTGCGCCGAAAGGGCTCCAGGTAGGAGCGTCGGCGAGCACCATCGAGAAGCTGTCCTGGGCGCCTTGGCTGTTCCAGTCGAAGGACGCCTGAACAAGGGCTTCGCTCAGGTCGTAGGTGGTATCGGTGTTCTGATTCGTGACCGTCGCCAAGACGGTGAACTCGTCCATCGCGTACGAGTCCGGATCCTCCATCGCCATCTTCACTTCCGGCTGCACGATGCTGATCTCGACCGGCACCCATTCAAAACACCATCCGATGTAGCTACCGCCGATCACGCCGGAGGTCGAGAATGCCCCCTCAAGAATCCCCATCTGTGTCACCGCCTTCGCGGGACACGATGAATCGCCGGCCACCCATCAGCGGGACGAACACGACGAGCCGACCGGACTCGTCCCTCGCCCGCTGGATGGTAGCGCCCGGTGCCCACGGTTGGTTGAGAGCAAGGAGTTCTGGCGGGAGGGATGGGCTCGCAGCAGCCCCCGGCGGCGGGATGCCTGGTAGCCGCACCTGTGGGCGTTCACCGGGCTGTGGGACTTTCGGATACTCGACCGGGCCCGGCGGATCTGGGTCGTTGTACGGGCTTGCGCGCCAGCACATCTTGTCCCAGTGGGGAGAGAACTTCTTCACGCAGCGGTGCTTGTCGGGGCAGTTCGTTTCGAGGGTGCAGTACATGGTGGTCATTTGAGCTTCTTCACCACCATCAACTCCCAGGTCAGAGAGTAGTTGCCGCCCCCGATCGGGGTGAGCTCCCACATCTTGATCCGTACCCGGTACGCGCTCACCCCATCCGAGAACTCCCATAGCGTCTTCGCTGAGTCACGGACGGCCTTGACGGCCGCGAGCTGGTCGCGCCGGATCGCGGCTGAGCCCTTCGGTACCACATCGGTCGGGTCGACCGGGGCCGCCTGATGGAAGGACGGCCCGGCGGCTCCGGGCTGGGTGGACGTGTACCGGACCGGGTTGTCAGTGTAGTTCGCCGGCGCGGCAAACCAGGCGTCAGGCCCAGCTCCGTCGCTCGCGGCGATGTGGAAGTCCATGTCCTATACCTAGCCGCAGCAGAGCTCCCCACCCTCGCGGCTCGCCTGCAGCATCAGGCGTTCGGTGACCTCTCGGACGAGGGAGGTCATCGCCGGGTCGGTGCCGTCCACCTTGATCCGGAAGGACTGCGCCACGCCTGCGGCGGTCAGCGCGCGCTTCTGACGGAGGTTCTCCAGGTTCTCCTGGTTGAGCTGCTTCTGTTGCTCGACGAGCTCCGCCTGGAGCTGGAACTGCCCGAGGATCCGGTTCGTGATGTCGTTGCCCATCATCGAGAAAGGGCGCGTGGGATCCATCAGGTCCTTCAGGACCGGGGCGGTGCCCGTGATCGAGCCGCTCACTGCGGTGAGACTTCCCTCGATGGCCTTCATCGAACCCGTGATCTGCTCCTCTGTGATCTTCGCCATGTCAGTCACGAACTTCGACTTCAGTTCGTAGGACTTGGCCCACGACTCGAAGGCGAACTTCGTGCGGTCGAATGCATCCTTCTGCTGGTCTCCGGAGCTTTTGACCGCAGTCCCGACAGTCTTGTGGGCAGTGACGGCCGCGGTGGCGGCAGGGGTCATGTCATACAAGGTGTCCCGGAGCCGCTTGCTTGCACCGCTCGCTTTCTCTACGGCAGATACCTGTTTCTCGATGGCATCAGCAGCCGACTGCGCGGCCGTCTGCTGCTTCAACAAGCCGGCGAGCTCCTCTTTCCGTGCGTCGGTAACCATCGAGGTGGCCTCGGTGAGGTTGCCGATTTTGACCTTCAGTTCATTCAGGCCATTCAGCCCGGCCTTCTGCTGGGCATAGAGCCGCACAAGGGCGGCAGCTGCGCCGGTGTCGATAGCCTCGCCGGACATTTTGAATGCGTTGGAAACCGACGCAAGTACGGGCGACATCTTCGCGAGCGATTCCGCTGAATCTCCAAGTCCTGCCTTGAGAAGCCTCTGCTTATCAGTAGCGTACGCAGCCGAGTCAGCGAGGTCCGTCTGGGCTATCTTCACCGCCTCCGCGTAGGGCACGCCCGCCCGCATCAGGAGGCCAAGCTCCTTCCACGCGCTGCCATTCTTGCCGAGCGTTCGGGTGCTCTCGATGAGCTGCTCGTCAGAGAGGCGGATAGCGCCAGCGAGCTCGCGCACCGTCTGCCGGAGCCGGACGTAGCTCTGGCTGGTGGCGCTGATGGTCGTCAGGGATGCCGATAGCTCCGCCTTGCCGGCTGCGATGTCGACGCTCTCCGCAGTCATCCCGGAGAAGAAGTCCTTGACGTCGCGGCCAAGGTCGACGAGCGCTCCTTTGAAGGCCACGCCGAATGTCGTTCCAATGAGCTTCCCCTGTGCGGTGGCCTGCTGTCCTGCATCAAGCAGGCCCTGAGAGAGCCCCTCTGGGATTGCACGCGAGAGTCCGGGGATCTTCTCCAGCTGACGGACGACGTGCGAGGCGAACGTCAGCGCCATCTCGGCCAGCTTGCCGAGGGCCGCGCCGACCGCGGCAAGTCCGGCGGTGATACCGTCGAGGATTCGATTCGCGATGGCTCCGAGGTTCGACATAATCCCGGTGCCTCCACCAACGGCGCCGATCATGTTCTTGACCTTCTCCGTCAGCAGCTCGAAGCCGTAGACCACGTTATCCAAGATGATCTTCCAGCCCTCCAGGGCTTTCGGAATCAGCTTGACGAGAAGGTAAAGCTCGGCGAGGGGCACGGCCACAGCAGCCAGAGTGCTGAAGCCAGCGGCTGCTGCAGAGGCGAGTGAGCCCGTACTCGTGAGCGCGCTGCCGAAGTTGACGATCATCGGCGTGATGTCGATGAACAGGCTCTTGATCACGGTGAGTCCGGCAGTGAGAGATCCCGCCTGGAAGCCCTTTGCTGCTCCCAGCGCGGACATCGCGAGCCCTGTTGCCGTCAGGACGCCGACGACCTCTTTGGAGTTCTTGATGGCGTCGCGGAGGTGGACGCCGAAGCTCAGCATCGCGCGAGCGCCGGCATCGATACTGGGCAGGAACACAGACCCTATCTCGACGCCGACCTGAAGGAACGCTTCCTTCATTCGCTTGAGGATGTTGGTCAGGGTCTCGCTGACCATCTTGAACTTCTCCGCGAGGGCTGTGCCGCGCTCGGTAGCGTCGCTGCTTGTCTTCAGCACGGCCTCAAAGTCCTTGTAGTGGCCAGCGAGTTGGACAACCTGCCGGCCAGATTCCTCACCGAAGATCGCCTGCGCCGTGGTCAATCGGTCGACACCGGATGTCATCTTTCCGAGCGACTGCAGCACGGAAAGCAGGGCTTGGTTCGCATCCGTCTCGAGAGCCGTCTTGAAGGCTTTACCGGTGATCCCAACTAACTGGCCAGCTTTGTCTATGTTCCTGCCCATGTTCGCCAGCATTTCATTGATGGACGGCCCAACGCTCTCGGCGGCGACGCCAAGGTTTGCGAATTCGGCGACCATGGCGGCCACAGTTCCGGGCTTGATCCCGAGCGTGGCCGCGGATCCGACGCGGCTGACCGCCTCGGCAATCTGGCTGGCCGATGCGGCGCTCACGTCTTGGAGCGCGGTAAAGCCGGAGGCCAGCTGCATCAGTGCCTGTTGCGAATCGCCAAGTGAGTCACGGAAAACGCTCCGAAGCGTCGTGAACGTCTGAGCTGCTTCAGCGCTCGACTCTCCTGTGATGGCCGCGAACTGAGCAGCTGTCTCGGTAAACTGCGTCAGGTCGGCGCCGCGCAGGCCGAGCTTCGCGGCACTGGAGGCCACAGTCGCCAGAGCTGCAGCCGATTCTCCCGACGCGACGGCCGTATCCTCGAGCCGGGCGCGCAGCTGTCCGAGCGCATCGCCCGTGGTGTGCGTGATGGAGCCGAGCTTTGCCATCGCGCCCTCGAAGGCGATCGCGGCCTCAACTGGCGCATTGATGAGCGAGTCTGCGAACGTGAGGACCTTGGTCGTCAGGCTCTGGAAGATTCCGGAGACAGCTCCTGCGGCCTTGCCCGCCGGCGCCATCGCCTCATCCCATTTGCTGGCCAGCGACTGGACCTGACCGCCGAACTTTTCGAAGGAGCTCTGCATCGACTGCAGAGTGGCGGTGAGTTGGTCTTGTGCGGAAACCGCTACGACCAGTTCTTCAACAGTCGTGGTTCCCACAGCGATTCACCTACTCATCTGCGCCCGTGGGCGAGTCGTCGCGAGTCCTGCCGGCCAGCGGCGCCGGCTCGCCCCAATAGAACGCCGCCATGTCGATGAACTCCGCGAGCGGAAGATCGGCGACCGCAGTACCAGGCGGCGAGAACACCCAGCACTGCTTCTTGTCCGCGATGGCGTGCGCCAGCAGCAGGTGGCCGGATCGACTTAGACGCTGCCTGGCGCGCTCGAGAAAGGGGTACGGTCGCCCGCCTTGGGCTTCTCGATGCCGCTCAGGCGATTGACTGCTGCGAAGGCAGCGTCGAACTGGCCAACGGTCCAGCCTTCGAACAGGTCCAGATCGGACATCGAAACCTGTGGCTCAACGAGGGCTCGGATCAGCATGAACTTCAGCTTCGCGCCTACGTCGAGGTGGGTTTGCCCAGTCCGAGGGTCGACCACACGCGTGGCCGCCCTTTCGGCCTCATCGATATCCCCGTAGGTCAGCCCGCGAACGAGCAGGCGGCCGATGCCGGGGACGTCGATGAATTCCGTCGGCAGACGGCTGCGGCTCCCGCGGGCACGGAGCTCGTGCAGGGAGACGCAGCCGGACACGGGCGCCGCGCCCGACGCCGCGAGCGGCGCACCCGCCGGGGCATCGTGAGTGAGCTGGTTGATCTGCCCGACCACCGTCGGGTCGAAGTCGCTTCCCACGGAGGAGCCTCCTAGTTACCGGTCGCCCGGCGAGTCAGCGGGCCGGAGCCCATGAGGGTGATCGACTCGGTCACGGCGCCGGTGACCGGGTTGGACGGCTTCCAGCCGGTAACGTGGGCGAGACCCTCCCACTCGTACTGGTCATCCTTGTGGTGACGCAGGCGGATGAGCACAAGCCCCTGCTGGTTGAACCGGTCGAACCAGTACGGCGAGGTGACGTAGCCTTCCACGCTGGCGCTCCACGACTTCGTCAGGGCGACCGAAGTCTCCCACTCGTCGTTGGCGCCGCTGAGATTCGCGGAGCCCTTCTTGGTATCCACGTCCCACTTGGTGATGTCCGCGATCAGCTGCATCGACGCAGTGCGGTACGTCACGTACATGCCGCGGACCACGCTTCCCGTGTGGATGGTCGGCAGCGCGAGTGAGCACACGATCTTGCCATTGAAGTAGTCCGGGGTGGTGCCGGGGATGTCCGCGCGCTCCTTGCCCGCATTGTCGATCTCGACGGCGACGACCGCGGCGGCCGAAGTGCCGGCCAAGGTCACGTCGGCCAGCAGGATCGATCCCACCGGAATGAACGGCGGCCCGCCGGCCGCGCCGCGAGCTCCGCCGGGTGCTCCCTCAGTGCCGGCCAGCTTGGTGACCACGCCGAGGGAACTCATCACGATGGAGTTGATGACGACGTTCGGTGTGGCGGCCGGACGCGTGAGGCTTCCGACCGTGCCCGCGGCGACCGTCAGCGAAAGGCCGGCCATGTAGGCGGAGCCCGCCGAATACGCGATGGTGTTGTTCGCGCCGTTCGGGTCGACACTGACTTCCAACCCGGCGAGAACCCCGTTGATGCGCACGACCGGCGGCGGCACATCCGAGATCGGACGGTTCGCGAGCGTGAACGTCCGGTGGTCACCGGAGTCGGTTGCAGCCTCGATGGGGAACAGCGCGCCGCTGTCGACCGCCTGGCAGTACAGCTGGCCGTAGAGTCCGGACTTCCGTCCCATGTGCTACTCCTCCTCTCCGGCCTTGCCGGCGCTGTGGTCGGTCTGAGGGGCCTCGGACTGGACCACGCCCTGCATGACCCATTCCGAGGGGTTCTCGAACGTCCCGCCGCGGGTGGCGACGAGTTTCCAGCCTTTCTGCTGCATCTGCCTGGCTTCCTGCAGCGAGTTGACGGTCTTGATCTCCATCACTTGGTCACCATCTTGGTCAGCAGATCGATGATCTTCTGGCGATCTTCAGGCTGGATCATCAGGAACGGCCGCCCCGGGACGAAAACACCGCCGCGATGCTTGTTCCGGAAGCCGAACTGCATCGGCGCGGCGTATGGACAAGAGACGCCAAATGTGAGACGCAGTGGCTCGACCCGGTTGATGCCGGTCGCGGAGTGCGCCTTGCCGTCATACTTCGACGTCTTGCCCTTCTGCGCGCGTGCGGAGCGGGTTCCTGACGCGCCGACGGCCGCGGCAAGCACGCCAGTGTCTCGCAGCGTCCTCCCGGACTGCTCCTGTGCCCGCTGGCTGATGGCCCATCCCGTGGGGCGGCCGCCTTGGGCGAAGTTCAGCCCGACGGACCGGATGAGCACCAAGCTGGCGAGCTTCAGCGCCGGCGTGAAGTCCTTGTTGAGTGCCTTCGCTTGGAAGCGCGCGAGGATGCGCGTGAGACCGACGAGCTTGACGCCAAGTCCTGCCATCACGCCACCTCCTTCACGTTCTCGAGCCGGTTGCACGCGAGCACTTCTTCCTCGAAGATCACGGGCAGACTCACCCGTGGCGCATCGGGATCACGCACGAACGTAGCAGCTCCGAACTCCAGGGCCTTGAGGAGATCGTTCTTTTTGAACGCGTTCTCGATGGCTGACTTCACGTTCGCCAGCGCGTCGAGTTCCCCCAGCCGCCCGCCGCCTCCAAGGATCCTCTGTTCCGTTCGCTGCTCCCTCAGGTAGATGTCGATCGACAGGCTCCACTTGCAGGTCAGGGTCGAGCCGTCAGTGGTGCCTCCGGGGGTGAGTGGCTTGCGCGTATTCACTGACTGCGTACGAGTGGATTCGACGTCCTGCTCTGCCAGGGGAACGATTCGAATCTCATCCTGAACGGGGTTGGTCGGCCCGCGATCACCGAGCAGGATTGCGTTGGGGCCGAACTGCCCCAGTCCGTGGCCGGACTTGAGGGTCGCGAGGAGCCATTTGACGCAAGATGCGTAGCTCACGGTGCGCCCGTCTCCAGTACCGGCAGGGTGAACTTGCCTGCCGGCAAGGTCTGGCCGGCGCGGGCGCCGCTTGAGAATGCAACACGGAGCTCGAGGTACAGGACGCCTTCAACATCTAGTTGGCCAGCCGTGAGCCTCACCGCAGACTTGCCGTCTGATGCGTCGCCAACGGGTGCGCACACGGCCGAGAACAGCAGCGCGGTCGCCGAGTCCGGACTGAGCTTGGCGTAGAGCGTCACGGTTCCGCCGGTGAGGTCCAGAGGTTTGCCCTGCTCATCAGGGGAGACATCCACGCCACGCTTAACCACGCGCGAGGTGAACGTGAGTTGAGGTGTGCTCCGCCGATACACCGGCTCGAGACGGGTGCTCATGAGCCACCTCGTCGAGCGCTGATGTCGTCCAGCTGCGCAGGGTCAATCCCGTGGTTCTCGGTGTCATCGAGACCCATGATGGGCGTGTATGTCTGGGTGTTGCTGTTCACCCGCTCCGCCATCGTCGCGCCTGGGATTCGCGACCTGCGATCGCGCACGGCCTTGAGTGAGGTGAGCGCATCCTCGTAGTCCGCGTTGATTGCCTGGAGATCGACCGCCTGCTGGACGGAGAACTGGGGAGAGCGGATGACGAAGTGCGTCGCCAGCCGCTCTGCCCACATCACGACTAGGTCGGGGTATGGAGCCGCGAACAGGTGGCTTCCCACGGCCCCTCCCTGCTGTGCGTAGGCTATGGCGCACATCGAGTCGATGATGGCGTCCGCATCTCGCTGGGCCCGGGCGAGCACACTCGGCGGCAGCTGATCCTCAGGAGGATCACCGAGCCGCGAGCGGATCGCGCCTGGATCGGAGTAGGCCACGAGCTACTCCTTCTTCCTCCGCGGGGAGGAGGTGGGTGGCAGATCCACCGGGATGGCAGAGCGAGGCGGGTGGGTGCTCGCGAGCTCCCGCTCGTTGAGCTCGAGCGCTCCGGAGGAGCCATCGACGCGGTACATTGAGCTCGCGGCGGAGGGGGGCTCCGGCGGCTCCACGTGGGGCTCGGCCATCTCCGAGGTGTACACGAGTCCCTTCTCGAGGATCTCCTTGTACAGTTCTTCCTTGGCGGAACCGAGGTCGACGGTCTCGTTGACCCTGCGAACCTCACCATCGAAGATGAACGCACGGCGCACCTGATGGACTCGCGACATGGGGATCTCCGATCGATCGCCGCCGGGACTCGGTCCCGGCGGCATCAGGGTTCTGCTGTTGGTGACTAGCAGCCGGTGATCAGGAATCCGGCCGCGGCGGCGACGAGCTTCTCGGCCTGGATGTGACCGGCCTCGATGTACTCGCCATTGCGCTTCTCCTCGCGCCAGCTCTTGACCATGAACGGCTGGGCCTCGATCTGGTAGCCCAGCGACATGACCTGCAGGTCCGGAGAGGGCTCCACCTTCGCGATGAGGACGCTGTTGTTCCAGACGTCTGCGATCACGATGGACTGGCTCGGGTTGGCGGTGTTCTCGATGGACCCGCCCACCACGAGGGTGAGGTCCCACAGCATCGGCGGGAGCTTCGCGAAGCCGACTTCATCGGCGAGAGTCAGGCCCGTCGACAACTTCTTGAGGCGGCGGCGCAGGGACCGCGCCACCTTGCTCGACATCACCATGCGGTTGGCAATCCCTCCGCCGGCCTGGCGGATCGCCTCGCAAGCAGCATCGACATCCGATTCCGGGTCGGCGCTGCTGTTCGACCACGCGGCGGCGGCGGCAGCGGTGTTGGTCACGTGGGAAGTGGACTGCGCGATGGCCTGGACCCTCTTCTCCTTGGCCAGGAGGAGGTGGCCGGTGAGCTTGGTCGTGGCCCGCATCCGCGGCTGGATGGGGGCGTCCGCGTTGTCCCGGATCCGGTCCGGCAGAAGGAACTTCAGAGCGTACTCCTCGGCGGAGTAGCTCGCGTTCGTCGGATTCCACTGGATCTCAGCCGCTTCGGCGCCAGCCTGGCGGCGCGCCTCAATCGGCGTGAGTTCCTCGCGGCCGAACACGTAGTACTTGTCCGACTCCTTCTTGACCTTGACGATCGGGAACACCGCATCGGCGATGAACCCGGGCTGCACGTACTCGACCGCCAGATTGCTGAGTGGCTGGTCGATATGGATGTCCTGCGGGGAAGGCATTCTCCGTCACCTCCAGTGGTGCGGGCGTTAGAACGGCGAGCTGTTGATACGCACGAGGGCGTAGTCGTTCTGCGCCGCAGCCGCGGCGATGGCCTGGGCACGCGAGTCGCGGATGTAGTTCATCACCGCGGTCGCGTAGGTGGTGACGGCGTTCACCTCGGCCGCGGTCGGAGTGGCCGCCGGGGTCGGGGTGGACGGGACCGACACCAGTCGGCCCTTGCCGCGGTCGGCGGAGGTAGCGTGCTCGACGCCGATGTTGGCGCCGGCAGTCCACGCGACGTTCGCGACAAGCAGCGAGGTCCCGGCGATCCGGACCACGACCGCCTTGCCGGCTGTGCCCTTGAACTGGGTGATGCCCCAGGTCTTGTAGGCCTCAGCGGCAGAGGTCGGAACCTTCACTGAGCCCTCCGCGGCGCCCTGGGAGGCGAACAGGTACTGGCCGATGTCCGCGTCCGCGATGAAGCTGACGTCGAGAATGGGAACCGGGCTGAGGAACATGTGGTTCGCCTCCTAGCTGGCCGACTGCCGGCCAGCCTTGGTCATTGCGTCCGCGTAGCTCATCCCGGGGTTCGCCTTCTGCAGATCCCGGACCTTCTGGTGGAGATCGGATCCGGCGATCGGGTAGGACCGGTTCTTCGGATCGGTGAAGGTCGCCGTTGCGCCCGCCGCCTGCGCCGGGGCAGCCGGCGTCGTGCCCGGCAGCACGCCCTCGCTCGTCGCAGCCGGGGACCGACCCAGCTCGTCGAGGATGACCTGCGGCTTCAGCGAGTCGACGAAGAGTTTGATCCTCGTCGGAAGGTCTTTCCCTCCGGCTGCAGTGAAGGCCTTCAGGCCCTCATCGCCCATCGCGTCCGTCGCGCGGTACGCGTCCATCAGGATGCCGGTGAGCTCCGACTCCTGGGCCGGGAGGATGCGTCCCTCGCGCTTCGCCCTGTCGGTGAAGTTCGCGATCTCGTTCTGCCGCATCTGCTCCTGCAGCTTGCGGTTCTGCTCCATCAGAGCAGCGATCTTGCGATCGGCCTCCGAAGCGGAGGCGGGGGCGGCCGGCGGCGTGCGGGTCGGCTCGTTCTGGCTCATGGATCCACCTCCTGCGGTGGTGATCGTATAGGTCTTGACGGTCTGGCCTGCTGCCGGGGGGCGCCCGAACGAGTAAAGCAGGGCCACGTCCTGGAGGGTGTCAACGGCCGGCGTATCTCCGCCGAGCAGTGCGACTCCCCGCAGGACCTTCCCGTAGCTGCGGCGCTTTCCCGTCTCCGGCTCGGTGTCCTGGTAGTTTGTGAAGATCTCCGCCGAGACGCGCTTGTAGCCGCCCTTCTGGACCAAGTCATAGATCAGCTTCGGAACCTGGTCGAAGTCGGCGAGAAGGACTCCGTCCTGGGTGTAGACGCGAGTGGCCCAGCCGACCGCCGGGAGGCCCTCCTTGAGGACCAGGTCGTTCGAGTGGCCCAGTTTCAGCATAGGCTTCACCCGATCCCGGAGGAGCTCGGCGTTCTGGGCGAGTTCGTCGATGTCCGCCGCGGTGTACTCGTCGCCGTTCCAGCGTCCCGGCATGAACACCTGCACGCCCTTCAGCTGGTAGGTCGGCATCTGAGAGATGTCGATCGGCTTGGCGGCCGCTTCGAAGGCACGGAAGTGCATCATCCCGGCGGCGGACCCGTAGGTCGCCTGGATGTAGTCGCCGATGGCGACAGCGGGGACGTGGTCGAGCAGCGGGATCAGCTCGCCGAGCGCGTGCGGCAGATCGACTACGAAGTAGTGCACGTGGGGTTGCTCGACGGACTCGGTCGTCCGCACTCGGATTGACGTAGCTGCCAGATTCTCCGGAGTGATCTCGTGATCGATGCGATGAACGTGCGCGGTTGCACCAGAGAACTTCGACGGCATCACGTAGCCATGCAGTCGCGTGCGGTCGGAGGAGAAGTACAGGTTGTAGCGGTGCCCGTGTTTCTTGATGCCGGCGCCGGCGATCACGTCGGTCAGTCCGGTGAAGATCTTCCCGAGCTTCTTCGCATCGGCGGCGGTGAACTCCTTCGTGCGGGCGAACCAGAGAGGGCAACCGTGCGCTTTCGCCGCGGCGCAGCTGCGCGACTCGTCCAGTGCGAGTCCAGTGTCGCCGTCGCAGAACGCCCGCACAGAGGCGGGCGTGACTGGGCAAGTCCGCCCACTCGGGCACTGGTTGATCGGCCCAGGGAGCGCGGGCCAGATCTGTTCGGTGGACCGCTGGAAGGGGTAGAGAGTCTCGCCCTCCTCAGCAACGCTGAACACCTGAGCGCCGCCCGGCTTCCGGGTGTACCAGCCTATCGGGACATCGTAGCGGCCCGCGAGATAGATCAGATCGCGCAGCATTGCCAGCCCGGGATCCTGGTCGGCATGCAGCTTCTGCATCATGCCTTCCATCTTCTGGCGGTGTTCGACTTCTATCTCACCCATCTTCAGGAGCGTCTCCAGCACGGCGAGGATCTTGGACTTCGCCTCTTCGGGAGTGAGTTCGCCATCCGCCCCAGTCGCGCCCTCATCCGCGAACGCGACGAAGGGCAGGGGAGCGATCGTTGGCCCGGAAATCCGAGTGGCCACCGACGAGGACGCGGCGGGGCCGTGGGCAGCGGAACCTCCGCCGCCCCCATCAGTCGGCGCGGAAGCCGAGGGGGTCGCTTCGGATGCTTCAGCTTCTGATGCGGTCACTGGTTCCCTCCTGCTGAGGTGCCACGTCGTCGTGGAGTCGCGGGTGACGTACGTACACGCTCGGATGTCGTGTATCGCGCGCTCTTGCGCGAAATCTCTGCGAAGCCTGCGCCGCGGGTGACCCCGGCCTTGGGCTCACGGGGATCCAAGTCCGAGTAGTCCACCTCATCGCCAGACAGCACCGGGATCACGGTAGATCGGCACTGGTGGTGCGCCGGGGGGAACTCACCGTCAAGTTGCTCCGGGCGGAAGATCTGCATGTCCATCGCCTCGCAGTAAGGCGTCGTGCGGTCGTCCATCACGCTCGACCACTGGTATCCGATCACGAACTCGCGCACATCGGCGTCTTGGTACAGCTCCTTGCGAGCCTCGTTGTACGCCTCCATCAGATTCGTGCGCACGATCGTGTCGAGACGAACTGGCGCCAGGAACGAGCCCTTCTCGAGGTCTCCCGTGGCGATGTACTTGGAGAACACCGAGGCTACGTCCTGCCTGCCGCGCCGCGGGTCTCCGCTCTTTACGGCTTTCAGGAGTGCGGCCTGAACCTCTTTGAGGATCGACTCGCTTTCGACCTTCGCGACCGTGAACGCGCGCCGGTCGTAGAGGTCGTAGAGCTCGTCCCCGATCTGCACCGGGATGGTGTTGTCGCCAACAACGAGCCCCTTTCCCTTGAAGAAGCGGCGCGCCACCGCTGGGTCGACTGGCTCATCCAGGAGTTCGTAGTCAGCCTCGTCCTCATCAGCGAACTGGCGGGTGAACGTGGTCTTGTCCGGCACCCGCTGGGCCAAATCCTGGAGAGCCACGAAGCGCCCGTTCAGCGCCTGCGTGAACATGGCGTTGCGCAGCACCTTTCGAAGCGGCGCGAGGCTGACCTTGATCGAGTCGAGCTTCGCGAGTGGACTGCTCTTTCTCAGCAAGCTCTGGACCTTGTCCATCACTCGGTGCTTGATGGCCGAGAACACGGGGTTCGTGCGTACGAAGATCTGACGGGCCATAGCCTCGTGACTGTCGAGGATTGCGCTGAAGGGCGTCGCCCGCTCGTGAACGGTGAAGTCACGTCTGAAGCGACGCGCCTCCTTGGCTGGAGGCTCTACCTTCCGGAACGCGCGGGTGAGGTTCCGGGTGCTCGGCTCCGGAGTCGCTTCCGGCTCAACCGGTTCAATCCGTTCACGCGGTTCGGGAATGTTGAGGAAGTTCCGGATCCACGTCTCGTTCGGCGAAACCACCTTGTTCTCGATCAGCAGTCTGATGATTTCTCCGCGAGCACTGAGTCCCTCCTCAGTCACGGCCTGGAACTGCGCCGTCGGATACTGCCTTGTGCCCGGGAAGTTGTAGTCTATGAGCTGCCGAATGGCCTGCTCGAGAAGCAGCTCCTCGATGGTCTTGTGGATCTGCTTGATGACCCAGATGAAGGTTTCGAACTGCGCCTTTCCCAACGCATACGAGCCCGGCGCTCCGGATCCGGAGAAGCCAAGCAGATCAGGTAGAAGGAATGATCGAGAGATCGACACGTTGTGCATGGCGATCATCGATTCGAAGAGGTTCGACGTCGATGGATTGCCCTGCAGGAGGTCGATCGCAAAATCGGTCGGAATGGTGATCCCTGTTTGACGCTGAAGATTCTCGATGAGCTGCTGGAACTTACGGATCTCCGCAGGATCTGCGTTCCCCGGCACCTTGCCGACGGGTGTCGGGGCGGCGAACTTCTCCAGGTAGATGTTCCAGAACTTGATACCCCAGTCCTTCGAGAACCATGAGCGGTAGGCGGCCCGGCAGTCCGAGCGCCCATAGGGATTCCGGGCGAAGCTGTTGTGGGAGTGAATGATGAACTTGTCTGCGGGGAGCCGGAGCTCCGCGCCCACGTTCACTTGAACAACGCCGTTAGGGAGAATCCCGCCGAACTGGTCCTGCGCGAATCGGAAGGTCAGGGGGGACTTCGTGCGCCAACTCTTCCATCCGATGAGCCCGTTGAACTTCGGATTGGGTGCGTCGTCAATGATCCTGAAGTTCTTCTCGGTGACGGAGAACCCGTATTGGAATGAGGAAAGGATCTCGTAGAGAGAGTCGTGGATGCCGCCGGCCATGTTCTGCGCATTCCAGCGGATGAACTCGCACTTCATCAGGTCGTCCGGCTCCTGCGTGGCCGGGACGAACTCAAGCCGAGATGAGAGGACCGCGTTGCGCTTGAGGTTGAGGACGGCCGACACCTGGTCGTCGTTCCCCATTTGCTGATAGATCTCGAGTCCCTTGCGCCCTACGAGATCGTCCGGGTTCGGGAGGTAGGCGCCGGTCCCTGAAAGGGTGTTGAGTCCGAGGACTCCACGGGCGAGTTCGCCGCTCGAGGTCAGGCTCCGGAGGTCAACCGGGACGTCCGTGGAGCCGCGCGAGATCACCGGCCGCTGCGGAGCTTCGGCCGGAGGGGGATGGGCGAATGACTTTTTCCGGGCCACGACCGGACCATACGCGCGCGCGTGGGGTGACCCGTGCCGGGTTGCCGGGTTCAAGCGTCAAACATCGACCGGCTTAGAAGGGGTGTGGATCTCGACCTGGGTTGAAGATCGTGTCGTCGTACGTGCTCTCGGTCGGCGTGGTGCTGCCATAGACGCGGGATTCACCGAAACCGCCGATCGCCTCCGGTGCGGCCCGGCGGTGCCGTAGGCCCCGTGTCGCCAGCCACGTCGCCATGAGCGTGTCGGAGTACTCCGCGAAGGGGTAGTCCGCGAGTTCGCGGCACAGCTGACACAGCTCGCACTTGCAGTCGGTCACGTGGCGTCGACCATCCTGCGGGATGACCCACATGCCATTCTCGAACTCGACGGCCATCCCGGGAACGCCCATCTCAAGATCCGCCTTCTCAGCTCCAGTCGTCATGCCGACGATCGGCATGCGTTCCTTGGTCTTCTGGGTCCACTCGATCAGGGCCTGCTGGTAGGTATTGTTCTCGACGATCATCATCACCGGCTGGTGTTTCTGGAAGACCTCCACGAGGATATCCGCGGTCCGGGTTGAGCTGTAGTGTCCGCGTCGGATGTCGACCACATAACGCGACTGTGTCGCTGGGTCGATCGCGATCGTCACGAAGACGGTGTACTTGGCGCCTTTCTTCTGAGAGATCGCGAGGTCCACGCCCGTATAGCGGGGCCACTCCCGGGGGATCATCGCTCGGTGGACGTTGGCGCCCTTCGCCTTGGCCTCTTGGATGCTGTCGTCGGTGAAGACTCGGTCCTCATCGGACATCGCGAGGCCACGATAGGCCCGGTCGAAGTGCCGGGGGCTGAGCTCGCGCCGTACGGCGTGCAGTCGTTCCGTTGGCCACTTGTCTGGCCAGATCGATTCCAGGTTTGGACCAACGACGGTCTTCAGGAACTTCCATTCCTCGTTGGCCATCAGCTCGGCCGTGAGATCGGAGTTCGTCCACGGCGTGGAGATCCAGCGCGCGCGCCCGTCAGGCTCGAGCAGGTTCATCCAGACGTCGTGCCAGGCGCTCTTCACGACTTTCCTGAAGCCCGGCACGCGGATTGAGTTATTGAAGTCCACCACGTCATCGCCGATGAGGACGTCTGCCCGACCGCCGACGCCCGACGCCAGGATGCCGCGGGCCTCGAGGCTCGGGTCCGGGCTGATGATTCGACGGTTGACTGTGATCGCATACGCAGACCACTCGGCGTCACTCTCGCTGGCCACAAGCTCCGGGAACACACGGTGCAGCCGCTTGTTCGTGTCGATGTGGGTTCGACACGCCTTCACGCGCTTCTTGCTGGTCTCTTTGTCCGCCGACACGATCTTGATTCGCAGGTCCGGGTTCCGCCCGAGATCGAAGAGCGTCCGGATGATGGAGACCTGCTCGGTCTTCCCGTGGTTTCGCGGAGCGATCACGCCGGCTCGCCGGTGTTCGTCGAAGTGCTTGTGCCAGGCAACATGGAACCACTGCTGCTGGATCGGTTCTTGGCTCTTCGGATCGACGAAGCAGTACTGCGCGAACGCGTTGACGTTGCGCCGGGCGAGCTTGATCGCCTTCTTCTCCGCGATCGCGAGCTCGAGGCGGCGCTCGGCGAGGAGCTTCCGCTTGTCCTTCAGCGGCAGGCTCACGTCAGGCGGGGAAGGTTACGACGCCCTGAGCGACGAGCGTCTTGAGAATTAGCGCCGCTCCGACTTGTTTGGAAATCGCTGTCGGAGACCAGACGTTGTCCTTGATGAACTTGCCCCGCCGGTACTGATCGCTGAAGGACCAGAGGTATGCGGTGGCCACGCCTCGCTTCCGGCTGCCGAAGCCGTTGAATGCCTCAAGCTTGTAGAGGCAGCCAGGCAGTGACCAGTCCTTCCAGCGGTGGAGCCCGTCGTATTGCACAGCATCGACGGCGCTGAACTCCCAATCGAAGGGAGGCGTTCCACGTGGCGGCCGGCCCGCTGGTTTGCGGTGGGTTCGGCGCGCCAGTGAGTCGCCGTTGTGGAGATGCTTCGTCCAACTCGAGTTGCACTCCAAGTTGTGGATGATCCCGATCAGCCACCACGGCACGCCGGTCTGATCTGCCACTCGCTCGTACCGGGCCCTCCCTGCCTTGACCGCATCCGCGGCCTCGCTGACCGCCGGGATCCTGCTCTTGGTGATGACCGCAGATGTGAAGCGCCTGTTGTACTCCGCCCTGAGCTGGTCATTGAGCTTCGGTGCGCTCAAGCGTACACCTCCACGGAGTAGTCGCGGTCGGGACGCAGCCCGTGCTGGTATAGCCTGTTCTCGATCAGGGCTCGGAAGGCGTCGGACCCTACTGCGAAGGTCACGGCTCGCTCCAGCGTGTCCGCCCAGTAGAACGGGCGGCACGTCTTCCAGAAGTCCTCAGCCGAGGACCAGATATCCGAGACCGCAGAGCGAAGCGTCGCTGCGTGCGACTCCTTCACGGTGAAGCGCCAGAAGCTAGATCCAGGCACTGCTACCTCCGAAAGAGAGGCCCGCCGGCCGGGGGTTGGGGGATGGGAGGTGGCCGGCGGGCCGATGAAATCCGACGAGAGGCGAGGAGGTTGACCACTGGTTCGCAGTCGAACCCTAGGCGCGACGGGGAGGCGAGTCAAACGATGCCGGGTGGAGGTGGGCAGGCCAGTTTCGCAGAAAGATCAGGTCACACACGTGCTACGCTCGCACAAGAGAAAGCCCGCCGGGTGGCTCCGGCGGGCTGAGGCACGATGCGATTCCTGGAGGTCTCGCGTGCGAAGCATAGTAGCTGTAGACGACTCCGGTCAAGTGACCGAGCCGCCCGAGTACGTGAAGGACAACACGGAGCGGTGGGCAATGCGCCGTGAGTACATCCACCGCATGATCCGGAACCTCAGCGGTAGCGAGCTGAAGGTCTTCATGGCCCTGAGTAGCTTTGCTCACCAGCCCAAACCGGGCGAGGACGAGGAGAGCTGTTTCGCCGGCCAAGCGAAGATCGCCCATCGGGCTGGGGTTTCGGCCCGGCAGGTTCGGCGGGCCCTCAAGACTCTGGAGGATGCCGGATGGATTCATCGCCGCCGAAGGGGTATGGGCCGATCGAACTACTACTGGTTCTCTATCCCCAGCGCTCGCTCGTTCTTCGAGCGCTTCATCTTCTGGGACGAGGCCAAGGTCGCGTCAAAATGCGGCGGCTGAGAGGACACCCATGTCCGCTCAGGAGAGGACACCCATGTCCGCTCAGGAGAGGACAGGGGTGTCCTACAGAACTCAGATCTACCAGGGAACTCCTATCCAGATGAAAGGTCTAGCGTCGCACACGCTAGACGATTGAGCGTTAGAAGATTCCGCATCCGGAGGACCGAGAGCAGCTACCAGGTCGGCTATGCTCACCTCGTGCCTCCGTGGGCCAGTGGCTGGCCAGTCGGCTTCAAACCGATGCAGGCCGGTTCGATCCCGGCCGGGGGCGCATAGGAGGTCCCCATGGTCTTCACGTGAATCTCCGATCCCGCCTATGTGTACGTCCTAGTGCGCTCTGACCTCACGGTTCCGCAGCAGGCAGTGCAGTCTGCCCATGCCGTGCTTGAGGCATCCCGCCAAGGCCTGATCCCCGCAGGCATCGATCACCCGAATCTCGTCCTCTGCCACGTGTCCGGGTTCACCCAGCTTCTCGATGAGGCGGAAAATCTCCGCGCGCTGGGAGTTCAGCTGGCCGTCTTCAACGACTCGGATCACAAGTTCCCATCCACCGCTCTCGCAACGGAGCCGATCCGCGGCGACCGCCGCCGACTCTTCAAACGGTTTAGGCTTCTCAAGGAGGCCATCCATGCCTAGCGCCCAGCCCATCGAACAGCAGCCCGTCACCCATCGCAGCCGCTGGGGATTCCATCCCTGCAGCCATGCCACCTTCCTGAAGTTGAAGGCGCTCAAGAAGGCGTACTGGGAGGCAGTGCGCGGACTGGCGCGGTGGATCCGCTGGAACAGGAAGCTGCCAGCGAACCAGGTGCGAACCGAGATCATCCGAGACACCCAGGGGCGTCCGTGCGGCCGGCGTGTGCTCGGCCCGATCCCGGAGCCGATCTACTGCCCGGTGTTCGGTCGCGTGACGAAGCTCAACCCGTCCCGGACGGTGCCGGGCCAGCTGGCGGACTACAAGATCGACGAGGCCGTAGCGATTGCTCGCCGGCCGACCGAGGAGCCGTTCGAGAAGCCACTGCCGATCTCCGAGGCGTTCATCGATGAGCTGTACGATCGGCTCGTGGAGTGGGAGAGACTGCCGAAGATCAGCGCCGAGTAGAAAGGAAGAGAACGCGCGGTGGCGGCGGCCGGACCGATGCTACTTGGTTGTAGCACGGCCGGCCGGGTGAGGAGCTGAAGCGGCCTCTGTATGGCCCCCCTCTACATTGAGCTGATCGGCGAGATCTCCCAGAGTCCGATCGCCTCGCCAGGTGCAGGCAAAATCGCCGAACAGCTCTGCAGCTTTCCGACGGTAGGCTTCGTGCGCTTCGATCTCAGTTGAATACGTTCCCAGGCAGAGTGTTTTTCGACGAATCGCAATCTGGGCCATGAAGCCTCTGCCGTTCTTGCGCACTCCCTTGAGGAACTTCCCGTGTCCCTTCATGTTCCATGCCTGCTGCTGGTGCGTGGCAATTCGTAGATTGGCTATGCGGTTGTCGTCGCGGATTCCATTGATGTGGTCCACTTCATCGGAGGGCCACTCTCCGTAGTGCAGGATCCACGCGAGTCGGTGGGCGCGGTAGAGCCGACCATTGACTTTGATTGCGAGATATCCTTTGGTGTCGAGGGATCCCGCAGCGGTGCCCGCGTACCGTGTGTTCCAGGTCCGGCAAACTCCGGCGCGGTATAGCCAGTAGATGACACCGGTCGATGCGTCGTAGCGTAGAAGCGCTCGCAAGGCCTCGGCGTCCATCAGCGGAGAGGCTCCGAGTGTGCGAGATGGGTCTTGATGTTCTCGGCGTATACTGCCGCGATCGCGGTGTCGCGAAGAATGATGAGATTCTCGGCGTTGCGAACTTCCGCCGACTGCGTGAAGTTGTAACTTCCTGTGGACACGATCCCGCCGTCGATGACGATGACCTTGTTGTGCGCGATGGCGTGCTTTGAATCGATCCATACAGGAACGTTTCCGGCTCGGACAGTCCGCGACCTGGACTTGGGACCACGCTGCGACCGATCGACGACAACACGCACATCCACCCCCCTGGTCCGTGCCGCTACGAGGGCTGAGGCGATCGGCGCTGACGTGAAGCTGTAGGCCTGGAGCAGGATACTTCTCCGCGCTCGAGTGATCAGACGCACGATCGCTTCTTGGCAGCCGCCACGTGGCGAGAAGTGAACCTCTACTGCGGGCGACTCCGGAGGGACGTACCCGCTGGGCGGAAGGGCGCTGGCCGTGCCGGCGAGCATTACCAGGAGCAGTAAGGATCGGCAGCGCATGACCACCTCTCTTCGTGGAAGTCGTTGGGCCCGAACCTTACTCGCGACTATTGACCGCCCTCATCTTGAGCGCTTCCGGTCGACGGAGGCCCTTCCAGGACTTGCCCCGCTTCAACCTCGAAACCACGTCAAAAGCCACATCGAGAAGGCCTGCGACATCCACGATTCGCTTCCCCGCCGCAAGCAAGGCCAGCGCCTGGCGGGCTTGGCTCTCGGTGAGCTTGGGGATGCCTCGCCGTCCGCTGCGAGTCCATACGCCCTTCTTGAGATGGTTCGCGGAAATCTCGCGCTGGAGGCACCCGCAGGACCGGGTTTCCCCGCGACGCATGTCGCGGCCGCGCACCATCACCTCGGTTCCGCAGTCGCAGACGGCTCGCCATTTCGTGGGGCGGCTACCCGGGACACGGGCGATCGCACATAGCCGGCCGAACTTCCAACCGGCGAGGTCGATGAGCCTACTGCCGGGCATTGCCGCTCAGCGCGGGCCGGCCATCGCGACGAGTCTGTGGATCGAGCCGATGGGCAGCTGATCGACCGACTGCTTTCCGGACTGCCTGCCTCCCGGGACAACGCACTGGCGACACTCCACCTCGCAGCCAGGGAACGCACCCTTCCGCCACACCATCGAGTGGCCACAGGTCAGCGACGCGACCTTGAACGCGCCCGGCGGCAGCTCCTGAACGTGCACCTTAACTCCCGTCATCATTCCTCCGT
>Ga0196964_10000060_pt1 | contig 83404 bp, 74 predicted proteins | sample S1_10metaG_FD_148615 | JGI IMG/M metagenome (GOLD analysis project Ga0196964, IMG submission 148615) | Soil microbial communities from Anza Borrego desert, Southern California, United States - S1_10 | ecosystem: Environmental > Terrestrial > Soil > Desert | place: USA: California | collected...
AAGGCTTCCGAGGCCTGGGTGTGCGGCATGACGCGGAAGGAGAAGAAGGGATGATCCATCCCGACCGCCGCCTTGACGCTCGCGACGCCGTCGACGTCGCCGGTGTCGCTCTCCTCCAGCATGACCGTATACCAGCGCCGCTGCGGGTCGATCACGCCGGCGAAGCTGTCCTGGCTGAGGTCCAGCCGCTCGGTCAGGACGTCGGGGTCCTCGGGCAGGCTGGTGAAGCCGGGGCCGGACAGGATGGCGAGCTCCAGCAGGGAGTCGAGATCGGCCGGGCCGGCGGAACGGACGACGAGCATCTAGACGGTCTCCATCCGCAGCCGCTTCAGCCGGTGCGCGTCGATCTCTCCGGAGGCGAGCTTGCACAGGATCAGGGCGGACAGCCGCGCCCGCTCTCCGAAGGACGCCGGCCAGGCGTATTCCTGATCCGAATGGATGTCGCCCCCGACCACGCCCAGGGTGTCGATGTTGGGCAGACCGGCGGCATGCAGGTTGTTGCCCTCGCAGACCCCTCCGGACGGGCTCCACGCCAGGGCTTGGCCGAGCAGGGCGCCGGTCTCGCGCACCGCGTCGAACAGGGCGGTCTGGGCGGCGTCCATGGGCTTGGGCGGGCGGGTCATCCCGCCGTGCAGCTCCAGAGTCAGCCCCTCGAAGGGCGGCGCGGCCGAGATCTCCTGGATGGCGTCCTCGATCCAGGCGGAGGCCTGCCGATCGGGCACGCGCACGTTGAAGCGAACCACGGCGTGGTCGGCGACGACATTCAGGGGCGCTCCGCCGCTGATCTTGGCCACGTTGATCGTCACGCCGTCGCGCCGCCCGTTCAGGGCGTGGAGCGCGGTCGCGACCATGGCCGCGCCGGCCAGGGCGTTGCGGCCCTCATGAAAAGCGCGCCCCGCGTGCGCCGACCGGCCGCGCACGATGAGGTGGAAGTTGCCGCTGCCCTTGCGGGCGCCGGCCAGGGTTCCATCCGCCATCGCCGGCTCATAGGTCAGGCCGACATGCCCCCGCGCGCCGAGCTCCGCCAGCAGAGGCGCGGACGCCGGGGAGCCGATCTCCTCATCCGGCGACAGCAGCACGGTCCAGCCGACGCGCTCCCGCTCCGGGTGAAGCTCGAACGCTTCCAGCGCGCCCAGCATGACGCTGATGCCGCCCTTCATGTCGGCCACGCCCGGCCCGTGCAGCGCGCCGTCCGCCCGACGCTTCACCGACTGGAACGGGCTCTCGGCGGGGTAGACGGTGTCGTAGTGGCCGGTCAGCACGACCTGGACCGGCGCCTCGGGCCGACAGGTCAGCCTCAGCGCCGGAGCGTGGGCTTCGCTCCGCACCCTCGCCTGATCGTCCACGCTGACAGAGGAGGCGGTGGCGACCCGTTCGACCTCGGCCGGGAGGTCGCGGGCCGCGCTCTCCAGCGCGCCCAGCATCTGTTCGAGGCCCTCGCGGTTGCGGCTGCCGCTGTTGATCTCGGCCCAGGCGACGGCGCGCTCGACCAGAGCGTCCGCGCGCGCGCTCACCCGGTCGAGCACGGCCTGGTCGGAGGGGTGAATCCGCATGCCCGCTCCGTCTAGCCGGGGCGGCGGCAAAGGTGAAGGCGGGGCTTACCTCGCGCCTGTCCAGAGGTTAGCCTGCCGGCTCACGTCCTGCAGGGAGGCCACGGACCATGAGCATCGCTCACATCATCAACCCCTTCTCCAAACCGACCACCGAGGCCGAGGCGCGCATGAAGGCGCGCGCCAGCGCCATCGCCCTGTTCCTGTCGGCCGCGCTTGGCGCCGTCGGAGTGATTCTGCTGCAGCAGAACCCCGAGCTGCTTCAAAGCCAGATCGAGGCTCAGGTCGCGGCCCAGGGCGCCGGCGCGCCGGAGGGCATGGGCGACCTCGTGACCAGCATGGCCATCGGCGGCGGCTGGTTCATGGTGATCGTCCAGGTGCTGCTGGGTCTCATCCAGTGGTGGAAGCCCAACATCGTCATCCCCATCATCATGCTGATCCTGACCGCCTTCGGCCTGCTGTCGGCGCTCGGCCAGTGGGCGATGAACCCGGAGCAGGCGCGCCTCGCCATGGAGCTTCAGCCCCTGTGGCTGATGGTCGCCAACTGGATCGTCATGGTGCTGGGCGTGCTCCTGCACCTGAGCAGCATCCTGGGCGTGAACCAGCTGAACAGCCTGCGCCGTCAGGGCAAGGCGGACTGATCGCGGTTGCGGTTCGGGCGGCCGTCGCGGCGGCCGTCCGGACGACCGCTTTCGCGGCGCCAGCGCACCGACAGGCTGGCGTCGCCCTCGCCGCCGAAGCGCGAGGTCACCGCCACGTTGCGGCGCACCTGCCACTCCACCTGCACCGCCGCGCCCGCGTCCCCGCCGCCGATCACCTCCAGATAGACGTCGTCGGTGATGTAGCGCCCGCCCGCGACCTGAAGGCTCGAGGCCTCGCCCGAGAAGGATAGCCGGTCCAGGCCGGCCAGCTCGCGCAGATTGCCCAGCACGTCGAAGCCGCCGCCGCCGGCCAGGGAGCCGACGCTGGCCGCCAGCTGGGCCGCTTCGAAGGCCGACAGCTGGGACGCCGAGCGCCCGAACAGCACCTGCGACAGGATTTCGTCCTCCGGCAGGGCCGGGCTGGAGGTCAGCTGGATTTCCGGGCGCGCCGCCGTCCCCGTGACATTGACCGTGGCGGTGATGGCCGGGTCCTCGCGCGTGGCCGACAGGTTCAGGCGGATCAGCCTGGGGTCGGTCGACAGGGTGACGAAGCCGTCCTCGTCGAAGACGAAGCGCCGGCCGGCGAACTCCCAGTCGCCGCGCGCCACCTCCGCCCGGCCGGTCAGGATGGGATCGGAAGCCGTGCCCTGCACCCGCGCGTTGACGTCCAGGAAGACGTTCAGGCCCCGCCCGACCACGCGGACATTGTCGTTGGGCGAGCGCAGCACGATGTCCAGCGCGATCGGCGATCGGGCACGGGTCTCGGCGCGCTCCTCCTCGGGCTCCGCGTCGCCGCCGGGCTTGTTGATCTCGATCACCTCCATGCGGACGATGCCGTTGGAGCCGGGCAGGTTCGGCTCGATCCGCGCCTCGTCGATGTCCAGCCGGCCGGACAGCTCGATCTTGCCGTCCGCCGCCCGGGTGGCGCGCACGGGGCCGGATGCCCGGGCCTGGGCGATGTCGTTGTCGATCACCTGGAACCGGGCCAGCGTCAGCTGCAGGTTGGAGGCGCTGCCGACGCGCAGGCCCAGCTGCCCCTGGCCGGTGGCCGAGCCTTCCCCGCCGTCGGTGGCCGTGAACCGCTCCACCACCGCCACCTCGTCGTCGAAGCGGCTGGACAGGGCGACCTCGCGCAGCCGCACGCCCGACCAGCTGTCGTCGAACGAGCCCTGGGTCAGGTCCAGCCGGCCGTTCAGGCGGGGCTCGTTCAGCGTGCCGCCGAGCGCCGCCCGCGCGCTGACCTGGCCGGCCAGGGAGCGGCCGCCGCCCACGAACAGGTCCCAGATCGGCTGGATCTGCCCCTGGGCCGTGACCTCGCCCGACATGGGCCGCGTCCGCGCGATGGCGAAGCGGAGCGGCGCGGCCGAGGCGTCCACCGGCAGAACGACGTCCGCGGTCGCCTGCAAGGCGCCGTTGCTCCGCCCATCGGCCCTGAGGCGCAACTGATCGTCGACCAGGGTGGCGTCCAGCCGCGCGTCCACCGCCAGCCCGCGAGGCGCGTCGACGCTGCGGAGCTCCGCCAGCGTCACATTGGCCGAGCCCGACAGATCCGAGCCCTGACCGCGCAGCGACACCGTACCGGTGACCCGGCCGCGCAGATCGGGCGCGATGGAGCCCAGCTCCACGCTGGTGAGGTCGGCCTGCAGCAAGGCGGCGCGACTGTCCTGGCGCAGGTCGGCCAGCAGCACCCCGCCGCCCACCGCCAGGTCCAGCTTGGCGGCGCGGCCGTCGCCCGCGATGGCGATCACCGCCGGCGCGCGGGTCGAGAAGGCCACCTCGCGCACCCGGCCCGCGCCGGTCAGGGTCACCGACTGGGCCCGGTTCTGGCGCGAATAGACGCCCGAGCCGTCGAACTGCACCGGCGTGGGGCCGCCCACATTGGTCACGAGCGTGAAGGGCAGGCGGTCCAGCGTGCCCTGGCCGTTCAGCTGCAGGGTGCGGATGGTGTAGGCCGAGCCGGTCGGTCGCAGGTTGCTGGCCGTTACATTCAGAATGGCGGTCTCGCCGCCCGCCCCTTCCGTCAGTCGTATGCGGCCGTCGGCCTGGCCCGAGACGATGAAGGCGCCGGGCCGCGCCGTGAACGTCAGATCGGCGGAGGAAGGGAAGCGGTTGGCCAGGGTGATCGCCCCCTGCGCCGTGACTCCCCCGGCGTTCAGGGACACGTCGCTGAGCCTTATCCGTCCGCCGCCGAAGGCGAAGTTGCCGCGCGCCTCGGCGGGACCGTAGTTGGAACCGGCCGTGATCGCCGCGCGTCCGTCGGAGCCGTCCGCGCCGCGCCGGAAGCGGAGCACCAGATTGGCCTGGGTGAGGTCCAGGGGGCCGACCTCCGCCCGGTCGAAACGGGCGCGGAGGTCGGCCTGGGGCCGCGCCAGGGTGCCGGTCAGCGCGCCGTCGCCGCTCATGTCGCCGGCCAGCTCCACCGGACCGACGGCGAAGGGGCCGCGCGCGCTCCAGTCCACGGCCAGCCGCATGCGGCCGCCCAGGTTCAGCACGCCCTCGGCGTCCGCCCGCCCTTGCGCCCCCGTGAGGCGCGCCTGACGCACCAGCACACGGTCCTTGTTCAGCTGGCCTGTGAACTGGAGGCGGGGGGCGGCGCCCAGCACGCGGTCGAGCTCGCCCAGGCCGATGTTCAGCCCTCGACCGCGGCCGTCCAGGCTGAGCGACCAGGGCGCGCCGGAGCGGGCGGAAGCCGCCTGAAGCGTGCCGCCGAACCGACCGCGCGCGCCCGGCCGGATGCGGCTGACTTCGGTGATGTCCGCCCGCCCGCGGAAGCTCAGGCCGCCGGCGATGTTTCGCGCGCCGGAGCCGCGCAGGGTCAGGGCGCGGCCGCGCAGGTCCAGGTCGCGCAGCAGCAGGCCGCCGTCGACCAGCCGCGTCGCCTGGAAGCGCGCGCGAGGCTCGCTGCCCAGCAGGCCGCCGATGACGCCCTCCGCCGCTCCCCCCGTGACCCGGGCCTCGCCTTCCAGCTCATAGCGACCGTTGATCGCCTCGACCGTGAGGGGACCGGACAGGCGCGTCGCGCGATAGCTGGCCAGCTCGGCGCCGTTCAGCGTCACGTCGCCGACGAGCCGCCAGTTCTGCGCGTCGCCGGTGAACACCCCCTCATAGGCCGCGGGGCCGGCGATCTCCTGTCCCGCCAGTCGGGTGAGGTTGGGCGTGTCGAGTTGAATCCTGAAGCCGTCGTCGAGGATCTGGCGATCGCTGAGGCGGATCAGACCGCCCGCCCGGCTGTTCAGATTGTCGGACAGCAGCTCCCAGGCCACGCCGTAGACGCCCGCCCGGCCACGCTCCGGCACGGCGGAGAAGCCGAAGCGCGCCGTCCGGCCGACCTTCCGCACGAACGGGTCGAGCAGATCGGAGCCCGAGAAGTCGAAGAAGCCGGAGAGGGTGGAGCCCGAAGGATCGAAGCGACCGCGCAGGGTCACCGGAGTGAACTCGCCCGTGCGGACGAAGGCCCGCAGCCCCTCGTCGTCGATGACCGCGCGCGCGGTGAACGGCTGGTCGGGAGAGAAGCCCAGCGACCCCGCCAGCGGCCCGCCCTGCTTCTCGTTGGCGACGAGGTTCAGCCGCAGGCTGTCGAAGCCGCGGCCCATGGAGAAGGTCCCCCGCAGGAAGTCGCCCGGTCGGTTCAGGCTGTCCGCGGCGATCCGCCCGCTCTTGGGTCCGAAGCGCGGGACGTTGGCCTCACCCTCCATCTTCCAGCGGCCGTACTCCTTGGAGAAGCCTTCCAACAGCTCCAGTTCGCCGGAAAATTTGTCGATGTCGATGGCCAGGGGCGGGGGCTTGGGCGGGGTCGTGGGCGGCTCGACCTGGGGACGGCGGATCAACTGCACCTTCTGCGCCGTGATCTCGGTGGCGTGAAAGCGACGGCTGACCAGCGCCCAATAGGACCAGTCCACCCGCACGTTGCGCGCGTCCAGCCACACGCCCTTGGCGTCCGTCACGGTGACCCGGCGGATGGTGAAGTCGTCGAACAGGTCGCCCGACAACCCCTCGACATTGATCCGGCCGTAGCGGCCGATCTGCTTGCCCTGGACGAAGCCGGTGATCAGCTCGCGGCCCGGGCCTGACACCAGATACATGCGTCCGCCGACGACGGTGACCCCGATCAGCAGCAGCAGCACGCCCAGAGTCACCCCGGCGATCAGGCCCAGCAGCTGCAGCCGCGTGCGTCGACGCTTCTCCACCTTGGCCGGGTGCTCGGGCGCGGCGTCTGGCGGCGGCGTCTGGGTCAAAACGCCTGACCTATGCTGACATAGATCTGGAAGTCCGCGTCGCCCTCGCGCTTGTCCAGCGGGAAGGCGATGTCCGCGCGGATGGGGCCGAACGGCAGGCGGTACCGGACGCCGAAGCCCGCCGCATAGCGAAGATTGGAGAAGTCCGGCGCGGCGTCGAACCCGACCGAGCCCGCGTCCACGAACACCGCCGCGCCGAGATTGCCCCGGATCTGGCGGCGCAGCTCGGCCGAGGCCTCGAACAGGGACAGGCCGCCGCGGGGCCGACCGTCGGGCAGGCGAGGGGCCACGCCCTGGTACTCATAGCCTCGCACGGAGCCGCCGCCGCCGGAGTAGAACAGGCGGTCGGAGGGCACCACGGTTTCGTCGGCGCCGAGGATGGAGCCGAGCCGCAGCCGGCCCGCCGCCACCGTCTTGCCGTCGTCCTGCAAGGGCAGATAGGCGGTGACCTGGCTTTCGGCCCTCAGGAACACGGCCTCGTCGTCGCCGCCGACCAGGGTGGGCTGGGCGTTGACGGTCAGGCGCCAGCCGGTGGTCGGGTCCAGCGCGTCGTTCGATCGGTCGAGATAGGCCGCGCCACGGGCCGTGGCGATGTAGAGGTCGCGGTCGAAGGTCTCGACCTGATTGGTCGCCGGGTCAAACCGGGTCTCGTAATAGCGGCCTGCGTCCAGGCCCGCGCCGTAGCTGAACCAGGATGTCTTTCCCAGACGCTGGCGCAGGTCGGCGGCGAGGCTGGCGCCCGTGCGGTCATAGGCTTCGGTGGTTTCCTGGAGGAGGAAGCCGGACAGCACCAGCGTCCGGCCCGGCCGGCGCCAGTGGGGCAGGTTCAGCCGCGCGCCCAGCCGGCTGTCGATGCTGGCGATCCGCGCCTCGTAGCGCAGGGTGTCGGCGCGGCCGAAGCGGTTGTACTGGGTCCAGACCCCGTCCAGGCCATAGCCCTCGGCGGTTGAAAGGGTGACGCCGACCTCCTGCACCCGGCGAGGGCGGTCGGTGAGGGTGACCACCACGGGCCGATGACCCTGTTCGTTGGTCTGCTCGCGCGGCGACAGGGCCACGCCCACGCCGTCGTAGACGCCGGTCTCCAGCAGCCGCCGCTCCAGCTCCGCCACCAGTTCGGGATCGTACCGGTCGCCTTCCCGCCAGGGCGCCAGATAGGCGACCCAGCGCGGATTGGTGCGCCCCCGGGTCTCGAGCCGCACGCCGTTCAGCAGCACCAGCCGCCCGGAGGCGATGCGGTATTCAGGCGCGACGGTGAAGGTCGCATGGTCCACAACCACGCGGCGCGGCGTCGCCTCGGCGTCGGCGTAGCCGTTGCGCACCAGGCTGGCGACGGCGCGACCCTCGCCGGCGATCACGTCCACCGCCCGACCGGGCTCTCCCGCCTCCAGCTCTATGGCGGCCAGCGCTTCGGCGGCCGGGGCGGGCTCGGGCTCGGGCGCGACCCAGCTCACCGTCGGGGCGGTGAGCAGAAAGCGGCGCCCCGGGACAACGCTGACGATGGCCACCGGCGTCTCTTCGCCCTCGACGATGTCTTCGAGGGTGGACTGGTAATAGCCTTCGGAGCGCAGCAGGGCTTCGGCGAGGTCTCGCGCGGCCCGGGCCCTGCGTCGCGCCTCGAAGCGATTGGCCGGCGGATTGTCCGCCTCGCCGACCGCCCGCTCCAGCTGACCGCGAAGATCGTCAGGCATTTCGCCCCGGATCTGAGCTCGCGGTTCCGCCACGGCCACGCCAGAACCCGCGGCGCACGCCGCGAGGCCGACGAGCAGGGAAAGCAGCCGTGGCGTCAAGCTTCGACCTGTTTCACCGGGCGGGGCCCGGGCCGTCGCCGAGGCGACGGCTCTAGGGTTAATAGAAGAGGGTTTCGCTCTCGGGCTTCACGGTCTCCTCCGACTTGCGCTGGTCGGGCGGGAGGGCGGCGTTGTCCGTCGGCGGCGTGGTGGTGGGCGGCGGCGCCACGGCCGGAGCCGAGAGGTCCTCGGCTGGCACGGCGACGGCTTCGGCCGCCGGGGCGGTCTCCATCACCTCTTCCTCGCTGGTGTCCGGCTCGCTGCAGGCGGCCAGCGCGGCCGTTCCGAGGAGAGCGGCGGCGAGCATCAGTCGTTTCATCGGTTTCCCCCGTGAATTCGGCAGGCTAACGCGTGCCTGCGGGCGCTGTTCCATAGCTGCGGCCAAGGCGTGGCTTCAACCAATCCTTTGCAGTTCGCAGCCCACGGTTACACCGGGGGGAGACAGGCCCATGATGAGCGCTGACAATTTCGCCCTCGTGGCTCAGGTTCGCGCGCGAGAGCTGAAGACGCGCATGGCGCTCGCGGCCTTCGTGGGGGTCTGCGCCGCCTTCATCGCCCCGGGATGGGGGCCAGCCATCTGGTTCGGCGCGGTCGCGGCGTCCCAGGTCGTCGACCGCCTCGTCTTCGCGCCCCTGCGTCGCAGTCCGCCTGCGGAGCCTGGCGCGGCCTATCGGTGGCTGTGCTGCGCCAGCGCGGCCTTGTCGGTGGTGATCTACTCCTCGCTGGCCGCCTATCTCTGGTTCAACGGTGGGGAGGCCGGGCGTCTCTTCGCCATGGTGCTTACGGCCGGCGGCCTGCTGCATGTCTGCCTGCACATGCATCATTCGAAGGCGCTGTTGCTGTCGGCCGCGGTTCCGCACGCCATCTACTTCGTGGGACTGCCGATCTGGGAAGCCGTCGTGGACGGCCGCGCCCACACCCTGTTTCTCGCTCTGGCGTGCATGCTCTACCTGTTCCACCTGGTGGTGGCGGTGCGGCAGACCTCCACGACCACCGGGGCCCTGCAGACGGCGAAGCGCGAGGCGGACCAGCACCGCACGCGCGCCGAAGTGGCCAGCGCCGCCAAGTCGGACTTCCTCGCCGTCATCAGCCACGAGATTCGCACGCCCATGAACGCGGTGATCTCCGCGGCCAATCTGCTGCGCCGCACGCGCCTGGACGCGGCCCAGCGCGAGCACGTCTCCATGCTGATGGACGCGAGCGACGTGCTGATGGGGCTGCTGAACGACGTGCTCGACTTCTCCAAGATCGAGGCCGGCAAGATGGAGCTGGACTGGGCCCAGGTCTCCCTGCGCGAGCGTCTGGAAGGCGTGGCGCGACTCTGGCGGCCGCGAGCGGCGGCCAACGGGGTGCGGCTGGAGCTGGAGATCGATGCCGACGCCCCGGAGACCTTCAGGACCGACCCCCTCCGTCTTCAGCAGATCCTGTTCAACCTGCTTTCCAACGCCGTGAAGTTCACCCGGCGCGGCGAAATCCGCGTGGTCGTGGGCTGGCGCGAAGGGCGACTGGCGATCGCCGTGAGCGACACGGGCTGCGGCATACCCGCCGACCGCCTCAGCCGGGTGTTCAACAGCTTCGAACAGGCGGAGGCCGGGACGACCCGGCGCTATGGCGGTACGGGCCTCGGCCTGGCCATCAGTCGCCGGCTGGCCGAGCTGATGGGCGGAACCCTGACCGTCGAGAGCGAGGAGGGGCGGGGCTCCACCTTCACCCTCAGCCTGCGAGTGGACGCTTCGGCGTCTCCGGTCGCGGCGGAGCAGACCGCCGTCGCCGAGGCCGTGTCTTTGGAAGGATTCTCGGTGCTGGCGGCGGACGATCACGAGGTGAACCGCCGCATCCTCGGCCTGCTGCTGGAGCCGCACGGCGTCCGGCTCACCTTGGTGGAGAACGGGGCCGAAGCGGTGGAGGCCGCGGCGCTGGACCGGTTCGACGCCATACTGATGGATATGCAGATGCCCGTCATGGACGGGCTGGAGGCCACGCGCCGCATCCGCTCCGGCGGCGCCAACGCCGACACGCCGGTCGTGGCCCTCACCGCCAACGCCCTGGACGTTCATCGCGCGGCCTGGGATGCGGCCGGGGTCCAAGGCTTCCTGACCAAGCCGATCGATCCCGCGATGCTGGCTCGCACCCTGTCCGAGGTCTGTTCGCCCGGCGCCGGGCGATCCATCGCGGCTTAATCAAGATGAACGGGAACTGACGGCGAAGCTCCGCGTGTTTTCATGCTGGCGGGGGCAATGTCCGCCTCATCGACCAACTCGATGACAGGAGAAGAGCCATGTCGAAGTCCGTGAACACCCTCATCGCCGCCGTTGCAGCCGTCGCCTCCCTGGCCGGCGCCACCGCGGTCCCGACCATCGCCAGCGCCCAGGCGCGCTCCAACGGCGTGACCAGCTGCGACGCGCCCGGCGGTCGCCAGCGGGCCGGCGCCGTGATCGGCGGCCTGGTCGGCGCCGCCGCCGGCAGCCAGGTCTCCAGGAACGAGCGCACTCTGGGCGCGGTGGTCGGCGGCGTCGCCGGTGCGGCGGCCGGCTCCTACATCGGCTGCAACCAACAGCGCGCCCGCGCCAACAGCCAGGCCCTGGCCGGCGCCTCCTATCGCGCCAGCAGCAACCTGCGTGTCCGCTCCGGCCCCGGCACCAACTACGGCCAGATCGGCAGCGTCTCCGCCGGCCAGCGCGTGCAGGTGAACGGCACGTCCGGGGACTGGGCCCGTCTGAACGGCGGCGGCTGGGTCAGCGCGCGCTACCTCAGCAACTACTAATCGCCTCGTCGAAGGCGTTCGGAAGGCCGCTCCGCGAGGGGCGGCCTTTCTTTTACTGGCTGACCCAGAGGATGCGGCCCATCCACTGAATGTCCCCCGAGGCCAGGAGCCGCGGCGGATAGGCCGGGTTGGCGGAGATCAACTCGAGCTTTCGGCTGGAAATGGCCGCCACCTCCTTGGCCAGGGTTTCGCCGCTCCGGGTGCGCACCACGACTCGGTCGCCCTTCCGGATGTCCGCCGCGGCCCGATCGACGATGACGCGATCACCCTCGCGATACAGCGGCTCCATGGAGTCGCCCGTGATCCGAAGGGCGAACAGGGTCTCGGAGGGGACGGGCAGGTCGGCCGCTTCCCATCCCTCCCCCGTCGGCAGCCCCGCGTCGTCGAAGAAGGCGTCCTGTCCGGCCTGCGCCAGGCCGATCAGGGGAATGCTGGGCGGCGGCGCGCGATCCTGCGCCAGGTCGGCGAACTCGCTGAGCGACAGCCCCGTCGCCTCCAGCACCCGCGTCAGGCTCTCCGTGGAGGGCCAGCGCGGGCGGGGGGGATCGCCGGAGCCGAGACGTTTGGAGGGGTTGAAGCTGGTCGGGTCGAGGCCTGCCCGCCGCGCCAGACCGGACGGGCTCAACCCCTCGCGCCGCGCGACCGCGTCGATGGCCTTCCAGAGCTGGGCGTGGCTGAACGGCAAGGGCGGCTCCCGGCGAGGCGGGAACCATAGCTAGGAATATACGCCTATTCCAGCCCTGCGGCCTTGCGCTCCTGCCAGGCCCAGAAGGCGCCGACGATCAGGCAGGCGATGATGCCGAAGCTGACCACGTTGATGGCGGAGATGAAGGCCTGCATCGTCGGGCGCAGGTCGATCATGCCCAGCACATGGGTCATCACGACCAGGGCCTGGAGGCTGGTGGCCCACACCGCCCAGGGCCGCTTGGCCTTCCAGGACAACAGGGCGAACACGGCCAGCACGACCACGTCCACCGCCATGACGCCGAACTGGAGCGGGGAAGTCAGGTCGCCGAAGCTCTGAATGAGAAGCGAGGCGAACCAGGCGATGGCGTAGGCCCCCGCGCCCAGCTTCTCCGGCTCGTCGCCCTTCCAGAAGGCGAAGCCGCAGCCCAGCACCATCAGCACGGCGCCGATCTGGGCGGGGAGGGTGTCGAACATGAAATCGCCTCCGGACAGAAACTGTCCGGAGGCGAGTCTGATGTGAGTCTTGCGCCCGGGAAAGGGCGCGCCTGGCTCAGGCGACGCGGCGGATTTCGCTGCTGGTCACGCCCGGCTCCTCGTCCGGCTTGTTGAGCGGACCGGCGGCGTAGACGCCCCAGCCCAGGCGGCGGTGGTCCTTCTGGAGCTCGGCGTGCGAGGCGACCATGGCTTCGCGAGCGACGCTGAGGGCGGCGATGGCCTCCATCGCCTTGGCCTGGGCCGCCGCGCCGGCGACCGGCGAAACGCCGAGGGCGGTCCGCGCGCCGATCATGGATTGGACGAGCGTGGTCGCCCGCGTGATCGCTGCGTCGATCGCCAGTTCCGACTGATGCAGATCGCCCGCGACGCTGGCGACAACCTTGGCCCGATCCATCTGAAACCCTCCACGAAAAAGAGATGGTGAACGATTCCCTAACATGGAACCTTGGCCGTCGGTAGTAGGTTGTTCACCTTTCGCGCGAAGGGCCGCGTTTCGCCACCCGGCGTGGGGGAAGAGGCTAGGCGTCCTCCGCGATCAGGAAGTGGGCGCTGAGGGTCGCGATGGGATTGGCGCGGTCCTCCTGCCAGGCCTCCACGGTGACGTGGGCCACTCGACGGCCGGCCTTGCCGATCCGCGCCTGGGCGTGAACGTCCCTCGGGCGGCCGGAGCGGAGATAGGCCACGCTGACGTTGATCGGTTTGGGCAGCCTCAGGCGCGGAAAGCTCAGGGCGACCCGCGCGACCGCCGTCAACTCCAGCATGGCGGCCGTCGATCCGCCGTGCAGCGCCGGCAGAAGGGGATTGCCGATCAGCTTGTCCTGAAACGGCATGATCACCGTCATCTCGTCAGCCTCCATCTGTGTCCGGAGACCGAGGAAGCGAGCGTAGGGGATGCGGGCCAGCACGTCGGTCACGACTCCTCCCCCTTGAGGTTCGCGCCGGGACCGCGTCCACCGTCCGAGTCGAGCATGTAGGCGGCCTGAGCCGCCGCCACGGGATCCGCCGTCGTCTCGTCGAAGGCCCAGGCGCGGACGAAGGCGACCGATCGCGTCAGTCTGAAGCACTCCGCCTCGGCCAGAAGGTCCTTCCGAGGCTCCGCAGCGCGCATGTAGTCGACCCGCAGGTCCAGGGTGGCCACCGTCGCGAACCGGTTCATCGCCACCCAGACGGCCATTCCGCCCACATGGTCGAGGAGGGCGGTGACCAGGCCGCCCGCCAGCACGCCCGTCTCCGGATCGCCGACAAGGTCCTCGCGATAAGGGACGCGCATCCGCACGCGGCGGCCCTCCACGCCTTCGAGCTGAAAGCCGAGGGCATGGGTGTGGGCGGCCGCGGACGCCAACTGCGGCAGGATTTCCTGGAGCCTGGGGTCGATCATGGCCGTTCCCTAGCCGAGGCCCCATGTCGAGGCGAGATGATCCGACCCGAAGAGCTGCTGAAGCCCACGCCCGAAGGCCTCTACTGCCCGCCCGGCGACTTCTATGTCGACCCGGTGCGGCCGGTGGCGCGCGCCGTGATCACGCACGGCCACTCCGACCACGCGCGGGCTGGGCATGGCGCCGTGCTGGCGACGCCCGAGACCCTGGACATCATGGCCGAACGCTACGGCGAGGCCTTCGCCGATCTCAGGCAGCCGAGCGCCTATGGCGAGACGGCCGCTCACAACGGCGTGGACATACGGCTGGTCCCCGCGGGTCACGTGCTCGGTTCGGCCCAGGCGGTGGTCAGCTGGCGCGGCCTGACCATGGTGGTCTCAGGCGACTACAAGCGTCGGCGCGACCCGACCTGCGTCGGCTTCGAGCCGGTCAGGAGCCAGGTGTTCATCTCCGAGGCCACCTTCGGGCTGCCGGTGTTCAACCATCCTCCCGACGGGGAGGAGATCGGCCGGCTGCTCCACTCGCTTCAGCAGTTTCCCGATCGTGCGCATCTCGTCGGCGCCTACGCGCTGGGCAAGGCGCAGCGGGTGATCAGGCTTCTGCGCGAGGCCGGATGGGAACGACCCATCTACGTTCATGGGGCCATGGAACGGCTGAACCGTCTGTATGAACGGCATGGCGTCGACCTCGGCGAGCTGCGGCCGGCCACCGGCCTGCCGAAGAACGCCCTGGGCGGGGAGGTCGTGCTGGCGCCGCCGTCCGCCGTTCAGGATCGCTGGTCGCGCCGTTTCGCCGATCCGGTCGTGGCCTTCGCCTCCGGCTGGATGGGCGTGCGCGCCCGCGCGCGGATGCGGGGCGTGGAGCTGCCGCTGGTCATCAGCGACCACGCTGACTGGGGCGAACTGACCGATACCTTCACGGAGCTCTCGCCCGATGAAATCTGGATCACCCACGGGCGCGAGGAGGGGCTCTGCCGCTGGGCGGAGCTGAAGGGGATGAAGGCCAGGGCGCTCAGGCTCGTGGGCTATGACGAGGAGGACGCCGAGAGCGCCGGCGACTAGGCCGCCGAGCGCGCCGCTGCGTTTTCGCTCGGCGCCGCAGCCTCGGCTGCGGCGAGCGCCGCGTTCATGGCCATGCGAAGCCGCTCAGGCTTGATCGGCTTCTCGACCACGGCGGCCATGCCGATCGCCAGATAGGCCTTGGCGTCCTCGGGATCGGCGTTGGCGGTGAGCGCCACGATCGGGATGTCCTTTTCCGGGCCGGTGAGGGCGCGAATGGCCTGGGTCGCCTGGACGCCGTCCATGCGCGGCATCTTGATGTCCATCAGGATGAGGTCGAAGGGCCGGCTGCGCACGGCTTCGACGGCTTCGACGCCATCCTCGGCCGTCTCCGAGGTGCAGCCGAACATCTCGCACAGCGCCTGGGCCACCACGCGGTTGGTGGCGTTGTCGTCCACGATCAGGACATGCGGGCTGGTCTGCAGATCGAACTCGGCCAGGCTGGACACGTTGGATTGGACCTCGCCCTCCAGCTGGGCGCGGGGGACGGTCAGGTCGAAGGCGAAGGTGGCGCCGCGGCCCGGGTTGTTCTCGGCCCAGATGCGGCCGTTCATCCGGTCGACGATCTGGCGGCAGATGGCCAGGCCCAGCCCGGCCCCATCCGGCCCCGAGCCGTGCACGAAGGGCTCGAAGATGACGTCCACCCGGTCGGCGTCCACGCCGGGGCCGTCGTCGCGCACCCGCGCCTCCAGACGGATGGTCTCGCCCTCGGCCGTGGCCTTGAGGCCCGCCTCGACCACGCCGTTGCGCGCGAACTTCAGGGCGTTGCCGATCAGGTTGTTGAACACCTGCTTGACGCGGGTCGAGTCGATCGCGGCCGCCAGCTCGGTGTCGCCCTCGTAGGACACCATCAGGGTCACATTGTCCTGGCTGGCTCGGGGAGCCCACATGGCCTGGACGTCGTCCATCAGCGCCCGAAGCGCGGTGGGCTGGACGCTGAGCTCCAGTTCGCCGGCTTCGGCGCGCGACAGGTCCAGCGCGTCCTGGAGGATGCGGATCAGCGTCTCGGAGGAGTCCATGATCGTCTGCACATGGCCCTGCGCCGTCGGCGTCAGCGGCTGACGACGCAGCAGTTCGGCCACGGCCAGCACACCGTTCATGGGGGTGCGCAGCTCATGGCTCATGATGGCCAGGAACTGGCTCTTGGCGCGGGCGGCGGCCAGAGCCTCGGCGCGGCTGTCGGTCAGGGCGCGGGCTTGGGCGGCGAGCTCCTGGTTCTGGCGGCGCTGGTTCTCGTTGATGGCCTGTAGCAGGGTCACGGCCGTGCCGATGCCCCAGTAGCGACCGTCGCGCGTCACGATGAAGCCCTTCATCAGGGCGCTGGGGCCGCCCTTCAGCATGATGTCGCAGAAGGCGTCGATCTTGACGCCGGCCTCGACCACGGCGGGCTCGCGATCCATCAGCTGGGTCACGGGACGGTGAGCGTAGAGGGCGTGCCCGAACGGGCCGGCGATCTTCAGCAGGAACTGATTGCGCTCAATCAGGCCCAGCGGCCGGCCGTCCTGAACGACCGGCACGACGAGACGGTCCGGCTCCTTCTGGAACAGGGCGAACAGCTCCGCGCCGGTGGCTTCGGGAGCGATGGCTTCCGCGCGCTCCGTCAGGGATTCGATCGTCGGCATACTGGCCGATACTCCGGTGTTACCGACGGAGACTGACCCAAAAGGCTTTGCGGAAGGGTTAAGCGGAGGAACCTGATCCCGCGCGGCCGGTTTTCCGCCCTTTTTGCCTCGGCGCGACTGGCGGTGTAGACAGCCCGCTCTCGCAAACCATCTTCCGTCGCCTTGTTCATGCGCGCGGCCGTTCGGCCGACCGCAGGGTCGTCATGAGCCAAATCCAGCCACCATCCGGATCCGCCCTCGTCCTCTTCTCTGGGGGCCAGGACAGCGCCACCTGCCTGGCCTGGGCGCTGGAGCGGTACGGGCGCGTGGAGACGGTGGGCTTCGACTACGGCCAGCGGCACGCGGTGGAGATGGACGCTCGGCTGAGGGTGCGCGACGGCATGGCGCGCGTTCTGCCGCTGTTCGCCGACAGGCTGGGTCCCGACCATGTCGTGGACCTGACCGGCTATGGCCGCATCGCCGACAGCGCCCTGACCGCCGAGCGGGCCATCGAGATGGACGCACGCGGCCTGCCGACCACCTTCGTGCCCGGGCGCAATCTGATCTTCCTGACCGCGGCGGCTGCGCTGGCCGACCGGCGGGGCCTGGACGTGCTGGTCGGCGGCATGTGCGAGACGGATTTCTCCGGTTATCCCGACTGCCGCGCCGACACCATCGACGCCATGAGCCGCGCGCTGAGCCTGGGGCTGGACCGCCCCGTGCCGATCGAGACGCCCCTGATGCGCCTGACCAAGGCCGACACCTGGCGGCTGGCACGTCGGATCGGGGGCGAGCCGCTGGTCGAGCTGATCCTGGAGGACAGCCACACCTGCTATCGCGGCGAGCGCGGCGAGCGGCGGACCTGGGGCTATGGCTGCGGCGACTGCCCCGCCTGCGAACTGCGCGCGCGCGGCCATGCCGAATGGGTGGCGCGCCCATGACCTATTCGGTCAAGGAATGCTTCCTGACGGTGCAGGGGGAGGGCGGCCAGGCCGGCCGTCCGGCGGTCTTCCTGCGCTTCGCCGGCTGCAACCTGTGGAACGGGCTTGAACGGGATCGCGCGAGCGCCGTCTGCACCTTCTGCGATACGGACTTCGTGGGCGTGGACGGCGACGGCGGCGGCAAGTTCGCGGACGCCGACGGCCTGGCGCTGCACGTGGCGGCCCGCTGGATCGGCCCGGACGGCCAGCCGAAGCTGGTGGTCTGCACGGGCGGCGAGCCGCTGTTGCAGCTGGACGGGGCGCTGATCGCGGCGTTCAAGGCGCGCGGCTTCGAGATCGCCGTGGAGACCAATGGGACCGTTCAGGCGCCCGACGGACTCGACTGGATCTGCGTCAGCCCCAAGGCGACCGCGCCGGTGGTGCAGACCACAGGGCAGGAGCTGAAGCTGGTCTACCCGCAGGCCGAGGCGCCGCCGGAGCGGTTCGCGAACCTCGGCTTCGAGCGCTTCTGGCTCCAGCCCATGGACGGGCCGGATCAGGCGGCGAACACGGCCGCGGCCATCGACTACTGCCTGCGAAATCCCAAGTGGCGCCTGAGCGTCCAGACCCACAAATACATCGGCGTACGATGATGCGGTTCGAGATCACCAAGGCGGCGACCTTCGACGCCGCCCACCACTTCCCGAACGAGCCCGAAGGCAGCCCCTACCGCCGCATCCACGGCCATTCCTTCATGGTCGAGGCGACCGTTCGGGCCGAGACCCTGGACGTCGAGCACGCCTGGGTGGCCGATCTGGGGGCGCTGGACGCCGCGCTGAAGGCCGCCGCCGCCGAGCTGGACCACGGCATGCTCAACGAGCACGAGGGGCTGGAGCTGCCGAGCCTGGAGCGGCTGTGTCTGTGGTTCGCCAATCGGCTGAGGCCGGAGTGGCCGGGGCTGTGCCGGGTGACGGTGGCCCGACCGACGGTGCACGAGCGGTGCGTGCTGACGCTCTAGCGGGTCCTTCTCCCCTTGCGGGAGAAGGTGGCAACTCGCAGGGCTGAGGGATCAGGGGTCGCGCTGCGGACTCCCTCAGCCGACCTTAACCGCGAACCTCACGTCGACCTCTCATCCGACCTCGCTCCGCTCGGCCACCTTCTCCCGCAAGGGGAGAAGGGTAAGATAAGTCCATGCCTCCTCTCTCCGGCCTGCGCATCCTCGAGTTCGACGGTCTCGGGCCGGTGACCTTCGCGGGCATGGTGCTGGCGGACCTGGGGGCGGAGGTGCTGCGGCTGACGCGGTCCGACGGCGGCGGGGCGCTGGAAGAGGTGGGCGGGGCGGTGCTGCACCGGGGCCGCGCCCCCGTGCCGGTGAACCTCAAGGACGCGGGCGACCGCGAGCGGGTGCTGGAGCTGGTCGCCTCGGCCGACGCCCTGGTCGAAGGCTTTCGGCCAGGCGTGATGGAGCGGCTGGGGCTGGGGCCGGATGTCTGTCGCGCGCGCAACCCGCGCCTGGTCTATGGCCGCGTCACCGGCTGGGGCCAGTCGGGGCCGCTCGCCGATCAGGTCGGCCACGACATCAACTACATCGGTCTGACGGGCGCGCTGCATGCGATGGGTGAACCGGACCGTCCGCCGCGTCCGCCGCTGAACCTGGTCGGCGACTACGGCGGCGGGGCCATGCTGCTGGTCGTCGGCGTGCTGGCGGCCTTGCTGGAGGCGAGAACGACCGCCCGCGGGCGGGTGGTGGACGCCGCAATGACGGATGGCTCGGCCTATCTGATGAGCCTGTTCCATGCCTTGTCGGCGCGGGGGCTCTGGGGCGCCGGGCGAGGGCGGAACCTGCTGGACGGCGGGGCGCACTTCTACCGCTGCTACCGGTGCCGCGACGGACGGTTCGTGGCGGTGGGCGCCATCGAGCCGCGCTTTTATTCGGCCCTGCTGGCGGGGTTGGGGCTGACCTCGGAGGAGGCGCCGCAGTTCGGCGCGGACCTGCACGCGCGCTTCGAAGCGCTCTTCCTGGAACGATCCCGCGACGATTGGGTGGCGCACTTCTCCGGCACGGAGGCCTGCGTCACGCCCTTGCTGGACATGGAAGAAGCTCCGGAGCACCCGCACAACCAGGCGCGAGGGATCTACGGCGGGAGCCCGGTTCAGCCGGGGCCGGCGCCGAGGTTCGATGGGGAGCGGGTGGCGGCGGCGGGGCCGGCGGGCGGCTTGAGCCTCGACGAGGCTGTGAAGGCTTGGAGCGCAAATCCTCCCCCATAGGGGGAGGGGGACCGCCGAAGGCGGTGGAGGGGGAACAGGGCAGGGGTGCGGACCTGTACAAGGCTCGCATTGACCGCAGCGCTTATCGCAGCGCCGCCGACATCTCGCAGAGCGCCCCCTCCACCACTTCGTGGTCCCCCTCCCCCGATGGGGGAGGATTTAGGTCGCCGCCGCCAGTTCCCCCCGCGCGCCCGTCTCCAGCAGCTCCACCGTCTTGGGCAGGCCGTAGATGGCGGCGAACGACCCGAACCGCGGTCCCTGGCTCTGACCCAGCAGCACCTCGTACAGCCCGCCGAACCACGCCCGCAGAGGGTCGAAGCCGTGTTCCTTGCCGACCGCGTAGACCTCCGTCTGGATCACCTCTCCGTCGGTGGTGTCGGCGGGCAGCGCCTGCAAACGCGTCGCCAGGTCGAGGAAGGCCGCGCGCTCCTGCTCCGTCGGCGCGCGGAAGCGCTTGGAGGGCTTCACAAAGTCCTCGTAGTAGTTGAGCGCATAGCCCATCAGCCGGTCCAGCATGGGCTCGGACACCGGCGTTGCGTCCGGCAGATACTTCGCGAAATAGGCCCAGAGCTGGTCCTTGGTGGACGCATTGGCCACCCCGACCAGGTTCAGCAGCAGGGCGAAGGACACGGGCGACACGTGGCGCGGCGGCGCGCCCGCGTGGATGTGCCAGACCGGGTTGTCGATCTGCTTGGGCGCTTCCTGCCCGGGGTAGTTTTCGATCGCCTGGAGGTAGTCGTCCGTGGCGCGCGGGATGACGTCGAAGTGCAGCTTCTTGGCCGACTTCGGGCTCTGGAACATGTAGAAGGACAGGCTCTCGGGCGCGCCGTAGCGCAGCCACTCCTCCATGGTCAGGCCGTTGCCCTTGGATTTGGAGATCTTCTGCCCGGCCTCGTCCAGGAACATCTCGTAGTTGAAGCCCTCGGGCGGCGTGCCGCCGAGCGCCCGGCAGACCCTGGATGACACCTTGACCGAGTCGATCAGGTCCTTGCCCGACATCTCGTAGTCGACGCCCAGCGCCGTCCAGCGCATGGCCCAGTCGGGCTTCCACTGCAGCTTCACGTGGCCGCCGGTGACCGGGACCTCCTGGCGCGAGCCGTCCTCGTCCTCGAACACGATGGTCCCGCGCTGGAGGTTGCGCTCCAGGGTCGGGACCTGGAGCACCTTGCCGGTCAGCGGGCTGATCGGCAGGAAGGGCGAATAGGTCGCGCGCCGGTCCGGCCCCAGCGTCGGGAGCATGATCGCCTGGACGTCGTCGAAGCGCTCCAGAGCCGTCAGCAGGGTCTGGTCGAAGCGGCCGGACCGATAGGCCTCGGTCGAGCTCATGAACTCGTAGTCGAAGCCGAACCCGTCGAGAAAGGCGCGCAGACGGGCATTGTTGTGGGCGCCGAAGCTGTCGTGCGTGCCGAACGGGTCGCGCACCTGGGTCAGGGGCTTGTGCAGATCCTCGGTCAGCATGTCCGGGTTGGGGATCCCGTCCGGGACCTTCCTGAGGCCGTCCATGTCGTCGGAGAAGGCGATCAGCCGCGTCGGCCAGTGGTCGCCCGTCAGCGCCCGGAACGCTTGGCGCACCATGGTGGTCCGCGCCACCTCGCCGAAGGTGCCCATGTGCGGCAGGCCCGACGGCCCATAGCCCGTCTCGAAGATCACCGGCCGCGCGAGGTGAGGCAGGGTCGCCAGCGCCTCGTCGGCCTTGTTCGCGCCGATCAGGGTGGCGGCCAGGTTCCGCTCGGCGTCGTCCGCCAGCCGACTCTTCAGCAGGTGCGCCAGCAGGTTGCGCGCCTGTTCGAACGGCCAGGAACGGGCCTCGCGGGCCAGGGTCTCGAGGTTGGACAGCATGGGCGGCGGTTTGAAGGAGGGGAGGGGCGGGGTCAACGGAAGCGGCGTCCCTTCTCCCGCAAGGGGAGAAGGTAAGGTCACGCCACCTCCGCCAGAGCCTCCTCGGCCTCCAGCCACTGCGCCTCGGCGGTGTCGAGGTCCGCCTGGGTCTTGGCTCTCGCGCGGGTCAGGCCTTCCAGGGCCTTGGGGTTGCTGACGGCGGCTTCGGCCAGGTCGTCGTCGATGCGGGCCAACTCGGCGGTGAGCGCCGTCACCCGCTCCTCCGCCTTCTTCACCGCGTGGCGCAGGGTCGAAGCCGAGGGGCCACCCTTCTTCGGCTGGGGCTTGGCCGGTGCCGGAGCGGCTGCCGCCGCAGGCTCCGCCTTCACCTGGCTGGGCTTCACGGCGGCGGCCTTGGCGCGGTCCAGAACGAAGCGGGCGTAGTCGTCCATGTCGCCGTCGAAGGGCTTCACCGTGCCGTCGGCCGCCAGCCACAGCCGGTCGGCGACCAGCTCCATCAGGGAGCGGTCGTGGGTGATCAGGATGACCGCGCCCGTGTACTCGTTCAGCGCGTCCAGCAGGGCGCGGCGACTGTCGATGTCCAGGTGGTTGGTCGGCTCGTCCAGGATCAGGATGTGCGGCGCGTCCATGGCCACCAGGTTCAGCAGCAGCCGCGCCCGCTCGCCGCCTGACAGCGCGTCCACCATGGTCTCCTGCTTCTCGAACGGCAGGCCGAACTGGGCGAGCCTGGAGCGGCGGCTGCTTTCCGAGGCGTCCGGCATGGCGCGGCGGATGATCTCCAGCGGCGTGTCCGTCGGGTCCATGGCCTCGATCTGGTGCTGGTGGAACCAGCCCACGCGCATCTTGCCGTCGCGGTGGAACTCGCCGCTCTGGACCGTCAGCGCCTTGGCGATCAGCTTGGCGAAGGTCGACTTGCCCGCGCCGTTGACGCCCAGAAGCCCGATCCGGTCGTCCAGGTCCATGCGCAGGTTCAGGTTCTTCAGGATCGGCTTGCCCGGCTCATAGCCGACCGACGCCTGCTCCAGCCGGATCAGCGGCGGAGGCAGGGGGCGCGGCGGCGAGGGCAGGACGAAGGGCGCCACCCGCTCGTCCGGCGGCAGCTCGATCCGCTCCATCTTCTCCAGCTTCTTGACCCGCGACTGCGCCTGGGTCGCCTTGGAGGCCTTGGCCTTGAAGCGGTCGATGAACTTCTGCAGGTGCGCGCGCTCGGCCTCCTGCTTGGCCTGGTTGGCGGCCATGAGGCGGAGCTTCTCCGCGCGGGTCTTCTCGAACGTGTCGTAGTTGCCCGTGTAGAGCGTCAGCTTGCGGTTCGACAGGTGCAGGATGTGGGTGCAGACCTCGTTCAGCATCTCCCGGTCGTGGGAGATGATCAGGGCGGTCGCCGGGTACTTCTTCAGCCGCGCTTCCAGCCACAGCGCGCCTTCCAGGTCGAGGTAGTTGGTCGGCTCGTCGAGCAAGAGCATGTCCGGCTCGGCGAACAGGGCGGCGGCCAGGGCCACCCGCATGCGCCAGCCGCCGGAGAACTCCGACATCGGCCGCTGCTGATCGGCCTGGCTGAAGCCCAGACCGGCCAGGATCTCGGCCGCGCGCGAGGGGGCGGAGTCGGCGTCGATCTCGATCAGACGGGCCCAGATCTCGCCCATCTCCTCCGGCTCGGCCGTCTCCAGACGGGTGAGCAGGGCGTGCCGCTCGATGTCCGCCTCCAGGATGGTGTCCAGCACGCTGACGGGGGTGGCGGGATGTTCCTGATCGACTGAGCCGATGCGGGCGTTGCGCGGGAGCGAGACTTCGTCGCCATTGCCGGCCAGCTCCCCCAAGATGATCTTGAACAGGGTCGACTTGCCGATGCCGTTCCGCCCCACCAGCCCCACCTTCGCGCCCGGCGGCAGGCTGACGGAGGCGTCGTCCAGGAACTGTCGCCCCCAGGCGTTGAAGGTCAGATTGGTGATCTGGAGCATGGGAGGCGTTGACTTCGTAAGTGGTCAGATCGATATGTGGAAGCGATGGTATATGACCACTCTACCGGCGAGGTCGTCATAACGGCCACGGAGTTCAAGGCCAAGTGCCTTGACCTGCTGGATCGGGTTCAGTCCGGCGAGATCAAGCGGCTCAAGGTGACGAAGCGCGGCAAGTCGGTCGCGCAGGTGGTGCCGGACGGGCCGGTCAAGGCGAGCTTCATCGGTTGGCAGGAGGGCAGTTTCGAGCTGCCTGATGATCTCGACATTGATGGCCCGATCTATGACCCTGAGCGCGATGGGGTCTGTGATCCGCTTGCCGGACTCACGCATCGACTGGCCAGATGAAGCCCGGCGGCGTTCTGCTGGACACCAATGCGGTGATCCGCGCCCAACTGAACCGACCCCTCAGGCCGGGGGCCGCCGCAGCCATCCGGACGGCGGAGGAAGCGGGCGCCCTGTTCGTCTCGGTGGTCACGGCGTGGGAGATCGCCATGCTGGCCCGAAACCCACTCAGCCGTACGGGTCGCCTGTTCACCGGGGAGCCCGCCGCCTGGTTCACGCGCTTACTCCAGGCGCCGGGCGTGCGGCTCAGTACGGTGGGCTATGAGGTCGCCATGGCGTCGTGTTCGCTCCCAGACTGGGATCATCGTGACCCGGCCGACCGCCTTCTGATCGCCCAGGCGCGTGAGTTGAACGTGCCTCTCGTCACGCGTGACGACGCGATCCTCGACTACGCCGCGCTGGGTCACGTGCGGGCTATTCCCTGCTGATCAAGCCGGGTTGGAATGCGCGGGGGGCGTGGCTATAAGCCCGCGACCTTCACCCCACCCATAATCAGAAGTCTCTCCCCATGACCGAACGCACCTTCTCCATCATCAAGCCCGACGCGACCCGCCGGAACCTGACCGGCGCCATCAATGCGGTGATCGAAGGCGCGGGCCTGCGCATCGTCGCCCAGCGTCGCGTGCGCCTGACGACGGAGCAGGCGCAGAAGTTCTACGCCGTCCACGCCGAGCGCCCCTTCTATGGCGAGCTGGTGGGCCAGATGACGGCCGAGCCGGTGGTGGTCCAGGTGCTGGAAGGCGAGAACGCGGTGGCCCGCTATCGCGAAGTCATGGGCGCCACCAACCCGGAACAGGCCGCCGAAGGCACCATTCGGAAGCAGTTCGCCCTCTCCATCGGCGAGAACTCGGTGCACGGCTCCGACAGCCTGGACAACGCCAAGATCGAGATCGAGCAGTTCTTCACGGAAGACCAGATCGTCGGGTAACCGGCGGGTCAGCTTAAGGCTGGATGACGAGGGCCCCGGCGCTTTGCGCCGGGGCCCTTCTCGTGCTCCCGGGGCGATGAGCCTCAGCCTCAGGCTGGACATGAGCCTGCCCCAAAGCCACGCGTGACAATCATCGCTACAGCGGGCCCGACGTGTTCCGCGCCGAGGAAGGGAGCCGTATGACCGAGCTGAACAGCAACTCCGTGGTGCAGCAACGCCAGGAGTTTCTATGCGCCCCGATGGGCGACGAGCTTGCCATGATGAACCTCGAGACGGGCAAGTATCTCGTGCTCGACCGGATCGCGACCGTCATCTGGGCCCAACTGGAACAGCCCGTCATGGTGGGCGACCTGGTCGATCGCCTGCAGGCGCGGTTCGAGGTGGATCGGGCTCGCTGCGAGAGGGACGTGCTGACCCTTCTCCAGCAGCTGTCGAGCAAGGGCATGCTGCACGTGGCGGACGCCCAGCCGTAGAGGCGACGGCGGTCGGGTTCAGGCGTCGGCAACCGCCCCGTGATGTCGGCGCCCTGAACGCAGCCGTTATAGCTGACCAAGGCGTCCAATGCGGACGCCTGATACAGCCTGATGCCGGATATCGCGCGGTTTGGCTCGACAGCGCCAAGGGGATTGCTCTACGAAACCTGGACATGAGTGTGGAGTCGTCAATGACCGAAGTGTCCGTGTCCGCCGATCAGAACCCTGCATCCGAGAAGGGTGTGTGGGAGGCTCCCACCGTGGAAGAACTGGATCTCAATACGGCGGAGTTCCGCGCCGGCCCCGTGGCCGACGGCCCTTACCCGTCCTGACGGCGGTCGCCTGCCGGAAGCGCTCGGCCCGCCGACTTGGTGAATTCGGGGCCCGGCCCCGATCGTGGAACGCTGTTGCCGCCGGTGTGGCGCTTGCTTGGAATAAGTGAAGTTGGCTTTGTCGGAGTATGGCGTCCGACGGTTAGGCAGCGCTGTCGCGCGGCCGCCGTCCGATGAAGACGCAGGTCTGGTTCTAGAGCATCCTGCGACCCGGCTGGCATGCCGCCTCAACTCGACTTCGGCCTTCATCTGGAATGTGCTGGCCGAGGAGAGCCGCCCCCCGAAGGTGGCTCAACGAGTCTCGGTCGAGTTCGGCATCCCTTTCGAACATGCTGATGGAGCGGTGTCGGATTTCCTGTACCGCATGGGCGCGCTCGGCTTCGTGCGGGCTGATGACCAGAGCTGTCAGGGACGGCTTCGCGAGCGATACCTGACCCTCCTGAAAAGCACGCTCTCCAACCTGGTGTATGCAGAGCATGAGCTCCGCATCGAGCAACTGGAGCAGGAAGGGACAGACGCCGGACGGCCCCGACGACTGCGCGACATCCGCTATGACAATCCGGATCTGTTCGATGAGCTGATCGCCCACAAGGCGGATGGCCGGGTCTGGCGCCGCAGGGCGACTCGCTTCTCCCACACCATGATCGGCCTGAGACGCCTCGAAAATCTGGAATGGTGCGCCGGTCAGATCTTCAAGGACGGCCTGGAAGGCGACTTCCTTGAAGCCGGCGTCTGCCAGGGCGGCGCGGCGATCTTCCTCCGTGCGCTTCAGGTGGCGCATGAGCAGGCCCATCGTATCACCTGGGTCGCGGACTCCTTTCAGGGACTGCCCAAGCCCAGTTCGGAGTTCGACAAGGGCTATGACCTCCATGAAGCGGTGCAGCCCTGGCTGGCCGCGAGCCTCAGGTCGGTCCAGGACAACTTCAGGACCTACGACCTGCTGTCGGAGCAGGTCCGTTTCCTACCGGGGTGGTTCGCCGACAGCCTGCCGGACGCTCCCGTTGAGAAGCTGGCGATCCTGCGCATCGATGCGGACTACTACTCCTCGACGCGCGAGGTGCTTGAGGCGCTCTACGACAAGGTCGTGCCCGGCGGCTTCATCATCATCGACGATTACCATGCCTTCCCGAACTGTCGCCGCGCGGTGGACGAGTTCCGCGTCGAACGGGGCATAATGGATGGCCTGACCCGCATCGACTGGACCGCCGTCTTCTGGCGCAAGACGTGAGATGGCCCGGTCCTTAGTCTTCCTGGTTCCGACGGAGTTCAGGGGGGAGAACCAGGGTCTCTACATCCAGCACGTCGCGTCCATGGGGTGGCTGCTCGACGAGACCGCCGACTGGCGGATGGCCGTGCTGGACCTATCGGACCCCGGGCTTGAGGAGGCGGCGGCGACGGCTGACGTCGTCGTCATCCACATGCTGGATCACGCGAGAGCGGAGGGCGTGATCAGGCTTCGGCGGGCCGCTGGGCTCCCCACGGTCTTCGAGATCGCCGACAACTTTCTCGCGCTCGGGCCGTGGCTGCCGAAGGACCATCGCCTGCGGAACCCGCTCGTCCGACAGCGCATCCTTTGCCATGCGTGGTTGTGCGACGCGGTTCAGGTCTACGCCGCGCCGCTGGCGAAACTGTTTGGGTCGGTGAACGGCAGGGTGGTCGTGTTCGACCCCTATGTCCCCCTGTCACCACCCCCATCGGTGGAGGAAACGCACCCCTTCGTCTTTGGCTGGGCCGGTACGGCGACGCACGAGGGCGATCTGGCGCGGATCGCTGGGCCGGTGATGGACTTCTGCGCCCGTCACGGCGACGCGATCTTCGCATACATGGGCGATCGGGCCGTGTTTTAGCGCCATCTCGCCGGCTTGGCGCGGGATCAGGTCCGGACGCGCCCGTTCGGCCCCTATGAAGACTACCTGTCCTTCGTTCGAGGCTGGCGCGTCGGTGTCGCTCCGCTAGCGTCGACCGGGTTCAACAACGCCCGGAGCGACACCAAGTTCGCGACCTACGCGGCGTGCGGAATCGCGCCTGTTCTGGAGGCGCATCCGGTTCATGCCGCCCACGCCGACGCCGCGCTGCTGTTCGGTTCGGCCGATGAGTTCACGCACCATCTTGAGCGGCTCCGTGCCGACCAGGCTTTGCTCCAACAGGTCCGCCTCCGCGCCCACTCGTGGGCCTGCCGAGAACGCAGTGCCGAGAAGCTGCGAGAGCAGAGGGTCGCGTTCTACGAATCCCTGGCGACCGCTCGAAAGGGCAGGTCGGCGCAGCCCGGATCGAACAACATCAGTCTGGTGAGTTTCGTGGGCGCATCCCCGGTCGAGCAACTGCGCCGCAGTCACGCTGCCTGGGGGAACCGCCTGGACTTCCTGCGGGCGCTGCTGAGCCATCAGCCCTACGACTACATCGCGTTGCGGACCGTCATCACCGAGATCGAGGCCGCACCCGATGAGGGTGGGGAGCTGGAATCCTTGTACCAGCGACTATGCCTGGTCGCCCCTGAAGCTGTGCCTCCCACACGGCGGCCCCTCGACCTTCGAGAATTCATGCCCGATGAGCGAGCGTAGCTTTCAGTATTCCGCATTCGGCCTGGCGATCAGTTCGCAAAGGCCCCTTCCAGGCCTCCACGCTCCTACAGGCGGGGGCATTCCGGTCGCCGTGGACTTCCAGAGGGCGCTCGACATCGCTGCGCCTGACGCCGAGCCTCATCGGAAGGCGGAGTTCGAGACCCACTGGCATCTCCAGGACGGCCGCTGGCTGAGCCGTTACGGAGAAGGGCGGGGGGTTCCTCTCTGGTCGCTGGAGGCTCAGCCCGGTGGGACCCGGTTGGACGTGCGATGGTCCGATCCGAGCCAACTGCAGGATATCCCGACGATCATCCAAGGTGCCGGCCTCGCCATGGTTCTGCACCTGCAGGGAGAGTTCATCCTCCACGCCAGCGCGGTCGCGGTGGGGGGGCGCGCCATCCTGGTGATCGGCGACTCGGGCGCAGGCAAGTCCAGCACGGCCGCCGCGCTGGTTCACAGCGGCTGCCCTCTGATCAGCGATGACATGGCGGTGCTCGACTTTGGGGAGGGCGGCGTGACCGTTCGTCGTGGGCCGCTCAGGATGCGCGTCTATGAGGACTCCGCGCGTGCGGCCGGGTGGCGCCAGCCCCTCCCCAAGCTGTTCAACCACCCCGTCTTCGACGACAAGCGATACGTCGACGTCGCGAACGCCTTTCCGGAGGAGACGGCGGAGATCGCCGCGATCTTCGTTCTGGCCCCGCGAGGCGAACCTACGGATCAGCTCCGGCTGGAGCCGCTCTCGCCCCGCGCGGCGCTTGGCCCTCTCCTGCGAAACATCTACCGTGCGCCCTTCCTCGATGCGGCGCGAACCAAGCTTGCGGCGCAGCGCTGTGCGTGTATCGCGGGTCACGTGCCCGTGGTGCAGGTCCACCGACCGGACTCGCTCGACTCCCTGCCCGAGACCGCCAGGGCGATGGCTGGTTTCGCCGCCGCTTAAGTCCTCAGGCCCAAATCGCCGCCGCCTCAGCCCCCAGCCGCCACCGCCGCCGGCTGCATGCCTCTCCGCCGCTGCGCCACCATCGGCAGCTTCAGGCCGCCGTGGTAGTCGACGATGCCGCACAGGCGGTAGCCGTCGCCAGACAGCGTGGCGTTGAAGGCGACGTCGCCTTCCAGGGAGGCGACGATCAGGGCAACCTTCGGCCCGTCCACCGTGATGCGGCGCACGATCAGCGGTGCGGTGCGAACCGGCGTCAACGTGCCGCCATAGGCGCCGTCCAGGCGGCTGATGGTCAGGAGGCCGAAGCTCGGCTCTCCGCCCACATCCATGTAGAAGTCCCAGATTCCGGACAGGTCCGGGTTGGCCGCCGGCGACTCGCCCGGGGCGCAGGTCGTCCTCAGGGTGGTGGTGGTCTCCTGGGCCGCCGCAGGGGTGGCGATGGCCGAGGCGAGCGCCGTCAGGCACGCCAAGGCGCAGGCGAGACGTCCGTATCGCATTCGGTCTTCCTTGGATGATGGGTCCTAGGGGGCGGCCGGCCCACGCCGCATTCGGCGGCGCGGGCCGTACGACCTCACCAGATCCGCGCGCGCTGCTCCGGTGCGATGTAGCCCTTCTGCCCCGGCTCCACCCCAAACGCCCGGTACCAGTCGTCGATGTTCTTCAGCGGCTGGCCGGCGCGGACCGCTTCGGGGGAGTGGGGATCCACCGTGACCTGCTGGCGCAGATATTCGTCGCGCGAGCGGGAGCGCCAGACCTGGGCCCAGCCGAGGAAGACGCGCTGGTCGCCGGTCAGGCCGTTCAACACGGGGGCCTCGCGGCCGCCGAGCGAGGCGCGATAGGCGTCCAGCCCCAGCATCAGCCCGCCCAGGTCGGCGATGTTCTCGCCCATGGTCAGGTCGCCGTTGACCTTGGCGCCGGGGATCACCTCGATGGCGGAATACTGGTCGCCCAGCACCTTGGCGCGCTCGGCGAAGCGGGCGGCGTCCTCGGCCGTCCACCAGTCGCGCAGCTTGCCCTCGGCGTCGAACTTGCGGCCCTGGTCGTCGAAGCCGTGGGTGATCTCGTGGCCGATCACCCCGCCGATGGCGCCGTAGTTGATCGCGTCGTCGGCGTTGAGGTCGAAGAAGGGCGGCTGGAGGATCGCGGCCGGGAAGACGATCTCGTTGCGCGGCGGATTGTAGTAGGCGTTCACCGTCTGGGGCGTCATGCCCCACTCCTCCGGATCGACGCCGCGGGTCAGCCGCTCCAGCTCATAGGCCCAGTTGAAGGCCGAGGCCCGCTCCACATTGCCGTAAAGGTCGTCGGCGGCCAGGGTCAGGCCGTCGTAGCTGCGCCACTTGTTGGGGTAGCCGACCTTGACGCCGAAGGACGAGGCCTTCTGCAGGGCCTGGACGCGCGTCTCCTCGCTCATCCAGTCCAGCTTCTGCAGCCGGGCGGTCATGGCCTGGAGCAGGTTGGCGACCAGCCGCTCCATCTCCGCCTTGGCCTCGGGCGTGAAGTGACGGCGGACGTATTCGCGGCCCAGGCTCTCGCCGATCTGGGCGTCGACCAGCGACACGCCGCGCTTCCAGCGAGGGCGGTTCTCCTGCTGGCCGGACAGGGCCTTGGTGAACTCGAACCGCGTGTCCACGAAGGCCTTGGACAGATAGGGCGCGGCCTGGTGCGCCGTGTGGAAGGCCTGCCAGGCCTGAAGCGTCGCGACGGGCGTGTCGGCGAAGATCTGGGCCAGCGGGGCGATGGCGGTGTTCTGGGCGACGATCACCTGCGGCTGGCTGGCGAAGCCGGTGGTCTCGGCCCAGGCGCGCCAGGGGAAGCCGGGCGCGGTCTGCTCCAGCTCGGCCAGGGTGGTGGGGTTGTAGATCTTGTCGATCTGGCGGCTCTCGGTCGCCGTCCAGTGCTTCTCGGCCAGCCGTGTCTCGAAGGCGAGGATCGCGTCGGCCGAGGCTTCCGGATCGGTCCAGCCGATCAGGGCCAGCATCTTGCCGAGATAGGCGCGGTAGGCGGCGCGCTGGGCCTGGAACTTCTCGCCAGCATAGTAGTCGCGGTCCGGCAGGCCGAGGCCGCCCTGGCTGATGAAGGCGGAGTATTTGGACGGGTCCTTGAAGTCCTCGAACACCTGGCCGTCGAACAGGGACTTGCCGAAGCCGGCGTGGCTCTGACCCATCAGGCGGGCGATCTGCTCACGCGTCGTGGCGGCGCGGATCGCGGCGAGGTCGGCCTGGAGCGGCCGGGCGCCCAGTTGCTCGGCGCGCGCCTCGTCCATGAAGCTGCGGTAGAGGGCGCCGATGCGGCCGGCGTCGCCGCCGGAGGACGGGTTGGCGGCGCTTTCCTCGATCAGGACCTTCAGATTGTCCTGCGAGCGGTCGTAGAGGGCGTTGAACACGCCGTAGGACGCCTGGTCCGACGGGATGGGCGTCGTCTTCAGATACGTGCCGTTGGCGAACAGATTGAAGTCGTCGCCGGCCTTCACCGTCTGGTCCATGCCGGCCATGTCGAAGCCCCAGGGGTGGACCTGGGCCTGCTGGGCGGCGGCCGGAACGGCGGACAGGAGGATGGCGGCCGACGCCGCGGCGAGCAGTCTGATCTTGGTCATGATGTGAGTACGCCCCGTAGAAAAGCGGGCGCACCCTGCGCCGGTCGGCGCCTTCTGTCGCCTGAACTTTTCTTCACGAAAGCAGAGTGCGGGCGTGGTCGGCGAGGGCGCGGGGGTACAGCTGGTGCTCGGCCTTCAGCACGCGCGCGGCCAGGGTCGCTGGCGTGTCGCCGGGCCGGACAGGCACTCGGGCCTGGGCCAGGATCGGGCCCTCGTCCACGCCCTCGGTGACCTGGTGCACGGTGCAGCCGGCCTCCGTGTCGCCGGCCGCCAGCGCCCGCGCGTGGGTGTCCAGGCCGGGATAGAGGGGGAGCAGCGACGGGTGGATGTTCAGCATCCGCCCAGCCCATTCGCGCACCAGCCAGGGCGTCAGCACCCGCATGTATCCGGCCAGCGCCACCAGCTCGACGCCATGGCTTTTCAGAACCGCGTCGACGGCCCGCTCGTGCGCTTCCCGATCCCTGCCGAAGGGGCGGTGGTCCACCGCGAGGGCCTCGACCCCCAAGGCCCGCGCCCGCTCAAGCCCGGGCGCTTCTGGCCTGTTCGACAGCACCAGCGCCACCTCATAGGGGCAGGCGGGGTCGCGCGCGGCCTCGACCAGCGAGATCATGTTGGAGCCCGTGCCCGAGATCAGCACGGCGGTGCGAACCCGCTCGCCCACCGTCAGCCGGCGACCAGCTGGCCGCAGACGAAAGCCGCCTCGCCGGACTCCAGCAGGCCTTCCAGCACAGCCTCAGCGTTCTCCGGCGCCACGACCAGGATGAAGCCGACGCCGCAGTTGAAGGTGCGGCGCAGCTCGTGCGCCTCGATCCCGCCGGTCGCCGCCAGCCAGTCGAACACCTTGGGCAAAGGCCAGGCGTCCCAGTCGAACTCGGCCCGCAGGCCGTCGGCGATGCAGCGGGGCGGGTTCTCGATCAGCCCGCCGCCGGTGATGTGCGCCGCGCCCTTGATCAGCCCGGCCTTCATCAGCGGCAGCACCGGCTTCACATAGATGCGGGTGGGCTCCATCAGCGCCCGGGCGAGCGACCGGTCGCGCGCGAAGGGGGCGTCGGCGCCCCAGCCGAGCCCGGACGCCTCCACCACCTTGCGGATCAGCGAATAGCCGTTGGAGTGCGGCCCCGAAGAGGCCAGGCCGATGATCAGGTCCCCCGCCTGCTGCCGGTCGAGCCAGGGGAGGGCATGTCCCCGCTCGACGGCGCCGAGCGCGAAGCCAGCCAGGTCGTAGTCGCCCTCGGAATACATGCCCGGCATCTCGGCCGTCTCGCCCCCGACCAGAGCGCAGCCGGCCTGGCGGCACCCTTCGGCGATGCCGGCCACGACGCGCCGCGCCGCGTCCACGTCCAGCCGCCCCGTGGCGTAGTAGTCTAGGAACAGCAGCGGCTCCGCCCCCTGGGCCAGCAGGTCGTTCACGCACATGGCGACGAGGTCGATCCCGACGCCGTCGTGCCGCGCGGTCTCGATGGCGATCTTCAGCTTGGTGCCCACGCCGTCGGTGGTCGCCACGATCAGGGGGTCCTGAAATCCCGCCGCCTTGAGGTCGAACAGGGCGCCGAAGCCTCCCAGCGCCGCCTCCGCGCCAAGTCGTCGAGTGGACTTGGCGAGCGGCTTGATGGCGTCCACCAGGCGCTCGCCGGCGTCGATGTCCACGCCCGCGTCCGCATAGGTCAGGCCATTGGAGCGCTCGGTCATTGGCTAAGCCTCGGAATCAGGGCGGAAAGCGATGTCGGGCACTTGCCACAACGCCCAAGCGCGGGGCTATAGCATCCGAATGACGCCGATCACCACAAACGCGGCTCTCGTCGAGTTCTGCGCCGCGCTTTCCACCGCCCCCTATGTCGCGGTCGACACCGAGTTCATGCGGGAGACCACCTACTGGCCCAAGCTATGCCTGATCCAGGCTGCGTCGGCCGAGGTGTCCGGAATCATCGATCCGCTGGCCGAGGGGCTGGACCTGGAGCCCTTCCTCGCGCTCCTGCGCGACACCCGCATCGTCAAGGTGTTCCACGCCGCCCGTCAGGACGTGGAGATCTTCGTGCGGCTGGGGGCCATGCCGACCCCGCTGTTCGACACCCAGGTGGCCGCCATGGCGGCGGGCTTCGGCGACCAGGTGTCCTATGAGAGTCTGGTCCGCCAGATGCTGCGCCAGGAGCTGGACAAGGGCAGCCGTTTCACCGACTGGGCCCGGCGGCCGCTGTCCGACGCCCAGCTGATCTATGCGCTGGGCGACGTCACCCATCTGGCGGCGCTCTATCCCAAGCTGCGCGAACGGCTGAAGAAGGACGGCCGGCTGGACTGGGTCACCGCCGAGATGGAGGATCTGACCGATCCCGGCCTCTACGACACCACGCCCGAAAACGCCTGGAAGCGGCTGAAGCCGAAGAAATATTCCGCCAAATACCTCGCGGCCTTCGTCGCCACCGCCGTGTGGCGCGAGCGGGCGGCTCAGGAGCGGGACCAGCCGCGCGGCCGCATCCTGAAAGACGAGGCCATCGACGAGATCGCCGCTCAGGCCCCTCTGGACGCCGACGCCTTCAACCGGCTGCGCGCCGTGCCCAAGGGCTTCGGCGCCTCACGGCTGGGCCAGGAGCTGATCACGGAGCTCCAGCGGGTGCTGGCCAATCCGGAGCAGCATGCGCCCAAGCTGGAGCGCCCCGCCCATGGCCAGCCCGCGCCGCCGTCGGTGGTCGAGCTGCTCAAGGTGCTGCTCAAGGCCAAGAGCGACAACGCCGGCGTCGCCACCAAACTCATCGCCAACGTCGCCGACCTGGAGAAGATCGCGCTCGACGACGACGCCGAGGTCGACGCGCTGCACGGCTGGCGCCGCAAGCTCTTCGGCGAGGACGCGCTGAAGCTGAAGCGCGGCGAGATCGCTCTCGTGCTGAACGGCGCCCGGGTCGAGGTGGTGGAGATCGAGTGATCTTGCCCTTCTCCCCTCGGGGGAGAAGGTGGGCCGCGCCAGCGGCTCGGATGAGGGGGCGGGTTCAGGCGCCCCTCGCTCACCCGGGCGCCAGCGGACAGCGCCCCCTCATCCGTCTTGCTTCGCAATCCACCTTCTCCCCCGAGGGGAGAAGGAACACGGTCAAGCCTGCTTCGCCGGCTCCCACAGCTCGATGGGGTTGCCCTCGGGATCGTGGATGCGGGCGAACTTGCCGACCTCGGGCATGGTGTCCCACTCGGGCTTGGTGATCACCTCTATGCCCGCAGCCTTCAGGCTGGCCATGAGTCCGTCGAGGTCGTCGACCCGCAGGTTCAGCATGTAGGACTTCTCCGCCGGGAAGTAGTCGCTGTCGTGCTTGAACGGCTGGAACACCGTCGGGCCGGCCTGCTGGTTCCAGACCCAGACGTTTTCCGGAGCGCCGACGCCCAGGTGCTCGAGGTACCAGGCGGCGAGCGCCTTGGAGTCCTTGCTGCGGAAGAAGAAGCCGCCGATGCCGGTGACCGCCATGTGATCCCTCCCTGTTGATCGCGGGGGAGGAGGCCACAGCGGACGCTAGAACGCCACCCCCATGGCGTCGGCCAGCGACTTGGCGCGGCGTCGGGTCTGTTCGCCCAGCAGCAGATCGTCGTAGCCCTCGGCCGCCGACAGCACGAGCGCGCCGCCCTCCACCCTGGCGTGGGCGTTGGCCAGCAGCTGGGCGGAACGGCCGGACAGGTCGCAGGCCAGACGGATGGCGAGGCCCAGCACGCGGGCCCGGCGGCGCTGCCCTTCGTCGAGCAGCCGATCGACGGTGGCGGGCTCCGAGGTCGCGGCCGGACCGCCGTAGCGGGCGTTCAGCGCGGCGGCCAGAAAGGCGCGCTCGGCGTGATCCTGCCCGGGGATGGGCGCGCGCAGCACCTGGTCGAAGACCAGTTCGACGCGGTGGTCGGGATGGAGGCGGGCGCCCAGATCGGCGTAGCGGCAGGCGACGGCGGCCAGCACCTCGTCGCGACCGTCCGGAAAGACCGGCGGCAGGTCGCTCAGGATCGGCTTGATCCAGGCCTCGACCGCCCCGGCCAGGACCGGCGAGATGCCCTGGCGCGCGCCGAGCGCCGCCGCCCCCGCGACCAGCGGATCCTGGGCCTGCAACTCCTCGCCGAGGCTGTCGAACAGCAGGCCCTCGCGCACGCCCCAGGCGGAGAAGCACACCCGCTTCAGGCCCAGTCTGTCGATCAGCCCCTCGAGCACCAGCGCGGCGTAGGGCAGGGTCTCGGCGCGTTTCCGGGTGACGCCCGGCGTCTTCTCCAGCGAGGTCCGGGACAGGCGGGCGACGAAGCGCGACAGCTCCTTCGCCTCCGAGGCGGGCATGGCGTACTGGTGCACCACCTTCAGGGGGTAGTCGGTCAGCGCCATGCGCAGCTGGGCGATCGAGCGCCAGGCGCCGCCCACGGCGTGCAGTGTGTCGGCCGCGTAGTCGCCTTCCGCCGGCTTGATCCGCCGGCCGATGGTCTCGCGCAGGCGGCCGGCGTCGAAGCCCTTGCCGTCGATCAGGGCGAAGGGGCCGAGCGCCAGCGTTATTCCGCCGGTCACCTGTCCGCCCTTCAGCCGCGTCAGCTCCAGCGACGCGCCGCCCATGTCCGCGGCCACGCCCTGGGCCATGGGATTGCCGGCCAGCACGCCCAAGGCCGAAAAGCGCGCCTCCTCCTCGCCCGTCAGCACCCGCACCCGCAAGCCTGTCTCCGCCGCCACCCGCTCGCAGAAGGCGGGGCCGTCCTCCGCCTCGCGCACGGCCGCCGTGGCGGCGACGAAGGTGCGCTCGGGGCGAACGCCCTCCAGAACCGCCGCGAAGCGCTTCAGCGCCGTCAGCGCCTGCTCCACCCCCTCGACCGCCAGCCGGCCGGTGGAGCGAAGGTCCCGGCCCAGGCCCGCCAGCACCTTTTCGTTGAACACGGTCCAGACGGCGCGCCCCTCAAGCCGGTACAGCACCAGGCGCACCGAGTTCGAGCCGATGTCGATGACCGCGATCTCGCGCGGCGGGGACTGATCGGTCATTTCCGCTTGCGCCCGTCGTAGCGCAGGGCGCGCGGCAGGGTCTTCACCTTGCGGCCTCGGCCGGACAGGCTGGGGTTGGTCATGAAATAGCGATGGGCCGAGAAGGGCCGCTCCGGGTTCTCGGGCGCGACGCGATGGTAGCGGCCGTCGGGCTGCAGCTCCCAGCTCTGGGCGTCGTCGAGCAGGTTGGCGACCATGATCTGGTCCAGAACCTGATCGTGCACCGTCGGGTTGCGGACCGGGGTCATCAGCTCGACCCGCCGCGTCAGATTGCGGGGCATCCAGTCGGCCGAGGAGATGAAGACCTTGGCCTTGTCGTTCGGCAGGTCGTGGCCGCTGGCGAAGCAGACGATGCGGCTGTGCTCCAGGAAGCGGCCGACGATGGACTTGACCCTGATGTTCTCGCTCAAGCCGGGAACGCCGGGGCGCAGGCAGCAGATGCCCCGCACCACGAGCTCGATGCGCACCCCCCACTGGCTGGCGCGATAAAGGGAGTCGATCACCTCGGGGTCGACCAGGGAGTTCATCTTGGCCCAGATGGCGGCGGGCCGGCCCTGAGACGCCGCGCTCATCTCGGCGGAGATCAGAGCGATCAGCCGCTTCTTCATGTTCAGCGGCGAGACGACCAGCGCCTCCAGTTCGTCCGGCGCCGCATAGCCGGTGATGTAGTTGAACACCCGCGCCGCATCCCGCCCGAGCACGGGATCGCAGGTGAACAGGCTGAGGTCGGTGTAAACCCGCGCCGTGATGGGATGATAGTTGCCGGTGCCGAAGTGGCAGTAGGTGCGAAGCGCCTCGCCCTCGCGCCGCACGACCACGCTCAGCTTGGCGTGGGTCTTGTACTCCACGAAGCCGAAGACGACGTGCACGCCCGCCCGCTCCATGGCGCGGGCCCACTTGAGGTTGGCCTCCTCGTCGAACCGCGCCTTCAGTTCGATCAGGGCGGTGACGTTCTTGCCGTTCTCCGCCGCCTCGATCAGCGCGGCCACGATCGGGCTGTCGCGACTGGTGCGGTACAGGGTCTGCTTGATGGCGATGACGTGCGGGTCGCGCGCCGCCTGGCGCAGGAACTGCACCACCACGTCGAAGCTCTCGAACGGGTGGTGGATCAGCATGTCCTTCTCGCGCACGGCCGCGAAGATGTCGCCGCCGTGGTCGCGCACCCGCTCGGGGTAACGGGGCTCGTAGCCGGGGAACTTCAGGTCCGGGTGTCCCGACGGGATCAGCTCCGACAGCTGGGCGAGGCCCAGCATGCCGGCGATCAGCACCACGTCGGAGGGCTCGGCGTGCAGGTTGGAGATGATGAACCGGCGCAGGTCCTCCGGCATGGAGGCCTCGATCTTGATCCGCACCACGGAGCCGAGGCGCCGCTGCTTCAGCGCCTCCTCGAAGTGCATGACCAGGTCCTCGGCCTCTTCCTCGATCTCGATGTCGGAGTCGCGGATCAGGCGGAAGACGCCGCGCTCCAGCACCTCGCAGCCGGGGAACAGGTGGTCGATGAAGAGCAGCAGCAGGCTTTCCAGGGTGACGAACCGCTTCCTGCCCTTGGCCGAGCGGCCGTCGGTCGCCAGGGGCCAGAACCGCTTCACCTGCGTCGGCACCGGCGCCAGGGCGTAGAGCACGCGGTTGTCCCGCCGCCGCCTGAGCTTCAGCGCCAACGAGAAACCCAGGTTGGGCAGGAAGGGGAAGGGGTGCGCCGGATCGATCGCCATCGGCGTCAGCACGGCGAAGAGCTGGTTCAGGAACTCCGGCTCCAGCCGCTCGCGCTCGGTCTTGGTGATGCGGGCGGCGTCGACCACCTCGATCCCGGCGTCCGTCATCTCCTTGCGCAAGGCTCGCCAGCGGCGCTGCTGCTCGGCCATCAGGCCGGAAGCCGCGTCGTTGACCTCCTCCAGCTGCTCCTGAGGCGTCAGCCCGTCCGGCGACAGCACCCGGACACGCTCGCGCACCTGACCCTTCAGGCCGGCGACGCGCGTCATGTAGAATTCGTCCAGATTGTTGGCCGAGATGGACAGGAACCGCAGCCGCTCCAAGAGCGGATGCGCCGGGTTCTTGGCCTCCTCCAGCACACGGGCGTTGAAGGCCAGCCAGGACAGTTCGCGGTTGAAGAAGCGGTCGGGCGACGCCATCAGCGCCTCGTCCACCGGCGCCTGTCGCCCGGTGACCGGCGAAACCGTCGGCAGGCTGTGTGACCCGTCGCTCATGCCCCCGCTTCTGACGCGAGCCGCCGACAGCGTCTACCCTAGTCGAACAGGTCGCGGCTCTCCTCGACCACCTGGCGGGCCAGCAGACGGCTGAGCGGCCGGTGAAGCGCGTCCATGCGGTCGACCACGGCGGCGGCGGCGGAGGCGGAGCGTGGAATGCGCAGGACGAGGTAGTCGATCACCTCATCGGGCGCCTTCAGGCCGCGCTCGCCAAAGCGCGCGCGGAGCATGGCGGCCAGCACCGCCTCGTCCGGCTCCTCCAAGGCCACCGTCAGCACGGCCGCGAGGCGGGAGCGCAGGTCCGGCAGCTCGGCCTTCCACCGGATGGGCGGGGCGCGCGAGGCCATCAGCATGGCTCCGCCGCCGGACAGCGCCAGGTTCATCAGGTGGAACAGGGTCTCGTCGTCCGCGTCCTGGGCGCGGTCCAGCAGAACGGGCCGCCCTTCCAGCTCCAGGGGATCGGCCAGGGCCGCCTCCACGCCATGGAGCGGCAGGGCGCCGACCCGCTCGGCCCACAGGCGAGCCAGGTGGCTCTTGCCCGACCCTTCGGGCCCCGACAGCGCCAGTATGCCGCCCACGCCGTTTGGCCAGCGGGCGATCAGGTCGTGCGCCTCGCGATTGCATCCGGAGACGACGAAGGCGTCCTCCGCCGGAGGGAGGTCCCTCTGCAGCGGCAGCCTCAGCTGTCGAACGGTCGCGGAGCGCGCAGGCATTGTGACGCTCTCTTATCAGCCGTTTGCGGCCACGCTTGGCCCCGGTTCCGCTGTGTATCGGGGACAGATGTGGCGCTCTGTGGACAGTTCCTCGTCTTGACACGACGCGGTTCAGATGCGCCCTAGCCACCCTCCCGATTTCGCACCTGCTCAGACGGCCTCAAACGACCATGCACGCCTATCGCACCCACACCTGCGGCGCCCTTCGGATCAGCGACGCAGGGAACAATGTGCGGCTGTCCGGCTGGGTGCACAGGAAGCGTGACCACGGCGGCCTGCTGTTCGTCGACCTGCGCGACCACTACGGGCTGACCCAGCTGGTGCTGCATCCCGGCACGCCCGGCTTCGAGGTGGTGGAGCGGCTGCGCGCCGAGAGCGTCATCCGCATCGAAGGCGAGGTCGTCCGGCGCGAGGAGGGCACCGTCAACGCCAACCTGCCGACCGGCGAGGTCGAGGTCCGCGTCGTCTCCGTCGAGGTGCTGTCCGAAGCCGCCGAACTGCCGCTGCCGGTCTTCGGCGAGCCTGAATACCCGGAGGAGATCCGGCTGAAGCACCGCTATCTCGACCTCCGGCGCGAGACGCTCCATCGCAACATCGTGCTGCGCTCGCGGGTGATCGACTCCATCCGCAAGCGCATGGTCGAGCAGGGCTTCCTGGAGTACCAGACGCCGATCCTGACGGCCTCCAGCCCCGAGGGCGCCCGGGACTTCCTCGTGCCCAGCCGCCTGCACGCGGGCAAGTTCTACGCGCTGCCCCAGGCCCCGCAGCAGTTCAAGCAGCTGCTGATGGTGTCGGGCTTCGACCGCTATTTCCAGATCGCGCCCTGCTTCCGCGACGAGGACTTGCGCGCCGATCGGTCGCTGGAATTCTACCAGCTCGACGTGGAGATGAGCTTCGTCACCCAGGAAGACGTGTTCGCCGCTATCGAGCCGGTGATGCACGGCGTGTTCGAGGAGTTCGCCGGCGAGCGGAAGGTCGACGCCTATCCCTTCGTGCGCATCCCCTATCGCGAGGCGATCTCGAAGTACGGCACGGACAAGCCGGATCTGCGCAACCCCATCGAGATGCAGGAGGTCTCGGACCACTTCCGCGGCGGCGGCTTCGGCCTGTTCGCGCGCATCCTGGAGACCGCCGGCAACGCCGTGTGGGGCATCCCGGCGCCGGGCGCTGGAAGCCGCGCCTTCTGCGACCGCATGAACTCATGGGCGCAAGGAGAGGGGCAGCCGGGCCTGGGGTACATCTTCTGGTCGGAGGACCAAGGCGGCTGGGGCGGCCCGATCGCCAAGAACCTGGGGCCGGACGCCACGGCCGCCGTCATGGCGCAGCTGGGCCTCGGGCGGGGCGACGCCGCCTTCTTTGTCGCGGGCGATCCGAAGAGCTTCCACAAGTTCGCCGGCAACGCCCGTACGCGCCTGGGCCAGGAGCTGAAGCTGATCGGCGACGACGCCTTCCGCTTCTGCTGGATCGTCGACTTCCCCATGTTCGAATGGAACGAGGACGAGAAGCGCGTCGACTTCAGCCACAACCCCTTCTCCATGCCGCAGGGCGAGCTGGAGGCGCTGACCTCCAGGGACCCGCTCGACGTCCTGGCCTATCAGTACGACATCGTCTGCAACGGCTATGAGCTGTGCTCGGGCGCCATCCGGAACCACAAGCCGGAGATCATGCTGAAGGCCTTCGAAATCGCCGGCTACGGCGCCGAGGTGGTCGAGGAGCAGTTCGGCGGCATGCTGAACGCCTTCCGCTACGGCGCCCCGCCGCACGGGGGCCTGGCGCCCGGCATCGACCGGATCGTCATGCTGCTGGCCGGCGAGACCGCCATCCGCGAGGTCATCGCCTTCCCGCTGAACCAGCAGGGGCAGGATCTGCTGATGAACGCGCCGGCCGAGGTCCAGGAGCGGCAGCTGAAGGAGCTGCACATTCGCCAGGCCCTGCCCTTGAAATAAGGGTCGACGCCGGGCCTAGGCGCCTTCGTGCAGGGGCTTGGGAGACCTAGTCCGCGTTCGCGACCACGATGTTCCGCACGCGCGGCGTCGGCACCGCCGGGGGCGACGGCGGCGCGGGCGGACGGGGCATGACCAGCACGCGCGAGCGGCAGGTGCGATAGGTGTAGCCGGCCGGCAGGCGCGTGGTCGGATCGCCGCAGGCGCGGGCCACCTGATCGCGCGTCAGACCGCGCGCGGCGGTCAGGTCCACGCCCCGGATGTCCGTGCGGTTCAGAGACGCGCCAGAGAAGTTGGCGCGGGCGAACTGGCCGCCGGTCAGGCGCGCGCCGTCCAGGGTGGCGTTCACGAAACTGGCGCCGCGGAAGTCGCCGCCCGACAGGTTGGAGGCGTTGACCTCGGCCTCGTTGAAGATGGCGGCCTGGGCCTGGACGTTGGCCAGGTTTGCGCCGAAGGCCTCCGCGCCGGTCAGGTTGGCCCGGGTCAGCGCCGCGCCGTTCAGGTTGGCGCCGCCCAGCTCCGCGCCGGTCAGATTGGCGCCGCTGAGGTTGGCGCGGGTGAAGACAGAGCCCATGGCCTCCACGCCCGAGGCGCGCACGGCGGTGAAGTTCGCGCCGTTGAAGTTGGCGCCCATCATCGCCGCCCCCGTCAGGTCGGCGCGCGAGAAGTCGGCGGAAGCGAAGTTGGAGCCCACCAGCTCGGCGCCCCGCAGGTTGGCGCCCACCAGGGTCGAGCCGGTGAAGGAGGCGGCGGTGAAGGTCGCGCCCGACAGATCGCGCCCGGACAGCTCGCAGCGATGGCAGGTCCCGCCCAGCGACACCGACTTGGCGATGTCGCGGTCCTGATACTGGATGCGCCAGTCGCCGGCGGCGGCCGGGGCGGCGAGCGCCAGCAGGGCGGCCGCCAGCGCGGTGGCGGGGAGGAGGAGGGAGCGGGTCATGGGGGAGCTGACCTTTGACATGCTTCTCCTATGCCGCCGGTCGCGCCCAGACCCTACTTAATTCGCGGTAAGGCGGCGGGCGGTCAGCAGGCGGGAATGCGGAGGCCGCGCGGCAGGGCGGTGGCCTCGTCGCCGCAGGCCCCGTTCAGCTGGCGCTGGGTCAGGCCGGACGCCCGGCCGAGATTGGCCCCCGAGAAGTTGACGCCAGACAGGCGGGCGCCGGAGAAGTTCGCGCCCCCGAAATAGGCGCCCACGAAGCTTGCGTTGGTGAGGTCCGCGCCCGCGAAGCTGGCCCCGCCCAGCACCGCGCCATAGCCGTCCACGTCCCGGAGGTCGGCGCCGTTCAGGCGCGCCCGGTTCATGACGGCCAGGCTGAGGCTGGCCTGCCGCAGCCGGGCGCGCGACAGGTTCAGGCCCGACGCTTCCACCCCGGACAGGTCGGCCTGGAACAGGTTGCACCCTGGGCAGGAGGCGCCGCCCCTGACCCGTGAAATCTGCGAGGCGTTCTGGGCCCAGGCCGGCGCGGCGGCGGCGATCAGGGCGAGGGCGAGAACCAGCGATCGAACCATGGGGAACCTCCGTCCGTCGGCCCTGCAAGAGCCGTTCCGTTGTCATCACCGTCTCGTGAGCGTGATGGACACCCGACAGAAGTTCGCGCACGGAGGGAATGTCGTCGGTGAGTCCCCTTCCCGCGACACATCGAGGATGAGGCCGTCGTCCGAATGTGAGCCCGGACGGCGGCTTCATTTCTTCGGGCGGGTTGCGCCCGGGCCTCGCCGCCCTAGGTTGGAGGCTCAACCACAACTCGCCTTGGAGCCTGGATGCCGCACGCCGACAGCCTGATTCTCACGCTTGTCGGCGGCTTCGTGCTCGCCTTCGTGTTCGGGATGGCGGCCAATCGGCTGAAGCTGTCGCCGCTGGTCGGCTACCTGCTGGCCGGCGTCGCGGTGGGGCCGTTCACGCCGGGCTATGTCGCCGACCTGGAGCTCGCGCCGCAGGTGGCCGAGATCGGGGTCATCCTCCTGATGTTCGGGGTGGGGCTGCATTTCTCCCCCAAGGATCTGATGCAGGTCCGCAAGGTGGCCGTCCCCGGCGCCCTGGTGCAGATCGCGGTCGCGACCCTGCTGGGCTGGGGGCTGGGGCGGCTGTTGGGCTTGAGCCATCTGGAGGCCGCGCTTCTGGGTTTCGCCCTCTCCGTCGCCTCCACGGTCGTGCTCATCCGCGCGCTGGAGGAGCGCAAGGAACTCAAGACCGACGTCGGCCGCATCGCCGTCGGATGGCTGATCGTCGAGGATCTGGTGATCGTGGTGGCGCTGGTCCTGCTGCCGCTGCTGATCGGGGCGGGCGAGGGAGTGTCGGCGCCGGGCGCCATAGCCCTTCAGATCGGCTGGACCCTGTTGAAGGTGGTGGTGTTCGTCGGCCTGATGCTGGTGGTCGGGGGCCGGGTCCTGCCCTGGCTGCTGGTCCGCATCGCCCACACCCGGTCCCGCGAACTCTTCACCCTGGGCGTGCTGTCGATCGCCTTGGGGCTGGCCTGGCTGGCCTATGAGGTGTTTGGCGCGTCCTTCGCGCTGGGAGCTTTCGTCGCCGGCCTGGTGCTGAACGGCTCGCCCCTGGGGCACAACGCCGCCGAACGCTCGCTTCCGCTCCGGGACGCCTTCGCCGTGCTCTTCTTCGTCTCGGTCGGCATGCTGTTCGACCCCACGATCCTGATCCGTCGCCCCGTCGACGTGCTGGCGGTGGTGGCGATCGTGCTGATCGGCAAGTCGCTGGCCGCCCTGGCGATCACCCGGCTGTTCCGCATGGATCGGAGCACCGGTTGGACGGTGGCGGCCGCGCTCGCGCAGGTGGGCGAGTTCTCCTTCATCCTGGCCAGCCTCGCGCTCCATCTCGGCGCCATGGGCGAGGAGACCCAGGGGCTGATCCTGGCGGCGGCGCTGCTGTCCATCAGCCTGAACCCGCTGATGTTCGCGCTGACCGATCGACTCTCGGGCGCCCGAAAGGCCGCGCCGACGCCCGCCTAGCCCTGCATGGAGGGGGCCGCGCCGCAGGTGTCGCAGACCCAGCCGGCCCCCCGCTGCTGCAAGGCCAGGTCGCCGCAGGCCGGACAGGCGACCGCGTCCGGCGAAGCCCCCCGGGTCGTCGGCGCCTCGGCCTTCTTGCCAAACGGCAGGACGACCAGATTGTCCGGCGCGGCGCCCCGTGCGAATCCCTTGGAAATGAACCGCGCCGCAGGCACCGGCTCCGGCTCGCCCGCCGTCGCCAGGCTGTCGGCGGTGGGCTCGGGCGCGGCGTTGGCCAGTTCCGACCGGCCCAGGTAGCTAACCCCCAGCTCGCGGAAGATGTAGTCGAGGATGGAGGTGGCGGACTTGATGGAGTCGTTGCCGGTGACCCGCCCCGCCGGCTCGAAGCGGGTGAAGACGAAGGCATCCACGAACTCCTCCAGCGGCACGCCGTATTGCAGGCCGATGCTGATCGCTATGGCGAAATTGTTCATCAGGCTGCGGAAGGCGGCGCCTTCCTTGTGCATGTCGATGAAGATCTCGCCGAGTTCGCCGTCCTCGTACTCGCCGGTGTGGATGTAGACCTTGTGGCCGCCCACGGCCGCCTTCTGGATATAGCCCTTGCGGCGGTCGGGCAGTTTGCGCCGGGTGCGCTCGCGCTCCACCACCTTCTCCACGACCCGCTCCACCGGCCGCTCCGGCTCAGCCGCGCGGCGGATCAGGGGCTCGGCGTCCGGCAGGTCGAGCGGCGGAAGGGCTGGCGGCGGCTCGCGATACGCCCGCACCGCCCGGGCGCCGGACAGGGCGATCTCGCCGAGAGCTCGCGCCGCCGCGAGCGGCCCCGTGTCCCAGCCGAGTCGCAACTCCACCGGCGCCGGCGCGTCGCCCGAACCGGTCAGCGCGGCGGCGAGGCGGTTCGACAGGGCCGACAGGTCCCGTAGCGCGCCCGGCGCCTCGGGCCATTCCGACAGGTCGCCGTGGCCGAAGGCGTAGGCTTCCGCGGCCCCGATCTGCTCCTCCGTGAAGCCGAGATGGGGCAGGACGTCCGTCTCGCCCTCGAGGCCCAACACATCGCGCAGGAAGCCCGGATCCAGCACGGGGGACCGGAACGCGTCCGCCAGCCTGTCGACCCGCCCCAGCGCCCCCTCCACCGCCTCGAGCTCGAGGTCGGTGAAGCCGCGCGCGCGCAAATCCGCAAGATCGATGCCCGGGGCGCCTTCCAAGGTGCGGCGGCCCAGGAGCCAACGATCGGCTCCCTCCGCCGTCGCCTCCTCGGAATCGAGCGCGCGCGCCAACCAGGGCGCGAGCCGGCGCTCGACCTCGCCGTCGGCGGTTTCGAACAGCTCCAGCGGGGAGAGGCGCGCCGCCTCTCCAAGGCGTAGCGCGGTCTCGCCGTCCGCGGCGACCACGGACAGGCGCGGCGTGACGCCGGCTTCGACGGCGCCGGCTCGGAACGCGTTCGCCGCCTCCGCGGCACGGCGCCCAAGGGCCTCGGCGTCCAGCCCGCAGGCGCCCGGACCAGCCAGGAGCAGCCGCAGCGCTCCGTCGGGTCCGCACTGCCGCCCCAGGCAGCGACCCCATAGCCGCGCCGCCTCCAGCAGAGCCTCGCGAGGGCCTTCCAGGTTCAGCGCGACGGCCGGCGCTCGGGACGCCGCCGCCAGGGCTTCGGCGTCTTGAGGCGTGAACGTCAGAAGCAGTTCGCCCGCCAGCGCCGCCTCCGCCGCCAGCAGGGCCTCCGGCGCGCCGGAGGCGATCAGCGCGCAATCGGCGTGGGCCGCCAGAGGCCCTGTCGCGGACCCCTCTGGCGCGGCGGCCTCGAAGGCGTCGCCCGCGACGGCTCGGCGGATGTCCGCGTCGGCGGCGCCGGCCTGGCGGGCCGCCAGGGCCGCGCGAGCCAGGGCGGGGTTGCGGCGGGGGTCGGAGCAGTCGGCGGGGGCTCCCTGGCAACGCCGAACCGCCTCGGCGACTCCCGCCAGCGCCTCGGCCTGCGCCCGCACGGCCGCCGCCGCGAGCCTCGCGCCTCGCCTCCGCGCGAGCTCGGCGCGAAAGGCGCGAGTTGAGGCGGTGTCGGACAGGTCGTGGACCTCTTCGACCGGAAGAGCGCTTGCAGGCGCCGCCAGACCCAGGAGCATGGACGCCGCAAGGGAGTCGCTCTCGGCCGCATTAACCGCGAGCGGGCCGCACCAGGCCGACATGGCCGGAGCCAGCCCCGTCTCCACCGGGGAACGCCCTTCCGCTTCCAGCCACTCCAGCCACGCCTCAGCCTGAGCGCTCGACCAGCCCTGTGGCAGACCCAGGGTCGCCAGACGGTCCGGCCGCTCCAGCGTGCGCGACTCCAGCGGCAGCGCGTCGGCCATGGCGATCAGGCGTGCGGTCATCCGGGCGAACCCTCAAGCGACTTTCCGCCCCACGCTAGCGGGTGTCGCCACCGTGTCTCAACAGATGTGGGGGCGTGTCGACAGCTTACTCACAAGATGTAGATGTCTGATCGTCGGCATTCGCGCCCTACGGGCGCGCGCGATTCGCCTCCAGCCCCCTAGCCACCCCGCGCCCTCGCCCTCTATGATGGGAGCGCCGCCCGTCCTACCTCCGGCGGCCTATGGCGTGAGCAGACCCTAAGTGCTGGACAAGATTTTCACCTGGTGGAGCGGCGCCACGATCGGCACCCTGTTCACGGTCGGCCGTCGCGGTCGGCTGGTCGGCAGCGACGAGTTCGGCAACCGCTACTACGAGAGCAAGGACGCCGTCTCCTATGACGGACGCCGCCGCCGCTGGGTTCTCTACAACGGCTATGCGGAGGCCTCGAAGGTCTCGCCGGACTGGCACGGGTGGCTGCACTACACCTTCGATCTGCCGCCGACCGAGGCGCCGCTGCGCCGCAAGAGCTGGGAGAAGGACCACCTGCCGAACCTGACCGGCACGCCCATGGCCTGGCGCCCGCCGGGCTCGCTGTCGTCGGGGGGCAAGCGCCCGGCCGCCACGGGCGACTACGAGGCCTGGAAGCCGGAATGAAACGCCAGCGGCTGATCCTCGTCGGCGTGACGGCGGCCGCCCTTCTTGGCGCCGGCGGCGTCATCGCGTCCGCCATCCAGGACACGCCGCAGGACGCCCAGCCGACCGGCGGCTCGACCACCGCCGACCTCAACCGCCAGTCCGCGGCCCAGGCGGCGGCCGCAGACCGCAACACGGCGCCCGCCGAGGAGGCGGCGCCCGCCGGGACGCCCGCACCGTCGCGGCCGGTGCCCCTGACCCCGCCCACGGGATCGGCCGCCGTGGCCGAGGCGGCCGAGAAGCGCGAGCTGGAGAAGGCGGAGGACGAGAAGGCCGAGGACGCGGACGAGGACGAGAAGCCCCGCGCCGCGACGCCGCCCAAGACGGTCGAGGAGCCGAGCAAGCGCCAGCGTCGCCGCACCGTCGTCGTTCAGGCCATCGACAAGGTCACGGCCGAGACCATGCGGTTCGAGGTCGAGGTCGGCGGTCGGCCCGTGCGCTTCAACGGCGCGCTCATCTTTTCGGCCAAGGCCTGCGAGGTGTCCGCGCCGGAAGAGGTCGAGCGCGACGCGGTGGCCTATCTGGAAGTGGCCTTGCAGGCCCGCGGGACGGTGCAGCCCGAGACGCGGCAGATTTTCCGCGGCTGGATGTTCGCCTCCACCCCCGCGGTCAGCGGCCTGGAGCACCCCGTCTACGACGCCTGGGTGGTCGGCTGCAGATAGGCGAGAGCCTCGCTCCCGGTGAGCGGCGCGGCGAACCCCTTCTCGTCGGGCGAGAGCCGCAGCGCCGACTTCAGCATGCGCAGATAGACGCCCTGCGGCGTCTCCACGGCTCCGAACTGCGCCAGGTGGCCGGTCAGGAACTGAGCGTCCAGCAGCGCCCAGCCGCCTCGCCTGAGCCGCGCCGCCAGATGCACCAGGGCGACCTTGGACGCGTCGCGCTCGCGGCTGAACATGCTCTCCCCGAAGAAGGCGCCGCCCAGGGTCACGCCGTAGAGCCCGCCGACCAGCAGCCCGTCTCGCCGACACTCCACCGAACGCGCCCGGCCCGCCGCGTGCAGCTCGAGATAGAGCCGCCGGATCGGGCCGTTGATCCAGGTATCCTCCCGTCCCGCCCCGGGCGCCGCGCAGCCGTCCAGCACGGCGGCGAAGTCTGCGTCCACCGTCACCTCGAAACGGTCCTGACGCACCGTGCGCGCCAGCCGTGAGGGAATGTGGAAGCGGTCCAGAGGGATCACGCCGCGCTGGTCGGGCTCGACAAGGAACACCCGGGGGTCGTCGCGCGCCTCGCCCATGGGAAAGACGCCCGAGGCGTAGCAGCGCAGAAGCTCGTCGGCGGTGAGGATCAGCCGCCGGCCCGCGCCTTGGCCCACTTCTCCAGCCAGTGGATGTCGTAGTCGCCGGACAGGATGTCCGGCTCCGCCAGCAGCTTCTGGAAGAGGGGAATGGTGGTGTCGATGCCGCCGACCACCATCTCCCCGAGCGACCGCTTCAGCCGGGCGACGCACTCGGTGCGGTCGCGGCCGTGGACGATCAGCTTGCCGATCAGGCTGTCGTAGTAGGGCGGAATGGAATAGCCGGCGTAGATGGCGCTATCCAGCCGCACGCCCAGGCCGCCCGGCGCGTGGAAGTCGTTCACCAGCCCCGGCGAGGGCGTGAAGGTTTCGGGGTTCTCGGCGTTGATGCGGCACTCGATGGCGTGGCCCTCGAACACCACGTCCTCCTGGGTGAAGGACAGCGGCTCGCCGGCCGCGATGCGGATCTGCTCGCGAACCAGATCGACGCCGGTGATCATTTCCGTCACCGGATGCTCGACCTGGAGCCGGGTGTTCATCTCGATGAAGAAGAACTCGCCGTCCTCCCACAGGAACTCGATGGTGCCGACGCCCAGATAGCCGATCTTCTTGATGGCCTCGGTGACGGTGCGGCCGATCTTCTCGCGCCCGGCGGCGTCCAGGGCGGGGGAGGGGGCCTCTTCCAGCACCTTCTGGTGGCGGCGTTGAAGCGAACAGTCCCGCTCGCCGAGGTGCACCACATTGCCGTGGCTGTCGGCGATGACCTGAATCTCGATGTGGCGCGGCTTCTGGAGATACCGCTCCATGTAGACTGCGCCGTTGCCGAAGGCGGCCAGCGCCTCGGATTGGGCGGTCTGAACCGCCTCGCGCAGGTTGTCTTCGGTCAGCGCCACCTTCATGCCGCGGCCGCCGCCGCCGGCCGCCGCCTTGACGATCAGGGGGAAGCCGATGGCCTTGGCCGCCTTCATGGCGGCCTCGACCGTCTCCACCTCGCCGTCGGAGCCCGGCACGACCGGAATGCCGGAGTCCTTGGCCGTCTGCTTGGCGGTGATCTTGTCGCCCATCACCCGGATATGCTCCGGACGGGGCCCGATGAAGGTCATCCCGTGGGCTTCCACGATCTCAGCGAAGCGCGCGTTCTCCGACAGGAAGCCATAGCCGGGGTGGATGGCCTGGGCGCCTGTGATCTCGGCCGCGGCGATGATCGAGGGGATGTTCAGATAGGATTTCGCCGCCTGGGCGGGGCCGATGCAGACGCTCTCGTCGGCCAGCCGCACCCACATGGCGCCCCGGTCGGCCTCGGAGTGCACGGCCACGGTGGAGACGCCCATCTCCTTGCAGGCGCGATGGATGCGCAGCGCGATCTCGCCGCGGTTGGCGATCAGGACCTTGGAGAACACGGCTCAGGCCTCGAGCACGACGAGCGGTTCGCCAAACTCGACCGGCTGGGCGTCGCCGACCAGCACTTCGGCGACCACGCCGTCGCGCGGCGACTGGATGGGGTTCATGGTCTTCATGGCTTCGACGATCAGGAGGGTCTGGCCCTTCTTCACCTTGTCGCCGGGCTGGACGAACGGGTCCCCGCCGGGCGAGGCGGCCAGATAGGCCGTGCCGACCATCGGAGACTTCACCTCTTCGCCGGCCCTTGCCGTGATCGTCGCGGGATCGGAGGGCATGGACGCGACCGGCGCGGGCGCAGGAGCGGGAGCCGCCGCCGGCGCCGCCATCGCCTGGGGCGCGGCGGCATAGGTCATGGGGGCGGCCTGGACCGTCACCTCGCGGGCGACGCGGATGCGCAGCTCGCCGCGCTCCACCTCGATCTCGGTCAGGTCGGTGTCGTTCAGTATGTCCGCCAGCTGACGGACCAGGACGGGGTCGATCTCGCCCACGTCGCCGTTCGGGAGGGTCTTGTCGTCGGCCATGAAGGATGAAGCCTTTTCTTCTGTTCCGAACCTTGAGCGAACGGCCTTACGCCTTCGCCTGTTCCGGGGCTAGCCTTTGGCCAGCCGCAGGGCGGCCTGTACCGCCAGTTGATAGCTGAACGCCCCCAAACCCTGGATCACGCCGGCCGCGAGGGGCGAGACGTACGACCGATGCCGGAAGCGCTCGCGCGCCTGGGGGTTGGACAGGTGGCATTCCACGATGGGGACGGTGAGCGTTTTCAGCGCGTCGTGGAGAGCCACCGAGGTGTGTCCATAGGCGGCCGGGTTGATCACGAGCGCGCAGGCGCCGAGACGCGCCTCCTGCACCCAATCCACCAGTTCGCCCTCGTGATTCGTCTGCCGAAAGACGACTTCCGCCTCTCCATTCGCGGCCTGCACGCAGAGGGCGCGGACGTCGTCCAGCGTTTCGCGGCCATAGACCTCAGGCTCCCGCTCGCCCAGCAGGTTGAGGTTGGGGCCGTTCAGGACGTAAAGCGGCTTCAGTTCCGACATCTGGCCGGGTGACCTAACGGCATGCGCATCGAAGTCAACGGCGAAGCCCGCGAGGTCGCGGCCGCCACCGTCTCCGGCCTCATCGCCGAGTTGCGCCTGGACCCCCGCAAGGTGGCCGTCGAGCGGAACCTCGAGATCGTGCCCCGGAGCCTGCACGAGACGACATCATTGGCCGACGGCGACCGCATCGAACTGGTTCAGTTCGTCGGCGGGGGATGAGGGAGGGTCGTCCGCGACATCCCCCAGCACCTCGCGCAGGAACAGTTGGGGCGATCGGGGACGCGCCGCAGGGCGGTAACCGATGAGGGCCGTCACGCGGCGACGAAGCTCCGCCACGCTCATGCAGGGATCGACCACAATCAGCCCGGCCTGGTCGAACTGCGGCTGATCGAGAAGATTGGGGTTGTTGGTGATCGTCTTGATCCCGGCGGCGGCGGCTTCGACCGACCGCATGGTGGCGCCCGTCTGGGCCGGGTGAGCGTAGTCGATCGTGAACTCGCTTCCCGCCAGCACCTCGCGATAGGTCTCGAAGTCGAGCGGCCGGAAATGGATGTGGCGACGCCAGCGCCAGTAGAGCAGCGGCTGGCGCATGAGGTTGTCCAGGAAGGACAGGGCGTCCTTCTCGTAGAAGTAGATGAAGGCGCGCTCCCTTCCGATGGCGCGCACGACGCGGTCCACGAAGGCGAGGCGCTGCGAATGGTTGCGAAGCACCGCGGACACGGCGTAGCGAGCTTCAGGGGGACGACTGGCTCCCGTCTCCGCCGAGAACAGGGGGATGAGGGGCCAGCCTTGGCGGGCCGCGTCCCGATAATCGAAGGTCGAAACCCGATCGACGACCGAGCTCCAGCGCAGGGTCGAACGATCATACCCCAGCGCGTCGTAGTGGTAGCCCACCACACGCGCGCCGGACGCCTTCAGGTCCTTCACGAGTTCCGGCCCGACGCCGCGTCCCTTCAGGATGACCACCAGGTCCCATCGCGAGCCTGAGAGGTGCCTGCGGCGGATCGTCAGGCGTGTCAGCCAGCGGGAGAGGGGCAGGTCGAACTTGCCCAGAAGCTTGCCCAGGGGGTTGGCAGGGTATTCGTCGTTGGCGAGCGTGACCGCGTAACCCATGGCGGCGAGCTCGTCCCGGATCCGCCCCGGATAGTAGTGGAGCGTGAGCGGCGCGAGCATCAGGCACGACTTGGCCTCGCCCTTCGCCACCGCCTCCTCCATCACCCCACTGGCGCTGTGCACCCGGCTGCGGCACAACATCCTCGGACGGGGAGGCTAGTGCGGCATGAGCATGGCGGCAAGCTTGCGACAGGCGCGCCGACGGCTCGCCTGGTTGGCGCCGAGACGCCTGAGCTCCGCCGCCAATCTGATGTCGGCCGGGTTCAGCTTCGCCTTGCGCCGCCGGCGCGCCTCTCGGCTCCCGCCGATGGTCAAGGTGGACATCTCGCCGGTCTGCTCGCTGCGCTGCACGGCCTGTCTGCACGCGGAGCCGGAGGGCAGGGACAAGCCCCTGCTCAGCCGTCAGAGATTCAGCGGCGCGCAGAAGATGGAGCTCGAGCGGTTCAGCGCCCTGGTCAAGGAGTTGCGGGGTCAGACCACGGCGCTCAGCCTCTATTACTTCGGCGACCCCCTGGCGCACCCCCGCTTCACCGAGTTCGTCCGCATCGCCAGCGACGCAGGCCTGATGACCCACGCGTCCACTCACCTCAGTTACCGGCTGTCGGACGCGAAGATCGCCGCCATCGTGTCCAGCGGCCTGTCGCACATCTCGGTCGGCGTCGACGGCGCCACCCAGGAGACCTATGGCGTCACGCGCATCGGCGGCAGGCTCGACTTCATTCTGGACAACCTCGAGCGACTGGTGATCGAGCGCCGACGTCAGAACAGCCTCACCCCCGTCATCGAGGTGCAGCACCTGACCTTTCCCCACCATCCAGTGGGCGAGGCGGCGCGCGTGGAGGCCATGGTGAGGGCGATCGGCGTGGATGCCTTCACCGTGTTCGAAGGCGCGCACCTCACGCCCTCGGGCGAGCTCTATAACGCGGTCGACACCGACCCGGGCGCCCAGGCTTCGGGAGCCCCCAGGGACGCGGGCGCGCTGCCTCTGTGTCACTGGCCGTATAGCGGCACGGTGGTGAAATACGATGGCGACGTCATTCCCTGCTGCAAATGGCGGGAAGGCCAGCAATATGCGGAGGACGGCGAGCCGAGAGCGGTGGGGAACGTCTTCAGCCAGAGCCTGGCCGAGATCTGGAACGGCCCGGCCTACCAGGCCATTCGGCGAGAGGTGGCTCGACCGGCGGCCGGCGCGGAAGGCAGCTTCTGCCAGGGCTGCCCCAAGCTTTATCGAACCGCCTCGGCGCTCGGGGACTGGCAGCCCGGGTGAAGCCGCCCGTTTTTGCGGTTGCGTCCGGGCGGGCCCCGTCTACATCCGAGCCATGACCGCTTCCCCCGCTTCCGACACCTGGACCGTCGCCGGACGGACCTTCTCCTCGCGCCTGATCGTGGGGACGGGCAAGTATCGCGACTATGCCCAGAACGCTGCGGCGGCCGAAGCCTCGGGGGCGGAGATCGTCACCGTGGCGGTCCGGCGCGTGAATCTGACCGATCCCGGCCAGCCGGTGCTGACCGACTTCCTCGACCCGAAGCGCTATACCTATCTGCCGAACACCGCCGGCTGCTTCACCGGCGAGGACGCGGTGCGGACGCTCAGGCTGGCGCGCGAGGCGGGCGGCTGGACCCTGGTGAAGCTGGAGGTCCTGTCAGACCCCAAGACCCTCTTCCCCGACATGGAGGAGACCCTCCGGTCGCTGAAGCTGCTGACGGCCGAGGGGTTCGAGGTCATGGTCTACTGCACCGACGACCCCGTCTATGCGCGCAAGCTCGAGGACGCGGGCGCTGTCGCCATCATGCCGCTGGGCGCCCCGATCGGCTCGGGGCTGGGCGTCCAGAACCCGGTCAACATCCGCCTCATCGTGGAGCAGTCGAGCGTGCCCGTGCTCGTCGACGCGGGCGTCGGGACGGCGTCGGACGCCGCCGTCGCCATGGAGCTGGGCTGCGACGGCGTCTTGATGAACACCGCTATCGCCGAGGCGCGCGATCCCGTTCTGATGGCCTCGGCCATGAAGCATGCGGTGATCGCCGGGCGCGAAGCCTATCTCGCAGGCCGCATGAAGAAGCGGCTCTACGCCGACCCCTCCAGCCCGCTGGCGGGCCTGATCTAGGCCCCCAGCAGCTCGCGGCCGATCAGGAAGCGGCGGATTTCGTTGGTGCCGGCGCCGATGTCGTAGAGCTTGGCGTCGCGGACGAGGCGTTCGACGGGCCACTCCTTGGTGTAGCCGGCGCCGCCCAGCGCCTGGACGGCCTCCAGCGTGACCTTCACCGCATTCTCGCTGGCCAGCAGGATGGCGCCGGCGGCGTCGTAGCGGGTGGTCCGGCCCGCGTCGCAGGCCTTGGCGACGGCGTAGACATAGGTCCGGGCGCTGTTCAGGGCGACATACATGTCCGCCACCTTGGCCTGCATCAACTGGAAGGAGCCGATGGCCTTGCCGAACTGCTTGCGCTCGCGGACGTAGGGCAGGACCACGTCGAGCGCCGCCTGCATGATGCCGAGCGGTCCGGCGGCCAGCACCGCGCGCTCATAGTCGAGGCCCGACATCAGCACCGCCGCGCCGCGGCCTTCGCCGCCCATGACGTTCTCTTCCGGCACCTCGCAGTCCTCGAACACCAGTTCGGCGGTGTCCGAGCCGCGCATGCCCATCTTGTCCAGCTTCTTGGAGACCGAGAACCCCTTCATGCCCTTCTCGATCACGAAGGCGGTGACGCCGCCGTTGCCTTCGCCGGTGCGGGCGTAAACCACCAGGGTGTCCGCGGAGGGGGCGTTAGTGATCCAGAACTTGGTTCCATTCAGGACGTAGCGGTCGCCCTTCTTCTCCGCCCGCGTCCGCATGGACATGACGTCCGAACCGGAGCCGGCTTCCGACATGGCGAGCGACCCGACGTGCTCGCCGGAGATCAGCTTGGGCAGGTAGCGCCGCTTCTGCTCCTCGGTGCCCCAGCGGCGGATCTGGTTGACGCAAAGGTTGGAATGGGCGCCGTAGCTCAAGCCGATGGAGGCCGAGGCGCGGGACACCTCCTCCATGGCCACGCAGTGTTCGAGGTAGCCGAGGCCCAGGCCCCCGAACTCCTCCTCAACGGTGACGCCGTGCAGGCCCAGCTCGCCCATCTCGGGCCACAGGTCGCGGGCGAACTCGTTCTTCTCGTCGATCTCGGCGGCGCGCGGCGCCAGTCGGTCGGCGGCCCAGCGGGCGGTGGTCTCGCGAATGGCGTCGGCGTTCTCGCCGAGGCCGAATTCCATCGATTGCGGGGCGTTGGGGATGCTCATGGCCAGCGGGTTAGCAGAGCCGGGGCGGGGGAGGGAAGGCGATACAGGTGACCCACCCCTTTGCCCTTGTGATCCGCTCATCCCGGCGGAAGCCGGGACCCAGGCTTAAGCCACAGCTCCGCCAGTGGACGAAGGTCGGCATGATGTAGGCCAGCCGCGCGTCACCCAAAGAACTGGGTCCCGGCTTCCGCCGGGATGAGCGGGAGGGGAGCTACCCCGCTCGGTTGCGCACCAGATCGTCCACCACGGCCGGGTCGGCCAGGGTCGAGGTGTCCCCCAGCGACCCCAGTTCATTCTCGGCGATCTTGCGCAGGATCCGGCGCATGATCTTGCCCGAGCGGGTCTTGGGCAGCCCAGGCGCCCACTGGATGGCGTCAGGCGCCGCGATGGGCCCGATCTCCTTGCGCACCAGCTGAACCAGCTCCTGACGCAAGGTGTCCGTGGGTTCCACCCCGGCCACCAGGGTCACATAGGCGTAGATGCCCTGGCCCTTGATGTCGTGAGGAAAGCCGACCACGGCGGCCTCGGCCACGGCGTCGTGCAGCACCAGGGCGCTCTCGACCTCGGCCGTGCCCATGCGGTGGCCGGAGACGTTGATCACGTCGTCCACTCGGCCGGTGATCCAGTAGTAGCCGTCCTCGTCCCGCCGACAGCCGTCGCCGGTGAAATACTTGCCCGGATAGGTCGAGAAATAGGTGTCGAAGAAGCGCTGGTGGTCGCCCCAGACGGTGCGCATCTGGCCGGGCCAGCTGTCAGTCAGGCAGAGGTTGCCGGACACGGCCCCCTCCAGCGGCCGGCCGTCCGCGTCCACGATCTGCAGGTGCACGCCGGGCAGCGGCAGGGTGGCCGAGCCGGGCTTCAGGTCGGTCGCGCCGGGCAGGGGGCTGATCAGGGCGCCGCCCGTCTCGGTCTGCCACCAGGTGTCGACGATCGGCAGCCGCCCCTCGCCTACCACCTCTCGATACCAGCGCCAGGCCTCGGGGTTGATCGGCTCACCCACCGTGCCGAGGATGCGCAAGGAGGCGCGCGAGGTGCGCTTCACCGGCTCGTCGCCGTCCCGCATCAGGGCGCGGATGGCGGTGGGGGCGGTGTAGAAGATCTCGACTTGGTGCTTGTCCACCACCTCCCAGAAGCGGGAGACCGTCGGATGGTTGGGGACGCCCTCGAACATCAGGGTCGTCGCGCCGTTGGCCAGCGGGCCATAGACCACATAGGTGTGGCCGGTGACCCAGCCGACATCCGCCGTGCACCAGAAGACCTCGCCCGGTCGATAGTTGAACACCAGCTCGTGGGTCCAGGAGGCCCAGAACAGATAGCCGCCGGTGGTGTGCAGCACGCCCTTGGGCTTACCCGTCGAGCCCGACGTGTAGAGGATGAACAGCGGGTCCTCGGCCTTCATCGGCTCGCACGGGCAATCGTCGGAGACGCCGTGCTTGGCCTCGCCGTAGCGGACGTCGCGGCCCGGCGTCATGGGCACATCGGCGTTGGTGTGGCTGATGACCAGCACGGTCTCGACCGGGACCTTCTGGAGCGCTTCATCCACGTTCCGCTTCAGCGGCACGCGCTTGCCGCCGCGCAGGCCCTCGTCGGCGGTGATGAGCAGTCTGGAGCCGCAGTCTTCGATCCGCCCCGCCAGGCTCTCGGGCGAGAAGCCGCCGAAGACGACGGAGTGGACGGCGCCGATGCGCGCGCAGGCCAGCATGGCCACGGCCGCAGCCGGGATCATGGGCAGATAGAGGGTGACGCGGTCGCCCTTCTGTACGCCCAGGCTCTTCAGCACATTGGCCATGCGGCACACCTCGCGGTGCAGCTCGCGATAGGTCAGGGCGCCGGACTGGGCGGGATCGTCGCCTTCCCAGATAATCGCCGTCTGGTCGCCGCGCGTCTCCAGGTGCCGGTCCAGGCAATTCCAGGCGACGTTCAGCACCCCGTCCTCGAACCAGCGGATGCGGAAGTCCTCGCGGGCGAAGGACACGTCCTTGATGCGCGTGGGGAAGGTGAACCAGTCCAGCCGCCGCGTCTGCTCGGCCCAGAAGCCCTCCGGATCGCGCCTGACCGCCTCCCACGCGGCCTGATAGCGAGCCCGGTCCATGTGGGCGCGCGCCGCCAGGGTCGGGTCGACGGGGTAGGTCTCGATCTCGCTCATCAGCGCCTCCGGCCAGCCGCTCAGTCAGACCGCAGAGGCTCGCGGCTGTCCAGCCGTCAGGCGGCGGAGAGATGGTCGGCGATCAGCCCGACCTCCCTGTCGAACACGTCGAACCCCCACGCGCGGCGCACCTCGAACACCTCCACCGACCGCAGCATCCGCTCGACCAGCGCGAAGTGCCCCGACTGCAAGCCGAGGATCGGCAGCCAGGTGGAGCGGTAAGTGTGCCGGGCCGCGCTGGCCACAGCCTCCAGGCCGCTGAGCCGCCGAATGCTAGAAGGCTCGCCCTCCGCCGCCCGTTCCAGGATGTAGAGCCGGTGCAGCGGCGCCGATCGCGTGACCGCGGAGGGCAGGGGGAGGTGGAACTTCTCCAGCTTGGCGGAAATGCGGTTCAGGCGCTCCGTGTCATGGCCGAAGGCGTCCGCCGCCTCCCTCCAGAGCTTCAGCCGCCGCACGCCGCGCCAGGCCGTCGCCGTCTCCCCCGGCTGGACCAGGCAGACGTCGTCGCAAAGCACGGGCGCGCCCTGGCGATCGAACCAGGCGGCGAGGCTCGACTTGCCGGCGCCCGAGTCGCCGGCGAAAGCCACCGCCTGACCATCGACGACCACGGCGTTGGCGTGGAGCGGGAGCCATCTCCGCTGATGGAACAGCACCCCCATGGCCGACCCCAGCAGGTAGAGCCGCAAGTCCTCTTCCTCTGCGGCGGGATCAGGGTCGAACACCAGCTCGCGGCCGCCGGTGATCAGAAAGCGAGCCACGCCCGGGGCGAACAGCACCTGATCGTCGGTGGCGCTGAGCACCGGCGCCCCCCGCGCCCCCGGGAGTTCGACGGGCACCTCGGCGCGCCGGATGTCCAGCACCGGCAGGTCGTCGTCCTCCGCCGTGGCCGCCTGGAGTTCCGGCAAGGGGAAGGGCGCGCGCACGCGCAGATCGGCCAGCGCCCACACATTCGCCTCTGCGGGCGTCATCAGTAGTTCGATCCCGAAGCCTTGCGGATGAAGTGTCCGGCGGCCACTCCCCGCCCAAGGGCGAGGCGATAGCGCATCATGACCTCTTCGCCGTCCCAGCCGCCCTCGGGCCAATCCTCCAGCCGCTGCCTGAGCACGGCGGTGTCGAGGATGTCGGCCGCGGGCGCGCACTGTTCCAGACGCTCCACCTCGGCCGCCATGTCGCCGCGACCCGCGGTGAACCCTTCATACCAGTCCGAGGCCTGCAGCGCCTTGCGCCCCTCGTTGAGCACCTCCGGCGGCAGTCGCCCCGTCCAGGCCATGCGCGCCAAGCCCCGCTTGCGCCCCCCGGCGAACCACATCTCGGTCGGGATGGAGAGGCAGAACTCGATTAGTCGTCTATTCGCGGTCGGATCGCGCCATTCCACCCCGTGGCTCGCCAGCGTGCCTTTCCCGATGGCCCCGCCGTCCATCCGGTTGAGCACCCACATGCGGGACTCGAAACCGTCGCGTCTCGGGCGATAATCCAGGTCCAGGCCGCGGGCGGCGGCTGCGGCTTTCACCGGCGTCTCCCACCGCTCCGCGAGAGCCGAATAGTCCCTGAGCTTGTAGGGCGTCATCTTGCGCAGCCGCAGGAAGGCCTCCCACATCCACACCGGCATGTAGGGGCCGACGCCGTGTCGGAACGGCTCCAGCGGCCGCGCCGAGCCGTTCCCCGAGAGCGTGGCCCACAGCCTCAGGAACTTCAGCAGGTCCCCTCGACCGAGCGCTTCGGCGAACACCTCGAGCCCGTAGTAGCTGATGGTCATATTGCCCATCGAGCCGCTGAGCAGAACCTTCAGGCCCCGTTGTTTGGCTTCATCGTCGATGGCTCGGACCCAGGCCATGTTGCAGGGGTTGAGCACCGGCTGTTCGCCCGTGAAGAACTCGCGATCGAGACCGTCCATGGGGGAACGGGCGTCATTGGGCACGAGCACGTGCTCGACGTTGGGGTACATCGCCGCGGTGAGGGCGGCGAGCGGCCCTTCGTCCGCGAACCGGCCGCGCGTCGCCTTCACCGTTCGGTCGCGAGGCACATGGGTGAAGGCGATCACCTTCCCGCCCGTCCCGGCCATCTGGCGGGCGGCGGACGCGGTCACCGTGCTGGAGTCCCAGCCCGAGCTGAGGTGCGAGGCCACCCGATCCTCGGCTCCGCGCACGCACGCCCGCACCGCGCGGTCCAGATGATGGCGCAGGCCTTCGACATAGCTCTCCATGGAAAGCCGATCCGTCGGTCCGCTGGGGTTCCACCATCGTTCGGAGCGGAGGCCGCCGGGGGTCACGGTCAGCATGCAGCCCGGCTCGACGCGCGAGACGCCCTTGAACGGCGTTTCTGGGCCCGCCTGGGGCATCAGCGCCACATAAAGGGCCATCCACTGCTCGTTCACCCCGTAAGGCACGTCCGGCAGGGCGTGCAGCCCCTTGGCCATGGAGGCGAAGGCGAAGAAGCCCTCGCCCTCGTGATAGGCGAGGGGCCGGGCGCCGATGGCGTCGCGCACAAGGGTCAGGCGCCGCTCGTCGGCGCGCCAGACGACGTAGGCCCATTCGCCGTCCAGACGCTGCACCGCCGCGTCCCCCCAGGCCTCCAGCGCGCGCATCAGCAGGGCGGAGTCGCTGAGGCTCGCGGCCTCACCGGCCGGCAGGCCCAGGTCGACGGAGAGCTCGTCGCGGTTGTCCAGACGCAGGTCGGCGACGAGCCGCATGCGGCCGTCCCGGGACACCACCGGCTGGCGGTCGAAGCGGTCCTCCGGCAGCCGCTCGTAGAGCCGCCGCCCCAGGGCCGCCTCGTCGTCCGCCCAGGACGCCGAATCGTCCGGCCCATAGATGGACAGAGCCGCCAGCATCCGCTCGCAGGCATGACCTGGAGAGCCGCCGTCGCGGCGCCAAATGCCGGCGATAGCGCTCATCTAGTTCGCCTGGGTCTCGATGGCGCCCTGCGCCTGCATCTCCGAGACGAAGGCCAGGACCTCGGCGCGACAGGTCTCGGGATCGACCTGATATTCCTGAAGCAGCCGCGCGCAGACCGCGTCCACGTCGCTCGGCTCGTCGATCAACTCCCAGATCCGGGCGCCGACCTCGCTGAGGCCGACATAGGTTCCCTGTTCCACGCTCATCATCACGAGCTGGTCGTCGACACGGGCCGACAGCCACTCGCCGCTACGCTTAATCCGCATACAAAAATCCCCTGACTCCCGACCCCTTAGCCAATCAGCGGGCGCCGGCCAACCGTCGCCTTGGAGAAAGACATGAGCCTGTCATTCCGCCCGGAGCAGCAGGGCGCCGAGGGGCGGTAACCCGCCCGAGGGGATCGTTCCGGTGTTCACCGCTTCGATGACGCGCCAACCGGGCTCCGGAGCCCAGTCGGTCCCGCCATGGCCGAGATTGAAGACCGCCATCAGGCGCTCGCCCCCCAGTTCCCGGGTGAAGGCGAGAACCGGCGCGTCCGTCGGCAAGACGGTCATGACGCCGGCGCGCAGGGGCGCGAAGCGACGACGCAGGCCCATCACGCGGCGAGCGACGGCAAGGGTGGACGACGGGTCGCCGGCCTGCGCGTCGGCCGCGAGCGCCGGGTGGCGCGGGTCGACGGGCAACCAGGGCTCGGCCGTCGAGAAGCCGGCGTTCGACGCCTCCCGGATCCACGGCATGGGAGTCCGGGCGCCGTCGCGCCCCAGGGTGTGGGGCCAGTTGGCGATGGCCTCGGGGTCCCGCAGACGCTCGAACGGCACTTCGGCCTGGGGCAGGCCCAGCTCCTCGCCCTGGTAGAGGATGGCCGTGCCCCGCAGGGTGACCAGCAGCAGGAGGAGGAGGCGGGCCACGGCCTGGCGATCGCGGCCTTCGGCCCAGCGGGAGGCCGCGCGCGGCGCGTCGTGATTGGAAAAGGTCCAGGCCGGCCAACCCTCGCCCGCCTCTCCCGGCCACATGGCGTTCCCCCGCGCCACCAGATCGGCGGTCAAGCGGTCGGCGTAGAGGTAGAGGAAGCCGTAGGCGGTGTTCAGCCTGTTCTCCCCGGCCGTGAACAGGCGCATCTCGGCCTCCGCACGGTCGCCCGGCACCTCCGCCAGCGTGAACCGGCCCCCATAGCTGTCGGTCAGCGCCCTCAGTCGGCCCAGGAAGGCCAGGATGTCGGGGTGGCTCTGGTTGAAGAGCTTGTCCTGGAAGTCGAAGGGCCGCGTGCGCCTGCCCACGCCGGGCGGCAGCGGCGGATTGTCCCTGAGCGCGGGGTCGTGCATGGCGAAGTTGATGGCGTCGAGGCGAAACCCGTCCACGCCCCGATCCAGCCAGAACCGCGCCGCGTCCAGCAGCGCCTCCTGCACCGCCGGATGCCGGACGTTCAGCTGCGGCTGCTCCGGCAGGAAGTTGTGCATGTAGTACTGGCCGCGCCGGGCGTCCCAGGTCCAGGCGGGGCCGCCGAACACCGACTGCCAGTTGGATGGCGGCGTTCCGTCCGGCTTGGCGTCGGCCCAGACGTACCAGTCCGCATGGGGCCCCTCGCGGCTTCGCCGGCTTTCGGCGAACCACGGGTGCTGGTCGGAGGTGTGGGCGTAGACCTGGTCGATGACGACCTTGAGGCCCAGATCGTGGGCGCGGGCCACCAGGGCGTCGAAGTCCGCGAGCGTGCCGAAGATTGGATCGACACCGCAGTAGTCGGCCACGTCGTAGCCGAAGTCCTTCATCGGTGAGGGGAAGAAGGGCGACAGCCACACCCCGTCCACCCCGAGCGCGGCGACGTGATCCAGCCGGGCCGTGATTCCCGGAAGGTCCCCCACGCCGTCGCCGTTCGAGTCGGCGAAGCTGCGCGGGTAGATCTGATAGAGCACGGCGCCCCGCCACCACTCCGAGCCGGAAGACGACGGCGGCTGCAGCTCTGCGGTCACGGGCGCACCTTTGTGAAGTTCGGGCCGACGGAGCCTTCGCCCCCGCCGTCCTAAGGCGTCAATCCCGAACGGGTTTCGCGTCGGCCGCGAGGTGGTTCAACCAGTCCTCCAGGGCGGTGTAGCCGTCGCCGTCCGCGTCCAGCGGCCCATCCGCGGCCGAGGCGGGATCAAGCCCCCGTCGGCGCTCCCAGGCGTCGGGCAGGCCGTCTCCGTCGGCGTCGGCCCAGGGCGAGCCGCGATCCAGTTCAGGCCAGCCGCCGACGGTGTCCTGACTGTCGATGATCCGGCTGGACCCATCAGCCACACCGGCGAGCACCCGCTGGTCGACCGCGTCACGCGCGTGGGACGCGCCCGCGCCGGCGAGAACGGCGCGGTGCGCCTCCTCGGCGGTCTGGCGCACCGGCGGCAGCCACTCGGGCCGTCGGCTCAGCCGATAGCCGGGGCGGTCGGCGTCCTCGACCAGGCTCCACGGGTCGCGGGGCGTCCGTCCGTCCATGGCGTTGCCCTCGAACCAGGCGCGGGCCAGGGGATCGTCCTCCTCGAACGCGACGGCCTTGGTTGAGTCCGGACCCGGCAGGTAGGCGTTGGCGACAAAGGCGTAGGTCGAGCGGCTCTCGGCGTCGGCGTTGTAGCCGGAGCGTCCCCCGCCCCAGTTGTAGAAGACGTTGTTCCAGAAGCCGAAGCGGGGACCTTCCGGGTCTTCCGTCGCCTTCAGATAGTTGCCGGGCCGGGGCATGCGCGCCGAATGGCTGGCCCACAGGTTGTGGTGGAAGTCGATGCGCGCGCCCCGCGCGGCGCGGATCAGCGAGCCGTAGCCGTGCGCGCCCTTGTCGTGGCCTGAGCGGTTCAGCGATTCCGAAATGATCGACCACTGAACGGTGACGTCGCGCACGTCGTCTTCGGGCCGCTGCTGAGGCTGGCCGACGGATAGGGTCTCGTCCACAGACCAGGAGGCGGAGACGTGGTCCAGGATGATGCGGCGTCCCCGCGTGACCGACACCGCGTCCGCCTCCACGCCGCTGCGGTCGCCCAGCCTGGCGCGGATGAAGCGCACCACCACATCGTCGGCGGCGATGATCAGCGGCTGGTCGGCCAGGGTGATCCCGCCGCCCGGCGCCGTCTGGCCGGCGAGCGTCAGCCGGCCGTCCTCCACCTTCAGCGGAGAGCGAAGTCGGATGGTCCCGCTGACGTCGAAGATCACGGTGCGAGCGCCGGACGCCTCCAGCGCGGCGCGCAGGCTGCCGGGGCCGGAGTCTTCCAGATTGACCACGCGCATTACGCGGCCGCCGCGACCGCCGAGCGAGGCGGCGCCGGCTCCCTCGGCGCCGGCGAAGGCCGGGATCGGCGCGTCGCCCCCTGGGGATGCGAGCGCGATGACGAGGGAGAGAAGGGCAGGGGTCATGATCCGCTCACAGGTAGGCGCCGGTCTGCCAGGGCACGAACTCGTGGTCGCCGATGCCCAGCGCTTCCGACCGCGAGGGTTCTCCCGACGCCAGCGCCAGCAGCCGCGCGAAGATCAGCTCTCCGACATCTGCGACCGGCGCGCCGGAGAGCACCGGGGAGGCGTCCACGTCCATGTCCTCGTCCATCCAGCTGGCGAGGCGGCCGTTGGAGGCGATCTTCAGGCAGGGCGCGGGCTTGGAGCCGAAGATCGACCCCCGCCCGGTGGTGAAGGCGATGAGGCTGGCTCCCGAGGCGATCTGACCCGTGGCCGAGCAGGGGTCGTAGCCGGGGCTGTCCATGAAGCTGAGCCCCTGGACCTGGACCGGCTCGGCGTAGCCGATCACGTCCATCAGCGGCGCGGAGCCCGCCTTGGCCACCGCCCCCAGCGACTTCTCCAGGATGGTGGTCAGCCCGCCCTTCAGATTGCCGGGCGACGGGTTGTTGTTCAGCTCCATCCCGTTGCGCGCAGCATAGTCCGCCCACCAGTCGAGCCGCGCCTGAAGCCGGTCGGCGACCTCGGAGGACGCGGCGCGGGCCATCAGCAGGTGTTCGGCGCCCCAGATCTCGGGCGTTTCGGACAGCAGGGCCGAGCCGCCCTCCGCCACCAGCCGGTCGACGGCTGCGCCCAGGGCCGGATTGGCGGTCAAGCCCGACCAGCCGTCAGAGCCGCCGCACTGGAGCCCCAGCACCAGAGCCGCCGCCGGCGCCGTCTCGCGCCGGGCGCCGGCGGCGCGCGCGATCAGGTCGGCGACGGCGGCGCGGCCCTGTTCGATGGCGCGGCTCGCCCCGCCCGCCTCCTGGATCGAAACCAGGCGCAGGCCGGGGCCGGCCTCCAACCCCTCCCGCGCGAGCCAGTCCGGCGTCTGGTTCGCCTCGCAGCCCAGCCCGACCATGAGCACGCCCGCCACGTTCGGATGGCGCGCATAGCCGGCCAGCGTCCGTTGCAGCAGGCGCACATCGCCGCCTTCGAAGCCGCCGCCGCAACCGCCGGAGTGGGTGTAGGCGACCACCTCGTCCACGCCCTCGGGCAGCTGGTCCTTGGGAAAGGCGTCGGCGATCCGGCGCGCGACGGTGGCGGAGCAGTTGACGCTGGTCAGGATCGCGATCGTGTTGCGCGTGCCCCATCTGGCCGAGGCGCGGCGATAGCCCTGGAAGGTCGCGCCCCTCGCCGCCGGCGCCCTCCGCAGGCTCTCCGCCGCCGCCTGTCGAGGCAGACCCTCATCCATGCGCAGGTTGTGCACGTGGACCCAGTCGCCCGGGCGGACGTCTTCGGCGGCGACGCCGATCGCCTGGCCGTATTTGCGCACGACTCCGCCGCGAGCGACCGCCTTCACCGCCACCTTGTGTCCGGCGGGAATGGCTTCGGCCGTGCGCCAGCCGCCGAGGTCGCGACCGGCGTCGAGCGGCTCGAGCGCCACGGCCACGTCGTCTTCGGGATCGAGGGTCAGGGTGGTCATCGCGCCAGCTCCGCCACGGCGCGGGCGGCGCCGCGCCGGGCCAGTCGGTCGTAGGCCGCGGTCACGGCCATGCGGAAGGCTTCATGCGCCGCGAGGCGCTCGGGGAAGACCGCGCGCAGCGAGAGAAGCGCCCCGACCCGCTCCTCCGCGCTGCGGGCATCCTTCAAGAGCCGCGCGGTCTGAGGCGCCAGCGGGTCGTCGACCTCGAAGCGAGCGCCGCTGTCATCCTCCCTGCCCTGCCAGCGCATCCAGGCGGCCACCGCCAGCGCGAGGCGAGGGATCGGCCGCCCCTGCGCCAGACGGGCGGCGCAGCTGGCCAGCAGCCGCTGCGGCAGCTTCTGCGAGCCGTCGATGGCGATCTGACGCGTTCGATGCTGAAGGCTGGCGTTGCGGAAGCGGGCCATCAGCTCGCGCCGATATGCCGCGACATCCAGGCCCGCCGGAGGCGACAGGGTGGTCTCCGCCTCGTCCCACAGCGCCTCGACCAAGCCGCTCCAGGCGGAGTCCGCGACAGCCTCGTGCACGAAGGTCGCGCCGGCCAGTCCACCGAGGTAGGCGAGGGCGGAGTGGGCGCCGTTCAGGAGGCGGAGCTTGGCCTCCTCCCACGGGGCCACCGACCCGGTGATCCGCACGCCCAGCGCCTCGAACTCCGGCCGCTCGCCCGCGAACCGATCCTCGATCACCCACTGGGTGAAGGGCTCCGTCTTCACCGTCCCTTCGTCGCGCAGCCCCAGCCGCGCTTCGACCCGATCCAGGTCCTCGGCCGTGGTCGCGGGCACGATCCGGTCGACCATGGTCTGGGGAAAGGCGCACCGGTTGGCGATCCATTCGGCGAGGTCCGGATCACGCGCCGCCATGCCCAGCACGGCGTCTCGCGTGCGCCGACCGTTCTCCGGCAGATTGTCGCAGCTGATGATCGTCAGCGGGTCCAGCCCCCGCTCTCGCCTCTGGCGCAGCCCGGCGGCGAGAAACCCCGGCGCTGAACGCGGCCGCCTCGGGTTCGCCAGGTCCGCCGCCACCTCGGCGTCGTCCACCAGCAGCTCGCCCGTCGCGGGATCGAGTTTGTAGCCCTTTTCCGTGACCGTGAGGGTGACCAGCCGCGTCGAAGGCGCGGCCAGCGCTTCGACCAGGGCTTCAGGGTCTTCGGGAGCGACCAGCACCTTCCGCACCGCGCCGATCACGCGCAGCCGCTCCTCGCCGCCGTCCCGCACCGCCAGGGCGTAGAGCCCGTCCTGCGGCGCCAGCTGATCCCTGACGGCAGGAGACCGCAGGGAGGCGCCGGTCACGCCCCAGCGCGGATCGCCCGCCGCCAGGGCGCGATCGAACACATCCGCCTGATGGGCGCGATGAAAGGCGCCGAGGCCCAGATGCACCACCCCCGGCTCCACCGCCCTGCGGTCATAGGCGGGGCGCGCCACGTCTCCCGGCAGGTCGGCCAGCGTCTGCTCGGACAGGCGCGGGCTCACAGCCGATAGGCCTCCTTGGCCAGCCGGTAGGCCAGGTCGTAGGCCAGTTCGTGCGCCTCGTCCTCCTCCAGCCGATGCTCGACGACCAGCCGGGCCAGGAAGCCGCAGTCCATGCGCCGCGCGACATCGTGCCGGGCCGGAATGGACAGGAAAGCCCGGGTGTCGTCGTTGAACCCGACCGTGTTGTAGAAGCCGGCGGTTTCCGTGGTCTGCTCGCGGAAGCGGCGCATGCCCTCGGGGCTGTCGTGGAACCACCAGGCGGGACCCAGCTTCAGCGCCGGATAATGGCCGGCCAGCGGCGCCAGTTCGCGGGCGTAGGCGGTCTCGTCCAGGGTGAAGACGATCAGGGTGAAGCCCGGCTCCGACCCGAAGCGGTCCAGCAGCGGCTTGAGCGCGCGGACATAGTCGGTCCGCGTCGGGATGTCGGCGCCCTTGTCGCGGCCGAAGCGCCGGAACACGGCCGCGTTGTGGTTGCGGAAGCTGCCGGGGTGGAGCTGCATGACCAGCCCGTCGTCCAGGCTCATGCGCGCCATTTCGGTCACGATCTGGCCCCTGAACAGCTCGGCGTCCGAAGGCGTGGCGGGGGAGGCGCGCACACGGTCGAACAGGGCGGAGGCGTCGCCGGGGGAAAGATCGGCGGTGAAGGCGGTCGGATGGCCATGGTCCGTGGAGGTGGCGCCCATGGCGCGGAAGACATCGCGGCGGTCCCGCAGCGCCTGGAGGTATCCCTCCCAGGTCGCGACGTCGCGGCCGGTGAGCTCGCCCAGCCGCTGGAGATTGTCGTGGAAGCCCTCGTAGTCCGGGTCAACGACCGGATCGGGCCGATAGGCGGTCAGCACCCGGCCGTTCCAGCCGCTCGCCTTGATGCGCTGGTGGTGCTCCAGCGAGTCCAGCGGGCTTTCGGTGGTGGTCAGCACCTCGATGTTGAGCCGCTCGAACAGGGTGCGCGGCCGGAAGGCGTCGGTCCAGAGCGCCTCGGCGATGGTGTCGTAGTAGAGGTCCGCCGTCTCCTCCGACAGGAGCACCCGCAGGCCGAACAGTTCGTGGTAGACCCAGTCGTGCCACAGCTGGGACGGCGTGCCCCGGAACAGGTGGTAGTTGGCCGCGAAGCGCCGCCAGATGGCCCGCGGGTCGGTCTCGACCGGTCCGCCGTCGGCGCGCGGCACGCCCAGGGCCTCCATCGGCACGCCCTGGCTGAACAGCATGCGGAAGACGTAGTGGTCCGGCGTGATCAGCAGCTGGGCCGGATCGGCGAAGGGCAGGTCGTCGGCGAACCAGGCCGGATCGGTATGGCCGTGCGGGCTGATGATGGGCAGGCGCGCCACCGGCTCGTACAGGCGGCGGGCGACGGCTCGCGTCGGGGCGTCCGCCGGAAACAGCCTATCCGGATGAAGCGTGAGAGAGCGGGTCAAGACAGGCTCGCGGTAACCGGTGTCATCGCGACAGTAGCGGTCCGGGGCGCGCCTTCCAAGCGGTTCTTTGAGCGATGGCCGGGCGCCCCCGAGCGGAAACCCGCGCCATGCTATTGCAAGGCGTTCGCAAATTGGGCATGTCCGACGACATGAGCGACAGCGCCGCCCCTTTGGAGCAGGCTCCCCCCAGGCCGGTGGCGGCTAAGCCGAAGCCCAAGCGGAAGGAGCCGGCCCGCGCCTTCTGGCTGCGCCAGATGGTGACGTGGCACTGGATCTCCGCCGCCGTCAGCCTGGTGGGGCTGCTGCTATTCGCGGTGACGGGCATCACCCTGAACCACGCCGCCTCCATTCCCGCCGAGCCGGTCACGACCGAACAGACGGCGCAGGTGCCCGCGCCGCTGCTGGAGCGGCTGCGAGCCTTTCCGGCTGAGACGACCCAGGCGGCGCCGGACTTCGTCGCGCGCTGGGCGGAGGAGGCGCTGGACGCGAGCATCGCCGGCCGCCCCACCGAGACCACGCCCGAAGAGGTCTATGTGGCCCTGCCCGAACCCGGCGGCGACGGCTGGCTCACCATCGACCGGCAAACGGGCGAAGCGGTGCGCGAGCGCACCACGCGCGGTTGGGTCGCCTGGCTGAACGACCTGCACAAGGGGCGGAACACAGGCCCGGTCTGGTTCTGGTTCATCGACGTCTTCGCGGTGGCCTGTGTGGTGTTCGCCGTCACCGGCTTCGTGCTCACCTGGCTGCACGCCTGGCGGCGGCCACTGACCTGGCCGTTGCTGGGGCTGGGCCTCGCCATTCCCGTGCTGATCGCCCTCTTCTTCATCCACTGAGGCCCGAATGAACAAGACCTCGCTCGCCCTGACCGCCGCCCTGGGCGCGGCCGCGACTCCTGCCGCCGCCGGCGACATCAATGTGACCGTCACCCTGCCGCGCCTGAACGTGGCCGCCTATCACCGGCCCTATGTGGCGGTTTGGATCGAGCGGCCGGACAACACGGCCGTGCGCAGCCTGGCGGTCTGGTATCAGCAGACCCGCAACGCCGAGGGCGACGGCAAGGACTGGCTCAAGGACCTGCGCACCTGGTGGCGGCGGGGCGGACGCTCCATGACCCTGCCGGCCGACGGCGTCTCCAGCGCGACCAAGGCGCCTGGAACCCACACCGTCCGCGTGCCCGCCGCCCGCCTCGCCAATCTCCCGGCCGGAAACTACGTGATGGTGGTGGAGGCCGCGCGCGAGCTCGGCGGCCGCGAAACCGTGCGCGTGCCGTTCGTCTGGGGCCGCGCCAACACCGCCCGCGCCGCCGGGTCCACCGAACTGGGCGCCGTTTCGGTCGCCATTTCCCGCTAAGAGGGTCCCCGTCATGAAGAAGCCGCTCGCCGCACTCGCCTTCCTCGCCGCCGCCCTGGCGCTGCCGCTGACGGCACAGGCCCACCGCGCCTGGCTGGCCCCGAGCTCCACCGTGCTGTCGGGCAACGACGCCTGGGTCGCCTTTGACGCGGGCATGTCCAACGGCGTCTTCATCGCCGACCACGCGGCCATGCGCCTGGATGGCCTTGTGGTCACCGCGCCGGACGGCTCCACGGCGCAGGTGGAGAACCGTCACCAGGCCAAATACCGCTCCACCTTCGACCTGCACCTGACCCAGTCCGGCACCTACCGCATCGCCAATGTGATGGACGGGGTGAACGTCAGCTACCTCCTGAACGGCGAGCGCAAGCGCTGGCGGGGGCCTGAGGCGCAGATGGCGGCGAACATCCCCGCGGAGGCGACGGAGGTGACCGCCACCCGCTCCTTCAGCCGCACCGAAACCTTCGTGACCCTGGGCGAGCCGAACACGACCGCGCTGCAGCCGACCAACAAGGGGATCGAACTGGTCCCCGTCACCCATCCGAACGACCTCGTCGCGGGCGAGGCGGCCACCTTCAAGCTGATCCGCGACGGCCAGCCGGCGGCGGGCCTGGACGTCACCCTGGCCCGAGGCGGCACCCGCTATCGCGACAATCCCGAGGAGATGACGGTGAAGACCGGCGCCGACGGCTCCTTCACCGTCACTTGGCCGCAGGCCGGCCTCTACTGGATGAACGCTTCCGTGCGGACTGAGGCGCAAGGCCAGCAGATGGCGATGAGCGCCCAGTACAACGGCGTGGTGGAAGTTCTCCCCTGAACCGGGCCGTCGATGCGCCGCCTCCGGTTCATGTCGGAGGCGGCCGTGTCCTGATCCCCACCCACGACCGCCCGCCTCTGCCCCCGCCGTCGCAGGAGGTGCTGAACTTCGGCGGCGAGACCATGGGCACCCGTTGGCGAGTCCACTGCGTCGTCCCGCCCGGTTCGAGCGAGACCGAGTTGCGCCGGGCGGCGGAGGCGGAGCTGGACCGCGCCGTCGCCCTGTTCAGCCACTGGGAGCCGTCGTCGGAGCTCGGCCGCTTCAACGCCGCCCCGCCGGGGCCGTTCGCGGCGAGCCCGGCCTTTCTCCGCCTGATCGGCGAGAGCCTGGCCTTCGCGGAGCGGACAGGCGGGGCCGTCGATCCGACGCTCGGCGTTCTGGTGGACCTCTGGGGTTTCGGGCCTCCGGGGCCCCGCCCCGACGGTCGGGCGCCAAGCCTGGAGGAGATCGAGCGCGCGCGGATCGACTCCGGATGGCGCCGGCTGACCTTCGACGGCCCCGGAGGGCTGATCGTCCAGCCCGGCGGGCTGAGGCTCGACCTGTCGGGCTTGGCCAAGGGCTGGGCCGTGGACCAGGTGTCCTCCGCCCTGACGACGCTTGGCGCGACCCACCACCTCGTCGAGATCGGCGGCGAACTCGTGGGGCGGGGGATCAAGCCCGACGGCCAGCCCTGGTGGGTCGAGATCGAGGCCCCGGCGGCGGGGTCGCGCACGCTGGCGGCCCTGTTCGACCTGGCCGTGGCCACCTCGGGCGATGGGGAGCGGCGCGCCGACTTCGGCGGCCGCATTCACGGGCACACCATCGACGGCCGGACCGGCCGGCCGACGGATCCGACGGTCGCCTCCGTGACGGTGTTCGCCGAAACCGCCTTCGAGGCCGACGCCTGGGCCACCGCGCTGACCGTTCTGGGATCCGAGGGGCCGGCGAGGGCGGAGCGGGAGGGTCTGGCGGCCCTCTTCACCCTCAGGAGCGCGAGCGGCCTAGCGGAGCGTACGACGGCCGCGCTCAAGGCCATGCTGGAGGCCTAAACCTCGGACCAGCGGCGCAGCAGGTTGTGGTAGACGGCCGTGAGCTCCAGCACCGCCTGATCCTTCGGCCCGCGGTCCTGGTTCACCCGCTGGATCGCCACGTCGAGGCGAAACAGGGTCTCCCGGTCGGCGTCATCCCGCACCAGGCTCTGGAGCCAGAAGAAGCTGCTGATCCGCGCCCCTCGCGTGACCGGCGTCACCCGATGCAGGCTCTTGGAGGGGTATAGCGCCAGGTCCCCCGCTGGCAGCTTCACCGTCTGGGGGCCGTACATCTCCTCCACGACCAGTTCGCCGCCGTCGTAGTCGTCCGGCTCCGACAGGAAGAGGGTCGCCGACAGGTCGCTGCGGATTCGCAGCGGCCCACGCTGACGGATGGCGTTGTCGACGTGCAGGTCGAAATGCTCCCCGCCCTCATAACGGTTGAACAGGGGCGGGAAGACGGTGTGCGGCAGGGCGGCCGCCACGAACATAGGATTCGCGTTCAACGCCTGGAGAACCAGTGCGCCGACCTCCTTCGCCTCCTCGGAGTCCTCCGGCAGCTGGCGGTTGACCTTGGCGGTCGCGGCCTGATGTCCGGAGGTGGCGTTCCCGTCGGCCCAGGGGCCGGCGTCCAGCCGCCGGCGCAGCGCCTGGACCTCGGCCTTGGAGAACACCTCGGGAATGTGAAGGAGCATGAGCCCTAATAACGCAGATTCAGCGTCAGGATCGCCTGCCGGCCGGGCGCTACGTCGGCGTGGTGCACGCCGTTGGTGCGCATGATGTAGGCCTCGTCGCCGGCGTTCTGCACGTTCAGCTGCAGAGACGCGCGCTCCGACAGGTCGTAGGCCGCGAACAGGTCCAGCCGCGTATAGGCCGGGGCGTAGATGCGGTTGGCCCCGCCGCCCGCGCCGCCCTGGTTGCCGCCGAAGCTCTTCGACACGTGATAGACGCCGCCGCCCAGTGACAGCGGGGGGCTGAGGCGATAGGTGGTGAACAGGCTGAAGCTATGCTCGGGCGTGTTGGCCAGCGGGTCGCCGACATTGACGTTGTTGAAGGCGCCCGCGACCAGTTCGGAGTCCATCCAGGTGTAGCCGCCGAACACCTGCCAAGCGGGCGTGATATTGCCCGACGCCCCCAGCTCCACGCCGCGCACCCGCGCCTCGCCGGCCTGTTCATAGACGCCCGGCGCGACCTGGATCTGCGCGTCCTTCCGCTCCAGCTGGAACAGGGCGGCGCTGAGCTGCAGCTGATCGCGCAGCAGGCTGGCCTTGGCGCCGATCTCCACATTGGTGGTCTGCTCGGGATCGAGCAGGGTGGTGGCCAGGTTGCCGGTCCCCGTCCCCGTGGCGGTGTTCTGGTCGCCCGCCGAGACGGTCGGCGGCGTCGCGCTGGTGGCGTAGGCGGCGTAGACGCTGGTCTGCCGCGTGGGCTTGAACACCAGCCCCGCCTGGTAGTTGACGAAGTCCCACTCGGCCCGCGGAACCCGGGCGACCGCCGTGGTCGTCCACACGCCGCCGGCCTGGGTGGCGGTGACGTTCAATCCCTCCACGGCGTAGCGATCATAGCGAAGCCCCAGGCTGAGGATCAGCCGCTCGGTCAGGGTGATGCTGTCAAAGGCGTAGAGGCCCAGGGTGTCGGTGTCGGCCCGGCTGATGGGGCTGCGGTTGATCACGCCGGTCCAGGGATCGTCAGGGTTGGGCGCATAGACACGCGTACAGTCGTTCGGCCCGAGCACCGCCGCTGAGGTCGGGAAGGCGCCGGACACCAGGGTCAGCCCCATGGGACAGCCCGTCCCCGAGGTGGCGTAGGTCGAATAGGTGGCGTTGCGGTTCTCTTCCTGGCTGAGCTCGAGCCCGACGTCGTAGCTGTGCTCCACGCGTCCGGTCCGGACCGTGCCGAACACGTCGGTGACATTGGCCAGGGTGGTCACCGGGTTGTAGCGGCTCTTGGTGCCGCGCTTCATCCAATAGGTCCCGTCGGCGGCGCGCCCGACATAGCCGCCATCCGCCGGATTGGTGACGATGTAGTCGTTGAGCGTCTGGGACCAGCGCGTGACGTTGCGGATCGTCAGGCCCTCGCCGAACCGGCGCTGGAAGTCGAAGGTGAAGCTGTCGACCTCGTTCACCAGATAGTCGCGCGCCTTGAGCCCGTAGAAGCTCTCGCGCGGGACATCCAGGATACCGCTGGGGTCCGTGCGCACGCCCGTCTTGGTGAAGAGCGGGATGCCGTAGTCGGGCATCTGGTTGGACGTGAGGTGATAGTAGCTGAACACCGCGCGGGTGTCGGTCCCTAGCCCGGCTCCCAGCGCGACCGCCGCGCCCCATTTGTCGAAGTCCACCGCCGTGCGGCCGGGGACGTCGCCGGCGGAGCCCATCAGGTTGACACGGAGGCCCGCGCCTTCGCCCAGCGACCAGTTCTGGTCCACCGTGACGCGCCAGTAGTTGTCCGTGCCCGCTCCGAGGCTGGCGTGGCCCCGCGTCATGGCCGTCGGCTTCTTGGTCGCCAGGTTGATCGCGCCGCCGCCCGAGCCTCGGCCGGAGTAGACGCCGTCCGGCCCCTTCACCACCTCGACCTGCTCCAGCACGAAGACCTCGCGCTGCTGACCGCCGGTGTCGCGGATGCCGTCGACGAAGATGTTGTTGCCGGACGCCTGGCCCCGGATGAAAGGCCGGTCGGCCAAGGGCTGGCCGCCTTCGCCCGCGCCGAAGGTGATGCCGGGGGAGGTGCGCAGCAGGTCCTGGAGCGAGGTCGCGGCCGTCTGCTCGATGATCTGCTCCGGGATCACCGTGACGGCGCGAGGGGTGTCGACGAGCGGGGCGGTGAACTCGGGGCTCTGCGGCTCCTGGCGGCGGCGGCGGCCGTTGACGTCGATGACGCCGAGGTTGGTGGCCTGCTGATCCGCCTCCGCGACCGCCGCGCTGTCAGGACCCGCAGACGGGCCAGGCTCCGCCGCCGCGGCCTGGCCGCCCAGGGCGCTCGCCGCCGCGCTTGACGCGAACAGCAGGGCTTGAAGGGCGTGGGGCCGGAGGGACATGCGGAGCCTTTGGGAGCGAAGTATCTGCGACCGGCTCGCAATAGCAGCTTCGCCGTGGCCTGCAAGCGCTTCTGCGTCCCATTCGCAAATGTCGCAGCGGCCTTGACGCTCTCGCAGTCGCGCGGACGGCCCTTCTACAGGCGGCGGATCAGCTCGGCTCTGCCGCCGGGAGAGTCAGGATCACGCGGTAGGTGGTCTCGTCGGTCCGAACGGAGAGCCGAGCTTCCGGGCCGTAGTGGACGGCGAGGCGCGCCTGGACGTTGCGCGCGCCGATGCCCAGGCCCGCCGCCGTGGCGCCGGGGGAGACGGGGCTGTTGGCGACCTCCAGCCTCAGGGCGTCGCCCTCCCGCCGCGCGCTGACGGTGATGCCGGCGGGCCCGGAGGCGCGCGACACGCCGTGCTTGACCGCGTTCTCCACCAGGGGCTGCAGGATCAGGTGCGGCACGGGCTGGGCGGCCAGGTCCTCCGGCAGGTCCAGCGTCACGGTCAGCCGTTCGCCGAAGCGGATCGCCTCGATATCGAGATAGGCCTCGATATCCTCGAACTCGACCGACAGGGGCGCCATGTCGCCGCCGGTGGTGGACAGGGAGCTGCGGAAGAAGTCCGACAGCCGCAGCAGCACCCTCTCGGCCTCGGCGTTGCGGCCGAGGCTGACCAGGCTGACGGACGCGTTCAGCGCATTGAACAGGAAGTGCGGGTTGATCTGCAGGCGAAGCGCGTCCAGCCGCGCCCGATCGGCCGCCGCGGTGGCCCGGAGCAGCTGCCGCTCTCGCACCTGAGCCAGGGTGGTGGCCAGGAACAGCCCCGTCGCCGTGGCGTAGGTCACGAAGACCCAGACGTAGAGCATCATGTTCATGCGCACCCACTCCAGGTAGGGCGCGAAGACGATCTTGCCCTTCTTGGTCTGGAGGAGGGGCACCATCAGCTTCATCACCCCCGTGTCGATCGCGGACTCGACGAGGGCGAGAACCAGGATCAGCGCGCCCAGCAGCAGCATGCGCTTGCGGATCGGCGCCTCCGCCAGACGGAAGCTGGCGGCCATCATGGGCAGGCTGAGCAGGCAGCCCGCCACGGCGATGAAGGGCAGGGTGGGCACCAGCACCCAGTCGTGGGGATGCCGCCACTGGGTGACGAGGCAGACGAGGCTGACCCCCAGCCAGAACAGGGCCGTGAGGCCCAGCATGGAGCGAAAGGTCCTCTCGCTCACCCACGCGGGCGCGCCGAACAGGCGGGCCAGGCGCGATCGATCCGCTCCCGGTCCGGCGGACGCGAGCGCGCGATCATCGAGGGCGTATCGCTGCAGCATGGATTTCCTGGGTGAGGCCCTTTCCCCTAGCAGGGGGCGACCGCGCCCACGACGAAAATGAGACGAACGCGCGGCCCGCCTGCGCCATGGCGCCATTCCCGCCGCAATCCCGGCTAGGGCTGGATGGACGTCGCGAATCTCGGATTTGGGGGCTATCGGGCGAGCATGACGGTGCTGGGGACCGAACAGACCGCCGCCAACGGCGGAGGCGTGCTTCGTGTCGCGTTGATCGACGACGAGCCGCTGGCGCGCGCGCGACTGGAACAGCTGATGGCGGCCGACGGGTCGGTGAGGATCGTGGGCCAGGCGGAGGACGTGGCCTCCGGCGCCGACCTGATCGCCCGTACCGCCCCGGACGTGGTGCTCCTGGACATCCAGATGCCCGGAGGCGACGGCCTCGGCCTGGCGCGGACGCTGGAGCAGCGCCCGGACGTCGGCGTCATCTTCGTCACCGCCTTCGACCGCTTCGCCGTGGAGGCGTTCGAGATCGACGCCATCGACTATCTGTTGAAGCCCGTCGGACCTGAGCGGCTGGCGTCGTCCCTCGCACGCGCCCGGCGGTGGCTGGCGGCGCGGCGGCAGACGGTCGCGCAGGAGCCTGTCCCCTCCTCGACGGATGGGGAATACGCCGACTGCCTGTGGGTGCAGAAGAAGGACGGCATGATGCGGGTCGATCTCACGACGATCGACTGGATCGAGGCGGCGCGGGATTATGTCCTGCTCCACACCGCCACCCGCTGCCACATCCTCAGGGCGACCATGGACGGTCTGGCGCGGCGGCTGGATCCGCGAACCATGGTGCGCGTCAGCCGGTCGGCCTTCGTGCGCGCGGACGCGGTCGAGCGGTTGGAGCGCCAGGGCCGAAACAGCCTTGTCCTGGCGCTCTCCGACGGGGCGGCCGTGCGGGTCGGCGCGACCTACTGCAAGGCGGTCGAAACCCGCTTCGGTTCGTAGCAATTTCGTCGCGCCCGTGTGGCGCAAGCTCGGCCGTCGTCGTCTGCTGGCCAGGTGAGATACAGGGCCACCATCACCGTCGACCTCCAGGTGGAGGATGTCTTCGCGCTGAAGAAGCGGCGCGAGGCGTTGAAGGGCGTCTGCCGGTCTCTGGCGGAGGCCGTTGGCCCGGCGGAGCTCGCCATCACGGAGCGGCGCGAACGGCGGCGGCCTCGGGCGGCGCCGCCCGAACGACTGGGCGGGGAATTCCAGATCATTCGAGCGATCCATGCCGGCCAGGTCTGAATCGGCGGCCGGCGAGGCGCGGCTGGAGCCCTTGCTGCGGGCGCTCCTCGAGCTTCGGGAGCAGCATCCGGACATGACGCTGACGGAGCTCATCGCCCTTCTGGCCGTGGCCGTGAACCCCGGCGTCACCGTGCGCAGCGCGGGTCGCATCTGCGGGTTCAAGGAGGCCACCGCGTCGCGCGCCCTCCGTCGCATGGCCCCGGAGAAGATGCCAGGATCGCTGGGCGCCCAGCGCGGACTCGTCCAACTCATGCAGGGCCCGCTGGACGGCCGCACGCGTCACGCCTTTCTCACGCCTATGGGAGAGCGGCTGTGCGAGGTGCTGGCTGGATCTGTGTCAATCAAGTAATACCCATCGAACATCGCCGCGTTTTCTTCATTGCTTGCTTCGCTGTAATTGCTTTGATCGTGTTCGCCGAAATACAAGACGGGTAAATAGTCGATCCGACTAACTACGGCCGCTAGACTGTCATCGGTCTCCTGCGTTCTTCTTCACGGGTCGTCGCGAGATGAGCTCGCGACATCTTCGATGGGCGCGTCGCCCGTCGCGAGGAGGAACCGGAAATGAGACACAAGAACCACCGGGGGCGGTTGTTCACCACCACCATCCTGGCCGGCGCGCTGGCCGCCATCGCCGCGCCCGCCGTGCTGATGACGCCGGCCGTCGCCGTCGCCCAGGACTACACCAGCGGCGTTCTGAGCGGCACGGTCACCAATGCGGAAGGAGCGCCCGTCGTCGGCGCCCAGGTCGCGGTCCGTTCGGAGCAGGGATCGGTCCGCACCGTCACCACCGGCGCGGACGGCATGTTCCGCATGCCGGCCCTGCCCATCGGCGTCTATCAGGTGGAGATCACCGCCGGCGCCGGCTCCGCCTCCAGCCAGGTGACGGTGTCGCCGGGCGGCGACGCCTACGCCTTCGTGGTCGCGGCCGATGAAACCACCACGGTGGACGACATCGTCGTCACCGCCTCCCGCATTCGCGACTTCAACGCCACCGACACCGGCCTGACCGTCAACGTCCAGGACTTCGCCGAGCGGGTGCCGACGACCCGCAGCATCAACGCCATCACCCTGTTTACGCCGGGGGCGTCGCAGCCGGACGCCAGCATCAACAACGGCTCGCGCCGCAACCAGTCGCTGGTGTCGCTGTCCGGCACATCGGCGGCCGAGAGCGTCTATTACATCAACGGCCTGAACGTCACCGACCAGCGCAGCTTCCTGGGCTATGGCGAGCTGCCCTTCGACTTCATCCGCACCATCGAGACGAAGACCGGCGGCTACCAGGCGGAATACGGCCGCGCGACCGGCGGCGTGGTGAACATCGTCACCCGCTCCGGCACGAACGAGTGGACCGGCGGGGTCAGCACCTTCTGGACGCCCGACAGCCTGCGCAGCGAGCGGGGCCTGGCCTACAACCCCGGCGGCAATAACTCCGCGGGCGTCGAGCAGCACAACCAGTACTCGGCGCAGGACATCCTGGACACCACCGTCACGGTGGGCGGGCCGCTGTGGCGCGATCACCTATTCTTCTTCGGCGCCTACAACATCCGGGACGTGGAGTCGGAAGGCGCCCGCACGCGCAATCTGACCTACAACCGGACCACGCGGGCGATCACGCCCGCCGGCACCCTGAGCCAGACGGTCAGCAGCTACGACGACCCGCGCTGGGCCGCGAAGCTGGACTTCGTCATCAACCCGGATCACCGCCTCGAAGCGACGCTGATCAACGACAAGACCACGACCACGTCCCAGTCGCGCACCTTCAGCGCGACCACGGGCGCGCAGACGGCGATCACCGATCCGATCAACGCCGAGGCCGGCGGCCTGACGCAGATCTACAAGTACACCGGGGTCTTCACCGACTGGCTGACGCTGTCGGCCCTCTACGGCAAGGTTGAGAACAGCTACCTCGACACCGGCAATCCGATCTCCCAGCCGGGCATCTACGACTTCGCCCATCCGTCGGGCACGCCCCAGTATGTGAACAATGGACGCCAGCTGGGCACCTACAACCTCGCCGGCATGGATAACCGCACCACCATGCGGGTCGACGCGGACCTCTACTTCAACCTGTTCGGCGATCACCACGTGCGGGTCGGCTATGACCAGGAGGAGCTGGAGTCGGTCGCCAACTCGGCCCTGAACGGCGGGGCCTACTACACGGCCTACGACGCCAACGAGATCAACGTCGTCACCTTCACCAACAAGGGTGCGTTCAAGGCGACGCAGAACGCCTTCTACATCCAGGACGCGTGGGACGTGACCGACAGCCTCAGCCTCCAGCTGGGTCTGCGCAATGATCGCTACGACTACAAGAACGCAGCCGGCCAGAGCTACATCGCCGTGGACGACCAGTGGGCTCCGCGCCTGGGGTTCAGCTGGAATCCAGGCGGCGAGGGCAGGAGCCGGGTCTATGGCTCGTTCGGCGACTACTACCTGCCGATCGCCACCAACACGTCGATCCGCGCCTCGTCCGGCGAGGTCTACACGGACGAGTACTACGCCATCACGCGGGACGCGAACGGCAACATCCAGGTGGCCGCCGACGGCCGCCCGGTCCTGGGGCCGCGCAACTCGATCGAGTATCTGAGCCCTCCGGGCACGCCCGATCCTCGTTCGGTGGTCGAGCGCGACCTGAAGCCCATGTACGAGCGCGAGTTCATCCTGGGCTATGAGCACCGGTTCGACGGCGGCTTCCTGGACGGCTGGTCGGCGGGTCTGCGCTACGTCAACCGCAACCTGCAAAGCGCCCTGGAGGACACGGCGGTCGGCGACGCCGTCTACCGCTACTGCCAGCGCACCAACCAGATGGCGGCCTGCAACCCGACCAACCTCACCTCGTCGGCCTTCGCCCAGCGCTTCCCCTATGTGATCATCAACCCCGGCGACGAGGCGGTGGTGCTCGTGGACCTGCAAGGCGACACCCGGACCGATCCGGCCGGCAACGCCAACCCGGCCTACAATCCGCAGACGATCACGCTGACGGCGGGCGACCTGGCCCTGCCGGAGGTGGAGCGGAAGTACGAGGCGTTCGAACTGACCTTCGAGCGGCCGTTCGACGGCGTCTGGTCGCTGGCGGGCTCCTACACCCTCGCCGATTCCGAAGGGAACTACGAAGGCGCCGTGAAGTCCGACGTGGGACAGCTGGACACCTCCATCACCCAGGACTTCGACCACTCGGCCAACACCCTGGGGGCTTTCGGCAAGCTGCCGAACCACCACCGGCACACGCTGAAGGTCTACGGCGCCTATCAGGTGACGGAGGCGCTCAACATCGGGGCCAGCTTCTTCGGTCAGTCCGGCCGGCCCTACGGCTGCATCGGCCGCGTGCCCACGGCGGTCGAGCCCCAGGCGCCGCAGGTCGGCACGCCGTCCGGCTGGTACTGTCCGCTGGGCCAGAACGGCGCCACCATCCAGACGCCCCGCGGCTCGCGCGGGACCACGCCCTGGACCTGGCAGGTGGACCTGAACGCCAGCTACAAGCTGTTCGAGCGCGAAAACCTCGGCAGCCTGGTCGCCAGCGTCAACGTCCTGAACCTGTTCGACAACGACGGGGTGGTCCGCGTCGTGGAGCAGGGCTTCATCCGCAACGACGCCACCGCGACCCTGGCCACCGACTACACGGCCCTGTCGCCCTACTATGGCGCGCCGCGTACCTACCAGGCGCCGCGCACGGTGCGGTTCGGTCTCAGCTACCGCTTCTGACGTCCCCCTGACGAAGCGAGGCTGACGGAAGCCGGCGGACCCCTGGGTTCGCCGGCTTTTGCGTGGCGTCTTCGTCTCGCGTCCGTCGCAGACGCGAAGCGCGGGCGCCGCCTTTCGGTAAGCTTGGCGGCGAAAAACCGGAGCGAACCCCCATGCTCACCGCCGAAGCCCCTTTCAACGCCCTCTTCATCGCCGGCCTCGCGGGCCAGTCGATCGCCGACGCGGCCCTGGCCGGCGGCGGCTTTCGGGTCATCCGCGCCGGAGACGCCGACGAGGCCGAGAGCCGCCTGTCCTGCGAGTGCTTCGACCTGTTGCTGGCCGACATCGACGAGGCCGGCCTGCGGCCCGCCTGCGCCCTGGCCCAACGTCCGGGCGGTCCGCCCTTGCTGGCCCTCGCGCGCCGAGTGGATCCGCTGGACCGCATCATCGCGCTGGAGAACGGCGCCGACGAACTGATGAGCGCGGAATCCGACCCTCGTGAGATCGCCTCGAAGGCGCGGGCCCTGGCGCGGCGGTCACGGCTGCTCGCCCCCGCGGGAGCGCGACCCGGCGGCTCCGGCTGGCGACTCCAGGCCGTCACCCGTCAGCTCACGGGTCCGAACGGCGAACGGGTTTCCCTGACGCCCAACGAGGTCGCGCTTCTGGATGTTCTGATGACGCCGCCAAAGACCCTGACCGGCATCGCCCGCATAGGCGAGGCGCTCGGTCAGGAGGGACCCTGCGTGATCCGCGTCCGCACCGCCATGGCGCGGCTGCGCAAACAGCTGGACGAGGCGGGATGCCCTCGCAATCTGATCACCACCGTCAGGGGCGCGGGCTATGTCTTCAACGGCGAGGCCGCCTGATCATCCCATCGGCCTGAGAGCCCCCACAGGCCGCTAGCCTTCCCCTTCTGGACGGTCCGCCTTCGCGGCGGCGTCAGGGTCGCTTTCAGCGATTGCTCACCTTCGCCTCATGCCGATCAGGCGCGGAGGCGCTTCTCTGCTTCGGACGACCAGCCGCCGCGCGATCGGCGCCGGCGAGTCGTCGTTTCGAAGTAGAACGGCAGTCATGACAGAACAGTAATGGTCGTGAACTTTCTGTGGCGCGCCGCAAATAGCGCAGCTGCAAGCATGACCAAGAAGTAACTGTTGTGTCCGCCGGAGCGGTTGTAGCACATCCATGGGGCGTGGTCCCCAAGACTGGGGAACATCAAGTGAAATCCATCCGGCACCTGTTGCTGATCGGGGCGGCCGCGACCGCCGCCGCCATGGCCGCGCCCGCCGCCGCGCAAACCACTCAATCGCCGCCGCAGGGGCGTCCGCAGACCCCCGCGCAGAAGGAGCCGGAAGCGACGGCCGTCGGGGATGTGGTGGTCACGGGGCGGACGACCGACGTCCGCAGCTCTGTGGATTCCACCAGCTACAGCCTTCAGAACGATCTTCAGGCGCAGAGCGGCACCCTGGCCGACGCGCTGCGCAACATCCCCTCGGTCGACGTCGATCCGCAGGGCAACGTCTCCCTGCGGGGGGACTCCAACGTCACCATTCTGGTGGACGGCCGTCCGGCCGGCGTGTTGACGGGCGAGAGCCGGGCCCAGGCGGTCCTGTCGCTGCCGGCCAACCAGTACGCCCGCATCGAGGTGATGACCAATCCGTCGGCGGCCTACAGCCCCGAAGGATCGGGCGGCGTGATCAACCTGATCTCCCGGCCGAACGCGCCGCGCGCAGGGGCCACGACCACCGGCTCGGTCCGCGTGAATGTGGGCGAGGAGGGGCGCTGGAACCTCGGCGTGAACGGCTCCACGACCCGCGGGCGGCTGACGCTGACCGGCGACGTCGGCACGCGCCACGACCGGGCGCTGCAATCCTTCGACCGTACGCGCGACAGCCTGAACCCCGCCACCGGCGCGGTGACCCAGTCGCGGCGCCAGACCCAGAATGTGGACGGCGAGTCCGACGTCCAGTTCGGCCGGATCAACGCCGAGTTCCGGTTGAACGATCAGATCCAGCTCACCGGCGAGCTGCGCGGCAACATGATTGAGAACGGCGGCGAGGGCGTGGAGACCTATGACACCCGCTCGCCCACTGGGGCGCCGGTCGGCTATTACACCCGCGATGGCGACTTCACCTTCAAGGGACGCAACGCCGGCGCCACCGCCCGGATCGTGCGCCGCTTCGGCGACCAGGGTCACGACTGGACCACGGAGCTGCGGGCCGACCGCAACCGCGGCCATTTTTCCCTCACCTCCGCCTATGACTTCGACCTGCCGGTCTCGCCGCCCTTCTACGAGCAGCTGGACAATCGCAACAGCCTGACCCTGCTGGGCTTCACCAGCGCCTATGTCCGGCCCATGCCGAACGAGGGCAAGCTGCGGGCCGGCTATGAGCTGGAAAGCCGCGACGCCGCCTTCGACAACGCCAACAGCCGGGGCGCCACGCCCACCACGCTGGTTCCGGACCCCTTCGTCACCAACCGGCTGGAGGCCGAACAGGTCGTCCACGCCCTCTACGGCACCTATGAGCGCCCGTTCGGCGCCCTGTCCGCTCAGTTCGGGCTGAGGCTCGAGTACGCCGACATCGAGCTGAACCAGGTGACCACAGGCGTCACGCGCGGCCAGGACTATTTCCGCGCCTATCCGACCCTGCACCTGGGCTACCAGATCTCGGACACGCAGCAGGTGCGCGGCAGCTACAGCCGCCGCATCCAGCGGCCGCCGCCCTTTCTGCTGAACCCCTTCACCAGCTACCAGGACCCGCTGAATCTCCGGTCCGGCAACCCGGACCTGGAGCCGCAGGAGACGGACGCCTTCGAGTTGATGTGGCAGCGGCGGGAGGGCCAGACCTTCTACCAGGCGACCCTCTACTATCGCGACACCGACAAGGCGTTCACCGAGGTGGCGACCGACATCGGCGGCGGCGTGCTGCTGACGCGGCCCGAGAACCTCGGCTCTCGCCGCGACCTTCC
>Ga0196964_10000062_pt1 | contig 81334 bp, 151 predicted proteins | sample S1_10metaG_FD_148615 | JGI IMG/M metagenome (GOLD analysis project Ga0196964, IMG submission 148615) | Soil microbial communities from Anza Borrego desert, Southern California, United States - S1_10 | ecosystem: Environmental > Terrestrial > Soil > Desert | place: USA: California | collected...
CCTACACCTTTCATAATATAAATCTTTTCCAGTTCTTTCATAACTAAAGAGGAGGTGGAGAAGTGGAATGAAACGCGTGATACTCAGAAGGCCTAAGAACAAGAGTGAAAAATTCTATCGGGCATGGCTCAAAATTGTGGGCGAACACCACAAGAAGCACAAGCCGCTTCGTGGGGTTTATCGACAGAGAACACCCAATAATGTTTTCTTTCCGAAGAAGACACCGAAAGGAAGTTCAAATGGGCATGGGTGATGTGATTGGACTTGATCTGCACGAGCGGATGACGCCCAAAGAAGCGACAGGCGCGGCCGCGCGTCAGGAATGGGAGAAGGTCATGGTGCTCGGGTGGCAGGACGGGAGACTCGTGGTCGTTCCTTCAGCAATGACGCGGGAGGAGGCGCTGTTCTTGCTCGAACATGCGAAGTTATATGTGTTGGAGGTTAAATGATGAAGACCAAGGCAACGATAGCGAATGCGATGTTGGTGGCGGACAGGGAGAACCTTGTGCGCGGGGAAAATGAAAGCGAAGTGGAGTTCATCAGGCGTCTCGGCCGCGCGCTCGAGATGGCCGATGAGGAGCTTAACACCGGCGTCATCAAGGAACGGAAACAAGTGATCATCGGCAACCGCACGGACCTGGGCGGACTGCTGGCGCAGATTGGTACCTGGCCGCCTGGAGCTGAACAGGTTGCAGAGCATTTCACTGCCGTGCAATACGCGCTCGATGAAGGGCTGATCGTGGTGCGTAAGCACTATGACGCGGCGCACCCTGATGGGGCGAATGCTTTCGAGGTCACTGATGCAGGTCTTGATAAATTGAAAGAGCTGCATGGGGACGAGATGGCGCAGGAGGCCTCACGCATCCGCGAGTTTCACCGCAATGAATCAACGCAAGAGGCATTCGAAGAAGCGCGCCGCGTTGTACAACGCATGCGCCGTGAGCAATTGGCTGGTGATGCCGCTTTCATTGAGCGCGTGCAGGAGGCGATCGGGTTGAAGAGCAAGAAGGAAGCGCGTGAATATGTGCTTGATGAAACAAAGGCGCTGGAGGAAATTGAAGCTCTCAGAGGTGTTGGATGAAAATTATCTCCTGCAACTGCTTCATGGGTCATAAGGGCATGGACTGGTGTTCGCGGTGCGACGGGACGGGGAGCTTAGTGCTGGCCGCCGCTGGCGGTCTGCATCGGACCCTCCCGAACACCAAGGAGGGCTACACCTGGGCTCTGGTAGAGCGAGCACGGTTGCGGGCTAAGGCTGCAAGAGCCTTGGTCCGTGTGGAACGGTGGATCGCTGAATGGAAGGAGACCGCTGATCGAGTGGAATGGACTGATGATGAACGGCAAATGTTGGATGACATCTTGGAAAAGATCAAGGAGGAGCGGGATGCGCAAGCCTGAGGATGTGTTCAAGTTGGATGACTTCAAGGCGTGGGTGGCGGAACAGTCTGAGGATCGTGCGTACGACTACACCGACCCGCATCAATGCGCCTTGGCTTTCTACCTACAAGCGCGTGGCGTGCCGGAATATATGAGTTGCGTGGACGGCTGGACCTTTGGCTCTGATGTGCACAAGGCAGTGTCGGCGATGCCTAACACGTTTGGCGCGTTGAAGGGGAGGTTGGCACATGTCTGAAGTTCAATTTCGCAACGCATGCGGCATCATGGGTCGAGTGTCCGCCGACGCCGATGACATCGTATGGGTCAATGACAGCCCGGTCACATTGCTGATCACGGAGGTCTGCTTCGTGAGTGAGGACGCAACGCTTTCATGGCCTACCAGCTACAGAGTTCGCCCAGGTGAAAGTCTGGTGGTGGTGAGATGAAGCTCTCTGACGCACAGTACGAGATCATGGAGGCAATGGTCGAGGGCCATGCTCCTTGCCTCCATTGGTATGGCGGGCCGCCCGGGGCTGAAGGCAAAGGGGCGGGCTATTATTGGCGACAATGGGTGGACCGCGGCAAGCCCAAGCCGAAGACTGATACGCGCTCTGTGGACGGCTTGCTCAGGCGCGATCTGATCGTTGGCATAGGTGACGGAGACTACGGGCCGACGGAGCGTGGGCGTGAGTTGTTCTATGTGGTGAGGGAGAAGCGCTGGAGGATGCGCCATAATGCTGATCGACGAGCTCAATCCAAAAAGCGACCGTGATGCGGCGTTGCTAGTGTTGATGGAGCTCCAGGGCGACGGTGGATATACGCTAGGGCGACGGATCATAGAGGAGCTGCAAAGAGCGCGGGTCCCAATCCCCAGGAGGAAGTTGCCATCGCTCCTGCGCCCATTCGCTTCACGCTCTGGGCACGGCCTGAAGTCCTCCTACCGACTCACGCCGGCCGGGCGAGAGGAAGCGCTGCGCGCTGTTGAACGTGCAAGAAACTAGCACGGGAAAACACGTGCAAAGTGTTGGGGTCCGTGGGCCTTGGTTCTTGTGGCTTTGGAATGACCTTCCGCAGGGGAAGGTGTGATCTTGCGTCGATCCAACACGAAATTCTGATTCATTAAACATAAAATATTCCATGGTTTTAAGTGGTTTTCCCGACACTTAGCATTTTGTGTTTGATTCCACTTAGCCGGACGAGGTCATTTTTACGGGCTGAAATCGCACGCCACCGGTAAGCCGCTGGAATTTCACGATAAAAAATTCTCCTTATATAACAACGGACGTAATGTGTGTTTTAGTGAACACATTCCGGATTTGCAACGTCATAGACAAATTCTCCTTATATTTCATCGAAACCAAATACCAAAAATTGACCCTTCTAAGAACTCATAGAGAAAAGAGAGTTAAAAGAATTAATAGGGTAGAAGTGGAAATTTCCAATTTTTTGGAGTTTGGTTTTAAGTCATTATGCGATGCGAATTTTTAGGCTTTCCTTGGGAACTTTTTTCAGCCATAGTTGTTGTGGGTCGATCGTGGGGGAGCATGAATGACCAGAGATTGGGGCGTAGCGATGACTCTGCCACTGAGCGAGCGTCTGGCGTTACGTCATCTCGAGAACCAAGGCTTCATTTGTTATTTACCACGACTTGTTGAGTATGTCGTGGTTCGCGGAAAGCGCGTGGCGCGGGAGCAGGTCATGTTCTCGCGCTATTTGTTTGTGCAGATCGCCGGGCGATGGCGTTCCATTCTCGGCACACGTGGAGTGAAGTCGCTTGTGATGATTGGAGAGCAACCTGCTCTCATCGATGAAAAGATCATCGAGGACATTCGCAAGCAAGAGCGTGAAGACGGCCTCATTAAGCTCCCGCCTCGTCCATCCAAGTTCTTTCCGGGCCAGCACGTGCGTGTTGAGTCAGGACTGTTTGCGGGTGAAACGGGGATTTATGAAGGCATGACCTCGCAGCAACGCGAGGTCGTTTTGTTGTCGATGCTCGGGCGCAAGGTCCGGGCAACAATTGCAGCGGAAGATCTGTCAGCGCGCTGAAGTTTTCCTTCGGACGCTGGCCCCTACAGATCCATTCCTGTCTGCGGCCCAAGCTCTTGTGCACGCCGTGGTGCGTGTCAAGGGTGGCGGCGGTAGCATGTTCACTTGACTTTTGCAAGATTACCAAGATGGCAAAGAAGACACAGACGAAGAAGCAAGGCAAGCCGAAAGGCTCTTGGGGCGGTCCGCGCCCCAACTCCGGGCGCAAGCCTGGTCTGCCTGACATCGCGCCGCTCGCTGATCGCCAGCACATTGCTGAACTCGCGCGCCAACACGCGCATACTGCAATTCAAACATTGCTTGAAATCTGTTTGAACGGCGAGAGCGAAGCGGCGCGTGTCACGGCTGCAGTCAACATTCTTGATCGCGGCTTCGGCAAGCCGCCGCAGCAGGTGGAACTCGCGAACAAGGACGGCGAGCCGTTCAAGATCCAACAGGCCTTCGATAGCTTCCTCGGCGTGCTGAACAACATCGCGCAGCAGAAGGCCGACAAACCGGTGGCGCATTGAAATGGCTACGGCCACCTTCAACGAGAAGGCGCTGCGCGACGAACGCAATCTGCTCAATGCGCGCAAGTTCGCCGGACCATGGACCAAGGATGATGAGGTGCGCTTGCGCTGGCTCAACTGGCAGCTTGACCAGGAGAAGAAATCGTGACCACCACATGCTATGTCGATTGCATCTTGCCGCATGCCGCGAAGCTTTCTGATGGTCACGTCATGCCTGCATTCGCAACGTTGATGTGCAACCTTGAAACATTGCGCTATCACGATTGCTATCAGCGCGGTGATGGCATGTGGGTGCACACCTGGCACGCGGAGAGATGTGATGGCCAAGGCAAATAAGTTCGTCGTGGCGATCGTCTTTGAGACCAACAAGCCGGTGCTGAAGCGTCAGGTGCGCGGATTGATCGAAGGAATGCTTGGCACGATCGAGGCAGCAGAGATCGAGGACGGCCTCACAGGTGAAAAGTTCCACGTCAATCGTGCGAGCGTCCGCTCGATGGAGATTGATTGATGTCGTTCGAAGCCGCTCTGTTCAAGGTTGCTGCTGACACGCAAGCAATCCGTCGCGTCGTGTCACGCTTGACTCGGGAAGAGTTGGCGCGGCTCTATGTGGTTCTCCCGCAGCCCAAGCTGCGCGAGGTGCCGCGCGATGCTTGATGAATTCGGAATGACGTTGCTTTCCAAGCACCTCCGCACTGCGGCGGAAGGTCTGCGCTCTGGCAAGATCCGTCTTACGCTTAAAGAGGGCGAAGCCTCTCCTGCCGTAAAGCAATGGTTCAAGGACATCGAGACTAAGTTGGCCGAGGACCTCGAACAGCGCGCCGCGATGTATGAGCGCATGACCATCGATTGTGACGGGGCGGCGAGGTGATGTTCTCAGCTCGCTCGTTTCTGATTGGTGCCGCGCTTGCCTTTTGTGGTGGCGCGCTTTCAGTCGTAGGGCTTTTTCATTTCACCTTGACGCAGGTGTTGAAATGAAGATCAACGTTGTTAGCAAAACTCCGCCCTGGGTCGCTGCCTACAAGGCCATGGACTTTGGTCAGCTCAACGAGGAGCTGGAGCGGCTGTTCCAGAACCATGCGTCCTTTTCCGTGCATGAATACATTGCGCGCATCAATTTCGTGCATGCTGAAATGGAGCTGAAGAAGCGGCGCTGGGCCTATGATGCATACGACAAGGAGCGTCGGTTGATTGACGCTGGAACCTGGAGCGGTTGTTGATCAACATCGACCCAGCCAAGTTTGCAGCCTGCGAGCCGTGGCAGCGTGATGCCATCATCGCACGCACGGCTTGGCTGGAAAAGGCGCGGCCCAAGCAGATCACGCCGCCCGGCGATTGGACCCAGTGGTTCCTTATGGGCGGTCGAGGCGTGGGTAAGACGCGTACCGGCGCTGAGGACATGGGCTGGTGGGCCCTCTCCAACCCCGGCTCACGGCTCGCCATAGTTGCGCCCACGGCTGCTGACGCACGCGACACCTGCGTGGAAGGCGTTTCCGGTCTCATCAACACGCTGCCAAGCTCAGCCGTGCGTGCATGGAACCGCTCGCTGGGCGAGCTGGTGCTGGTCAATGACTCAAGGTTCAAGTGCTTCTCATCCGAGGAGCCGGATCGCCTGCGTGGCCCGCAGCATCATCGCGTGTGGTGTGACGAGTTGGGCGCTTGGCGCTATGACGAGGACACCTGGGACAATATGATCTTCGGCCTGCGCTTGGGCACGTTGCCGCAGGTGCTCATTACGACGACGCCAAGGCCGACCGCTTTGATCCGGCGCATTCTCAAGGATCCGAAGACGATCAAGACGACTGAGTCAACCTTCGCCAATGAGGCGAACCTAGCGCCGTCCGTGATGAAGGCGTTCCGTGACCGCTACATGGGCACGCGCCTCGGCCGCCAGGAGCTTGAAGCGGAACTGCTCGATGATGCACCAGGAGCACTCTGGCGTCGCGCCCAGCTCGATGACACACGCGTCAAGGAAGGCGACAAGCTTCCCGACATGCAGCGCGTTGTTGTTGCCGTGGATCCGGCGGTCGCTGACGCAGAACTTCTCAAGGAAGGCAATGCTGAGACCGGCATCATTGTCGCAGGTCTTGGTATTGATGGTCGCGGTTACGTGCTCAGCGATCTCTCTTGCCGTGTCTCTCCGGATGCATGGGCACGCCGAGCGATTAGCGGCGTCGATCTCTACGATGGTGACGCTGTCGTGGCTGAGACCAACCAAGGCGGAGAGCTTGTCAAGCAGACCATTCGCGCCGTTCGTCCTACAATCAAGGTCATTGGCGTTCATGCCTCTCGCGGCAAGGTCACCCGTGCCGAACCAATCTCCGCCTTGTATGAGCAAGGTCGTATATCGCATGTCGGCTCTTTCCCGCAACTGGAAGACCAGATGGTGGCATTCACTTCCGCTGGCATTGTGGGAGGTACAACGGGAGATCGAGTTGATGCTCTCGTCTGGGCGTTCACGGAATTGTTCCCCAAGATGACGCGCAAGGGGGATGCAATCAAGAACCTTAAAGCAATTGGCGTCAAAGAATATCAACCACACAATTGGTGAGGAACGCGATGCAAGAGAGTTACAACAAGACTTTTCCGCCAACCCATGTTGAAGCTGCTCGTTCGTCAGGCTTGCTGACGCGTCAGGAAGAGAATGTCAAGATGCTCGGAGAGCTTGCCAACTTGATCGAGAATTTCTCGATGCGGTTGTTAGGCACTTCGACATTCGACCCGCCAACTGTTTCGACTGGTGGGCCGCAAGGCTCGGGTCCCGCATCCCTCCCGACACTGACTGAGAAGACTGGGACGCATATTCGCGAGTGCATGATCGCCATGACGCGACTGCAAGACGCGATCTCTTGAAGGAGTGAAGACAATGCCGAAAGGTGGAAAAGGCGGTAAGGGCGGTAAGGGTAAGCCTGCGGGCAAGCCGCCGAAGAAGGCTTACTGATCGAGGCGCGCTAGACCCCGTCGCGCGTCTCAGGGCTGTCGGTGTTGCAGGGACCGGCATCGACAGCCCACCTCCTCGAAAGGATGATGGATGTCTAAGGTTTACAACCGAGCAAGAGTAGCCACCGCCACTACCGGCACTGGCACCATGACGCTTGGAGCAGCGACGACATCCGCTTACTTCACTTTCTCAGAAGCCGGAGTGGCTGATGCTGATGAGGTGACTTACCTCATTGAAGATGGCACCGACGTTGAGATCGGTCGCGGAGTATACACATCCGCTGGCACCACGCTCACTCGCGCAACGGTCCTGCGCTCCAAGATTGCTGGCGTGCAAGGCACGTCCAAGATCAACCTCTCTGGCAGCGCAACCGTCTCCATTGTTGCTGTCGCCGAGGACCTGCCCACCTCGCTAGCGGCTCTTAGCGTCTGGGGCGTCACCGGCAATGCGGTCGCGACGCCAGCCGCAATCGCCGCAGGCTCTGATGGTCATGTGCTGCGACGTTCGGGCACGACGCTAGCCTTCGGCACCGTGGCCAATGCAGGCATTCGCGACAGCGCCGGGCTCTCGGTGCTCGGGCGCTCAGCCAACTCAACGGGTTCCATCGCAGACATTACCGCAGGCACTGATGGTCATGTGCTGCGACGTTCGGGCACGACGCTTGGCTTTGGAAGCCTCGCTGGCTCTCAAGCTTCTCTTGTTCTGATTCAAACACAGACTGCGAGCAGCAGCGCCCAAATTGATTTCACGACCGGCTTAGACGACACATACGACGCCTTTGTGTTTCATTTGTCGAACGTTATCCCTGCAACAGACGATGTTGAGCTGTGGATACGTGCAGGCACAGGAGCTGGTCCTACATATCAAACGGCAAATTACCGTTGGGCCGTTGGAATGACTTCGAACGGCGGCAGCGCAATTCATGCCGGATCGGCTGCTGGATCAAGCATAGTGCTGACGTCCAATGCCGCCTCCGACTCAATCGGTAACGCTGCAGGGGAAGCAGGCTGGGATGGCGTTGTTCGCTTTTCCAATCCTGATGGCAGCGTTTACAAGATGTTTTCCTTCAATGGCGCTTATACACGCGCCGATGGATCCATCATTCCTGTTGCAGGAGCCGGAGCTTATGTTGGAGCAACTTCAGCCATCACAGGAGTGCGCTTCATGATGGAAACCGGCAACATCGCATCGGGGCGCATTTCGCTTTATGGCGTTCGCAAGTCGTAAAATGGCATTTGTGCTGACCGCCCTTCCGCGCGATAGTCGGCCTCTTTGGAGGTCGCGCATGAAGAAGCTGTTGCTCATTGGAGCCTGCCTGATTGCTTTCAACCTTCCCGCAAATGCCAAGTGTTATCACACAGACGACAACCGCTCCTGGTTGTGTGGTCAGAACAAGGTTGTCAAGAAGCAAGCCAAGCGTAAAAAGTTTACGCGCGCACGCTACATCAAGCGTGTTCGCGTGAAGCAACGGACGGCCGCCAGAGTGAAACCACTGCTTGGGGCAGCTCAGCGTAGCGGTCTCAACCGCCTCCCCGCGAAGCCGCTGCGCGCCTCTGAGCGGCCGTCCGTAAAGCTTCAGGTCAGCGATGTTGCGCTCGGCGCTATGTATTCGGAACGCATTGATGACAACTTCCTCGCCCAATTCGGTGAGGCATTGGTCAGTGTTGTGACTGCACCTGTGCAGATCCTACACACGATCTTCACCTACATCTTTTCGGTAGGCCGCTGTCAAGGCCTGGAGGAAATCGATTGGCGCGTGCGAAGGGTGGTGGATGATGCGGCGAGGCACTTTGGCAGACCCGCGCAGGCGATATCTTGCTACCGGCCACTCGCTTACAATCGAGCCATTTACGGCAATCGCAAGCTCCGCAACGGGCGCTACAGGGGCGACGGATCACAACATATCCGTAAGCGCGCCATCGACTTCCGTATTCCCGGTGTCGCTAAGCACGCGCTCGCCAAGTACCTGCGACGGCACCCGTTGATGCGTTCCACTGGAGGCATTGGACTTTATTGCGGAGACTTCGTGCATGTTGACTCGCGCCCGACCAAGGTGCAGGTCAATTGGAACTGGTGCAGACGTGCATCCAGACGACGCTGAAGAATATATCGAGACTGACAACCTACTTTTTGTGAAGTGGTTTGGCGCCGCTGTTTGCGGCTGCGCTTGTCTTTTGCTCCTCGCCGTTTTGGCAGTCAGTTGTTTCGGTATTTATTACGCGTCACTCTGATTGGATTTGTCTTGGGGCTGACTCTAGGGTTCATCATCGGCTTGGTTGCTGCGCTGTTCATCACAGTCGCACAGGCACAACATTTTCATCCGCCGCAGGACGAACCGTTGCACGAGAAGTTCTATCGCGGATGGTATATGCCTGACGACCCGACCAAGAGCTGTTGCAACAAGGCTGATTGCTATCCGACCGAAGTTAGAATTGAAGGCGACGCGATCTTTGCGCGCAGACGCGAGGACGGACGCTTCATCCGTATCCCGCCGCAGAAGGTTGAGCGCCATCGCGATAATCCGGACGGCCGCAACCATCTCTGCGCGCCGCCGCCACTGAGCATCTACCCGAATGATACGGTGTTCTGCTTCTCGCTGGGAGCCGGCATATGAGCAATGAAGACACCATCAATAGGAAGCTGGCGTGGTCGGGCTCAATCGACCTCACCAATGCTTACCCTGACGTCCGGCGCACTGCTTATGAAATGCAGGAGCGAGGCGAAGTGATCGTACGCCACACAGAGCACGGTGGCGTGTTCGCGCATCGAGCGCCAAAGCAATGTTGACGGCGATCGTGCTCATTTGCTCCTTGGCGGTTACTCCTGACCTGGCAGATTGCACATCCAAGAATGCAAGGGCTACCATGCTTGTGCCAGAAGATTTTCTGATCCCGACGCAATGCTATTTTAAAGCACAAGCCTTTGCTGCAGGCACGCAACTCGGCCGTGACATCTCCCCCGACGAGCGCATAAAGGTGGTGTGCGTTCGTCACGAAGGCAGGAAGTCAACTTGACAATTTATTCGCTCTGGTTGCTTCTGGTGGCGCTGTCTGGACTGTTGTTCTCATTGCTTACTGTTGTCGCCTACATCCACACGATCATCCGTGGCGAGGCAGACGCGCAAGACTACATCTGCACAGCCGGAGCTGGTTGCGCATCAGTGGCTTCTTTTTACACCCTCATTTCAATGGTGCAATGATGCCGATTGAACTCACCCGTGAAACCTTGCGCGGCATCTTCCCCAAGGCGCCAAGCGGCGTCATCGATGCCTTCCTCGCCAAGCAGGATGTGCTCACCAAGCACGGCGTCAATCACACGCGCCAGCGTCTGGCTTGGGCGTTCGCCAATGTGGAGCATGAGTGCGCTGGCTACACCATCTTGCGCGAGAACATCAACTACTCGCATGAGCGGCTCGCTGCTGTGTTCCCCAATCGGTTCTCCAGCGCCGCAGACGTCATCAGGAAGTACGGCAATGAAAAGGGTTGGCAGCTCAAGGCATTCGACGACATCTACGGCGGCCGTATGGGCAACCGCAAAGGGACCAATGATGGCTCGACCTATATCGGACGCGGCGGCCCGCAGATCACAGGACGAGATTGTTACAAGGTTGTTGGCGACGCTTGTGGGGTCGATCTCATCTCCAATCCTGTCTGGGCTGAGACGCACGACTTGCAGCCAGAGATCCTCTGTGGCTTCGTTGATTGGAAGCGGTTGAACCTCAAGGCGGACGCAGGCGACTGGAAGGGCTACGTCAAGACCTGGAACGGCGGCCACAATGGCATGGCCGATCGCGAGGCCAAGCTCAAGGGCAACGATCCATTCTTCCAGCGCATGGTTGCTGTTGAGCTCGCCAAGGTTGATGTTGAGCGCATGAAGGGTGCGCCACCCACTAAGGAGCCGCCGCAAGAGAGCATTGATGAAGCCACGCGCAAGGAGCGCGCTGCGCGCAAGGGCGCTGTTGCTGGCACGCTCGCCTCTGGCGGTGAAGAGGTTGGCAAGGCGACAGGCGCGGGCAGCACCGGTCTGCCCACATGGGCTGCAATTTCTATTGGTCTTGTTTGCATTATTGCTGTTGTAGCGTTAGGCATAATGATTGCGAAGAAGAAATCCATTGTGAAGGCTAACTGGAGATGACGATGCAAGCAACATTCACGTTTGGTTTGCTGGCAATTTCTGTCTTGTGCTATTTCATGTTCGTACGCCCCGTGCTGCGTAAGCGTCCGGAGTTTGATCAGTTCTATGATCTGTCCGAAAGCTTCTTCGGCCGGGTCTGGGCCTGGATCAAGATCCGCTGGGATATTGCCTTGGCAATGGTTGCAGTGATCGCGCCAGAGATCCCTCAATTGCTCACCGAACTATCTGTGCTTGACTTGTCTGCGCTCATCCCTGGAGAAGTTGGCAAGCGCATTGCGCAATTGCTCACGTTGTTGGCGACCTTGAGCCGCGCCTTCTGGATCCGGAGGAGTTGATGTTTCTCGAAGCCATCATCAGCAAGGTCGCATCCACCGCTGTTGGTGGCCTGATATCTTCGCTCACCAAGCCGTTTGAGATGTACCTTAACAAGCAGATCACGGAAGCTGAGCTGAGGAACAAACTGGCCTTGGCGCAAACGGAGGCTGAAACAGAGCTGAGGAAGGCTCTCATCCAAGGCTTCGTCGAAACTGAAAAGGCGCATGCTGATTCTGTCACGAAGACGCAAAGCGCCTTCTTTGATGCCATGGGCAAGAATGACACCATGGTGCAGGTCTGGAAGATCGGCGTTTTCGTTGAATTGTTTGTTCTGTTCTGGCACCAATGGTGCATTCCGTTCATTGTGATGGTGGTCAGAAATTTCTCTGACAACTCGACTTGGAATTATCCTTCCTCCGGTGCGACGGTTGAATGGGCTTATTTATTGCTTGCGGCTTGGATGGGTGCAGGCGCAGTGTTGCTGCGCTCTGGCCCTGCGGCCGGAAATATTGCTGACCAGATTAAAGGATTGGTCCTCAAGAAATGAGCGCGATCGTCACTGAGCTTTCGCTTGAAAACACACTCAAGATCTTCGAGATCCTTGCCATCATTGGTGGAGGAGCAATCGTCTTAATCAAGATGAGCGGATGGACATCAAAGATGCAGTCTTCAATTGACACGCACAGAGCAGACATCAGAGAGCTAAAAGACAATATGAAACAAATGACCAAAATCATGGAGACGCAAGCGATCACAACGACAAGGCTTGATCACCATGAGCAAATGATCATGGAACTCAAATCTGAACGTCGCGCAGCTGCGGGAGTTTGAAGTGCTCATTATCGCCGCCATTGGCCCTTGCGGCGGGGACCTTGACCGGGTGATCGAGACGATTGAAGCAGCGCGCACGGCTGGTGCCAACACCGTCAAGTTCACTGCATTCAATCCAGATCGCTTGACCATTGATGCTGGCGGAATAGTGTTCACGGTTCAGAGCGGCCCATTCACAGGCAAATCACTGCTGGAATTTTACAAGTCGCAGGTTATGCCTTATGCCTGGTTTCCGGAGTTGTTCAAATATTCCAAAGCGCGCGGCCTCAATGTTGCTGTTGCCGCACTCGATGAACAAGCGATCGAGATGGCAGAGTTCTTGGATTGTCAGATCTATCGCATCCCGTCCTTGGACATCACAGACACGAACCTGATCAGTCGTGCCGCTAAGGCTGGTAAGCATCTTATCATTTCAACAGGAATGGCCAGCGATGACGAGATCGACGACGCGGTTCAGGCCTCATTGCTCGCAAGCAAGGTCACACTCCTACATTGCGTATCGGCTTACCCGGCACCGGTTGAAGGCTTTTCGTTGCGCCGCATCCTGGGAATCAGGAACCGCTTTTCCAAACCTGTCGGATTGTCTGACCACTCTGTTAGCACTGTCCTACCTGCTATTGCTGTTCCGCTCGGCATCGATGTGATAGAGAAGCACATCACTTTGGATGATGACGATGAGCAGTTTGAGATGGACCCTGCAGAGTTTGCTATCATGGTCTCAAATGCGCGCGATGCAAGAGAGGCGATGAGAGTGAGCGTCTCTCCGCAGCCACTACACAATTTGCGCCGGTCGATTTATGCTGTCGAGAACATTCAGGAAGGCGAGCGCTTCACGCACGACAATGTGCGCGTAATCCGTCCTGGTCTCGGAATGAAGCCTAATGAGTTGTCTCGAGTGATCGGACAATTTGCGAGCAAGGACATTCGTCGCGGAACGCCGATGAACATTGAGATGATTAGATGATGATCATCTACGATTACCCTCCGAACTTTGACAAGATCGATAAAGTCTTCAATGTGCGCGGCAAGCCGATCTTTTATGCATATGGGGACAAGATCTTCAACCCGATGCGTCAGCACATTCCGGATGCGATCATCAAGCATGAGGGCATACATCACAAGCAACAAAAAGAATTTGGCGACATCGATGGATGGTGGGACGAGTACATCGATAATCCTGAATTCCGTCTTGTGCAAGAGATTGAAGCGCACCGTGCAGAGTTTCAATATTGGATTGGAGCAAGTGCCAATGCGCCTAAAGGCTTCCGTTCTATGAAAGACTTTCAACTCATCCATATTGCGCAGCGCCTTGCTTCACCGCTTTATGGACAATTGATCACTGCTGCTGAAGCACGCAAGTTGATCCTCGGACAAAAGGACTTTGTTGCGCGATGAAGCCTGGCGATCTGGCTGAGTGGGCGATCTGGCTCTCAGGCAAGGAAACTGAAGAGCACATGCACCACTTCAAAGAAGTTGTCATTCCGAATGTGATCAAGCGCACAGAACAAGAGCGCGGTGTGAAATTGGCCAATGTGCGTTTCGTCATTAAGAAGCCAGGCGAGGATCGCGTCCCAAAGGTACCGGACCATATCTCTGGCCCAGACGTGCGCTTGTTTGTCTTCGTTGCAGACGTACATCCCGCAGACAGCAAGCCAGTCATTGCCAAAGAGGAACCCGGCTTCGTGAATGACTTGAAGCCAGAGGACCAGCAGCGTTTGCGCGAAATTGCTCGACGCATGCATAAGAGAGCCAATCCTGCTTTGCCTCGACTCAAGGACCATGAGTGTGATCGCATCATAAACATGGTTGGTCCGGATGTCGTATTGAAGCAGATACTAGGCAAGACACTCCATTGAAGCTCACACCTGAAGAAATTCGTAATGGCTGGGACGAGGCAACGCTGAAGGCTTATTTGGCCGAGCGCGAAGCTCAGCGCGTAGCATTTTCAGCAGAAGAAGTCAAGTTGAAGAATTTCAAAGTTGAGAACACTTCTGGTTTCAATCCGCACAACTGGAGATGAGAGATGACATTTGTCACTCGCGCGTTCAATGATGTGGGCAAGGCGATCAATCGAGCCTTCACGCTTCCTGGCAGCGGTGGCCCGCCGCCGCCCGCACCGACCTTGACTGTGTCAAGCAATTCATCGATTACGACACAGCAAAGCACGCCCAATCAGCCGATCAAGGTGAAGCCGAATGCTGGCGATGACAGCTTGAGCGGCACTCCGGTCGGCGCAGGCGCTGCTGGCATTAAGCTCGATCCGCTCGGTGTGCGTGGTCGTGGCGCTGCTGGCTACACAACCATTCTGGGGAAATGATCATGGCATTTGTTACCAAGACATTCAACGACATCGGCAAGGGCATTGGCCGCATGTTCACGCCTCCTAGCGGCATGATGGGCGCTGGCGGGCAAGGCGGCAACATCACCATTGAGTCGCCTGAACCGGTGGCTCCTCCGCGCACGCCACTTTCTTCTACAGAGACGGCTGCATTACAACGTGCTCGTGCCGGCTCGCCGAAGTCTGCGAACAAAGATATCGTTCTGACCTCAACGGCCACTAGAGCTGAAGATGTTCCAGTCGTGCGCCGAACATTGGCAGGTGGGTGATGGCTCGATTTCATGACCTGATGGACCGAGCAAAAGCTCTGGATGATCGCAAAAATCCCTGGATGGATTTTTGGCAGCAGCTTGCAGACATCTTTCTGCCCCATCAGGCTGATTTCACCAGACTCAATCAACCGGCAGAACCGCGCGGTGTCAGCATCTATGATGGCACTCCGCGGCTCGCCGCGCGAGATCTGGCCACAACGCTGGATGGCCTGACAAAGCCGAAGTCGGTGAGCTGGTTTGATGTCGATGTGCTCGATGAGGATCTGAAGGCATTTGATGATGTTAAGCTCTGGCTTGATATTGTCAAGGACCGGATGTGGAATCATATCTATCGCAAAGATGCTCGTTTCATTCAGCGCTCTGGCGAAGTTGATATGCAGCTTGCCGTCTATGGCTGGGGTCCGCTGTGGACGCAGGAAAATGCATTGAAGAATGGATTGCTGTTCAAGTCGTTCCATCTTTCTAAGGTTGCTATTGACGAGAACAGCGAAGGCATTGTTGACACCATCACCATCAAGGAGATGCTGAACGCCCGGCAAGCGCACGACAAGATCCTTTCTTTTGGAAAGGCTCCTGGAAAGCACATCATGGAAGTCTTGCAAGGAGACCGCAAGAAGATTGCTGATTCCAAGTTTGAATTCGTCCAGATCGTTCTGCCGAATACAGACTTTGATGCCAAGGCTTTCGGCAAGCGTCGCATGCCATTCCTGACGGCGTTGATTGATGTCAAGGATGAAAAGATCATTCATGAGGACGGCTTCTTCGAATTCCCTGCTGCGTGTCCGCGCTGGGAAACCGCCCCTGGTGAGATTTATGCACGCTCGCCAGCAATGATCGCATTGCCAGATGCGCAGACATTGCAGGCCATGGGCAAGACCTTGCTGGTCGGCGGACAGCGCGCCGTGGACCCGCCGATCTGGGTGCTGAATGACTCCATCATGTCTCCGCTGCGCACCTTCCCTGGTGGAGTGACAGTTCTTGACACGAGCGACGGCAATACTCCGGTTGGCTCTTTCCCTGTCACAACCAATCTTCCAGTCGGTCGGGAAATGCAGCAAGACTATCGCATTCAGGTGGAAGCTGCATTCTTCAAGAACATCTTCAATCTCCCGATCGAAACGCGCCAGATGACGGCGACAGAGATCGTTGCCCGCAAGGAAGAGTTCATTCGCGTCATTGGCCCTGTATTCGGCCGTCTTGAAACTGACTACATTGGCCATATTGTTGAGCGAGTGTTCGGCATCATGGATCGAGCCGGAGCTTTTCCGCCGCGTCCTGATGTATTGCAAGATCAGAAGATCACGTTCAAGTTTCGCTCACCGATCCAGCAAGCGCGCAAGCAGATGGAGATTGCTTCACTGAGCAATGCGCTCACGATGTTGGCGCCACTGGCTGAGGTGCAGCCGCACATCATCGATCGCATCGATGGCGAAGAGGTCGTGAAAGACTCACCTGATTGGGGCGGTCTGCCACATCGCTGGATCAAGTCAGACAAGAAGGTTGAAGAGGAGCGCGCAGCGCGCCAGGAAGCTGGTGAGCTTGAGCAAACGCTCGCGGCGTCTGGTCCTGTTTCCCAGGCGATCAAGAATGTCGCTCAAGCTGATGCGTTGATGCAGCAATGATTGAAGGAAAAGAAGCTCTCGTAGAATTGCTTGAAAGCCTGCCGCGCGTGCGGGCTGCAGATGACGGTCCCTATACATACAAGGATCGTGCCGCTGACTTCATCGCAGTTTTCAATGGCACATCCAATGCTGAGCAGGGCCGACGCGTCCTGTCTCAGATCCACCAGATTTGCGATCCGGCACCAATTTTTTCGGACGCAGATAAGCCGGGAGCACTTGCTTGGAAGACTGGCATGCGCCGCGTGTTTGCGGAAATCATGCTGTGCTTCGTGGCGAAGCAGCCGGTAACTATTCAGTCAAGTCCTGAGACCAACAAGGAAGTTTGAACATGTCTACAGCAGCAGCCCAGGGGCAACAGAACAATGCGTCTGGAGGAGATCCGGCCTCCCAACAGGGCCAACAGGCGGCGCAGGCGGCGCAAGGCCAGCAAGCGGCGCAGGGTGAACAGAATACTCAAGGCCAGCAGGCTCAGCAAGGTCAGCAAGAGGCGCAAGGACAGCAAGCCGCACAATCCCAACAGACGGCCCCAAATGCGTTTCAGGAACTCATCAGTCAGATTAATGATCCGAAGTTGAAGGAGTATGGCCAGCGCTATACCTCAGCAGAGGATCTTGTCAGGACGGCACTTAATCTGCGCGATGATGTTTCTAAGCGCATCAAGGTTCCGGACGAGAATGCCTCTGAAGAGGACAAGCAGAAATATCGCAAGGCACTAGGCATTCCGGAAGCTGCTGATGGTTACAAAGAGGCCATTCAACTTCCTCAAGGTGTGCAACTGACTGAGTCGGACAACGTCATTCTCGACGCCGTTCTTCCGATCGCACATGAAGCTGGTGTTCCGGCAGGCGCTATGGGCAAGCTCGTGTCCAAGTTCGTTGAGCTTTCGCACAACCTGCAGAATGAAGCGGCACAGACCATTGTCAATTTCGGTAAGCAGGCAGAAGCCGACTTGAAGCGTGAATGGGGTAAGGACTATGACGCCAATGTTGAAATTGGTCGTCGGTTCAGAGATCAATTCGGCGGACCTGAGCTTCAAGCATTCTTCAATGAAACGCAGCTAGCGACTGGCGGCTTGGTTGGCGATCATCCGGTGATTGTCAAGTTGATGGCCTCTCTCGGTCGCAAGAGCGGCGAAGGAGAGCTGTTGCTCGGTGCCACGCCGCAGGAGCGGCAATCCATTCAAGACCAGATCAACAAACTTAATAATGATGTGCCGCCCGGCTCTGCGGGCTACACCAATCCGGAACATCAGAAGAAGCTCCAGACGCTGTACTCTCAGCTGCATGGAAAGCAACCGATCGTCGGCGCTGGCAATCGCTCCTTCTGATTAACAGCCAACTGCAATGCCCCACAAGAATGAGCAGTGCGCCCCGAATTACCGGCTACCGCAATGCTCGTCAAGTGGCTACCAGTGCAGAAGGTAAACTCAACCCAAACTTCAACACGAAAGAGGAATTGAATGTCTACTTCAATTGACTCCTCCTTCGTGCGGCAGTATGAGGCTGAGGTCCACCACCTCTTCCAGAGGCAGGGTGGATACCTTCGCCCCGCTGTCCGCACCAAGGACAATGTGATTGGTACGTCCACGACCTTCCAGAAGATCGGCAAGGGCGTGGCCACCACCAAGGCGCGTCATGGTGTCATCACTCCGATGAACCAGGACCACACGGCTATCACCTGCACGCTCTCGGATTTCTACGCGGGCGACTGGGTGGACAAGCTGGACGAGGCCAAGGTCAACCACGATGAGCGCATGGCTATCGCTCAAGGTGGTGCCTGGGCGCTGGGTCGTAAGGTCGATGACCAGATCCTCACGGCGCTGGACTCAACGACCACGACGGCTGTGACTTGGGTTTACACCTCGGTCATGGGCATCGAGAACTCGCTGCTTGCCACGGTGCGTTCTCTCGATGCTGCCGACGTGCCCAACGATGGCATGCGCTTCGTTGTGCTGACTTCGCATGCCTACTCGGCGGCAATGAAGGTTGAGTCCTTCGCCAGCGCCGACTACGTTGATCCGATGAACCGTCCGATGGAGCAGGGCATGCCCATCTTCACCTGGCGGCGTTGGATGAATGCGTTGTGGACTGTTCACACCGGCTTGTCCGGCGTGGGCACTTCGTCTGCCAAGGGCTTCGCCTGGCACAAGTCCGCTGCTGGCTATGCCACTGGTGCACATGCTGGCAACGCGGCTCAGAACCAGGCTGTGGCTGCCGACATTACGTGGCACGGCGATCGTGCTGCGCACTTCGTGAACCACTCGATGTCTGGTGGGGCTTGCCTCATCGACGACACCGGTGTGTTCGAGCTCGATCTTGATGACTCGGCTTCGTTGCCGACTGTCGTCACGGTCTAAAGGAGGACAGACAACATGGCATTTTCTGCTTCTGCTCTCCACCTGCTCTCTGGCGGCGCTGCTGGCAAGCTGCGCTTCCACTATTCCACCTCCGACGACTCAATGGCAACGGTTCTCGCAAACGGCTACTTCTTGTCGTCGAGCGTGAACGTTGTTGGGTTGACGGCAGGAGACCACATCTTCTGCCAGTGCTCCGACGGCAACATGCTCGTGCGTGTTTCCGCCGCTTCTCAGACTGCGGTGGTCTGCAAGTTCGCCGGTGGCGACCTGCCGATCCGCACCTGGGCGACGGGCACTGCGGCTGGTGACGGCAAGCTGAAGGTCGGCTTCTACGAAGTTGGAACATCGATCGCTACTGGCTCTCGAGCGGTGCTTCCCACGCCTTATCCGGGCGCGGAAGTCATCGTCTTCAAGGTCGATAGCGGCACGCAGATCTTCCACTTCGATGCTGGCGGTTCGGCTTCTGACTTCTCCATGGACGCGTCTGATGGCGCGGCTGGTGGAGGCACCGGTGTCACCTATGACAGCGTCGGCAATCGTCGCATTCAGTTGCAAGCTGAAGGCGAATGGTTCCATGTCAAGGCGACCTCGACTTCGCGCTGGCGTCTCTATGGCCACGGCCATCAGGCGACTGCCGTGAACGAAGGCGCGTCCGTCTTCTTGGGCGGCACCTAAGCAAGCCAAAAGGGAGGAGCGCAAATGCTCCTCCCTACTTCTTCATGGGAGAGAGTTTATGAAAAGAAAAATTGCGATGGTAGGCACTGCAGCTTCGGGAATAGCTGCTCCTTATGCTGACCCTTCCTGGGAAATCTGGGGCGTGTCGCAACGTGCTGAATACGTCACTCGCGCAACGCGCTGGTTTGAGTTGCATCGCCTAGACGGCGAGCCGCAGGATTGGGCCAATCTTTGGCGCAAGTCACTCAGCGGCTTCATTGGCGACACTGAGCTCATCATGATGTATCCGGAGCCTGGCCTGGCAAAGAATTTAACCGTTTATCCGCACGAACAAATTGTCGCGCGGTTTGGCACTTTCTTTATGACTTCCACCTTTGCTTGGATGATGGCATTGGCACTCAATGAGCTGCGCCCCATTGGAGGTCAGCCAGTCGATGGCGAGATCGCTATCTACGGCGTGGACATGGAGTATGGCACGGAATATCGGCAGCAACGTTCTGGCTTCCGGCACTTCATTCAACTTGCTGCTCACATGGGCGTGCCAGTGACGCGACTAGCGGATGGCGGCTTGGCTTATGAGCCTGTGCCTTATCCAATGTGGCAGGATGACCCATTGCTTTCCAAGCTGACGCTCCGATCCAAGATTGTAAAGGAACGTCTCGCTTCATTCAATGAGTCATTGGCAGTGACTCAAGAAATGATGGCTCAAGCGCGCGCTAAGCTCGATCTTCTGGAAGAGCTTAAGCGCTGTGTCGTGGCAGATGCAGACAGCGACTTCAGCTGCTTTATCAAGAACAAGGAAGAGCAACTGGAGCGAGACTTGCAGGCATTCACCAAGACATCAGCTACCATTAGCAAGGACATCGTCAAGCTGGAAGGCAATGATGATGAACAGCAATGGATGATTGATTATCTCCAACCTTGAGGTTTTGAAATGAACAAGCGATTTGAAATTCCTCGCAATGCGATGTGCATGTCAGATCCGATGCCGTTCTCGCAGCACTGGGAAGTGCGCGTGTCGATCCCGTTGGAAGACATTGACAACATGGGCGCTGCATTGCAGAATGGATACTCTTCCTTCCGTGCAGGCGATTTGATCCATGTTTGCTCATTCGATAAGCCAGACTGGAAACGGCTCAAGGAACTAGCAAGCTATCGCGTTGTCTCTGTAGAGAACAATAAGATCGAAGTTGTTCAGGTCACCGAGATCATACGCGTTGCTGCTGCCAAGGAAATTGCAAATCCGTTGCACCATCTCAAGCTCGAGATCAGGCAAGTTGGTCGCTCTTGGCAAGTGGTCGATGAAAAAGGAAACATCATCGAAGCATTCGTCGAGGAGAAACAGGCTCGCGCATTCTTGGCCAGTAATCAGCCAGAACCAGAAGCCGAGAAGAAGGCTGCTGAAGATGATCGCTCCGGCTATATTGTCCGTCGCGGCTTTCAGGGCAAAGGCATCGTGCAGAATGCCGCTGGCGAAGTCGTCAAGGAATTTCGTTCTGTCAAGGAAGCGGAAGAGTGGCTTGGAAAGAAGTCAGCTGAGGCCGCTGCTTAATGACGACACAAACAGACATCGTCAATATAGCTCTCAGACGCATTGGCGCTAATCGCATTGACGATTTAGCCAAGAGCGGTTCCAAGGAAGCGATTGCGGCGCGAGACCTTTATGAGGAGGCGCGTCGCGATCTGCTCAATTTGCACAACTGGAACTTCGCCATTAAGCGAAGTCAATTGTCCGCATCATCAACAGATCCGACCTTTGGCTGGGATTACACTTATCCATTGCCAGAAGATTTGATCCGATTAGTTTCGGTTCACCCGCACAATGACGATCACTCAATCGTTGATTATCGTCTTGAGTTTCAATCAAGCGATGATCGCGTGTTGGTGACTAATTCAAATCAGATTTACATCAGGTATGTTTGGGACATCGAAGATCCAAATCTGTTCAGCGCTTCATTCAGAGAAGCACTCGCTTGGCGCTTAGCCAGAGACTTGGCATTGGCACTTTCGAAGTCTGCTTCAGCGGCTGAGCTGGCTGACAAAGCTTACAGGCGCTCCTTGAGCCATTCGAAGTCCATCGATGGAATTGAGGACTATCCAGAGAAGATGGCAGAGGGCGATTGGATCACCTCAAGGTTCCCTGACTATTCGAGGGCTTGATGGCAACTCCATTTCTTTCATCGATCAATTCTGGTGAATTCTCCCCGCGCATGGAAGCGCGGGTTGATTTCGAGCGTTACGCTAATGCGGCAAAATTGTGCCGCAATTTCATATTGTTTCCGCAGGGCGGCATCTCTCGTCGTCCTGGCACCAGATTTGTCAAGGAAGTTAAATCCTCTTCTCTATCTACAAAGCTCATCCCATTCGAGTTTTCTGAGGATGACTCTTACATCATCGAGGCTGGTAACAACTATTTCCGCTTTTATCGTCGTCAAGGAAGTCTCACTGTTGACGACACAGACGCAGCCGTCACAAATGGCACATTTGCCTCGAACATAACAGGATGGACGGACGCTTCGACTGGCGGCGCTGCAATTGCTCATGACTCAACAAATCAACGTTTGCAATTGACTGGAACGTCAGGCGGTGTCGCCTGGGCTAGACAAACCATCTCGATTGGAGCCAGCCACACTGCAAAAGTGCACGTTCTGAAGTTTCGACTCGCCATTGCCGGTGGCGGGAAGATCGGTTTTCAAGTTGGCACTTCAAATACAGGATCTGAGGTTCTGAGCGAAATTCTCCTCGGAGAAGGAGAGCATTCAATCAGCTTCACTCCAGGCGCTACTTCGATCTCAATCCAATTTCGCAACACGAATTCTCCGGCACGCAATGGCTTCGTTGACAATGTTGAATTCATCGACAATGCAGCGCTTGAACTAGTCTCTCCTTATGCAACAGCAGACCTGGAAGATCTTCGTTACTTCCAAGCTGCTGACGTTGTTTACGTCTGCCATCCAGATTATGCTGTTCGGAAGATCGAGCGCAGAGGGCATCGTAGTTGGTCCATTGTTCAAGCGTTCTTTACAGATGGCCCCTATCTTGAGACGCACAACGGCGATGATCTTGCAACTATGCAGCTCGTTTCCAACTCATTGTTCGAAAACGGGATGATAGGATGGACCGACAATTCCACAGGCGATGGCTTCGTTGTATTCAATGAAGCTGGCAAATTTGCAGAGCTTGATCCTGGGACGACTGGCGGGACCGGGGTTGCCATACTGAGAACGAGCGCAACTGTTGTTACTAGCAAGAAACATGTCGCGCACATACTCGTGGTTGCTGCTGGACCAGTGACCGTCAAGCTCGGCAGCGCCGCTGGCGGCACGCAATATATTAACACGACGCAATATCCAGGCTGGTCGTCTTATGAGTTCACGACCTCCGGAACAACGTTGCATGCTGAATTTTCGCATAATGATTATGACAAGGGCCGTGCAGGCATCGGCGGGTTTCAAGTTTACAGCGAGGACCATAGTCTTCTTGAAGCTAGTGCAACTACAGGATCCGTGACACTAACCGCTCTGGGCTTTTCTCCATTCACCTCAGCGGATGTCGGACGGCTGATTCGCATGGAATGGCCTGGACAAGAGGCTGGTTATGGAGTGATCACTGCTTATAGCAGCAGCACCTCTGTGACGCTGTTCGTGCTCAGAGCTTTAGCTTCAACGGCTCCAACTGAGTCATGGCGCTTTGGTGCTTGGGGTGGTGACCAAGGCTATCCAAAGGTGGTAGGGTTCTATGACGGACGATCTGTGTTTGCGAACACGGAAGCCAAACCCAACTCTCTGTGGATGTCGCAGTCAGGACAGATCGAGAATATGCGTCTTGATTCCTTCTCTGAAGGCGACCTAACAGCTCAGGATGATGATGCCATTTCAGTGACATTACGTTCTACAAAGATCAATCCAATTTTTTGGGTCAGTGGCCAGAAGAACTTGATGGTCGGCACTGCAGGCGGGCAGTGGGTCATTCGTTCCTCTGGAGCTGTGGTGACCCCCAGCGACATCTCTACCAAGCAGCATGCTGCCGTGCCTTGCGCTGACACCAAGAATATCGAGATCAATCAAACCATTCTTTTCGCCGATCGCGCTCGCAGAGAGGTTCATGATCTTGGCTTCTCTTTGGAAGAGGACTCATTCCTCGCGACTGATTTGACGATCCTTTCAGATCATATGTTTACCTCTAAGCTGGAGGAGATGGTCTATCAGCGTAATCCGTATTCCATCATATGGTGCCGAAGAGAAGACGGCAGAATGGCGTCATTGAGTTACAACAAACAGCATCAAGTTCTTGGCTGGTCACAAACCGTTATTGGTGGATCATTTGGTAGTGGAGACGCGGTTGTTGAAAGTGTAGCCGTCATCCCAGGAGCGAATGACGACACGCAAACGCACACTTCCGACGAGCGTAATGAATTGTGGATGATCGTTAAAAGAACGATTAACGGATCAACCAAACGTTACATTGAGTTCATGGAATACTTCTTCGATGGTCCTTTGCGCGAAGATTACGACACGGAAGCCGAATGGCAAGCGGCAATGCGCACGCAACAGGAAGACGCCTTCTATGTTGACTGCGGTCTGACATATGACGGCTCTGCCACTTCAGTCATCACCGGCCTCGATCATCTTGAAGGGCAGACCGTTAGGATCTTGGCAGACGGAAAGATCCATCCAACAAGAATTGTTTCGTCTGGCTCCATTTCTTTGAATGAGCAAGTCACCAAGGCGCAAGTTGGGCTTGGTTACAAATCACGTTATGAAAGTCTGAAGCTGGCACCGCCAAATATGGAAGGCGGGTCTGGTGTCGGCAAGGTGAAGATTATCTCTGAAGTCGGGATCATTCTTCTTGACGCCACAACTTTCGATGTAACAACAGTTGAGTATGACGAAGAGCAGGGCCGTCGCCAGCACACGCTTTATTCACAAGAATTCCTTCGCGACTACATGGACAGAGACGACGCCATTCCGCTTTTCTCCGGAGAGATCGCTCCGTCAACAGACGGCGTTTGGTCGCGCGACTCACGCATTTATATCGAATGCGAACAACCTTTGCCGCTGACTGTTCTCGGCCTGGCTCCGCGCATGGAAGTAAGGGCTCAATAAATGCGTACAGCCCAATTTGAAATTGAGCACATCGATCAATTCAAGAATTTCGCAGGACAAGAGAACATTGTTGTTGGCGCCAAGACAGAAGACTTCATTCATCTGAAAGATGGCGGTGCGTCTTATACCATATTCAATGATGATGATATTCCAATTGGATGCGGCGGATTGATAGAATGTCACAAGTATCGCGCCCTGGCTTGGTGTCTCTTTCAACGCACGAATGATCCTGTGTCATTTGTTTATATTCACAAGATCGTTTCCAGGGTTATCAGAGACAGCAATTATCCTCGCATTGAGGCCTATGTTAATCCGATGCTGCTTTCCTCTGTTAGGTGGATCAAGCAACTCGGGTTCAAGCTCGAAGTCTCCTATTATCCTTATTTCTTTGCGGATGGCACTGGAGCTTCGCTCTATGCCATTATGAGGTGAAGAAGAATGGCAATGCTCACGATGGGAGCAACTGTTGCTAGCGGCGTTGTCGGCGTTCTAGGCGCTCTGCAGAAAGGCAAAGCTGATGCCTTCAATGCGCAAGTAGAAGCCGAGAACCGCGCAAGGCAAGCGGATGCGCAGTCTGAAGCCGACATCTTCAATGCAAAGGTTGCCAGGCAGCTCGCTGAGTCTGAAACGCGACAAGGCGCTGCCAATGCGAAAGATTACCGACGCACCCAAAGCGCCCGTGCTGCCAGTCGCCGCGCAATTGTTTCAGCGTCAGGTGTTTCCATGGAAGGATCCCCGCTGCTGGTTGATGAAGCGATCTTCCAGGAAATTGAATTTGGAGCACAACGCATTGCTTTTGATTCGATGACCAAGTCGTCTCGTGCCAGAAACGCAGCCTCACTACTCGAACGTTCAGCATGGCACAATAAGGAAACAGCGCGCATCGCGCGTGAGACTGGACGCGCTAGCGTTGAGAACATCCGCAAGGCTTCTTATCTTTCTGCCCTAGGCAGAGGTCTGTCAGGCTTTCTTGACACAAGCAAGGCAATAAATGAAATGGCGACACAAGCAGCTCTTGGCGGCGGAGGAGGAGGTTAATGGCTAATGAGCTTTTGACGCCTGCTGGAATTCAACGTCCTGGTCATGGCCAGGACCCTGGCGTTTCTATGCGCCCATCAACGGTCCTTCTTTCGCCTGTCAGAGACCCGATGGGTGATGCGCTCAATGAGTTTTCTAGAGATCTGTCGGGCATTGCTGCCACATTCAAAGAACTATATAAAACTCGTCAGGACGCGGAAGACAGATCATTTGTTGACAAATATCAACTTGAGTACAATAAGCGCGTCACTCCTATTGAAACGGACGCGCTCAATGGTCCTGATTCCAGCAAGCCAGACTTTGTGAACAAGCTGGATCAGCGCCTCGCTGAGACGCAGAATTCATTAATGGAAGAGTTGCTATCCAGCGGGCAGTTCAATCCGAGCAAGAATGGCAAGGAGGCTGCAATTCGTGCAGCTATGCAATTGCGCATTGCAGCGGCTAGGCGTTCTGCTGTAACTGCGCACAACCAACGCGTTACTAGAGTTGTTGATGAGGCAACAGCGAATGTTGGAGAAGTGGCAAGGGCTTCTGGAGCAAGTGGAGAGTTGGATGCTGGCATAGACCGAGTTGACTCTACCATTAAGTCTCTTGAGCGCGTTCTGCCTCCGGACAAATTGCGTGAACTGCAAAAGACAGCGCGTGAGCAAGTGGTGGAGAGCGTTGTTCGCTCTCATATTGAGAGAGGCAATTTTGCTGCCGCTCGAATGCTGCTCGATCGCAATCGCGGCTATGCCGCCAACACGACGGAAGGTGCCATTGCCCAAGCTGCGGCCAAGCACGGAGTTGATCCAGCCTACCTTGTTGCGGCAGCGCGTGCTGAGTCTTCACTCGATCCTGGGGCGAAGCCAAGGGTCGATCCTGCAACTGGCAAGCGCCCGTCGAATGCGGCTGGCATTTTCCAAATGGTTCCGGAAACAGCCAAGCAATTCGGTCTTCCAGAAGACGCGTCCACAGCGCCGGTAGAGCAACAGATTGAAGCTGGCGCAAGGTTCGCGGCGCTCAATAAGAAGGTATTGCAGCAAGCGCTCAAGCGTGATCCAACGCCTGGCGAAATGTATCTTGCGCACTTCCTCGGTGCTGGTGATGCTGTTAAGGTGCTGACTGCGCCAAAGGATCTTAGCGGCAGAGGCGTATCTCTAGACGGCTTGGTCGGCAGCAAATCAATCGCTGCCAATAAAGCCATCTTAGATGGCAAGACGACAGACGACGTTATTGAATGGGCGAACAGAAAAATGCTGGCAGCAGGTGCTGGCGGTTCAGCCAACTTCATCAAGGAAGACACGCGCATTGCATTGCTGTCCCAGCTTGAAACGCGACAGCACCAAATGGATGTTCGCGCTAGAGAGGAAGCAAATCGGCAGACCAAGCTGATTGGCGAAGCCTTCTTGAAAGAAGCATTCACACAAGCTAACAATGGAAGGCTCAGCCCAGATTATGTCGAGCAAATCAAGCCTTGGATTTCACCGACAGAATACAAAGGTCTGCTCTCGACCTTGGGCAAAGAAGACAATATCGATGATCAAGCTGCGATCGTGGATCTGACCACGCGCATAGACACTGAAGATCCAAATGAGTTCATGACGCGTGCAACGGACTGGATGAACAAAGGCAAACTTAAGACCGGCACCTACACTGCGATGGTTCAGCGCAATCGCACAGCGTTCAGAGACGATCGTCCTGCCAGTCCGTTCAAGTCCGGTCGTGAACTTGTCAGCACCTCTTTGGATCCTGGCGCGCTGAGCACAGCCGGACCAGAGGCTACGCAACATATGCGCGTAGCCAGAGCAAATGCATTGATTGAATTTGACCAATGGATCGAAGCCAATCCGCAGGCCAAGCGCGAAGACATCATCAATGAGGCGCAAAACATTGTGCGTCGTTATGAGCCTGTGGCGCAAGAACGCATGAAGATGGCTATTGGACTTTCTCGCTATTTCGGAGACAAGTCGCGCAATGCCATTACGATGAAAGAAGTAGAAGATGCAGAATTGGCTCTGCATCGGGACATTGAGTCGGGAAGGCTCACGCCAGCGCAGCAAGGCTTTGAAATTCGCAAACTAAAGAACTGGCGCGAGATCATTGCGCGTGAAACCGCGCTTAAGGCGCAGCAGCCTGGACAAAGGAAATAATTGAATGGCTCCTCCGATTAAGACACCGTTCCCGGTTGCTGATTACGCTGATCAAAATCCGACGACCATGGACATCCTCAAACAGAACGAGGAACAGATCGAATTGGCTAATGAAGGGCTAATTCCGCCGAAGAGCATGGCGGAGGAAATTGCTCCACAATTAGATGAGCTGCGTGCTTCTGAAGTCCGTCAGGCTTCACTGACTCCTGAGGACATTTTCATTCCTCCAAGCAATCCAAAAGAAGACGACATCGCCTCGCAATATATTCAGATGGCGCAAGCACGCGACAATGACTCTGCCATTGAAGAGTTCAAGGAGCGTATGCGTGCGCGAGCGTCCACAATAGCTCCTAATGGACGACCGATGCTGCCAAATGCAGATGGGTCTGTCTCAACAGAAGAGAGCATCACGATAACAGATCCACGCATCAATGGCGGAGCACCAACGAACATTCCTAGCATTTGGGGAGGACAGCGTCCTCCTTATAATGCTGGAACGCCTGAAGCGGAAAATTGGGCTGTTGAGAAAGCACTTGAGTCCAAGCAGCGCTTCCAATCGTATCGCTCAATCGAAGATGCTGTACAAGCCGCGCGTCAGCGCTCTTTGGAGTTAGGCAAAGCCATTGAGCGTGGCCGCCTTGAACAGCGCAGCGAAGTGAAGAAAGCTACCGACACCATCAATGCGATGGAGTCATTGATCGCGGGCAAGCCTATTAAGTCCGTGACAGAAGCGCAATCCATGACTGAACTTTTCGACATCATCATGGAACATGCTCAGAAGACTAATTGGTCTGATGCGCCTGGCGCTGTTGCCAAGGATATTGGCAAAGGCTTCTTCGTTGAAGGCGTTCCGCAGGCTGTCGGTGGCGTCAATCTGGCAGTCAAGAATACTTCACGCGCGTTGGCCGGTCTGGCTGATTGGATGACAACGAATGTTGGCGGTGAGATCCCCGTTCCGTCAACAGGTAATAAGAAACTTGACCAAGCAATACAGCGCCCACTCGATTTCATCACCGAGTTGCTGCCTGGCGATGAAGGCATTAAGAAGGCGGAAACATTTACAGGCATCTTCATTAAGGAAGGTGCGCGCTTCCTCACCGGCTTCATCCCGCTGTTCCGTGCAGGTAAGGCGGCCGGAGCTGGCAATATAACCACATCTATCGCTGCCGGCAGTCTGACTGATGCGATCACGCAAACGCCTGAAGAGCCGAACCTTTCTAATCTGATTGAGAAGGTTCCGCCGCTCAGAAACCCGGTGACGGAGTTTCTTGCCACAGACCCCAATGATCCTGAAGCCCTCAATCGCCTGCGTCAAGGCATTGAGGGCGCTGGCATGGGCGTTCTCACAGAAGGTTTGCTCTGGGGAATACGCGCATTGGCCAATGCCCGTAAGGCAGTGCCAGAGCTTGAAGCGCAACGGCAATTGCATGGCGAGGTTGGTGACGGAACGGTTGTTGCTGCAACCAAGGACGAGCCTTATACCGCAGTTGGTGGAGCCAGTGCTAAAAACCCCTTCGTGCTCGACCTGACCTCAGAAGTGGCAAGAGAGGAAACTGAGCGTCGCCTGCGGGCGATCTTGACGGGACAAGCTGATGGGCCGGTGATAAAGCCTTCAACACGCCCGCTACAGGATGATTCCTTTGGCACACGTATTGAAAAGGAAGAGGTGTTAGGCCTCATCGAGCGCAAGGCGCGGCCAGAAGAGATCTCTGCCCATCCGCTGATTCGCCGCGCAATGGAGCGACAGAAACGAGATCTTGAGGCGCCACAGATCAGGATTGAAGACATCACTCCTGAACATCGCGCGCAGCGCAAATTTGACTTTAATGGCGAGGAGGTCGTCGGTTACGACAAGGCCGTGCCGCGCCTTGCGGCTAATGCAGAAGCTTATGCTGGCTCTAACGGCGCCGCTGCGAATAAAGAAGCCATTATCCTCCTCGGCCCACCTGCCGCTGGCAAAACAACCATTGGCGACAAGCTCGCGCGTGAGCTCAGATATGCCGTTGTTGATGCAGATGATGTGAAGGCCACGTTGCCCGAATATGCCGGTGGCGTAGGATCGACGCGCGTGCATCCGGAAAGCACGTTGATCAATGCCATGGTTCTTGAGGAGCTGGCGCGTTCCGGCAAGAACATGGTGATTCCGAAGCTCGGTCACGGCTCAGAACCAATAGTTGCCTTAGTACAAAAACTCAAGGAGCTTGGATACACGGTTGATGTCGTCAATGTTCGGATGGACGCTGAAGAAAATTACCGTCGGATGATCTCTCGGTTCATTCACACTGGCCGATTGATTGAGGAGAACTACTTTAAGCAGATCGGAGACCTTCCGACACAGACTTATGAACGCCTCAAGAGAGAAGGATTGGTACGTGAAGCAGCCAACTACGATAACTCAACAGCAGCTCCAAAGCGCCTCGAAGCCTCAGAGCGGCTCGCAGCCGCAATCGAGAGATCCGGAGGAGGTGGAGACGCAGCTTCAATTGGAGGCGCTGGAGCGCGCCAAGCGCCCCCGCAAATAGAGCGTCTGCGACAGGCCGCTGAGCCTGTTTACAATGACATGCTGGCGCAGCTCCGCGCCACTGGCATGAAGGAGGAAGAGGCTCTCGCCAATGCTGCTGTCGTGGCTGCACGCTATGCGGCGCGCGCCGAACGGCTAGGCACCGGCAAGACGGCGATGGATCTCTACAAGGAGTCAGGCCTGCGTGTCGAGCGGTCTGACGCTCCTCCGTCATCTGAGCGCTTCATCGTCAATGCAGATGAACCGATGCCTTTCCGCCCAACCAAGGAGCAGACGCTTGAACAGCGTCGTGGTTGGTTTGGCACCGGTTACTGGATCAAAGATGGCAAACTGCACAAGATTGAAGAAGGCGCACTCGGTCCGCATGGCGATCATGATGGGTGGATCTCCATTGCCGATAATGCCAACAAGCTTGGAGTTGACGAAAAGAAATCTGCGGCTTTTCAAATTGCTACATATAATTTCGCGGATGCAAGCAAGAACAAGTGGGTTGACAAATTCTTCAAGAAGCATCCAGAATATGCACAGGCCGCAGATGAAGGTACGCCGCTTCAAGACTTTGATTTCTTCGATAGCGACTTCAAAAAGTTTTTCGGAATGGAAGCGCACGAAGCGCTTGCTTGGCGTCCTGAAGGCATGTTCCGCATGCGCAAATGGCCTGATGGCCAACTCACCATCGACAATATTGATGCCATCAAGGACACTCGCAAATTCATTGAACAAGTCATGGCGCAGGAGCCGGAACTTCTCAATGGCGTCAAGAGGATCAGTGTCGCAAGCGCCAAGGATGATTCATACATCGATCTGACCGTTGAGCAATTTCTTGATGGCAAGTGGAAAGGCAAAGGCTACTCCTTCGAACAACGCGGCGCCGCTCCTCCTTTCTTCTCCGTCATAGACCGGGCCGTCGGTGGCGCCTCCTTCGACAAGGGCTCGGCGGGCCAGTGGCTGGGGCTGTTGAAGAATACCGCAGGCGTCAAGCAAGAAGAGATCAAGTGGCGTGGCATCGACAAGTTCTTGGAAGACCGCAAAGGCCAGATGGTCACCAAGGCAGAGATCGAGGAATGGTTGCGCATCTCTGAGGTGAAGATCAAGGAGATCAGGAAGGACAACGAAAAAGCTGGCTTCATCGATGAGGATGAAGTCATGGCTGAAGCTGACAGGATTTATCGGCGCTGGTCCAGTGGTGAAAATGTAACGGCCGACTACAGAGAAGTTGAGGCTGGCCCGAACATTGCCTTCGAAGTTATTGACAATCGCGGCATTGTTATTGAGAGGGTTTATTCTCCTGAAAGTGCTAGAGCGATCGCTGAAGATTTCAACCGTGCAATCAATGAACAAGATTTTGGTGCACTGGTAGATTGGAGCCAGATCGCTGCAGAACAGATTGCAAAGTCTGATGCAGCAGAAGTAACCCGCCACGGCACTCACATCCTCCCCGGCCCAAACTCCAAGTACCGCGAGATCTTGCTGACTCTACCTGACAATGATCGTGTTGTTCCAAATCCTGCAAAAAGGGTTTGGTGGGTAGATGTTCCGGACAGTCCGGCACCGGCCATGGCCTTCAGCGAGGAACAGGTCGCACAAATTAGGTCTCGCTATCCGGAAGGAACTAATCTTCAGGTCAGGGAAGAAAACTTCACCGGCGTTGACGTCGCTGACAGCGGCGGCACCTTCCGTGTTGATGATCATTGGCACGAAGACAACGTGCTCGCGCATGCGCGCGTCACGGAGCGTGAGCTCGGCACCGGGCAGAAAGGCTACCAGTGGGTCAACACTGGTTCAGGCAACAAGAGTCAGATCTTTCCGTCATTGGAAGCGGCTAACGGTTACTATTGGTCGCTGCCTGACAATCTGAAGTCACAGATCAAGCTTGCGCATGTCGAAGACCGCAAGGTCAAGACTCTCTTCATCGAGGAGATCCAGAGCGATTGGCATCAGCAAGGTCGCGAGCGCGGGTACAAGGAGCCGAATGCTAAAGCGGAGCATGAGCGCTTGACGCAGGCCCACAAAGATCTCATCCCGGAGATCAACAGAGTCATAGAGGAAAATGATCGTCTTGGATTTGATACCGTTCACGAGGCCAGAGGCGCGCTGTGGCGTGATGGAGTTGAGAGATGGGAATTCAGCAAGCCAGAAGATCTTGAGATTGCCAAGAAGTACGTTGATGCTCTGAATGCGCTCAGAGAATTTGAAGCCAAGAAATCTGACAAAGCGGTTCCTGACGCCCCGTTCAAGAAGAACTGGCATGAGCTTATGCTCAAACGCATGATCAAGCTCGCGGCTGATGAAGGCTATGACCAGATCGCATGGACCACGGGCAAGCAGCAGAATGATCGCTGGTCGCTGTCGCGTGAGCTGAAGCGCATTGAGTATGACGAAGCGACCAAGCAACTTCGCGCCACGCCAAAGAATGGACGTGAAGAACTGCACTGGCGCGATGTCGATGGCGAACGTCTGAAGGAGATCGTAGGCGCTGAGATGGCGCGGAAAATCCTGGAGACGCAACCTTCGTCAGTGAGGCAGGTTGCTCAGATCGAAAACGACATTGTCAAGTATGTCCGGGAATTCACTGGAGATGACAACTTCACCTTTCCTGCCGCCAATGAGCCTGGCAAATGGAGCATTATAACTAATCTTGAGAGAAACAAGCCTGCGATGAAACGGCTTGTGCAAGAGTGGCAAGATGCTTCCAATGGCCGCCTTGTTGGCAAACGCATTCTCGAAGGAGAAGACCTTGAGCTAGGCGGCCAAGGCATGAAGTCGTTCTACGACCGCATGCTGGTCAACGCTGCCAATGATCTCGGCAAGCCGCACAAGGCGCAGGTGAAGCAGGGCGAGGTTGTTACGGGGCAGAGCCTCGAAACGGTGTTCAGAGGAGAAGCTCCGACTGCAGCGAAGTTGAATGAAGTGGTTGAAGACTTGCTAGACAAGCAGTCACAAGGCATTCTCACTGGCTTCTCCAGATCCGAAATTAAACATATTGCAATAATTGCAGACGCGATGGAGGGCGGGAAAACATTCGATCAAGCGATGCAAGTGCATGGACTTGGGTCAACATACGCTCTCATGCAGAAAGTCGGTTACGATGTGGACATGCGGCCTGCCGTTAAAACCGAACCGGTCCACGTCCTAGAGATCACGCCTGAACTCCGCCGCACGGCGCGTGAGGATGGCTTTCGGTTGTTCCAGAACCCGCGTGGGTGGGAGGATGCACCCGGCGGGCCAGATTACTTTGGTCACCCAAAAGGCATCATCGACATCAAGAGCAATGAGGCTGTTGTCAAGCTGTTCCGCACGGCTGACGCTTCCACCTTCCAGCATGAAGCGGGTCACCTGTTCTTCTTCGAGCTCATGCGCGACGCCGCAATGGATGCAGCGCCCAAGCAGCTCAAGGACGACCTCGACACTGTCTTCCGCTGGCTGGGCGTGCAGGACGGCACCCAGCTCACCCGTGCGCACCATGAGCAATGGGCCAAGGGCTTCGAGCGCTACTTGGCAGAGGGCAGCGCGCCTTCACCCCAGCTCCAGTCCGCCTTCGAGCGCTTCAAGACTTGGCTGATTGAAATCTACCGGTCACTGACCTCCATTGGCGACAAGGAGATCACCGACGAGGTCAGGGGCGTGATGGATCGGCTGCTGGCCACTGACCCAGAATTGGCCTTGGCCGGGAAGGCACCGCTTGTTGGCCCAGCCGGGCTAACGGGCGACATCCTCGGTGCCGTGGTGCCCAGGTTGCAGGAGGCCGGGTTCGATGGCCTAGTGACCAAAAGCGTGGGCGGGAAGACCCGCGCCATGGCTCTTCCTGCCCAGCTAGCCGGGAGGGACAAGCTCGGCGCAGCCATGGAGGCCACCGAAACGGGCGTGCCCTCACAGGTAGTGGCCCAGGGATTGGTCGGCAGCGCGGAGGACGCCGCGAGCCGCGCAGGCATTGCGCGCGTGCTGCGGACCGATGACAGCCCGGTCGGGGCGACCGGCGAAGGTGCTATAGCACCGGGACCAGATGTCTATGTCAACTTCGGCCGTATCAATGAACCTGACGACGTCAAGCAGGTTATCCGCGACCTGGCAGACGCCTTCAAGGGCGAGATCAATGAAGCACGGCGCGGTGTGCAATCCAATGAGGAGACAATCAGACTGGCGGATCGCCTTGGCATGGGGGTTGACGAGCTGCTGCAGCGTCAGAAAGGTCAGCCCTTCAATGCTGAGCAAGCGCTAGCGGCACGGCGGCTGTTGAACACGTCGGCAGAACAGCTTCTCGGCTTCGCGGAAAAAGCTGCGCTGCCGACAGCAACGCTTGCCGACCAATACAATTTCCGCCGCATGCTCGCCGTGCATCAAGCGATCCAGACTGAAGTGATTGCGGCAAGAACAGAGACCGCGCGTGCACTTCAGTCCTGGGCGATCCCGGCTGGTGGCAATGTCGAGATGGCACGCAACATTCAACAACTCATCGATGGAGCTGGTGGCGCAAAAGTGACGCAAGAGCTGGCCAAGCGCATGGCCATTCTCAAGGCGCAAGGTTTGCCGCCTGCTGCCATTGACACTATGGTCAAACGTTCCTGGGCGGCTGTTTCTATGGACATGGTTAAGGAAGCCTTCGTCCTTGGCCTTCTGTGGAACCCCAAAACGCATGTCGCCAACTTCGCTTCCAATCTTGTCACCGCTGCGCAACAGGTTTACGAGCGTTCAGCCGCAAGAGCGATAGGAGACCTTCTCGGCACAGCAGTCAGTGGTTCACGCGTGGTTGATGGAGAGGCCATCGCCATGATGTATGGCTGGGTGACGTCGCTCAAGGACGCATTCCGCCTGGCAGGACGCGCTGCCGTCTATGGTGAAACAGGCCAAGCCATACCTGGCTCCAAGATGGACGAGCGCATTGGCGCGATCTCTTCTCGACACATTGCTGAATCACGTGGTTACTCTGCTGTTGAGACTCAACAGTTCGTCAGCTCAACAGCAGGGCGCGCCATCGACTTCATGGGAACAGTTGTACGTTTGCCAGGCAATGCTCTGGCAGCAGGCGACGAATTCTTCAAGACTATCGGCTATCGCATGGAGTTGCATGCACACTCTTTGCGGCAGGCGACAGACGAGGGCTATACTGGACCAGACTTGTGGAAGCGTATGATGGAGATCGTCAATGATCCTCCTGAGCACATTCGCATCGCGGCCGCCGACGCGGCGCTTTACGCGACATTCCAATCTAAGATGGGAGAGATCGGCACAGCAATCAGCATGGCGCGCAATGCTGGCAGCTACAATCCAACTTTCGCAGTGCTGCCATTCGTAAAGACGCCTACCAATATTCTGCGCTACACTTTCGAGCGCACGCCGCTTGCATTCCTTGTGAAGCGCTGGAGAGACGACATCGACGCTGGCGGCGCGCGGCGCGATCTGGCATTGGCTCGCATGTCAACTGGCACTGCCATCATGGCTGTTGCTATGGACTTTGCAGCCAATGGACAGATCACCGGCACCGGTCCGCGCGAGCGCGGCCGCAAGGAAGCATTGATGCGCGACGGCTGGCAGCCATCCAGCGCTCTTGTTGATGGAAAATACTACTCCTTCAACCGTGGCGATCCACTTGCGATGCCGTTCACTGTCATGGGACAAGTCGCCGAGATCATGCGTTCCAAGGATCTTGCACCAGAAGACTTTGATCAGCTTCAAGAGATCATGGGCGCGGCCATAGGCATCATGTCAACGACTGTTGTTGACAAGACTTACTTCCAAGGCATTTCGCAGATCATCATGGCGATTGAGAGCTCAGAGAAAGGTTCTCAAGCTGCAGCCAATTGGATGAACCGCCAGGTCGGCGGCTTTGTGCCATTCTCTTCTGCGCAAGGAGTGGTGAAGCAATTCACGGATCCTGTGCAGCGAGAAGTCAACTCGATGTGGGATGGCATTCAGAACCGCCTGTTCTGGATGTCAGAAAATTTGCCCCCTGTTCGTGATCTCTGGGGCGAGGAGCGTAAGCCGGAAGAAGTGTTCGGTAAGGCTTATGATGTTCTGTCGCCAGCTCAGGTCACCAAACAGAAGGGCTCGCCCATTGATCAAGAGATCATTCGTCTTGGCGGCTCCATTGAGCGCATCAAGAAGAAGGGCGAATTCATGGGGGCTGATGTCAACTTTTATGAATGGCCGAAGGTGTATGACGAATACGTGCGCCTCGCCGGCAATGAGCTCAAGCACCCTGCCTGGGGCGTGGGGCTCAAGGATCTATTGAATCAGGTTGTTTCTGGCAAGCATGAGTTGTCTGAAGTCTACAACTTCATGTCGAATGGACCTGAAGGCGGAAAGATGGCATGGCTCAAGAATCAGGTTTCAGCTTATCGCCGTTTGGCGCAACAAGAGATTATGAACTCAGACAAGTTTCCTGAATTTGTTAATTACGTCAATACGCGCAGACAGCAACGGCAGGAGTTGAAGATGCCGCCCGAAATTCTCGAACAGATGAGGCAGTGAAGAAATGGTCGCATACAATAAATTTCAAGTCTTTGTTGAGAACATCGCCGAGGGCGTTCACAATCTCGGAGCTGACACTCTCAAGGTGATGCTCTCCAATACAGCGCCGGTTGCCACCAACACAATCAAGGCGAACATCACAGAGATTTCCGCTGGCAATGGATATACCGCTGGCGGAACACAAGCGACAATTTCATCTTCATCGCACACAACCGGCACCTACAAGCTGGTTCTTGCCGACGTTGTGTTCACAGCATCAGGTGGGACTATTGGTCCGCTGCGTTATGCAGTGCTCTACAATGACACGCCAACTTCGCCTGCGGACCCATTGATCTGCTGGCACGACTATGGCAGCTCTATCACGTTGCAGGATACCGAAACTTTTACCTGGGATGCGGATGCAACCAATGGCATCTTGACCATTGCATGAGCGATCCAACAAACAAGATCATGCACCTCAAGACGCCGAACTATCCGCAGTTCCGTTTTGAGTATCACCCATTCAAGAAGAAGGTCTACATCATACGCGTAGGCATCCTTCCAGAGATCGGTGAGGCATTCGCGCATGAAATTGAAACCGAAGGCGCAGCGTGGAATGCTGCGCTCATCTGGCTACGTGGCTACAAGGAAGCAAAAAGGGAACTGAGCAATGTCGGCATTGAAATCAAGATTGCGAGCTGAGTTCGACGAACTTGTCCGTAAGCGCGATGAAATCCGCGCCATTTCTACGCCAATGCGTGAAACTCGTGACAAGTTCAAGAATGAAATGCAAGCTCGTCTCAGGCAGATGGATGATGAAATCAGGAAAATTGAAGAGCCGCTCTATGAACTAGAAACAGATATCGGCTCTCTCGCTCGCGCTGTCGGCGGGCGCTACATGAGTGATGGGCGCGGCAATAAATAATGCCGGCCTTCCAGCCAGTCAGCGGCGCTCCTGTTGCAGATCCGAACCTCTATGTAAGAGGCCTGCTGGCTATAGAGACAGGCTTCTTCAATCTCAATGGCCAAGCAGTCACACTCAGAAAAGGCTCCAAGGTCCAGGCAGGAGCTGGATCTTATGCGCTGACCGGGAATGAAATTGCTTTCACCATCTCAACTTCTCAAGCGGGCATCAATCAGGTGCTCCTCACTGGATCGACATCAAACAGGGTTTACGGGTTCACAATGACAACCAATTTCGTCATGACTGCCGGAGACACAAAGACGCTCGTGATCTCTGTCAAAGACGCTTCCGGTAACCCAGTCAATATTACAGACGCAAGCATCAAGTGGCAGGCAGGACGGAGCTTTGGTAAGGCGTCATCCATATCAAAAGCCACTGGCGGCTCTGGAATTTCGATTACGGATGCGGCGAATGGAGTGTTCACAGTCACACTCAATCCAAGCGATACAGAAAGTCTGAAGGGAACTTTTTATCACGAAGCTCAGGTTACTGGATCTGACAGTGCAATCTCTACTGTAATATCTGGAACGATGAAGATCAACCCAGCATTGATCGAGTCAACAGCGACCTAATGCCTTCATTCACTCCAGTATCAGGAGCGCCAGTCGCAACAGCCGCATTTGGCGGCACTGTCAATCACTACATCATAACAATCGATGCTGGATCTTACACACTTTCAGGACAAGCTGTTGATTTAGATTTCGGCCGCAAGCTTACGCTCGGTGCAGGGTCTTACACACTCACCGGTCAAGCGATTATTTTCGACGTCAAGATGCCGGCAGAGGCTGGCAGCTACACACTCACCGGCCAAGATGTTGATCTCGATGCTGACAGAAAGATCTATCCGGATGCCGGAGCTTACACACTCACCGGTCAAGCGATTATTTTCGACGTCAAGATGCCGGCAGAGGCTGGCAGCTACACGCTCACCGGCCAAGATGTTGATCTCGACTTCGGCCATAAGATCACGATTGGAGCTGGCAGCTACACGCTCACCGGCCAAGATGTTGATCTCGATGCTGACAGAAAGATCTATCCGGACGTTGGCAGCTATGCACTCACCGGCAAGGATGTTGCTTTTGTATTCAGCTTAGACACCGACAATGGCCTTTACATAGTGCTGCACGGGGAGCAAGAGAGCGAGTTGGAGTTGGAAGGTCTGTTGCAAACTTCAATCAATCTTCATGGCAGACTCGAGACAGAAGAAGATCTGGACGCGTTGAAAGTTGGCGACAGCAACCTCACCGGTGGTCTGAAGGCTTAACTGGACTCCTCCCAGGAGCAACTTGACCCGCCTGCAAAGGCGGGTTATTTTTTGTCCACAATGCGGAACTCCTTCCCCACCGCGCCCAACGCTGCAGCAAGCGTTGTGTGTTGCGGTCGTTTGGTCTTCTTGGAGCGCCAGTTGCGGATAGTTGAAGCGCTGAGCCCGCTGATCTGATTGATCTCTCGCGGCTTGTAGCCATTCAACTCTTCAAGCACATTTCCGACGGCAGGGTCCTGATCGCGGAAGACGTATGTCTTGTAGCGCTTCATTTCTTCAACGCCTCCCAGAGCAATTCAACATAATAGGCAGCAGCGCTCAATGGTGAGATTTCCATCGCTTCGTAGACCTCCTCAAGCGTTTTGCACTTCCGCACCTTTTCGATGATCTGTTCTCTCATGTTCATTTCAGCACCTTGTAGTGAGCACGCTTGAGGCGCTTGATGCGCTTCTCTTTGATGAGCTCTGCGAGAACCGGAGTTAAATGTTTTGACTCCTTGCTGATTGCACCAGCCGCGTCTTGGGTCGTGAACTCTGCCACCTGAGTCTCCTTGATCCAGGCCAGCAGCATGCCCTTGATCGTGCCATCACTTTTCGCAGCCAGAGCCCCATTGCGCTGCGGACGCGCATTGACGACAGGCACGACCTTCATATCATACACTTTCATGTTGGATCCCATGAACCACATGAACTTGGCAAGGTCCTTGCCATCGATCACACCATCAAATTTGAACAACATCAAGGTTCCTCCTTTATTCCCAAAGTTCCCATGCTCCATTGACACGACGCACATGCTGTAATGGCTCCCAGCGCTCTCCTTTCTTGTCCCATTTCACAATGATGCCTGGATAGCGACCGTTTGAATGTGGGCTAGGCGCGTGCCTAACAATGTCGCCAGTGTCGATTTCCTTGCGGACGTTAGCCATGCAACCGTCCCAATCGATCTTAGTGATTGTGTGTCCTGATTTGATATCGGCAGCTTCAAAGGTGCCTGGACCAAAGCCTGCGACGTTCAGAATGTGATCCATCAGACTCATTTTGACTCCCTTTTATTCCATGGCTTGAACGCCTTGAGTTCGCCAAGATCAGGCCACGAACCTGTGAAGTTGAGCGCGCGGTCGTCGATGGTAACCATGGCGCTAGGCTTGAGACGCACGAAGAGGACGTCCTCGAGACCTGGCCCAAGTGGCGTTTCGTTCCAAAGGTTTCCGGCATGCTTCTTGAGCCAACGACGCATTGCCAAGGGGCCAAAGATGTGCCGCGCCCGCGAGGAGTGCACAACGACATCCCAGCCACTGTTGATTGCATGGTACATGAACAGCAGCGCGCCCGGCACCGGCGGATCCGGGATGTTCGTAGCGCCCTTCCATCCTGACGTGTAGGAATGGATGACGCCATCGAAGTCAAGGCAAAGTATTGGTTTCCGTTGCATCTTCCAACTCCACATTGATAGCTTTTTTGAGATCAAAGTAATGGTTGCAGATCAGATCAACCACTTCATTAATTTCAATTTCTCCTCTACGCAAAGAGAAGAGATCGAAGAATGCTTGAACATTCAGCTTGCGCTGATGATCGAGTGCGTTGGACAATACGAGGTGTTCCTCGCCGTCAGATGTCTGATAGATCGTTTTCTCTATCGCTTTAATCTTGACATTCATTTCGGTATCCTTTCCAGATTTTCCATCCATGACGCTTCCACTCCTTCATCATTCGCTTCCAGCGCTCTGTCCCAACTTTGCAGTAGCTATAGTTGAGTGACTGCGCCAGGATCGTCTTGCGTTCATTGGATCCACATCGCTGCAGCGTGACGCTACGTTCGTATGCATAGATCACCTTCCAAGGCGGCCGTCCGGGGTTCTGAGCGACATTCTCACCCGGTTGATAGCTCATGTCGTACTCTCCGGCAGGCCAAGGGCCTTGTTGACTTCCTCTCTTGTCAGCAACCGCTCAATCGGTAGCTCATCGCACTTGCGCGTTAGCGGCCCGCTCAAGTTTGCTATGACAGCCATGCAGCTTCCGATCCGTTTGACTTTTCTGGGAAAGATCATATGAGCCACTCGCGCCAAGTGTCGCCGTTAATAATAGCAGCCAGATCGATCTTGTCGCGCAGCGCCTTGATGAACTTCTCTTCAACTGTGCCGGGCGCTATCAGATCAATGTAGCCGATTGACTTGGTCTTGCCTACGCCTTTCGGACGCTCCTCGCTCTGGGAGCGGTGTTCAAGGTCCGATGTCGAAGAGTAATAGACCACGAGATCTGCGCAGTCCCAAGTTCGTCCACGTCCACCTGCAGCTGCCGTAGCAACAATGAAACGGCAGGAAGGATCCGTTTTGAAAGATCTCTCCTCGTCTTCCCTGGTTGCACGATTGCCGCCCCAGAAGCGCGCCACCTTGCAATCAAACTCTTTGGCGAGCGCTTCCGAGACCTTTTTGATGTCGTGGTCGTACGAACACCAGATGATCGCCTTGCCATCGTAGTCCTCCAGCAACTCAATGAGCGCCTCAGTGCGCTTCTCAGGGATGGTGTGCCACCCACCCTCCTCATCACGCACATGCCCACACAACACCTGGTGCATGCGCAGGATCTGAGAGATGACGATGGTGGCAGTGACATGCTTCTCGCCAGAGAGCTTGGCGGTCGCAAACTGTTTCAGCTCCTTGTAGATGCGCTTCTGCTCATCCGTCAACGGCACCTCACGGAAGGCGTAGGTTGATGGCGGCAGATCGTAGCAGTCCTCGAGACGCACACGGAAGGAATGTGGCGCGATGCGGCGCTGCAAATCCTCGGCGTCTCGGTATCCGACGATGATCGGCACCTCGCGGCCACCGAACTTCATCGACTTCATCACGGCGTAGCGCGCACGGAAAGTGTAGAATGACTTGTGGCCAAGGATCCTTGGATCAAGGAACTCAAATTGGGAGAACAGATCCATCGGTGAACGCGGCGTGATGAGGCCTGAAAGAATGCGCTTGTACTCCGCCAATGGCGCAACGTTCTTGTTGATGAACTTGGTGCGCTTGGCCTTGTGATTCTTTATTGCTGTGGACTCGTCCACTGCGACAGCGTTCCGACCCTTGCGCTGGCGAAGTAAATTGAGCAGAAGATCTCGCGCCTGCTCGACTGTACTCAACGCCTCGATGTTCATCAACAAGATGCGAGGGCCGTTATGAGACATAAAGTCACGGATCTCTTGCTTCGCCCTCGCTGACCCATGGCTTCCGCTTTCCCAGACGAAGACGCGCGTCGCGCTGAGCACTTCGTCTGGCACATCGTCCTTGATGGCCTGGACCCATGTCTTGTAAACACCGGCCGGGGCGAGGACGACGAGGTCAAGGCACAAGCCTTCCCACACCATCTTCGCCCAGTCATCGAGCGTGACTTTGGTCTTGCCGGTGCGCATAGCCATGAGCAGAGCGAACACCTTCTTGCCAGCCATACGCTTCAGAGCTTCAGATTGCTTCTCGCGCGGCTTGCGCTTGAATGGGTAGCGTTTTGTCATCTTGCATTGTTCCATCTCTTCTGGAGCTCATCACGCACAGCGGTCGTGGCTTCCCATTCTCTTGCACCGCCCTTCTTCTGACGGATCTCACAAAGATCTTCCGCTCGACAGTAAGGATTGCCATCGGGCGTCAGCTTCATGTTTGAACGCACCAGGGTGCCGTATCCACACTTGTGGCACGTGAAACCCCTACTCATGCCGGACTCCGAGATGCTCTGTCAAAAGACGGTAAGTCAACATGCTTTCACTCGGGCTCAACTTAGCGAACTCATCAGGGTTCTCGCTGGGACCGTGATCAGCACTGGTCTTAAGCTTGTCAAGAACAACATTGACTGTTTCTTGCAGGTGCTTGATGTCGCTCATCGCAACCACTCTCCTCCTTTTTCAATCCACTCTGTTACGCCCCAGAACAAGAATACTGTGATCACTCCCAAGAGGAAGTAGTCAATCGCTCTTGGCCCGGTTGCGGGTGGCTGCCCGCGTATCTGCCATGGTTTCTTCATCATGTGAATATCTTTCCAAGAGTCTCCTTGATTTCTCCCTTGTACTTCGCCAACCTGCCATTGTCTTCATTGACAAGGTTCAACAAGTTGATCGCGTGGTTGATATAAGGAACTTCATCAGAAGTGAACGCAGCGCCTACGCCATGACGCAATGCGTCATCCAGCTTGTCCTGGATGGACATGAGCATCTCCATATTTGTTAGAGGGAAGGTGACCCCACGCTTCCCAGGGAGGGAAGGGGCGGTTGCGGGAAGCGCGGGGTCTAGACGTCGCGCACTCAGTGGTGGGGACGAGCGCTGACGTCTTTCTTTTGGTCGATCCAGAACTCAATGGGCTTCGGGCCGCGTCTGGTGGACCTACGCACTCGAAAAGGCTCGCGCTTAATCACGACCTTGTCGATCAGAGACCGCATCGCTGACATAACAATCTTCTGTCCATTGAGCGGAACGTTCTTGCCATACCGCTTGTTCACAAGATCGCTGGTCGTGATGCGGGTGCCATCCTTCGGGAGCAAGTTCAGGAGCTGCTGCTCTGATGGAGAGTAGCGCACCTTACTTGCGGTTGATGCCATACGTCTTTTCCTTGCGGTCACGCGTGAGGACGTACGGGAGCTTCTTCTTCTGGATGACATCCTTGATGCCCTTCATGACCATTGCGAGCGCTCCTGTGTTCTCTGTGTTCTGAGAGCCATAGGCCGCCTTGAGCAATTCGCCCTGAGGGATTTGTTTGCCGAGGTTTGGCAGGAGCTTCTTCAACACCTTCTCGCGGTTCGTCCCAGAGCGAACCTCGAATGCCTCGATCTTCTTTTCCAACGCGGTCATGTCACTGTCTCCACTTTCGGCTTTCTTGGGTTCAGGAGCTCCCCCCTTTTGCCCCGACGAAATGGTCAAAGCAAGTTCTTTGACCCTCTTGAGACCGGAAACCCGGTCTGCGAACCGGGTCACTGGCTTAACACCAGTGGCCTGCTCAGCCAGCTTATTGTAAGCGGTCACAAGTTCCGGACCACTCATTTCCTCATACGGCTTGTCTGTCATGTTAGTTCTTCCTCTGTTGTTAGTCCGCAGCGTGATCATGATAAAGGCTCGAATTTGGCTTTGCGGGTCACCCTGCCTATCCTGCCAAAGATAGGGTGGTCAACGGTGTCATTCACCTGTTCAATGCCAGAGAACTTAACGTTGGGGAACTCGACCTGGTGCTTAATGAGATCGAGCGTAATGTCGTCAGGCAGAGATGCTATGTCGTCGTCTTCAATGCCGGTGATGACAGCATTGCCTGCCATGATTTGATTCTCCGGCAGGCCGATACGGAAAAACTTATCTGGAGTTGGAGACTTGAGCAAGCCTTCCTCGTCCACCCAGGCGAAGACACCTTCATGCAACTGCACAGTCTGCAACCATTGACAGTTGCACAGATGTCTGATCTCCTCAAATGCGCTCTGAGCATCCTCACTGAGCTCTGTTTCCGTGACCGTCTCGTCCGCGCTGTTTATTAAAATTGCTCTCATGCGCCTCTCTCCTTCAACACGCGACACTCAATCAAGCGCCAACGACCGCCGCGCTTGGAGCTTTCATTAAAGATCTTCCTGGCAGTCTCCGGAGATTGCGCCGCATCAAAAACTCGAAAGTTGACCTCGCCAGTTCGTGGGTCTTCGATGCCTTGCAGCACTTCATAGTAGGTATCAAGAATTTGTGTATGCTCGCTCATGTCCAAGCCTCCTCTCTGTCTAGCCAGTTGTCAGGCGCGCGGCCATCGTGGACCTTTTGCGCATCCCAGATCTTATGCAGATCACTCTCCACCGGGAACCCAGAAGGGAAAGCAGCACAGAATTTCAAAAGATCTGTTTCACCTTCGTGAGCGCTGTCTTCCTGGATCGCCTTGAGCGCAGCTGCATAAAGCACTACTGTTCCCGGTCTGTCACAAAGCACAGCAATGAACGCCTTCAAGTAATCATTGACTTTCAGACCATGCACCTCAACACGTTTGTCCAGGATTTTGTATGCAAACATTTCCCTGAAGATGTCTGGCAGCGGCTCTCCGGCAGCTTCCATCAAGCCTAAAACTGCCATAACTTTTGATGCGTCTTCATTCATCTGATGCTGCGGCGCTGCCAACATTGCGCGACCAACTTCGACTGCTTTCATCATTCACTGCTCCCATTGCTTGTAGACAACGATGCCTCCTTCGAACCCCTCGATGGAGTAGTGGTCAGCCAACTTGATCGGGCAAGTCTCGCTGACGAACCGGAAGCCCTGCTCCTTCATTTGTCGCATCACGCCATCCGGGCCAAGCTCGATAGCCATCTTTGGCGTCACTGTGAACTCGCGCATCATCCGTCCTCCAGGAACCGTTCTGCTTGCAGGATCAATTTCAAGTTGGCTTCCTCCTGCTTGGATCCAGGCGGAATGATGCTGAGCAGCCGCTTGACAAGCAGCTTCGCCTTGTACCCATTCAGTTCCTTGGCGATGTCGGCCGCCTTGACGCCTGGCCCTGCCTCGCAAACGGCGAAGCCAAGCGTCGTGCTGGTCGTGCCATTGCGGTTCTTCTTCGTGATCGGCAACTGGTAGACCACATCACCCCGCGCTCTGAACCTTGCTCTCGGCATCTTTGCTCTCCCTCACGACACGTTCCGCATTGCTCATCAAGGATTGTCGAAGATCCTTGTAGTATGGATCATAACCAAGAAAGTCTTCATGCTTCAATATTGCTTCGAGCATTTTGACAGGATCCTTGATTGCATCCCATTCACGCCTCAGATCTTCGTCAGCCATCAATCAAGATCCTCCTTTGGGTCGTATTCGTGGGCATGCTCTAATTCACCAATCATGAACTCCAGCTCCTCCTTGTCATGCGCTTCTTGCAGCAAGGCGCGCTCCCATTCCTTCTCATCACGAATACGACGCACGGCGTCGTCGATGAGATTGCGAATCACCGTCGGTTCAAGGGCATCAAGCTCCCAGCTCTGTTCGCCGAAGCGGCGTATGTATTCAGGAGAACGAACATCGCTGAACTTCACAGGGTTTGGCGGCGGATTGTAGCGCTCAATTTGATCCATGTTGAGCGCAAGACGAACAACCTGAATCTGCGTGCCAGCAAACAAGGACAACCGTGCTTGGTTGTCACGCGTCATGTCAATCCCACTTGGGTCGTGGTCGCCAAGATAAAAGACAATTGGCGTCTGCCCCTTGGAGATGTAACGAGCGAACCGGCGTCCTGCGCGCCACGCCTCGCTTTGCGAGTTGTAGCCTACAGTGGTGAAAAAATCGACACGCAACTGATTGCAGATCTGTCCGACCACGCCCACGAGCGCTTCCTTCTCCACCCAAACCTCTGGCCGGAAGCGCTGGTTCTCCCACATGTCAATGCGGTAGTGCTGCTCCTTCAACCACTTGACCGCGCCTTCAGGCGTATTGAAGGTGGTGAGACCCATAAGATTGCGGCGTCGATCCTCGATCGCGGTCCATGAAATCAGGCCAGCGAGGCGACCTTCAGAGACAAGGTCTCCAAGACGATCGTAATTTGCCTTTTTGTTTTCCATCAACCCGCGCGCAACGAATTGGTAATAGAGCTGACGCAGCGTGATGGACATGCCCTTGCTCTCATACTCTTCGATGATGTCGTTAGCTTGCTTGATGCGAGCCAGCGCATCGGGGCCGAAATTCTTCGGCACATAGGCGACGTAGTGTCCCTTCATTTTCTGATGAACCCCGTCAACATCCTCGTGAAATTGTGTTCGACCTCAATGACCTCGAAGTCACGCGGCTTACACCACCATGGATGACCCTTCCAAGACTTGCCAAACTCTTCAGCTTCCTCGCGCGTCTTGAATGTCTTCAAGCTCAGCGGGAACAAGACGCTTTCTTTACCTTTTTCAATGCGTTCGGAAGTGGCAAAGCCCTGCAGTTCCACCACCATGAATTTTTCACCCTCCTCGGCAATAGTCTCCCCGTCCAATCTTACCTCTTCTCCAGTCACAATTAAAGCGAACATCACACCCTCCTTCTTCTCAGCTCTCCAGCTCCTCATAAGCCTTGTCCACGGCGACAATGAAATCCATCGCCGGTGTTCTTGCAGGGTGATGCATCGAAAATTGCATTGCGATCTGGTTCATTACACCGCCAGCTTTGGCACCAGCTTCGAAATAAGCTGATGCCAATTTGAGATGATGGGCACAGAGGAACTCAGCTTCCGTCTGATTGACCTTGTCGTCAAGACTCACGCCACTTCGCTTATCCATGCTTCAACCTCCTCTTGTCCTCATCAACTTGTGGATCGATCGACACTTTATCTCCCGTGCGAAGACCATGGTGATAGGCGTCTGAGTTCTGACGCATGTCCTCCTTGGTCATGCGAAAGTATCTTTGGCGATTGACGCGTCGTTCCGCAGCACGTTCACGTGCACGCTGCCTAGCCGCTTCCTTCTTGGCTTCAGCCGCAGCTTCTTCAGGATGCGCCGCAGCCCATTCAGCATACTCCTTCTCAGCCGCAGCTTGCGCTTCAGCTTGATGGCGGCGACGCTCCATCATTTCTTTTTTCAGCTCTTCAAGATGCGCCTGTTTCCGCGCCCATGCACCTTCACCATGGAGGAAGTCGTAGTTAGCCTGCTCCTCACGCGCCTCTACATCCGCAAGCGTGAGCGCAGTGGATGTAGAAACCCCATGAGCTGCCGCCCGCTTCGCAGCTTCGCGCTTTTCCAACTCCTCCTTGTCCTTAATGTCTTGACGACGCTGCTGAATTTTCTCGATCACAGCGTCAGCAATGCCTTCACGGAAGGCGACAGCCCAGGAGGAGTACCGCTGCTTGTGCGCCTCACCGCCGAGCCGCTCGATCGTCAAACGCTCAATGGTGCCGAGCAGGTAGCTAGCCATGTTCTTGGTGGCAATAACATTGACCTCACGCCCAACAAGGCGCAACTCATGGGTGTAACGTCGTCCGCGCCTTTCCTGAATTGATCCTGGCTTAACACGAACTTTCATCACCCAGAAGAAGCAGTAGTTCAGCTCAGCGATCGCTTCCCACAAGCGGCGCTGGAATTTGTGCATACCGCCGGAGACATATTCATCCACGCGCTTGCCCGCCTTGCCAGTGGCAGACTCAATGGTGGACATGTCAAGGTTGTAAGCTTCAAGAAGCTCATTCGCCTTAGCCAAGGCTGAAGCAGCTTCCTCCTGGTTTGGATTGCGTTCCGCCAACTGCATCAGCTTGGCGATGCGCTCAACGACCTTCTGGGTTGCGTCGTCCACTATTTGAGCTCCGTTTCGTTGATCGCTTTCTTGAGTTGATTGAATTCTTCTTCCGTCATATGGAAGCTGAGCGAGATGCCGCGATCCTCCATAATGAGCGTGACTTTTCGTTCGATGCCCCAAGGAGCAGTGCGCCAGTGCCTTGTTGTGTTCACCACCGATACTCCTGATAGATGCCGATCGGCTTAACTTCGATCTTATCACTCTTGTAGAGTGTGTCAGACCAGCGCGATGCTAGCCGTTCCGCATGAGCTTGACGCTTCGCATTCCGCCGCTCAAGTGATTCGACGTCCAACTCATTGGGCGCGACCCGCACCCGATTGAGTACAGTCTTGCGCTCAGGCAGCACGACGAGGTAGTGCAGTTCTTGTCCGATCATAACTAATCTCTCCATTTGATTTCAACGTTGGCGAGTTCAAGCGCGCGGATGGCTCGCTCAGCGCGCCCGATGTATTGACCTTGCAGCCGCTGGCGCATTTCCTCCTTGGTGTTGTCCACCCAGAGGTACATGTCCTGCGCAGCAAGGTGCTTGGCCAGCACCATGACAGCCTCAGCTCGGGAGATCATCGATCTTCCTCCAATATGAAGCCACGACGCGCAGCGGCCCGATGTCAAGATGGAAATCGAACCACATGCCATCAATCTCAAAGCCAGGACCAAGCGCCCAGCTCCTGATGTCCCACTGCAGAAAGAGGCTGAAGGAGCCGGGCGGATGCTCGGTCTTGCTGTGCGTATTGATAGACCATGATTTCACTTGCCATCCCTCCCCATGTCCTGGTAAGCGGTGAGGGCATTAGCAAGTTGCCTGATGTCCTCTCCGACATTGTGTCCATCAGTCTTGTAGTGCTGCAGACGTCCCAAAATTCTTCGGGCTGCATCTTGCGGAAACAACCCCTGCAGAATTCTCTCCCACCCTTCGACGCTTTCAACTTTCATTCCTGATCCTTGAAGCTTGTGTCCCACTCCTCCGGCGTGATGCCAGAGAGCAGGAATTCACGCTGCGCATTGGTCAAGTTCGGCATGGCGTTCTGAATGAGTTCGCCGCCCTTGTCCCATTTGTCGTACTGCTCCTGCGTGACGGGCAGGTCCATGGTGTTGATCTGCCGTGACACAGCCGACTTGCGCGTGATGCGCATCAAGCCGTTGGGGAGAACCTCCTCCTTGTTCTCAGCGAACTTGAGTTGTGGCATCATCTCCTCCTGTCAAGCCGCGCCGCCCATTCAGCGCGGTCTGCATAGTCATCGACGTCAGGATCATCCTCCACTTCAAGCGGCGCAGTCGGGAAGGGCCACTCTTGATCACGCCATCTGTAGATGGCATAGGTGAGCCCGCCTGAATCATGCACACTGTGTTGGTATTCCCCGAATGTCCGCGCAAGCGCCAAGGTGAAAGCGATCCGCAGCGTGCTGCGCAGCTTGCGTATGAAGTGAATCATCTCAACTCACCCTCCCTGTGTGGACCAATACGTATGGCACGCCGCCGGGCATCGCCTGAGCGATCTCACGCAGCATCCATTCTGCAGACCCGACAGCGATGCCCAAGCAGACAAGCGCTTCGGCTTCACGATGCTCGCCCCACTGCCGACCGTTCTTGTCAAATGGAACATTCAGGAAGCTATATCCACCACCTCCCCCTTCCTTGAAGTCATCATGCAACTCATCGAGCAACGCATCAATGCGTGGCTTGGCCTCCTGAACGCGCTGCGGGTGGAAGCCAAAGCGTCTGACGAGGCCATCCACGTGCAACGCCATCTTTGGCGCGTCATCCTTTTCCTCTTCCTTAAAGAGGACGTCCTTCATGATGTCATCAACAGCTTGTGAAGTCAGCTTCATCAGTCTCTCCCAAATCCGAGCGGAAGGTCCAAGCCTTCCGCTTCATCCACGACAGCAAGCGCCTCGTCGATTTGCACATCAACGACCGCCTGCAGCTTCTCACCGAGCGCGCTGTTGGCTAGGTTCTCTGGCAGGTTGTCTTGCCACTCCTCAAACTCCTCGCGCAAGCCTTGCAGCAGCTCGAGACCTTCTCGTGCCTTGGCGCATGCATCCGCCCACCTGGCAGCGCGTGAGTTGTTCTTCTTTCTCTTCGCCATTCACTTCCCCTTTTCAAGCATAGCCAATCCTAGCAATCGCTCGATCTCTTCAGCCTCCCAACGCAGATGCCTAGCGCGTGATTCGAGGTTCTGTGCCTCTTTGCGCTTGGCTTCTGCTGCTGCGCGATCCTTAATTATTCTCTCGCCAATATTATCCATCAGTCAACGTCCTCCTCCTTCAACCCAGACCACTCGCGCGGCTTGCCATGTTGATCCAGATACTCAAGCGTGCTGAGCACATCGCGCTTCTCCTGAGCAGACATGCCTAACACATTGCATGCCTTCAGGACGCGCTTGGCGCTAGCCATGCTTGGGTTCTGGTTGTTGCCATAATCGCGCATGAGCGCAATCGCTGCTTCTGCCTTGTTCATCTCAATTCCTCACCGGGTGAAAGTTGCCGTCGCCATACTGATACGCCTTGGGGAAGGAGAGCAGCAGCTCAACGCCCTCAAGGAAGGTTTTATTGACCAACTTTATAGCAGGCATTCTGCTGCCTGCTATAACATGGCCGAGCCAACGGTGATTGCCGTCAAGGATGTAAGGCTCCTTGCTCAGCAGGCACGGCTTGCTCAGCACGCCGGAGCCGACCAAAGCCTTAGCCTTGCGCGCGTCCACCCGCTGGTGGGCGCGCACGAGCCACGGATCAATGGTGCACTCACGGACCTCCTCGCCCTTGTCCTTTAGGAAATCAAGGAGCTCAGGCATGTCATCACCGTCAATTTGCGGCATGACTTCACGCGGGATGTAGAACGGTTCAAACTCTCCGCCTTTGTAAAAGCGGCCAAGGAGGGAGTTGCACTCCCCGCCTTTCGGTGCATGTTGCAGGCTCATCATGGCAGGTCCGGCCTTTCCTTTGCTGTGCATGAGCTATGATCATCGACATCTATGTGTGAAGGCAGCATTGCTTCCGCCTTCGCAATGGCTTCACGCGGCGAGGCTGCACGCGCATAGTACTTGCGATAGAACCAGCGCTCGCCGTCACCGCAAGCAAGGTCAACTTCATAGACCATGTTTGCGGCGATGACGTCCTGGTCGCATGCGCGACACGCCACGGAGTATGGTCCGTGCTTTTCGCAAACCTCCATCATGCGCTTACCTCTCAGTTGCTGGCGCAAGTCTTCTTGCGCGCGTTCGTTGAATGGATAGATCGCCTTCATAAGATCGGCCATCACAACCTTTCCAGCTTGAATGTCTTCGCCTTCTTGTCTTCTGTTAATCGATAGGGAAGCTTATCCCTGTCGATCGACATCAGCATGCCCTTGATGACCATGCGCAGCGGACCGAGTTCTGCATGTGGGTTGCCGTAGACGGTCTCCAACAAGTCGCTGTAGGAGACCGTCTTCCCCAAGTCCCTAACCAACCGAGTGATGCATCTCTCCCTGTTGGTGCCATGCTTGGTCTTGAACTCAGCCAATACCGGACCACCAGGGCCAGAGTATTTGGCACTCACCGGGACCACCCACTTAACCTTCTTGGGATCCCAGACCGCGTCCGGGTGCGGCTGGCGGGATTGGCGCTTAGCCGCCTTGCCCGCCTGCTTGGCTTCTAGGAAGGCAGCTTGAGCAGCGCGAAACCGCTCAAGCTCCTCTTCACGCTTTTCATCGCGGATGAGCAACGGCTTGGGAGGCGCTGCCTCCCACACCTTCGCCCGCTCCTCACGGCTCATGAAGCAGATGTCAGGCGCTCCATCTTCCATCATCATCTGCTGCGCCTTCGTCAAGGCGCGAGGCGTAGGCTTCTCTGACTCTGGCAGGGAAGACGCGGGACTTGGCTTTTTTGACCGCGTGTTCCGGGCTGAGCGCGTAGACTGTGCGTTCTGCTTTCGTGCCGTCATTGAGCGTGAGCTCCACTCTGTACCTTGATCTCTCTGTCATAACGCTTCACCACGCTGTTATAGATACGGGACCCGACTTCATCGGCCTCCTGCTCCCATGGAGCATTCTCGTACCTAGCCTCCTGTCCGTTGACGAGGCGTCCGTTGTAGACAACGCCTTGCCGCGTCTGGCGCAAGCGACCCTGCAACATCTGTGAGACATGGACCATCTCGTGACAGAACACCGCAAGCGGCGTAGGTGCACTGAGACACTTGTCGCACTTGCCGCACCCAGACATGCTCTCATTGAGCGTCATCATGATCTCGCCATTCGGTCCGAGAGCGGTGCTCGTGGAGCCCCGTGCATTGCCGTTGTAGCTGTCGTCATTCAGCTCGCCTGGCTCGATGCCGAACAGCATGCGCAGAACATTTTCCGCCGGGTTGGGCGCCTTATTGTAGAAGCGAAGGATCACTTTATTTGGGAAGCGCGCGATCCAAAGCTCACGCACGATCTCCTTGAACGCAGCTTGGTACTGCGCTTCCTTGTCCGGTGCATTTTCGATGATCAATTCCATTCTCATTCCTCCAGCAACCAGGCAACACTGACGAAGGTCTGCACAGCCGCGACCGCAGCTTGAGCAGCATCCATACCAAGCGACACTTGCACGAGGAAGGTGCCGCTGAGCATTACGGCTAGCGCCATGTGGCGCTGCCGCTTGTTGGTGATGATCTTGCTCACTCCTCGCCTCCCAGAACCGGGCTGAGGATGATGAACGCTGCAAGTGCGCCAGCGGCCCAGGAGTGGACGCCGTGCCCTTCCAAGAAGGCGAAGGCAAGATAGGTAAGGTGCGCTGTCTCCTCGCCCATCTTGCGAGTTGCCTTGCCTTTAATCTTTTCAATGAACTTCTTCATCTGCATCTCTCCATGTTGCAGGCTTCAGCACGGGTCCAGAATGACTTCGATCTCCTCGGTCAGACCTCCGTTGGGGTTGTCGGCCAAACGCGCGAAGGCGTTGGCCATCGTGTTGCCGAGCTCAGTGAGCGGCTGGCCATTGCGCTGCGCCAGCGTCACGGCCGCGTTGAACAGCGCGATCATGTAGCAGCCGGGGCAGAGCGTGCCTTCGTAGCTCTTGCCCTGCCAACGCGCACGATAGCGCATGGCTCGGTCGATGGTCGTGGCCAGTTCAGCGCCGAAGTTTCCACGTGTCTTGTCAGCGATGTGCACGAGGTCCCTGTCGCCGCCATAGACGCGGCCGTCGGTGCCATTGCGAGTGAGTTCGTTCGTCATGTAGCTCTCCATGTTGCAGGCTTCATAAACCAAACCACATCGGCTTGATTGCATCAACAACAGCCAACCAGAATTCCTTCTGATCAGCAAGGTCTGCGCCGCCATAGGCGTCGTAGTAGTTGGCATTGGACAACGCTTTCTTGTGCGCCTCTTCAGCGCCAAGAGCATTGATTAGCTGCTGCGCTCGCGCATCAGCCTCCTGGTAATCAGCAAGTTTCATGCAGCCTCCGGCTTGAAAGGGTTGTAGCCCATCGCTTTTTCTTCTTCGAACGAAGGTGCCCATGACTCCACCTTGCTGCGTCCATAGTACAGCTTGCGCAGCAGGTCGTCGCGCGTTTCCACCGGCTCAACTGCGAGCGCGGCGAGCACTTCCTTATAGCGCTCCGCACCCCACAGCTTCTTCGCGATGTCATGGTCGAAGATGAGGCTGTCAGCAGAGGGGATCTCCTCGACGATGGTGTAATCGAAGCCGTCGCGCTTCTCGGTCACAACGTAGACCAAGTGATGCGCCACGATCACGTCGGTGACACCGAAGGCTTCGCGGATGATGTCCTTGAAAAGGTCTGCATGTTCAGCGTTGCGATCATTTTCCCAGGGTCCGGCGAGGCGCATGCCCTGCGGCGTGAAGTCATCCTTCATCATTTCATCGCTCCATGTTGCAGGCTTTAAATGTATTCCATCTGCTTGGGGCTCAGCGGGCGCGCGTACTTAGGCGCAGGGTCCTTGAGCCACTCGATGAGTTGCTTGCGCAGTGACTTCTTGAAGTCGCTACGCAGGTTGGTGGTGAGCAGCTTGCGGTAGCGCGCCCACTCGTAGTATGAGCGACGGCGCAGACGCAGAAGAGGCACATAGCTCTTGAGGCCGATCTTAGAGGCGATCTCCTTGATGTCCTTACGCGCCATGCGGAGCTCAGCCGCCTTCTGAGCGCGCTGCTGAGCACGATGCCTGGCTCTCTGTTCCTTCTGCCAAGCTTCGTATTTCGCCAGCGTCTCAGCGTCAGCATCAACCGACGTAGCGAACAATGGGTAGGTCCACCCGCGCGTCGTGGCAAACATGACCGTGAACGGCTCGCCCTTTTCATCGTCCCAAATGAGACAAAAGAAGTCGCTGTCCCAAGCGCCGTTGTGCTCCCACTCCTTGAGCACGCGACCTTCGTATTTCTTCTTGGTCCAGTAGAGCCGCGTGACGGGCCACTCTTCACCCTTGAAGGGTCCGTCATATTGCTTCTCGGTTCCTTGCGAGTGGCCCATGGTCGCACCCGGCTCCCATGGCTCTGCGAAGACGATGAGTGCCATGATCAATCGCTCCACTTCTCGATGTAAGCGTTCGTCTCCTTGAGCACATCCTCAAGGTTGGTGGTATAGTCGGCGAGGCAGTCCTCGACGTTGCCCCAGATGAACTGCACCCAGCCTTGATAGCCGCGCTTATCAACATTGACCGGTATCTTGGTGACGTAGAACCGATCCTCGTCGGTCGTGAACATTACATTAAGAATGGCTTCTACATCCTTGCTGCAAATCAGCACATCCTCATCGCCTTCATTCACGGTGATGAAGTAGCCAGCAGCAATCAATTCTTCCGCTGCCTTGCGCGCGATGTTGCGCTCAAGCTCTTGATCCCATTTGCGGCTCATGTCAGAACCTCCAGAAGAACGGCGCTGCGAACAGCGCGACCATTGCGAGCAGTCCTGCGGTTGCGATGAGTTGCTTGATCACTCAGCCCACCCCTGCAGCTCGCCGGTGTTCTTGGAGCGGACGGCGACGGCCAACCCACCCTGCGGCGCATCTTCGATCTTCCAGGTCTGATAGGGCATGGTGCTCTCACGAGCAAAGGTGCGCGCCCACTTGAGCGCGGCTTCGAAGTCGTTGAAGGTCTTGACAGGCATCTTGTTCATTTCAGCTCTCCATGTTGCAGGCTTCAGAAACCGTTGGTGATGCGCTCCAGCGCCTCAGCCCATGCCGCCGTGCGGTCGGCGCTCATCGCATTCGACACCGGCGAAGTCGAGCGCTCCGGCCACCGCGCGCCGCGCAGCACCAGCCGCTTGATTTCGGACAACGCAGCTTCCGGCTTGTACTCCGGCAGCTCCGTCCATGCCTTGAGGGTCAGCGCAACCTCGAACCGTGCCGCAGCCTCCATGGCATTCTGCGCCCACTCGAAGGCGTAGGCGGGATTGGACTTGAAGTTTTCCTCGAACTTGCTGAGCGCGCCGCGCACCGCTGAGTTGGAAAATTCTTCGATGAGGCTGTCGATCTTATCTTGCAGTTCCATTTCTCTCTCCATGTTGCAGGCTTCAGGCGTCCAGGGCAGTTCAGTCATCCAAGGTTGAATGGCTTGCGTCCTCCCCTTGTGGCATTGTCGATCTTGTCCATGACCGCGTAGAGAGCAGCCTGCTCTTTCTTCAGCGCCTTGCCGCGTGCACTCTTGAGCACGCTGTTGACCAGCCGTCGGCTATAGCGCTGGGTCTTGCTCTTGTTGATCGCGGCTTCAATGAGCTCGTCGATCTCCTTATCGATCACGTCACAACGTGTTTCGGCGAGGCGGTAGATGCCCCACGTGGTGTTGATCGCTGCCTTCTCTTCCTTCGTTAGTTTCATTTCAGCTCTCCATGTTGCAGGCTTGAATTCACTTCATCGCTTCTTCAAAGAAGTTCGCCCACATGTCCGGCTGCCTCTCCGCCTTGGCCGCAGCCTCTCGGACCTTCGCGCCGGAGAAGGGCGGATACTTCTTGGAGCGCGGCTTCTTGTACGTGTCGGTCGCCTCGTCGTAGCGGTAGTTGCCGAATTGGCGCAGCATGCGCTCGAACTCTTGCAGCATCGTCGGTTTCATTTCAGCTCTCCATGTTCAAGCAGGCCATTCTTCGATCAAGGCGACGAATTCGTCCCCATCCATCATCGCGAGCTTTTCGAGTTGATTGTTGCTGAACTTGCCGCTGTCTTCGAGTTGATCGAAGACTTCCTGACCCAGCTCCAACCACGACTTGTTGAGCAACTTGCCGGGCTCGGACGGATCGATCTTCTTGACTTCAGTGCTCACACCTTGGTAACGGAAAACATATGTCTTCGTCTTCATTTCAGCTCTCCATGAGACAACAGGAAAGCGGCGGCAGGGTTGCGCCCCGTCGCCGCTTGATCTCTTGTCTCCAATTTTACTCTCTTGCCCCCGCTAGCAGCGTCTGTCGGCTAAGCGATCACGGCACCGTCGCGGTGGCGCGTCGCTCGCTCGGGATGCAGGACCGCCCGGTGAGCATGTTGCTCATCAACGCGAGAGGTCGCTACGCTCTTGCGTTGATGAACTCCCGCTGGAGACCACCTCTCGCTGCCCAACTGTTGTTGTCTTATTGGCTTGGTGGCGAGGGTACCAGTCAGAAGGACCTTTTATGCTTGGGCGTTCCGACCCGCTTTCTTTCTTTTTCAACCTGTGGCCGGATTATGCCTGAAATGATAAAGAAAGAAAACATATTTTTTCAACAGTGATTACATGGACTTAGCGTAAATCAGGTCGTGGTAGACCTGGTCCCAATCCCACTGCGCAGGTCCGCCAGAGTTTTCGAAAATCCAAAAACGCTTCGGCACGCCAACAAGTCCGGACGTGGCAAGATCGCGTATAGCCGCGCCTCTCAACAGAATGAGATCATCACGCGCTTCACGTCGTTTGCCAGCCTTCGCCAGACGACGCACAGCGATGAAGACGCGACCACCATTGCGTATGCGACGCTCTATCCAACCCACCTGCGATGGCTGCACTTCACACGCGCTCGCCTCACAGCGCTTGTTCTCGATCCAACCTTCTGTGCCATCATGGCAGTAGTTCATGTCGGGCACTCCTTGGCCCGTGCTCCATGTCTCCACCGCCTGCCAATGCACCATCGGTAGATGTTGTTGAAATAGTTGTCGCAGTCCCCCGTCGGTCTTCACGCTGAAACCTCGTCCATGGCAAATCGCGCGGCTTCATCACGCGCTCCATTGTGGTGAATGTTCTTCCACAAGACAAACATTTGCGATGCCGTCTAGCACGACGTGTCTGCATCACCTTGCTTGCGCTGTACCGGCAATAGGGGCAACAGACCTCTGTCTGCGAACTCTTTGCTCCGGATCTTGGCAGTCTGATCCTAGCCATCAATTTCTCCGAGGTACTTCACAGCCTTGATCTTGATCATGCGGAAGTCAGGCGGAACTGAGCCCTTGATTGCATAGAGCGACTTGCCTACTCGACCTTGCTCCACGATCTGCCGACCAATGCGCTCGAAGTCGTAGCGGCTCACCTTGCAAAAGATCATGTCGGTGTCGTCCTTAATGAACAAGTTCAACGCAGCCGTCGGCCCATTGACCGCGTAGCCGCGCTTCATGACGTTGACGGCTTCGTTCTCATCCTTGGGCGCGATCTTGGAAGCGACGCCGATGATGACAACATCCTTGAACGCACCGTCCGCTTGCACATCAATGACTGGCGTTGGCGCAGTGACAATGTTGATTGCTCCAAGATCTGGATGCAGCTCCTTCACCTTGTCAGCTATTGGGAACAACGTGTCAATGTCGGTCTTGGCGTTGTCAAGTCGCTTCTTCAAGGTGGCACGCAGCGGTGTTCCTGAGGACCTCGCTTCCATGATCTCGCGGACGGTTGCTGAACCGATGCCCTTGATCGAGGTGAGAGGACCCACAAGGATCGTCCTCTCACCTTTCTTGATTGGCATCCACTTGTCTGTGGAGTGGTCCGGGTCAAAGGCGAGATAGTCAATGCCTTCTTCCTTCAACTCGCGCAGCAGCGCAATCTGTTTTGCTGGATCGCTCTCAGCATCTAATGTGGCAGCGGCAAACTCAACAGGATAATGCGCCTTGAGCCAACAGCAATAATACGACACGAGACCGTAGGCGACAGCGTGCGAACGGTTAAAAGCCCAAGAGCCGAAGGTGTTGATCTGATCCCAAACAAGGCGCGCTGTGTCTTCATCGATCCCATTTTTCAATGCTCCATCCTTGAACTTCAACCAGTAGCGTTCGAAGAACTCATTGCCGAGACGGCCAGACATCGCCTTACGAATAGCAGACGTGTCCTCCCAGGACATGCCTCCCATCTCACGCACGATCTTCATCACCTGTTCCTGATAGATGGTGATGCCGAGCGTCTCCTTGGTGAGCTCGGTAAGCATAGGATGATAAGAAGATATCGGCTCCTTGCCGAGCTTACGTCGCACCCAGGACCCAGCGCCGCCCGTGGCCATTGGTCCAGGGCGCGCAAGCGCTGTAATCGAGATGATGTCTTCTAGGTGCGTCACCTCAATCTGCTTCACTAGCGATTGCAACGCCTGACCAGCAAATTGGAACACACCAGCGAAGCGGTGCTGACTGAGAACATTGAATGCCGCCGCATCGTCCAATGGCAATCGATCAAAGAAGCGGAAATTTCCCTCTTCGCCGATCAGCTCCAATGCGCGCTCGAAGATTGAAAGCTGCGTCAGACCCAGAGCGTCGATCTTGAGTAGGTTCAGATCCTCAGCATCCTTCTTGTCGCACATGGCTGCGTTGGTGCGGCTGTCTACAGCGACATATTCAAGAATAGGCTCATCGGTGACAAGAACGCCAGCCGCGTGTTGCGAGGACGTTGTCGGGTGGCCTTCCATGCGGGAAGCCATCATGGCTTCTGGAAATTCATTCAGAAGAGACTGACCATTGATTGTCTCCTTGAGCGTGTCCTCAAGTTGCTGCATGGCGCGTGAGTCACCGGAGGAGCGTTCGATGATGCCGTCAAGCGCCTTGTCAACCTTCCACTTTGGTATGCGCAAGGAGATGCCAGCTTGCTGCAACGCGCTCTTGGGGCCGTACATCATCACGGTTCCCAGCCGAGCCATGCGCTCCTCGCCATATTTCTCGGCAATGTACTTGAACACCTCCTCACGCTGCTTGTCAGAGAAGTCAACGTCGATATCTGGCAAATCCGCGCGATTGATATCGATGAAACGCTCAAAGATCAGTCCGTAAGGGATGGGATCTACTGTAGTGATATCGAGTAGGTAGCACACGAGACTTCCACAAGAGGAGCCACGTGCCGGTCCGACAGCCATGCGGTCTCGAGCCCAACCAACAATATCTGAGAGGATGTAGAAATAGTCTTCAAACTTCTTGTCGGCGATAAGCTTAAGCTCCCGATCAAGACGCTCAGCATAGACCTTGTCTTTCAAATTGATGGAGCGTTTCTTCGCTCCTTCAATACACAATTGACGCAGCGTCTTCTTGCGCTCAGGCTTCAGGAGCGTCGCCTTCCTCAGTTCAGCTCGACATTGCTTGATTGCGTTATCTCTGGCCTTGATGGCAGCAGCCTTGTCCCGTTCACTAGCAAACCAGACAGCCTCCATCCATTCGTCATCATCAATGATCCATTGCGGATATGTTTGAGTGCCAGCTCTCTTCCCGAGAGCGACACGGTAAAGCTCAAGATCGGCTTGGCGAGGAAAGACATTGTCGCCGCTAGCGATGAAGCGGAACCCAGCAGCCTTCGCTTGTTTGTAGAGACCAATTGGCGTTGATGGTGATAGAGCAACATAGAGATCCTTGTCCTTTTTCTTCACACGCTCAAGCTGCAGACGCTCGCCAGCGATCTTGATCACGCCCTGTGCGGCAAGCGCCTGCTTGTAAAGCAAGCTCGGCTCACGGCCAGGATTGGCTGTTGCAAGCGCAATGAGCTCATGGATAGAACGCAATGAGTCCTTGGCGAAGAATGTCCAGTAGTCTGGGCTTGGCCGCTTCTCCCCCAGAGAAGAGACCACTGCTAGTTCTACACCATAGATCGGTCTAAGCTCGTGCTTTGCGCACAGCTTAGACCAACGATTAAATCCGAAGGCGCTCGTCCTGTCTGAAATCGGCGCGGCCTTCCACTTGATCTCCTTCAGACGCTCTATAATGTCTGGCAGGTGCCCCACCGCAGTGCGGAAGGAATATCCCGTGCGTATTCTCATGCAGCCCTCTTCCCCTTGCGCTTATACCTTGGAATGCCAACTTCGCCTTCAACGACGCTGACCAATGCAACAGAGCAATCACAACGCTTAGCAATTTCCTGCTGGCTCAATCCCTGCTTCGCCAAGGCGATGATCTTGGCGCGGCGCTCTGGATCATCTGTCTTCGGGCGCTTCTCAAGGCCAGCGATCCTTGCATAACGTAACACTGTATTGCGGGAGCATCCGTATTTCTTCTGAATATCATTCACCGGAACGCCAGCCTTGTAGTCTGCCACCACATGCTCAAAGCGCACCAAACGATTGGCGCGCTCATGAGTGAATGAAAAGATGCGCTTCACTTGCGCAATGAATTCAAGGAACGGCTTCACCGCCTTCCTGGTTCTCAGATACTCCGCCGCATCCTTCAGTGTGAACAGCATCATCTGGATCCTTCTTATTACGCTCATTGATGCGTTTCATATCTTCAAGCGTGGCTGCGCCAGACGCCACAACAGCGCATTGCGCCCAACCTAGCCAACGGCATTTCTTGCCATATGACATTGGATCATTTTCATCTTCTCGTTCCCGCATGCGGTGATACATATTGATCAAATGCGCTGCGCTCAGAGGTCCGCTGTTAGGCAATTTCTGCGCAACGGACGATGCAAGATAAACGGTTTCTTTCATCGCTTCCATAACATTCATCAAAGAATTCCCTTTTTAATGAGTTCAACACAACAGCGCTTGAGCGCCATGACGTCAACCTTGGCGCGATGAGCGCCCTCGAACTTCTCACCGAACAACAACTCGTGTAGGCCTGAAAGATTCAAGCGGTGACCTTTCAGGTGCACAGTCTGTTCCACAGTGCAGATCCTAATCTTTGGCCAATTAACCTTGAGACCGCAACGTTCCGCCTCAATGTCGATCATCTCGATATCGAACGATAAGTTGTGCCCGATAACGATAGGTGATGCCTCGATCAGCTTAATGATCTTCGAAGCTACATCCTTGAACGTTGGTGCGTCTTTCACATCCTCCCATTTGAGCCCTGTGATGGAGGTAATCAACTCAGTAATTGCCTCTGGTGAAGAGGGGCGTACAAGCTGATCGAGCTCATTGATCTTCTTGTCCTTAGCCAAGTCCCAAGTGCAGCCGTAGAATTCGATGAGCTCCGGCAGCTTGTCGTTCTTGACTGTGCGGTTCTCAATGAGGCCGGTGGTCTCTGTGTCAAACAATAGAGCCTTCATCCTGGCACCTTGATCCTTGGGCCATCACAACTGACGACTGGCTTGTGCTCAATATCGCTCCAATCAAAACGCCAGAAAAGTCCGTCTGGCATCTTGAAGATCACCGGAAAGCCTGTTGTCGCTTCGTCTCTGTAGTCATTATTCGCTTGCTCCTCATCAACTGATTCCACCATAGCGCAATAAACACCGGCATCATGGATAGAGTCGCGATGCGGCTTGCCTGCTTCAATGGAGACAGCATAACGCGAGAGCTTGACGACGATTAAAGAGAACAGGTGGAAGCGGTCGTGATCCTCCTTGGTCTTCAACGTCACGCCATTCGGAAAGAGTGCAGCGAAGGCTCCGCCAGCGCGCTTGTAGTTGTCGCCATAGACCTTGTTGCGCTCGCGGAAGGTGTTAGCGCCTTCAGCCAAGATGTCAGCCGCTGTCCGCTTAGTCATTGCTATTCCCCTTGGGGTGGATGCGGCGGATGTACTTAATGTAGGTTCCGGGCGCGAGCTCAAAGATGCGGTAGTGGTACTTGCGTCCGGCGCCTCCGCCAGTTGTAAGATATTCACTGGTGTGACTCTGCGTAAATGTCTCCTGGACGAGCGTGCACCCATCCATTGCAGGAAAATCTGCGCCGTCATCGAGGTGTATTCCTACATGGGAGATGAACTCTCTTCCAATGCCCCATAGAGGATTTCCTGCTTGGTTGTAGCTCACCGGAGCGCCCATTGCATAATGATCTCCAGAAGCTAGGTGCCAGTGCCTGCCTTCAATGTAAGTCAAGATCTCAAGCTCAATGCCGAGAGAATAGTTGAACTGCAGACGGCCCTTGTTGATGCACCACTGGCCGTCCGGGAACAGTGACTTGGCGGTCACGACGTCCTCGACCCAAGGCTCTGTGTCAAGACCCAAGAGAACCTTGATGCGTTCTTCTTGGTCCTTGGTCCTTGCGTAGAAGGCAATCTGATCAATCTTCATCGGAGGTTTTTCTAGTTTCACGTTCACCACCTTCGTTTTCCAGTTGTCCGGAGAAATGTTCATGGCCCACCATACGGAATGTCGCACCCGGCGAGATATTTGTGGCGCTCCTTGGAGGAGAGAAGGAATGCGATGAACTCAGCGATGATAGCTGGTGGAGTTTCCTCGCCTGCAGGCAAAGCAGCAAGTTGATATTCTCTAGCTTGCTGTTCCGTCCACCCTCTGAGCTGCACCACGCGCCGGTCGATCTCTGCACTCATGTGCGTGCCTGACATCTTGTTGGGAGAGACGCTGAACACGGTGATGTTGTGCGTCTTCTTCAACTCACGCGCCAACTGCTTTGTCAGAATGGCGGCCGCGCCCTTGGAAGCGTTGTAAGCCGCTGAAGATGTCATTGGCACATGGCTGGCATTGGAAACGATGTTCACCACCGTCCCATCACGCAGCTCTTCAAGAAGCGCCTTGGTGCAAAGGAAGATGCCCTTGGCATTGGTGTCCATCACATCATCCCACTCCTGCTCTGGAACGTTTGGCAGGAAGTTGATGCGATTGATGCCTGCACAATTGATTAGAACATCGATCTTGTCCAGCCCCCGCTTCAAAAGATCGAGCCGAGCCTGCCCAATAGAAAAGCTGCTCGACACATCAATGTGGTGCTTCAGCGACCAGTCAATCACTCTCCAGCCATTCTTCAAGAGATGGTTGGAGATCGCTTCACCCAAGCCACTGCTCGCGCCTGTGATAACTGCTGTCTTCAATTCTGCCTCCCATGCACCAAGAGCGCTGTGATACCAGCCTCTCTGAACGCTGCAACGACATCTTCTCTGTCGTCAATGATCAAGGCAACTTCATCTTTGAACCGCTCGCCGAAGCGTTCGGCGGCCAGCTTAAGCTTTATTTCCGCTGCCGGATGATAAGCCTCGTCCGGCCGCATAAGCAGCTCATCGAACATGGCGCCATGCTTGACGAGCAGCTCCATAGTAAGCTTGCGCCACTTCTCCGGTCGTGCCGTAATGCCAACGATGTACATGCCGCCAGCGCGCATTGCATTAATCATGTTGACAACGTCATGGATCGGCTCGTCATCCTTGGAAGCGGCATGATAAGCGTCCCATCCTCCAGGGCCACCGATCATGTCGTCACGCCAGAAAGCATTCGACACTGTATGATCAATGTCACACAAAACGATCTTCCTCATTGCTTTTGCACTCCTGCCATATTCTCGTAGAGTGCAAGCAATGAAGCATAGACCTTTTGCGGTGGATAAGGCGATGTGCCTGCATCGAACATCTTGAACTCGTTATCGCGATCACCCTTAAAGAAAGCGATCAAGATAACATGCTCCGCTCCAAGCCGCTCCTTGACTGCAACAGCCTCCTGATTGGCCGCCTGCTTACGCTGCAAGGCTACTTCTTGTTTGCCCAATTCGTCCTGCGCCATGACGCTCCCTCCTCTGCGCACTTGCGCGCTTCTGAAACCATTTCCATGTCTTGGGTTGGACGCAACCCGCACTTGACCATCATCTCCCGACGATTGGCCCAGAGCTCAAGAAGCTCTTGGAACAACGGATCGCGCGCCAACAATACGAACATTGGCTCGTCATCCTTGGCCTTCTCGTAACAGTCAAACTTGCCGGGGTTCTTCTTGGTTCCCATCTTCAGCTCCATAGATCTTCATTCGGACTTTGTGTTCAGTTCTCATAGTGCGGTTCATCTCTTCTGTCATTTCATTTTGCTTCTCCAATGCGTCAGCGATGCGTTTGAGGGAAATTGCTACAGATCTGTCATAAAAAGCCTTCCCCGAGCTGAAACTGCCAGCCTCAAATAATTCAACATCTCTGTTCATCAGAACTGTTTACCTCCTTCTTTCAGACGGTTCTCAGGCTTGTGATCTTCACGCTTTTCATTGTACCAGACCTTCTCGAGCACAGCGCCAGAGAGATCAAGTCTGAACGCTCCTCCATAGTCAAAAGCGCGAATGAATAGATCTCCCAGCTCGACCTCCTCGCTCTTACGGTGCGGCAAGTGATCATCCATCTTGTCCTTACGCACACCTTCGAGCATCTCAGATAGTTCAGAATGCTTGAGCGCAATCATCTCACCTTTGTTTCTTTCGATCCGCTCTCCCGTTCTTGGGTCCTGCCACCACCTTGCGTTTTTGTGGTGCAGGATCGCGGCCAGCCAGTTGAGGCTTTGCGCGTGTTGAACGAGCAGTCTGTTGATCGTCTCTTCGCTGAACCGGCTCAAGTCTGGTAAGCTCATCTTCCATCTCCACTCCGACAATGTAAAGTTCATTACGCAGCTCGGTGAGTGACATCCTGCTTAGCCGTCCTGAAGTTACGGCCAAGGTCGAGGTGACTTTGGAAAGACGTTGATGCCACCTCACCCAAGCGATGATTTTCTCAGTAATGGTCTCACCCCGCATGCTTGACCATCACTTCGATATTCAATACTCTGAGTTGCTTAAGCACACTTTCAGCGCCTTCCCGATAGCCCTGAAGTCTTGCTTGCGCCTCCGCTTCATCTCTTGTGCGTTTGAGCTCATGAAGTTCTTTCAACAACTCCTCAACTTTCTTTTGATCGCCACATATTTCTTGGGCGAACAGTTTATAGTCTGTCATGACAACGCCCTCATCTGATCGATCAACTTGATCATGTGCGTCTTCTGTTCAGCAGAGATTGTGTTGTCAATTCCTGGAAACTGAGAAACAGGAATTGATCTGACGACTTCTCCACGCATCATTGCGCCGGAACCGCGACTGGTGTTGAACTTGGCAGAACCATAACATTAACCTTGCCTGTCTCTACAGCCTTCATGAGAGCATCGGCTCGCTCCTTCTCAGCCAGAGCCAACAGCACATCACGAATTTGCGCTGGCGTGAAGTTGTCAGGCAATTGCTCAAACAAGCGCTTGACACCAATGCCTTCATTCGAGCGTCTTGCCGCTTGCTCCTCAGCTATCTGCGTCAGCAATTTTTGGCGCTTGCGGTCCTCTTCAGAAGCCATGCGTTCAGCAATAGCGTTAAGCACCTTGGCGTCTGGCAGCACTTCGCGCAGAAGCACCGGCATGAAGGTGATTGCGCCCTTGGCCTCTGTATCCGTGAAGCCAAGCTTGATGAGATCATTGTTCACGGCGCGAACGACTTCCTCCATCATGCGCTGTTCAACGTCCGCGCGCCGCTCAACGCTAGCGTCTGCCCATGGAAATGAGGCGATTGCGTCTCTGACCGCGGCCCTTGCGGCGGGAACAATAAGATTGCGTTCAAGTGCATCCTCGTCGCCAATGCGCTGCAGGATCTTCCATGCGACTGAAGGGTTGATGGAGTAGGGGAAGGAAGCTTCCACCTGCACCGGGTTATGATCCTTAGACATCGACACAATGGTCGGGCCGTCTGCGTCTTTGGCCTTGGCTGAGAAGTCAACGGACCGGCGCTGGATGGAGATCTTGGTGACGTCGTACATCGGGTTCATGAAGCGCAACCCTTCAGGATAGGCTGTCTCCTGCACCGCGCCGAACCATTGGCCAACGCCAACATGGCCTGTGGAGACAGGGCTGATGGACATGATCAATGACCAAATGGCAGTGACCACCACACCTGCAACAAACCACAAACCAGCCAGACCTCCGCGACCGTCCAGCAACGAGAAAAGAGTCGCAATCAGAACGATAAAAGCGATGATGCCTACACCAACAAGAAACAACATGTCTTCCTCCTCAGGAAAGAGCTCTCATCTGGTCGATCAGCTTGATCATGAACCTCTTCTCCTCGATTGAGATCGGGAGTTGTCTGATGTGATTGTCAAGATCATTCGCTGCCTTATCGAACGTTCGCTCGATAAACAAGTCGATCCAAGGGTGCACGGCGCGCACCGCAGTCTTCATGTCCTCAAGCACGTCACGGTATTCGCCCTGGGTGCGGGATGAGGAGCGCTTGCGCACCACATCAACAAACGTGCGCATGTTCATCTTGGCGACGATGTTGGTCAAGATGTTGGTGGGCAAGATGCCGCGTGCGTCTTCGATCGCAGCGCCATTCTTAATTAGCTCCTTGTAAACTGTATCAGTGAACGACATGCCTTGATCATAGATATGTTGTAGTCCTTCACTCTCAACGATGCTCGGCCCTGTCAGGTAGTCCCACCCCGGACCCTCGCTCACGTCCAAAACGCGCATGGTCTGTTGAGCAAAGCTGGCGGTGCGCGTGCGCACAAACTGGTGCGTGAAGGCGCGCGTCACATCCTCAATGACGAAGGTGTAGTCAACAAACTCCCAACTCGATGGGATCGTATTGGCCATGTATTCGAGCTCCTTCCAGAGCTCAGCGATCGGCATGTCGAGGTATTTGCGCAAGCCTTCCGGGTTCATGGTGAGGCGCGTGTTCTTGGTGAACACAAGCAGTGCCGCCGCATAGTGGCTGGCATCCAGCCGCCCAGACCCGGTGTAGTCAAGCAGTGAGACCTTCAGCTTCTTCATCGCTCTCTCCATAAACTCTCTCAAGCACCTGCCGGACCTTCATGAGATCCATCTTGTCGTCCACTGTCCGCACGCCGCTTTCCATGTCGATGTAGTACGGGCCGCGCGCATTCATCTTGACCAGTTCAGCAACAACTTTGTCAGGGTTGAGGCCGCCTGAATAACCGTTGATGCCTTGCTTGTTTTCAAGATAGCGAGGCCAATGCTCTGGTCGGAGACCTCTTCCGCCTGAAGGATCATACAACCAATCTACCCGAGGATCAGTCGGCATCGCCGGTAATTGATGCTGCAACACCACGCGCACGCCATACTTCTTGCTGAACTCTACAGCATGGTCTTTCCAAAAGACATCTCCTGAAACAGGACGATAGTTGACCTGCACCCTCTGGAAACGCGACCATGGTATGCTTGGACTGACAGGGTCAAGATCGCCGGTGTCGATGATCTTCTTCGCAAAGTAACCACAGATGTGCGCGGAGAGCGGCAACATCGATCTGGCCAGCTCCTTCACGTATGCGTAATCTGGGTAGCGAGGATGATTGCCGCTCTTGGTCGGCGAGAAGAGCACACCCCATTCAATGCGGCCGAGGTTCTCACGCGTGATCACTTCAGCGTCGTTGATGTAGATGCTCTCATCGATGCCGGTGAAGGTGATGTGGTTAGGGAGCAACATTGCCAAACCTCATTTGCCCGATGGTCCTTGCATCAAGTTCTTTTACCCGCTCTTCCAATTTCTTCAGCCTTTCAACTTCATCCTTGCCTTTAAAAGAGCCACAAAAGTCGTCCTTAAAGGTTAATGGCCAATTGGCGCTTTTCCAAGATCCAGGAGCCATTTCTTCTGCGCCACTCTTAGGAGGAGCGCCGTGACAGAACCCATATCCCTCCTTCCAAGGTGCAAACCAAGAACACTTTTCACAATTGTTGTTGTTCATCTATGCCTCGCTAGCTTGTATCCACGGTCCTTGGATGCGATCCATTTGTCAATGAGGCGGACGTCATTGACGAGGTCGTCTAGCAGCAAACCAGGACGCCACGTCGCGAAGCGTCCCAAGGAGAAGACGCCGTGCTTGTCGGTCGCCCAGTGAATGAACTCTTTGCGCATGTAGTCATCCACCGGAGCTATTTTTGCATAGCGCTGCTCCACGGCACGAGGATTTTCCACCCAAGCGCTCGAGATGCCAAGCATCGTGCAGGCTTCTCTCGCCAAGTCGTCTGCATCGATTTGACTGGCATTCACTCCAGGGATCTCGACAATGAGCTCATTGCCAGTGAGCGAAACGCGCGAGATCGGGTTGCCTGGATCTGTGACCAGGATCGAAACATAAGCGTCGCAACGCGCAACAGCAGCTCGTACATTGACACCGTGCATCCAATTGAAAAGGAACTTGTCGCGCAACGGATATTGAAGGGCATCCATCAACAAAGGCATAGGGATGGTCGAGACCGTCACCACATTCGGGTCTCTTTCTGCACCCTCCCTATAAAATTCATAGTCTGTGTCAAAGAGCGCGCGCACAGGATCAGCCATCTGCTGGATGAGATCTGGCGGAGCGATCCAACGTTCAGACGCGACGAGGCCATCAATGACGGACCGGTCTGAGCGGTAAACCTGATTGTTCTTGTAGGAATAAGCCAACGCATCCGCCACCGGGTTCAGCCACGGCAGCGCATACTTGATCATCTTCACCTTCTTGAACTCGATGCCGAGAACGTCGCCAATCTGCGGCGTGCGGAAGCGCAACACGGCTGAGTGATTGTTCGGCAGACCCTTTTGCTTTTCATACACGATAGGCTGGCGATGTTGCAGCATCCGCGCCGCGAGTAGACCTGCCATCCCGGCACCTACAATTTCGAGTTTCATGACGCAACCTCCATACCGCGCGATGAAATGCGCATGGCAAGCAAGGAGCGCTGGCCGACCGCTGAAGTGAGATCGACCATCACTGTGAAAATTTCAATCAGCCCTAACTGACGAAGCTCTCTGGCCGTTTCAAACTCACTGGCACTGATCAAGAATGAATTGTTCATTCCTGCATTGTAAAGAGACCTCAACAGAACATGTTGTTCGTGAGGAAGAAGCAGCTTGTTATTCATGACACGAACCTGACCTCCTTGGCTCCACGTTCCTTAAGCAAGGCTTCGAGCGTCGCGTGCACTAGCGCAACGTTGGCATATTTCCTGCCGCCTGTCACGATCACCTTGCATGTACTCACCGTAATGCTCCCAGCAAAGAATGCCCACACCATCTAACCAGACAATTCCGTACTCCTTACACAAATCACAAGCGCCGTTGTGCAACCTCTCGCTCTCTGCGTGCGATCCACGCATCCAACGAATGAGCGAAGTTAGGGCGTTTCTCACGGCGACGAGCATCCTTCAGCTCCTTGAGTGTCATGTCGCCCATCTGCTTGGCGGGCGGCATAGTGTAACTAACCATTGCAGTAGTCTTCGTAACTGCCATAGACCTTGACACCGTTGACGTACTTGAAGCGCGGCTTCGGCCACGAGGCTTCTGCGCGCGCCCAGCTTTGAGCTTGGGCCTTGATTTGAGCTTGCTTTTCTTCATCGCTCATTGCATCCCATTTCTTTTTCGCTTCAGCGAGGAGTCTGTCTAGAGGCACTGGCATCGAGCTCATCGCCACACTCCTTGCATTGATGTTTCCATTCACCATCGACTTTCAGCACGCTCCATCCTGCCTCACGCATTGCGGCGAGTGCTATTTGAAAATTCTCTGAATTTGTCTCGAGAACTTCTTCGCACTCGTCGCAGATGAAGATGATCTTTCGGTGCTGGCGATCGATCAAGCTACTTCCTCAACTTTAGAGACATCTTTCCAAATTGGCTCAAGCGTTATCACGCCATCACTTGTGTTCTGCCAACGCTCCCATTTCTGCTGCAGAATGTTCTCTCCGTCACGGAACAAGAACCGGAACTCATTGGTGCGTCCTTCAATGATGTTGTATCCTGGAGCCGGGCTGCTGTAGGGCGAAGGCAGAGCAATCGGTTCAGCCCAATGCGTGACTTCGAAGCCGTAGTCTGATAGGTCTGTGTTTATGACATCGAGCCACCGCGTCTTGCCATTGCGCGGCGGGCGATACTCATTGTCATAGAAACCGAGAGTCAAGAACCTAGCCTTGTCCCCGACCATTCCACTGTCACCTGTCAACATGACAATACGCTTTTGCTGCGGCATGACCTTGCTGACGTCGTACCAGTTGACATTCATGCTGCATCCTCCGGAACTTCAGCGTGGTGAAGATAGCGCACAATCTTCTCCTCAGCGAGCAGCGCGAGCCGCTCTGCTTGGGTCTCGGTCAAGCCGTTGTGATGATTTGTGGTCATGAAATTGCAACCTCAAATGTGGGCCATCGAACTTGGCGCTTGGGTTGATATGGAAACGTCACTGGAACATTGCTGTCGATGTCATACACGCGTCCAGTTCTAGCATCTTTGAATACAGAACCACAACGCTTGTTCTGAAACAATGGGCCATCATCTGAAATTTCCATCCACTCATCGTCCTCACCCGTGAGCGGAGAGAGCGGACCGCCCGCAAGCAATTGCATGAACACCGGAGCGACAGCCGCGACGGCTCCTCCACTGTCCCATTGATCGAGAAACTTTTCCAAGATCTCAATCATGACTGCGCTGTCTTCCTCGCCGAAGTTGATGCGCTCAAGCTCAGCCTTGGCTTGATCGATGATGCTCATGATATCGGCTCCTCCATAATGTCTGAGTAGTCGCCAACATTGTAACCGACAATAGGTGGAATTTCAACAGATGGCACGTGCCGCGCCATAGCCGCTTCCTTGCTCTCCAAGGCGCAATCGACTTCTTCACATGCGCCATACTCATTCCATCCTGCACCGCAAGTTGTGCAATAGAACGGCTCACCGTCCTTCGAGTCACGGAACCCGCGCTTGCGGTTCATGGCCAGTTCGATTTCAGGTGCAATCTCTGCCACGATAGTTCCTCCTGATGTTCTCCTTGAGCGACACCGCTTCAAGGTGCTCTGGGTTAACGCATCTGCGGTGTGCTAGCGGCAACCAGCCCCAGTGCTTGCATATATGGTCAACTGTCTGGCTGCGACGCAACTTCTTCCCATTGAACAACTCCCATGCGCGACGATGCACGTAAAACCACACCTCAACGCCACCAATCCAGCGCTTCGCTTTTGGATAATTCCGCCCGCGCCCCTTGCCGTCTCCGCTATCAGCCCCAATCCACAACCAACAACCTGATGGACACACAATTACCCGTTCAAGAATTTCCTCGATTGATTGCATTCTTGCCCCTCAAATACTCTCCATACGACATTCGCAGCCAAACGGTTTCTTTTGCATTATCAGATCTAACAACACGCTCATCCGCATCTCTAGCCGGCATTTTGAACGGCTCAAGACTTGCACGAAGCTCTTTCGCGTCGAGAGGCCCACGGCTGCCAGAGCGAGATTGCCTTCATGGTCAGGTCTCCTGCGGTTCTGTGATGTCAGCGTCAGCAAGGCTACAGCCTTGCTCTTCGTTAGCGATTGCTGCCCGGCCAGCCGCGGTTATGCGCCACGAATACCGTGCCTGCCGATGGCCGCCGTCGCGCTTCGCCTCGATCAATCCTAGGCGTTCCAGGGAGAGCAGCGTGCGGGACGATCTTGCGGCGACGCCGCCAGAAATCTCGGTCGTGCAAAACCACGTCGTCGGAAGCTTCATGCGCTCCATGGACGCGCGGCACGCCTCCAGCTCGCGCAGCGCTTCCACTTGATGCCTGCTCAGGTCCATGGCTCGTGGTTCCTATTGAACAGCGCGGACCAGCTTGTGCCAGTATAAAAATGCGAACGCTCCGCTGTGGCCTGCTTGTGCAGGTCCTCCAGTGCGGCGATGAGGTCATCAGACCCGCTCATGAGCCTAGACCCCCATCCAATCATTGTCCATTGCTTCATTAGTGTCCCAGATGCAGTACTCCACCTCAGTCTTTCCGATAATGTAGTTGCGCCTCATCAAGACTTCCCTTGCATCTTGCAGCAGCTTCTCAAACCAATAGCGCGTGGTCCGCGCTCGCATGGTGAGGATCCTGTATTCGCGATCATGCCGTGTGGAGAGATGCATATTGAGGCAGTGCAACAGCTCCCGGTCGAAGAGCTCAGGAGTGTGCACATGCACGTGCGCCTCGAAGTATCCCTTCTCATCGAACGGCACTCGTTGCGGTGCGTTCGGGTGCCATGGAACGGTTTCGATTTTCTTGCGAATGATTTCAATGTCGAAGTCTTTTTGTAAAAACTCCGACTGGTCCTCCATCTCACGCCGCGCTTGCAGTTCAAGCTCACAACGAACAATTTCAGACGTGAGAAACTCACGCTTCAAGTTGCCGTCCGGAAGATGATTGTCGATGACAATCAAATCAAGCCCAGCAGCTCTGATTTTATCGCCAGGATCATTTGCCAGCGTGAGATGAATTTCATACGGCAAATTCATGACCATTCTCCTGATTGGGAGACGGCGGGAGAGTGCTCCCTTCTCCCCCGCCGCCATCACCGTCTGCGCTTTCCGTGTTGAACAGACGGCAATTACATCGTTTCGCTGTCACCAGCCGGGCGCTCAACACCTTCAGCAGCATCAAACGTCCGGGCACCAGTCGCCATGTCTTGTGCGAGCTTCTGACCGCGCTGCAGATCCTCCAGCGTGGGCACCCAGAAGGTGGACGGGATGCCTTCCTCTTCCTCACCGGCGTCCGTGATCTTGAACACGTACCAGGACTGCGCACCCTTGGTGCGGATCTCAGTGGTGAAGCGATAATAAACAGCGCAAGAGTCAGCACGCTGACCGTCGATCTGCTTATTGTTCATAAGCATCATCCAGGCCTTCGCGACAGAATGGCCTGTGGAAGCGAAGGGGATGACCAGCGGGATTGGCGGGTTCTCGCCATTCTCGTCAATGAGCCACCCACCATGGTAGCGCGTCTCCACGATGATGTTGCCATTCGGCCGCACGAGGAATTCACGATCCGGGTTCTGCGGATCAATGCCCTTCTTGCTCACTGTATCGCGAGGCATATCGTCATGCATGGCGACGAAGCCTTGACCGCCGCCGCCACCCGAATTGCGCGGCAGCCACTCCACCCACTTCTTCTGGAAGTAGCAAGGCTGGAACAGAAAGCCCTGCTCGCCCTTGATCAGCGGGTTCGGGGCGTTCTTGATCAGGATGTCACCAGCCTGCGCGCCAGGGATCTGGGTCTGGGAGCCACGCATCACTTCAGGCGAATTAGCCTGCAGCACCCGTGCCATCGGGATGAGCAGGTCTGAGGCATCCTGCGAGGTGCCAGCGCCTGTCATCTTGGCTTGAGCGAGATGTGCAGGAACCTTGCCGCCTGAAGCAGTCACGGCACGCTGTTGGGACCTCTTGTCATTCACCGCTGGCACGGACGCCTTGCCCTTGGTCGGCGTCGCGGCCTTCTGTGCAGTCTTAGCCATTGTCTTTCTCCAGGTTATCATCTCGGCCGAAAACGCCGAATGCTTCAAGAGCCTTGCGTGCACACTCACGATCACGCAAGGCCATGAACTCCTCAAACGCCTTGATCGCTTCTTCTGGACCAAGGTTGTGGATTTCTAAATTCTGGTCCTCCATCGGTAAGTGTGGCTCACAGCGCACGGCTTCAAAGTGCGTCACGTTCGTGCGCATCGTCCATGCGCCTTCCTCCCTGCGCCATGCCTGCGCGACCTTGTTGAGCGTTTCTTGAGTGATCACCGAACGCTCCACAAGACAATGGAGAACATTGCAAGCCCCAAGTAGCTTGGCCAGTAGGCAGGCTTGGCTTCAAGAGGCACGACTTTCAAATCTGAATGAATAACAGGCTCGCGCTCGATGATGCCGTAGGCCAGCGCCCAATAGGTCCACGCCCGCGCCCACACACGCGCTTCTGAATACCAATCATTGCATGGACCAAAAGCGCCGTTGTGAGCGCAATAGCACGCGCCAGGATATTCAGGAAAGAAGCCAACACAACTTTGACATTCATACTGCGGCCAAGCGTAGTTGATGATGAGACGTTGCAGCCATGTATTCTTCACTTGTCAATCTCCATCGACCAAGAAATGCAGCGGCTCGAATTGCTCGCCGCCGTCAGGAATGAAGCGATGAACATACACGACGCGATTGGTGGCGACATAGATCTTATTATTGAAGATCACCATTCCCACGACAGCTTCGCCTTCCGGAAGCTCTTTCATCAGGCGTGTACCTGGGCGGTGTCCACAAGGGCACTTGATCACTTCAGCCATGATTCAACTCCAGCAATTCGATCTCAACGAATGGCTCTCGCGCTTCAGCCAGCACCCAGAACGGATCAGAGGCGACCAAATAACGCTTGCCCCCAATTGAGAGACGATTGTTCAGCTGAGGAACTGCATGCATGTTCTGCGCGTGAACAACGGTCTTGCTTGTTCCTTTGGTCACGAAGCGAACGAAAGGGGCGGAGCCTTCTGTCGCTGACTTCAATTGCGCAAAATCTGGCATGCGCTCTTTCCCCAATGCAAATCAACCAAAGCGCACAAGGAGCCCTTCACTCCAATTGCAAACAAGGTGGCAGCCACCAAGGCTACGATGATCACCAGTTGATTCATGCACGCTTCACCTTCGGCTTCACGACGCGGCCGACGGATGCCCCAAGCAGCTCCAGCGGCGGCATCACGCCCTTTTCCTCGACCATCTCCTTCACAAACGCTGTGAGCGTCTGCGGGTGCACCGTCTCCTTGAACTTGGCGCTCACGCCTTTCTTCTTGCACACGCTCTCAAAGAACTTCTCAGCTTGCTCCTTGCGGCCGCGCTCGAAGGAGGAGATGACATCAACCTTGATCAAGTCGCCATGACCGTTCTTTTCAAGCCAATCGAAGGCAGCACGGCGCTTTTCCTCCGGCCATGTGGCCGCGATGTTGGCGCTGTAGTACGGTTTCATCTCATATTCAATGGCCGGGTAATTGCCATCAGCCTGGAGCGTGAAGGCTTCCATCTTGCATTCATCAAAGAGATCAGGAATGGTCTTGGAATAGAGACCATTGAGTTGTTGGCGCATCTCCGACAACCGTTCTTCGAGGGACGTGATTTCCCTCTCAAGGTCTCTGGCGTCTGTCAGATGCTTTTCAAGGCGGGACAGCTTGTCTTGGGGGACTTCTTGCTTGCTAGAAACTGCGGCGGCTGCCACAGCGGCGCTAGGTTTCGACATTCGGGAGCTCCTCTAACTGGGGTGATCCTGCCTCGGCAAAAGCCACACGAAAAGTGAATTTTTTTCTTTCTCTACGATTTTTATTTTCCTGTGGCAATTTTCCAGCCTTAGATAGCGCGTCCTGAAACAAAGGAGAAGTCCCATGTTGCCAGAGGAAGACCGTAAAAAGAAGGAAGAAGAGGAGCGCAAGCGTCGAGCCCAAGAAGGCAGCGCGCCAGTGACAAGTGATTATTCGACAACAACAAGCGACAATGGAGGATGCGACACTGCTGGAGGATGCGACTGATGAAGAGGCATCAACTGCACATTATGGATCAAACTGGTCACACCACCATTGACTTCGATCCTGCCAATGATGAGCAAGTCAAGAACGCAATGAAGAAATTTGCAGCTCTGGTGATAGAGAAAAAGTTCACGGCGGCAAAGCGTACGGGTGGAGGCGATTACACTCTGACGAAAGCATTTGACCCGAACGCAGAGGAGCACTTGTTCATTCCGCAACTCAAAGGCGGGTGATGCTCCGGGGTCCTGGACGCATTATAGAACATGAACTCGCGGGGTTCTTCTCTGAAATGAGAAGAGTCCCGCGACTGCGTGGCGTTGAAATTCGAGAGCGCTTTGATGATATGTCCATAAGCGTCATATTCAGAACCGATGAAAGCTCATTCAGCGTCCGCATTGATCAGAGATATTTTGAAGGCCTGACTCAACAATATTGGGTGATCGACAGCTTCCGTCGCTATTGCGAAGAGTTGTACTGTCACGTCGCTAATAATTTCACCAGAGGCTGCGAAGCAATAGGTCATCGTCATTATGAGAGAATGCAAACCATTGAAGATGAAGTCTCTCGTTCTATTCACCAGACACCTCCGGCGTACTGGCTACCTCCAGTAATAGCAGAATATGGCCGAGAACTTGAGCGCGTTTATGGCATTAATCCGGCAACCGAACGTTCCATGGAACTGTTACGACGATGGCTCTCAAAAGAGCAACTTGAACAGTTCGAAGCTGATGGACACTTCATTGTTGTCGGCAACGTAACAAGGCATGAATATCGCATTGAGCAAGCGCATATGTTTGGCGTAGTACGCATGAAAGATCAAATGAGCTTCTGCTTTGTGCCGCAAGGCGCGCTATCCATTGGAGACATCATGCTGGCGCAAAAGATCAGTTTAGAGACCGATGAGCTTGCTGCATTGCGCATTGCTAACAAAAGACCATACAATGTCTTCTGATTTCAAAAGAGGAGCGCTGGTCGGATTTTTGGCCACACTGGCGTTCAATGAATTGATCTGGCAAAGATGGATCATGGCTGCGCTTCTATGCGTGCTGATCTACTTGCTCTCACGGAGGGGATGAGGTGGATACCAGCTACAAGAAAATACCAGCGCTCGCGGCATACATCGACCGCGTCGGCGCTGAGCAACTCAACTTCAAGCGCTTCATGGTGAAAGACTACAAGGGGCACTACTACACTGAACGCGCAATGATCGTGATCAAGGAAGACTTCACGATCTTTTGCTCCAATAAGAACTATGCTCCGACCAAAGAAGAAGCAGAAGCCATCAAGCATGAGATGGCCAAGCATGACTTCCCCAAAGCGATCAAGGTCAGAGACATCAAGGCGCTGGTCAAGATGCTCAAGGAAGAAAAAGAGATCTCTTCCGAAGATGAGCTCTTCACATTCATAGACCGCCATGACGGTCAAATCATCATGGTGCAGCAACTCAAGCGCTTGCCCGATGGTCGGAAGATCTACCCGCCTTGGTCCTTCTGGAGTGATGGTGAATGGCGACGCATGGAGCCGGGCGGCTTGCTGCCCTTCTGGAAGCCCGCTAAGCAGCGCAAGACCAAAGTGATGCTCCATGAAGGAGCCAAGGTCTCACGGTACCTGGAGACAGAACTATCGAAGAAGGGCCATGGTGAGCTTGCTAACCATCCATGGTTGACAATCTTGCTAGAATTCGAGCATTGGGGAATGATTGGTGGTGCTCTCTCTCCTCATCGCGCTGATTATGCTGAGCTGCGACGCGAGAAACCCACTGAAGTTGTTTATGTGTGCGACAATGACTGGCCCGGTCAGGCCGCGCTTCAAGAAGTCTCCAAGGCTTATGGCTACTCACTCAAGGGGATCCGCTTCGATGAACGCTGGCCGCAGTCATGGGATCTGGCAGATCCGATGCCAGAAGCTTTCTTCAAGAGCGGACGATATCTCGGTCCGGCTCTTGAAGAACTCCTGGTACCGGCCACGCGAGCCACTGAAATCGTGCCGAACCCCGAAGGCAAGGGACGACCTGCAACTCGTCTGCTGAGGGATTTTCGCGAAGAGTGGTTTCATTGCGTCAAGCCTGAAGTGTTTGTGCACGGCGGCTGGCCCAACCGTATCTTCACAGCGCAAGAGTTCAACAACTTTGTGGCACCATTCAGTGATGTACTTGAGACCGCCAACTTGCTCAAGAAGGACGGCGCATCAAAGTCTGCGGTCCTCAAGTACAGCCCGGCAATGGAACCAGGCATCTACGGCTCCGGCGATGACGGGCGCTTCATCAACACGCATGTTCCAGCGCCCATCAAAGCTGAGAAAGGCAACGCTGCGCCGTGGGTGGAGTTCATGGAGCACTTGGTGCCTGATGAAGGTGATCGCAAAGAGTTAATCAGGTGGTGCGCCACCTTGATCTGTCGCCCAGACATCAAGATGCTGTACGGTGTGCTGCTGATCTCTGAGATCCAGGGCATGGGGAAGGGGACATTAGGCGAGAAGATCCTCGCACCGCTCGTGGGTGAGACCAATGTGTCCTACCCATCGGAGCAAGAAATCGTTGACTCCAACTACAATTACTGGCTCGCACACAAGCGACTAGCCGTGGTCCATGAGATCTATGCTGGACACTCCTCCAAGGCATACAACAAGCTCAAGTCGATCATCACAGACAAGAACGTGAACGTGTCGATGAAGTATATGGCCAACTACACCGTTGAGAATTGGATCCATGTATTCGCATGTTCCAATTCGATGCGTGCATTGCAGCTTGCCTCCGACGATCGCAGGTGGTTCGTGCCTAAGATCTCTGAGGTCAAGAAGCCTCGGCAATTTTGGTTAGACTTCAACCACTGGCTGAAAGAGCAAGGTGGCCTCGGCATCATCAAGTGGTGGATGGAGCGTTGGCTCGAAAAGAACGAACCAGTGTTGCCTGGCACCGACGCTCCTTGGTCCGTGCTTAAAGGCGAGATCGTTGAGGAAGGCTACTCTCCCGGCATGAAGTTGGTGGCTGATACACTCGACTACATCAAGGGAGTGCTCAATGGCGATGATCCTAAGAAGAAGGCGGAATGGGAAGGTGCGGGCTACCTACGGGACGGAAGCATATTTGTTCTTGACACAGCGCTCGTGGAGCTCATTCGCCAAGCCATCTATGAAGGCCGCCACAATGATCGCCTTGAGCGCCCGGCCACAATACGTCGCGTCGCGAAGTCTAAAGGATGGTTTATCGGTGAGACGCGGTCTTCCGTCAAGGAGTGGATAAATAGCACAAAGGCGGCTATGGGTGGGAGAGTGATAGCCAATACCAGAGAGTTGGCCATCACTCGTCCAGGAGATCTGTGCAATGAAACCATGTCAGAGAAGGATAAGCGTCGTCCACTCGACGTCGCGCAGTTTATGAGGATGTGAATTGGAGCTGGCTCGATGAAATTGAAATATTTAACAAAGCGTGAACGCCAAGTTTTTGATGCGTGCGTTGGCGGCTTGCTCGACAAGGAAATTGCCCACACTCTCGATATCAAGTCAGAGACAGTCAAGGTGCACAAACACCACATTTACAAAAAGCTAGGATTGAGGAACAAAGCTGAACTCGCCTTCATACGTGGAAAACAGGAAGCCGTTTCAATCCTCGAACTCATTGCCTTGACCGAATTTGCCGGCGATGAATCAGTCAGCAGGCTTGTGGCCAAATTCAAGGAGAAAGTCGAAAATGGCCTGGGTTGAAAGTGAGGTTGCAGAGCTCAAGCGACTTGTTGAAGACACGGATCTTTCACGCAAAGAGATCGCTGCGCTCTTGGGCAAGACCAAGGGCATGGTTTCCTCCAAGCTCTGGGCCATGGGTCTGACGCTGAAGGATGAGACGTGGAATGCTGAAAGAGAACAGGCTCTGAGAGAACTCGCTCTCGCTGGAAGAACTGCCAAGGACATCGCCAAGGAGCTTGGCAATGGGATCACGCGCAATGCTGTGGTTTCAAAAGCTGCAAGAATGAAGATCTCGCTCAACGGCGATCTCAAGCAACGCAATGTGCACGGCAAGCACCCCACCATGAAAGAGATCGCCGAGCGCTCTTCTGCGCGCTACAAGCCGCGAGAGCGTGAGGTTCCAGGGATCATATTCAGACATTGTCAGTGGCCAATCGGAGACCCTCTTGAGGAGGGCTTCCATTTCTGCTGCCAGCCTGTCATGGAACCGAAGAGGATGCCGAACGCTCGGCGCGAGACCCGCTATCCTTACTGCGAGGCGCATTGCTGTCGAGCGTATGGCGGATGGACCTACGAGGAATATGTTGAAGCCTTTGGTGAAGAGAAGGCCAAGAAGTACTGGGCGCAGAAGAGGCAGCGCCAATGAAGCGCCATGTGCTTTGCTACTTTGGCATTCACAAGTGGCGCTATGAAGGCCAGCAACTTGGTTGTTGCGGCTTGGGCCTTGAGCGATTTGAGGTCTGGGTCTGTGAGCGCTGTCCAAGGATGTTCTCGCAAATAGCTAACACGCATGAAGGCAAGATGCCGCTGTATGAGGACAGACTATGCACAAAATAGAATTTGACATATTTGTCTTCGGCTTGCGGGCCGACATCGCGCTGGCGGGCTACATCGCGCCCATGTTCCGTGATGCGCCGAGCAACTGCATCTTGCCAGAGGAGTGGAGGCAATGGCTAACATAATCAACGCTTTCGGTGACACGGCTGTTGTCATCGAATATCTGGGAGGCTTGCGTCAGAGAGTCATCCCATTTTCCATTCGCCACAACGGGAACCAGTGGCTCCTTAGAGCTTGGTGCTGTGAGAAGGATGAGGAAGTGTTCATTGAGATGAACAAGATCTATGATTGGTGTGAGAAATGACCAAGGCACTCAGCGATGCACAACAAGCTTGGCTCAAGGAGCATCCTGACTACGTGCTCGTAGGGCCGCCGCGCGTCGGCTCTTGGTACGTGGATTGTGGGACGCTTTATGCCGATGGAAAGTTTATTTTGCATCGGCAGGGAAATGCAGTCGAGCTCAAGGAAGGTTGCAAAATGGTAGGCATCAGACACACATGAGCTCAAGCTGCGACGTCCATTCCGCTCATGTGAAGTGCTAAGCGGCAAGGGCGTGCACATCTTCATTCCGCTGCCGAAGTTTAAACAGACAGCGCTCTGTAATCTTCTCGGAAGAAATCAAAGGGGATCGCGCAAAGAGAGCTGTGTGTCTCAACAAGATGAGGTGTGGTGATGAATGAGGTCGAATTCAGAGCCAAGATCGTCATGGCGCTGAGAGCCCTGGCGAAGGGCAATGTCGATGATGCTCAAGACTGCATCGATGATTTGGAAGAATTTGTCATCCAAGAAATCATGGACGAGCCTGAACTTGGCTTCCTCATCAAGGAAATGGAGCGGTGATGGAAATCGTGCTTCTGTTCTTGCCCATTTACCTCTCCATTGGCTTGGTGTGTGGAATAGCCAATGTTCTGCAGAACCTCGCGCGCTTTCACGGTGGTGGGTTCCATTGGAAACGCATAGCGAAGTATCTGCTGCTTTTCGCTTTCCTCTGGCCATTATGGGTGCTCGGATGATCTCAATCGTGGAAGCTGCTGCGAGAGGCATTGAGCGTGTGCGGATGGAGGAATGGTCGAATGCGTTCGACCATTTGAAAATCGATATTGTGGATACGCTCCCTGGTCCTTGGTTGAAGCTTTACAGCCCCATGAACAAGGCGGTCAATGGCAAGGATCCTGTGTTATTCGCCTGGGCTGTCGGACCAATGAAAACGGACGTGCATGCCAAGATTTTCGAGCCTTACAATGGGCCGTTGCCTGATTCTGAGGAATATAAAGAGGAGGTGGAGAAGTGGAATGAAACGCGTGATACTCAGAAGGCCTAAGAACAAGAGTGAAAAATTCTATCGGGCATGGCTCAAAATTGTGGGCGAACACCACAAGAAGCACAAGCCGCTTC
>Ga0196964_10000063_pt1 | contig 81043 bp, 84 predicted proteins | sample S1_10metaG_FD_148615 | JGI IMG/M metagenome (GOLD analysis project Ga0196964, IMG submission 148615) | Soil microbial communities from Anza Borrego desert, Southern California, United States - S1_10 | ecosystem: Environmental > Terrestrial > Soil > Desert | place: USA: California | collected...
AGAGGGTCGCTGGTTCAAGTCCAGCAGCAGGAGCTTCCAAAGCCAGCTTTATGCTGGCTTTTTCATTGAGTTAATCGCAGACCCCGACTGAGCGAAGCGAATGTCGGGGGTCCAGCAGCAGGAGCCGAAATATAAGAGTAAAAGGGTTATACTTTGGTCAGCACATGAGGCATGCATCCCGCGACCTGCGGGATCACCCTTTTGTTTCTTCGATCCCCCGCTATGAACTTCGCCCTTTTTTATTTGAGGTGATACTCTTTTTTGATCAGTTCAATTAAGTATGTTGCCCTCCTGAGAAGTCTATGTATTGTAGATAGTCGGTAGGTCGTCATTAATTTATAATACTGAAGATGGTTTGCATATTGAAATAGCTCTGCTTCCTTATCTTTTGGTGTACTGAAAATTTTCGAATTTATTTGGAAAACGGAATCAATTTGAGTCTCATCAATATCTCCATAGGGTCCATAATATCCTGCATTGAACAACTTATCCTGCAAAAAATTTATTGTTTGGTAAATAGCATTGGATTGCATTTCCTGATCTCTTAATTGACTTTTGACCAGGGCATCATAATCGATTATTGAATCGGATATTTTGGATTTTCTTATTAACCGGAAGTTTCCACCATTTTTTAATTGCTCAATAGTTCGGTCATGATATTCAAAATTATCGTACCCCCGCATCATTGCGGCATTTTTGTAAAGTAATAAAGTCTTTCTTTCAGAAAATGGTTTTGCTATTTCCATCCTAATGGTATCCACATTTCTTATGATCGAATCCCAGAAGGGAATATCAGACCTTAGGTCGGCGGTATCTTTTTTTAGATCTTCATATAGAGATGCGGCAAATTTCTTTTCTCGCTGATGCTCTATCATATGCTCCCGTTGATTCTCCGCTAAGAACCCACAGAACACAGCGAGAAATAACATGATGAATTCCCAGAAATAATGCGTCCATTTCTTTCTTGATGTATGAGCATGGTGGTGCACTTCCATATTGCAGTTAGATTATGTAGTGGCTCAACAATTTTACGTCGATAGTTAAAAGTAAAGGTTTAAAATCACCTACATCATTTGTCTGGGTCTGATTTCCAAACAATTAAGATTTCCATTAGCTTCTCATAGCTGCATCTTTCGTCAATAAGGGGAGCTACGAAGACCAGATGTACTGTTTCAATCTGTTTTTAAAGGATCATCCACTATAAAAGTGTTAACCTTTTTTCACTTTTGTCTTTTGGTTTTTGATTTTTGAATTTTGACTATTGACTTTTGCCTTTTCACCTTCCCTTTCACCCTCACCTCCGGCATCTTCTTCACAAATTTTTCCCCCTTCTCTTCCGGCTTTCGCCTGTTGAGCAGCGCCAGCTCTTTCTTATCAAACGTACCCGCATCCACGATCTGCAAAGCCTGCGCCGGAAAGAACACTAACGCTTCTTCCCCAACACCCAGGTTGCAGCCCAGCATCAGCAGCCAGTGACGGTCGCCAGGCTTTATGGGTAACCTGATCTCAAATTCCAGATCCCTGTACATATCATCTCTTATCGGGATCCATTCAGTGCCATGATGCAACTGTTCGCTTTTATTTTCTTTTTTACCCCATTTCAGCAGGAGTACATCATAATAATAACAGTCGGCTTTATGAATACCAGGCGGAGGACATATCCCTGGCTTTAGATTAACCTGTAAATAATTTCGATTGACCGTTGTTAAAATATCGCAACTGCCGAGCCTCATCAGCGGGTATCGTTCATTCACCTCCATGCATTTCAATTGCCGCAACAATAGCAGCCGATGGTTTGTTGCTTCTTTGCGAAAACGCCGGTGCAGGTTCGCATAAAAATCTTTCGCTTTAAACGCGCCGCAGTAATTCTCTACAGTTCGATTTAACTCACCCGCGAGCTGGTTCAGATAAGTAGTGCGACTGAACTGCTCCTTAAATGCTTTTTCCTCCCGCTTTGATCCTGGCTTCACCGCGCTGCGAAAATGATAGGGATATTTATTGCTGTGCACAAAAACCTTATCCCCAACCTTACCGCTCACCTCAGGAAACGTTCCTTTTATTTTTGGCATTGGTTCGGTTTTGGCTTATATTAGAATTGGAAGATTTCGCAATGAGAAAGTACAACATAAATATGTCAATCGAAAGAATCCCGGCCGAAAACTTCCCTTTTACAGCCTGGCCTTCACCTGACCTTCACCTGACCTTCACCAGACCTTTACCAGACCTTCACCTGATGTAAATTGTGTTATACTGGAGTTATCATAGCTTAATAATGTACAACAGGTGGCTGTAGGTGTGTGTTTAGAGTTTAGTGTGTAGTGTTTAGGCTTGAAAGGATTAGTACATCCTATTTTTATAAAGAGTATTCATGGCGCCGGTTAGCATTGAGAGTCATTGAGTTCGATCGCGAAACTGTTTTAACAACCTAAATATTAGCTTGTACGGGAAATAACCGTACATTTGTAATACATGAACACTGCAAAAACAAAACGCAAGCCCGCCGCGCAGGCGAGATTTGACGCCCGCCTGACCCGCAGTCAAAAGGATCTGTTTGAAGAGGCTGCGAGAATAAAGGGTTTTAAATCCTTGTCGGAGTTTGTCATTCATACGACCCAGGAGGCCGCTGCTGTCATTGTTGAAAGACATCATGCGATCCTGGCTACTGAAAGAGAAAGAAAAGTTTTTTTTGATGCTTTGACAAATCCTCCAAAGCCTAATAAAGCCCTGGCACAGGCTGCAAAGAGTTACCAAAAATTTGTGGCGGCGAAATGAGTTATATCACAGCTCTGTTGGAGGCTTCACATGAAAGAGCAAAATTTTCCTGTGGAAATGCCATGCTGGATAACTATATTCAAAAACAAGCCCGGCAGGATGTGAAAGCAAAGGTTTCGGCTTGTTTTATTCTTTCCGATGACGATAAGGAAATCAAAGGTTATTATACCCTCTCCAATGGTTCGATCCCCAACTCACAACTTCCTGAATCTGTTCTCAAAAAACTTCCAAGGTATCAGGACTTACCTGTTACATTGCTGGGACGTTTAGCCATTGATAATAAGTTTAAAGGTCAAAAACTCGGAAAATTATTATTGCTGGATGCCTTAAAAAGAAGTTATGATACTAGCTCAAACATAGGTTCTATGGCAGTAATCGTGGATCCCATTGATCAGGAAGCCACAGATTTTTATTCCAAATATGGATTTATACTGTTGCCGGATAGTGGCCGGATGTTTTTACCGATGGCTACTATTGAACAGCTTTTCAAATAATTTAATCCCGATATTGTAGCACAACGAACACTACGCGCCACAAAGTTCACGACGTTAAGACTCAACGTTGTGTTCATCGTGCATGCTTTGTGTCCTTTGTGCTACAGGAATTTAATCCCGTAACACAACGAACACTACGCGCCACAAAGTTCACGACGTTAAGACTCAACGTTGTGTTCCCTGCCTGCCGGTTTACCTGCCGAAGGTAGGCAGGCAGGTTCGTGGCAGGCTTTGCCGGATATTTTTACCAATGTCTACCATGGAACAGCTTTTCAAATAATGAATCATTTCCCGCCAGGTTAATTGCGGTTCTTACCTGCTTTTTTTTCAAAATGATATGAAGAATTAATGGCTTCTATGATTTGAATCGCAATTTTATGGGCGGTACTATAATAATTATTGATCATGATTCCCGACCTCCATTTTCTATCAATCAGATAGTTTAGGTATTTATCCATTTGCCTGCCAGCGTCTTCCTGGAGAGCCACCATCTCAAAATCCAGGGAATCTTTTTGTCTGGCAGGAATAGCAAAAGCTGAAAAATTAAAATCCTCCATCGAGTAATACCGGTTAAGAAGGATATTGTTGCGAAGCTCCATGCTTTTATCACGGTGGGCGCCTTCTATTTGATTTTGGGCAGCAATAAGTCCCTGTAGGGAATAATAGTCGTTGATCAATGCTACCAACTCCTTATTCCGGAAATACCTGAGATTTCCCGATTGTATCAGTTGATCGATGGTCGCCTTGCTCCAGTCTATCCGGAACGACTGGGAAATAAACTTACTATAATAATAGAAACTCCTGGGGATCGTTCCCGCGGGAGTCATTTTCTTTGAAATGGATATGAGACTATCCATACACGACATAGTGAATTTCGTCACATGGATTCCCCGCCTTAACTCACCGGTATCTAAACGCATATCACCAAGAAGGCTTTTCGCATATTCTTTAGACCTATGTCTTTCTACAAAATGCTCTCGCTGATTTTCAGCCAGGAAACCGCAAAAAACGGCGAGGAATAGCATGATAAATTCCCAGAAATAATGCGTCCATTTCTTTCTTGATGTATGAGCATGGTGGTGTACTTCCATGTCGCAGTTAGATTATGAAGTAGCCCGATTATTTTTGTCGACACTTAAAAATAAGAGTTTTAAATCACCCATCATCTGCCTGTGTTTGATTACCAAATAATTGAGATTTCCCTAAGCCTTTTCATAGCTGCATCTTTCGTTAACAAGGGGAGCTTCCAAAGCCAGCTTTATGCTGGCTTTTTCATCGAACAACTCGCAGACCCCGACTGAGCGAAGCGAATTGCAAATCCAGACCAATGCGTCTGAACGTCGGGGTCCAGCAGCAGGAGCAAAATATAAATGAATTAGGGTTATACTTTTGAAAGTATGACCCTTTTTTTATTCTTCCTTTCTGTAGATTTATAACTACTCAATCCAAACACGATGGAAGTACACCACCACGCTCATCCTTCGACAAGCTCAGGACACCGAAAAAAATGGACTCACTATTTTTGGGAGTTTCTCATGTTGTTCCTGGCTGTGTTTTGCGGATTTCTCGCAGAATATCAACTGGAACATAAGATCGAAAAAGATAGGGCGAAAGAATTAGCCAAAAGTTTTTACCAGGAGCTTAAGGAAGATTCTGCAACAGCGGTAATAAAAATCAAAAATCGTATCAAACAGGAAGAAGCCATTACGTACCTGATCGCTTTTTTTAAAGACAGTAGTTTGACCAATGTATCAAAACAGTTCACAATAAATTTTTTATACGGTATCCTTTCCCGATCCCCATCTATTTTCGAACCGCGAGTTATAATTCTTGAACAGCTAAAGAATTCGAGGTCCCTGCGATATTTTAAAAATGCGGAATTTCAAAAATTAGTCGGTGATCTCACTGTGACCATCAAAAACATATATGATCGGCAAGAGCTGGAAAGCCGGCAAAGGGCACAATACATCGACCCTCTTATCATTAATCATTATGATTACGATTTTGATACGCGGCTTAAAAGTGGGGATAACACGATTTTTACAGCTGTTGAAAAATATGAGGCCAATAATGAAATTGTTCCGTACCAGATCAACGGGGTGGACAAATTAGAAAGGGAAAAAACTATAAATGTCCTATCCTTCTATAAAGCAAACGTAATCAGCTCAACCAAGCTGACGTTTCTTCAAAAATACATGGAGATCAATACGAAGCTGTTAAACGAATTAAGGGAAGAATATTATTTGGAATAATATTCATTCATGACAAAGCTGAAAATGAAACATTAATCGCATCACCTGCAGAACTGGGGGAAGCATATAAAGCATTTGGTATGGCAAAATTGTTTATGACATTGATAGGTTGTACTCCCGCTGGCCGGAATATTGAACAGCATGATGTTTTTTTCGGTATCGGGGATTCTTTGAAAGATATCGTACCCGCCGTAAACCAATTCTGGCCGGATGCAGGTAAACTTCATTTCGATGCATATCGCGAAGTAACTCATGTGGATGATTGTAAAGTGAAAATTGTTCCCCACCAGGATATCAGCAGTCCTTACAAATTATTCTTCATTAATCTTGGTGGCTACAAGCAAAATGAGTTCGAGGAATTTCATTATAAGATGATCATCGCTGCTGAGAACAAAACTGAAGCGATCAACCGCTCCAAACAAACAGCTTTTTTCAAACACACCGGGTTCAAAGGCGCCAATTCACATATAGATGATAAATATGGGGTGGATGTGGACGATGTTTATGAGATCAAGGACATACTTTCCGCGGACCTGAAACAGCAATTCAGTATCTGGGTTGAAAAAACGAATAAACAAGTTCCGGAAGATGAATTACATCTTGGGTATTTTAAGTTTGAGACAATTCTAAATAGCTGATCAGATCAGTGAGAATGGGTTAAAATTCAGCATTATCTAAAATATTGAGTTTGTTCCCTTTTGGTAAGAAGCACGACCAAGAAAAAATAGAGTCAGTCAAAAGGTAAATACAGAGAAGAAGTTAATCTGCTATGCCTGCAAAAAAAATTAACCAAAAAAACAGATCCAAGAGGATTTGAAGCGAATCGGAGCCTCCGGCACGAAATCCAGCACTACATCACATCAAAGAGGGCTTCCCTATCGGAGCTTCTAAAGAACGAGAGGGCGTACAACGAGTGGCAGAGCACGTTAACGCAGGAAATGGTAGTATCAATGCCCTTCAGGGAATACTTCGCCAAGTTCAAAAGTTTTCTCCCACTGCTGCACAAATGAATTATGTGAAAAATCCCGCGTAAATCCCTCTAAACACTTATTTGTTTTATCGTTTCATGGTCTAACAGGTATAAAGCTACCTGTTGACGCAAATCGTGAATACTTTTATCCCTAATTAATATAACTGTGGGACGTGCTGTTAGCTCTTGCGGAGTTTACTCAGCTGCCCAGTACAAAACCGAGCATGGTAGTCATGCCCCCACATTTGAGGGAGGTTGGTATATCCTTTGACCCTATTATTTACATGGCAAAAAAAGTCGTAATAATTGGCGCAGGATTGGCAGGTCTTTCTGCAGGCCTGGATCTACAGCTCGGAGGATATAACGTCATAATACTTGAAGCTAAAGGATTTGTTGGAGGCCGAACAGCCTCCTGGAATCAGGAAGGGATGGATGTGGAATCGGGACTGCACAGAATACTTGGTTTTTATAAGCAGCTCCCACGGCTGATTAAACGAGCTGGTTTAAAAGTAAAAGACATTGTTATCTGGGAAGATGAGATCGAAATAAAAATCCCAAATGGACCTTCTGCAGTTTATGGAGCTTCGCTTGTTTTCAAGCCTCTTAAAACATTATCAGCGCCTTTTAGAAACCATATTATTTCCTGGAAAGACACAAGGCGTCTTGCTAAATTTTTCACTTCCGGCTTAAAGGACTATATACTTAAACCCAAAAAACTCGACCAGTATTCTGTACTGGAATATGCGAAAAAGTTCAAGGTATCAGACTTGGCTATCATACGCATCCTGCAACCGCTTACAGCAGGTATTTTCTTTTATCAACCGGATAAATACAGCGCCTATGTACTTTTTGGCTTGCTGGCGCAGGCAGTTAGAAGAGCAGCGCGTATTAGAGTGGGTGCATTCAAAGGGGGAATGACACAGGTGCTTGCATCACCTATTGCTGAGAAACTGAAAAAGGAAGGTGCCACGGTCCTTACAGACATGACGGTCGACAAAATTGAAGTGAAGGATAATCGTGTCACCGGAGCGTACGTCAAAGGTGAGTTTATAGGGGCGGATGCTGTCATCCTCGCCACGTCAATTGGGTCGGCAAAAAGAATTGTTGAAAATTCGGCTCTTCAAACTAAACTCAAAAAAGTAATTCAGTTACCAACTATGCCTGAAGTAAACCTCCAGGTTGAATTCACTTCCCCTGTATGGCCGGTTGACCGAACGGTATTCTGTCCCGGCACATCCCTGATAACTTTTGCAGAGCAGTCCAGGACAACCTTTAAAAACAAGGCAGGAAGGCTTTCCATCATTCTCACGCCACCGGAAGAACTGATCCATCTTTCAGACGAAGAAATATATCGCATATTCACAACACAGGCGTCTGACCTTGGCATCGATCTAAGCAAAGCACGCCAATACCGGGTTGTAAGGCATCCTAATGATTTTTACTCTCTTTCACCAGGTAGCGAAAAGCTTAAGCCAAAAACAAAAACTTCATTTCAAAATTTATTTCTTGCCGGTGACTACGTCAGGCAGCCATTTTTGGCTACCATGGAAGGAGCGGTAGTATCGGGAAGAAAAGCGGCGAAAGCGGTGAAAAAGCTGTTTACTTGAAAATACATACGCACACGGCAAAGAATGAGACCCCGAATAAAAGAGTAACAACAAAACATCCAGTGGAAAAGGGAAATAGAACTAAAGGGAAAATTAAAGAAATCAGGAAAGGCAAAAAAGCACCGATGCCGGCCGGCATTTCACCAATGCTTTGCACACTCACTAAGGTACCGATCAGTGATCCAGAGTTTATACACGAGATCAAATGGGATGGATACCGGATCATATCCTTCGTGAATGGAGCCAGCGTAAAAATGCATTCAAGAGGGGGGCTTGATTATACAAAAAAGTATCCACTCATAGCAAAAGTTTTAAAGGAACTGGGCCATAGGATGGTAGTGGACGGGGAAGTGGTCGTACTAAATAACAAAGGACTTCCTGATTTCGATGCCCTGCAACTTTATAATGCCCAGGATACGCCAATCACTTATTACCTTTTTGATTGTGTTTGGCTGGATGGTTATGATCTGAAAGAGCTGCCGCTAACAGATAGAAAGCAAATCCTGCATAAGCTGATCGGCGATACCGGTATCTTAAAAATATCTGACTCCTTTGATGACGGGATAAAACTTTATGAGCAAGTGATAAATCTGGATTTGGAAGGAATCGTTTCCAAGAAAAAAGACAGCATATATATTGAAGGCAACCGGGGCAACAATTGGATAAAAACTCCTTCCCGGAAACGCCAGGAATTTGTGATTGGTGGCTGGGCAGAATCCGACAAGAACCGGTCCTTCCGTTCTTTGCTTTTTGGCGCTTATAATAAAGGGAGACTCGAATGGATAGGGCGGTCAGGGGGTGGATTTAAGGAGCGGGAAATGCCGGGCATCCTGGCGGAGTTTAAGAAACTGGAAATTAATGAATCCCCGTTTATAAACCAGGTTCTTGATACTAAAGGAGCTACAATACATTGGGTAAAACCTAAACTCGTTGCCAATTTCGAGTTCGCGACCTGGACCAAAGCTGGCCGAATCCGTAAACCTGCCATATTCCTGGGATTCCGAAAAGATAAAAAGGCAGAACAGGTTGTGAAAGAGATACCGAAACCCGTCGAACTGATCAGTGAACAAGTGGATCAAGACGAAAGGGCAAAAATAAAAACAAACAAGAAGGAAAGTAACTGGCGTGTGCTTGAAGCGATCAAACCACGCTCGGATATGGATATTAATATGGGGGACTGCACAATCAAGCTAACGGATGTAGAAAAGGAAATCTGGAGCGGGGTTCCGAAAGCAAAATTGATCCAGTATTACCACGAAGTTTCGAGGTTTATTCTTCCCCATTTAAAGGACAGGCCACTTAGCCTGCATGTCAAATACAGAGGGGTTCGTGCCCCGGGACTTTATATTAAAGATATGGATGGCAGACAGCCCGACTGTGCAGATATTTTTATCGATCAACGTCGTCATCCTAAGCCGGGTAAGCGAAACAAAATTGACTACCTGGTATGCAACAATGAAGCCACCCTGCTGTACATGATAAACCTGGGATGCGTTGATGTAAATCCCTGGATGTCCCGGACGATGAATATTGCAGAACCTGATTTTATCAATATCGACCTGGATCCCTCCGATAATAATTTTGAAAAAGTGGTTGAAGCTGCCCTGGCTGCTAAAGAAGTGCTCATGGAATGGAAGCTGATCTCATTTGTAAAAACTAGCGGTAAGTCGGGCATTCACATTTATATCCCCGTAGCAGGGATCGTTTTTCCTGAAGCCCGGCATTATGCGGAAAGATTGGGAGAAGAGATTCATCAGCTCATACCTGAAATTTCAACAACGAATGTCAGCATCCGTTCGCGGGGCAGTAAATTATTTATCGATCCTTCCCAAAACGATTATGCGGACACCCTCGCATCAGTTTACAGTGTGCGACCTCATAAAATTCCATCGGTATCAACAGCACTTGCCTGGAAAGAAATTAAGAAGGGGCTGGATCCCATGACCTTTACCATCCATACTATCCCTGATCGTCTGCAGCGCAAAGGTGACTTGTTTAGAAATGTCCTGTCGAAAGTTATAGCCAACAAAAACAAACTTATATTTAAAAAAAAGGGAGAGGCATGAAACTATGGCGTTTAACCCTGCAGATACAAACAATATACTACCTGGTGACTGCGGTCTGGCCACTTGTAGACATGGATAGTTTTATGGCCGTATCAGGACAGAAAACCGATATATGGTTGGTCAAAACCGTTGCAGTGCTGCTGCTTGCCATTTCCTGTTCTTTTATCGCACAACTTATTGCCAAAACAAATCCATGGCCGGTGTCGATGCTCGCGACAGCATGCTGTACAGTTTTAATTGTGATCGACTGTTATTATGCGCTCAGCGACATCATATCGAATGTATACCTTGTTGACGCTGGGGTCCAATCCGTGTTTCTGCTGCTATGGTTAGTAAATTTATCAAGGCTGCACCGGCAGGGGAATTGAATCCAGAAGATCCAGCTGTTTGTTAGATGGCACGATTTAGGTGACTGGTCCCGAAATAAAGAGGGTGAAAAGGATTATTCCGAAAGGCAGACTGGTGATCATAGGGGGAGCAGAAGATCGAAATGACAATAATTTACCTGAGATCATTGAAAAGCAAAGTGATTTTACACGTTATGATGTCTTAAAGCAATTGTTGCCCAATTTCAGGCATAAAGAGATTACGGTTCTTTCAATAGGCTCAAGCCTTCCAATAAGATCAGTCAAATTGTACCGGAAAGTTTTCCGAAAAATCGGGTTTCATGCCACCAAATTCGTGATGATCAAGGATAAGGGAGAAGCGAAAAAAATAAAATTCATAAACCGGATACAGAAAACGGATGTCGTCTATTTATCGGGTGGTGATCAGTTAAAATTCTCGACCGTGCTCGCGGCCAGTCCCGTGATGGATGAATTATTGCGCAGGTATTATGATGATAAAAACTTCATACTTGGAGGTACCAGCGCAGGGGCAATGGCCATGTCCAATATTATGATCGCTGATGGTGACGTGAATGAAGGCCTCCTTAAAAGTGAACTACAAATTTATTCAGGTTTCGGTTTGCTTGATAATGCGATTGTCGACACCCACTTCATCAAACGTGGAAGGTTCGGAAGATTAGCGCAGGGCGTAATCACCAATCCGGGACAACTGGGTATCGGCTTGGGAGAAGATAGCGCCCTTGTTATTACCAAGGGTCAGCTGTGTACGACATGGGGTTCTGGAACTGTAGTAATCATTGATGGATGGGAGATTGGCCAAACTAACATCGCTGATGCAAAGGAAGATTGTCCCGTGTACGCCGAACGGCTGATTGTGCATTTCCTTACAAGAGGATGTCGCTTTGATTTGAAACGCCGTGTGCTATCTAAGCCGCCGATCGGTCACCGTCAATCAAAATAAAGTACTTCGTCTTCCCGGGAAGTAATCCTCAAACTAAATTCAAGTACGATCAGAATATCGGCTGGGCGTAGCGAGAAAGAATCATCGATATGGAATAATAGTTATAGTGCCATCTTTTTCCAGCACGGCATACTTAATTTCCTCCATTTTTTCCAATCCAAAACACAGCCTGGCCGCATACATGATATCGTCTTCCTTTACTTTCACTTTATCCATTCTCTTTTTGAGGGGTTTCCCTTCGTTAACGATAATTAACGGAGCCCCCTCTGTAATGGTTCCAAACGTCGGTAAGCGATGCTTAAGGAGTGTAAAGATCAGGTCAAGACCCATTAACGTACAAATGAGAATGGCTGAGGCAGTAAGAGAAAAATCGTCACCCATAAGCGCCTGCTGGGTTGTCTCACTGATTATTAACAAAAGGACGAAGTCAAATGTGGTGGTGTCTGAAAGTGTACGCTTGCCCATCAACCGAAAAATAATTAGCAGGAAGACGTAGATCACGAAGCCCCGAAGTACTGGATTCATATGTCAGGGATATATAAAGTGATGTAATACAATGCGGTCCATACCATTGATGAGCATAGTCGCATCGATATTTCCATATGCCTTTGGAACGAGATATATCGCAATCATTTTATTTTCCGAGCCCTTGAAATTATAGTTGACATAATCTGTACTCATATCGTTTGCATCAGGCTCTGGAATTATTCTAATTGAACGGAGCTTTTTTAAATAATCCTGTGGTAAAGAAACTGTAGCCATATGGGCGCTGTTTGATACGATAAGGACTTTCGTCTCTGAATCGTACCGAATGAAACGATCATATTGCGTGGTGATATCTCCCGACTTTTTGGTTTCATTACTAAGAATCCCTTCCCCGAAAAGTCCGAGAAGAGCCAGTAACATTATTCCAAAAATGAAAACCCAGCCCATCCGCTGTATCTTCCACCCGGCTATATGTTGGTTAATCTCTTCTTTTATTTGAAGGGTACTTTTTATTCGCTCGATTTTATTTGCCGGGCTTATCATTTGAAAACTTTGTACATCATAAATGCCACACTTAAGGTTCAATAAACATGCCTGCTCTGGCTTTGAATCATACAGGCGCTTTGTCAAAGAAAGCCGCTTCGGGCTGGGAAAGCTGGGGAAGTTTTTCTGCAAATTTCAACTTTGATAATAAATTCAGTTCCTGTTCATAAATGGCGTGGCTGCTGTACCTTATTTTGGCATTATTCTTTTCCCGGGGATCGACGCGATAAAGACATTATAGACCTCGGATATGAAGTGGGAAAAATGTTTGACCATATTATTATACGGTTCGATGATGACCTACGCGGGCGCGATGGGAAAAATATAACTGATTTGCTTACTCAAGGTATTAAAAAGGCTGAGTACACCGGTCAGTTATATGTGGTTCCAAAAGAAATTGAAGCAATACGCTTTGCCCTGAATAATGCTGGCGATGGCAGTTTTATTGTAGCATTTACAGACAAGATCCAGCGAACCATTGATTTCCTTAAAGAAATGCAGGAGGCTGAAAAACGCCGGTTTTGGTCTGCAGAAAGTTATATAATCATGATATCCAACGGACGATATTCATCATTGGGGGTGGCGAAGATAAAGGGACTGAACAGGCTATGGCTATGAACGAGAAGGAAAAAAACTTCGAAAACCTGAAGATCCTGAAAGATTTATTACCGCCAAATGGACGTCAACTAATCTTTCGTCACCGCTTCAAATTCTTTTCATACACCTCAATCCACTCTTCCGGGGTGATCTTGGATGCCAGCTCACCGATTAGGTCATATGGGATATCTTCCGGCTTTTTATATCGCAGGCAACTTTTACCCATGTCCAGTTTTTTTCCTGAGGCTTTTGCATGAGCAGTTACAAACCATTTATGTAACGATGGGATCGCATAGATTCCCATATGATATACCGCGATGAAATTTTTTTGCGAGGCAATTCCAATGAACGGCAGCGGGTCCTCGGGCTTGCAATGATACCCTGCAGGATATAATGAATGCGGAACCGACCATCCCATCATGCCGTAGCCAACCCCTTCCTTAAACCCTTTAGGAAGATTTTCCTTAATGACTGTCCTTAATTTTTTCATCGCAGCCTGTCTTTCCTCAGGAAGCTGGGAAATATAATCTTCTGCGTCTACAGCTTTATATTGCATAACAAAGATTTTCCTTAAGTAGAATAATTTCTTCCTTCACCAATCCCCAATCACTGCATTAAGCCATCCTAGCTAAATTTCGGTAGTGACTCAATTTGAATTTGAACCACACCTGCCTGCCGAAGCGGCAGCGCAGGCATGGTAGCAAACATAGGCCCACATAAATTTCATAGAAATAGCTATGTGTCTATCTACTGTGAATCTATGTGGTCTTATGTGGTTCAAATCAATCATCGTTTTTAAAATTGAGACACTACCTGAATTTCTCTCTGGAAATTTACAAGCTTAAAGTTTACTTATTTTACTTAAATTTAAAAAACCTGTAGCATCCTAAATAAAGTCAGGATCTTTTATAAGGTCAAATGACAGCTCCAAAATCGTTTTGTCCACCGTTGATCGGTCTCTGCTTCATGCTGGTTACAACAAAGAGTATTGCCCAGCCGGTCACTGTCCCGGATAACACCTATGGGCCAGGCGGAACCCGCACCACAACGACCAGCACCGATGCACAGGGAAATGTGACCACCACTATCGAATACCACAATGGTTTCCAACCACCGAAACTCAAGGAAAAAATAGAAATAACAAAGATCCATGGAGGCGACTCCACGGTGACACGCACCTATTATGATGAATTCATGGCCGGGCAGGGTAAAGACAGTAGTCGCACTATTCGCTATAATGCAAATGGGGATATTATAATGGACGAGTTGATCCGATTTGGACCAGACGGCGATACACCCGCCTCCGGTACAAAATGGGACAAGCAGCCTGATGGAAGATGGTTTGAATACCGTTATAATCCAAAGACTGGAAAATTTGAACGTGTGCGGTCCCGTCCGCGGCGGATCCGTGAAAATGGAGTGGGTGGATATTTGGCCTGCGATTCTGCGCGATTTGAATGGGGATTTGGCCACAGCACACTGGCTTCATTCAACAATAATAATAATGAGTGGTATCTTCTCGGTTTTCAGGTCCACATCAATTATAACGTAAGCAACAGGCTGGCCATTATCGGGGACCTAAGCGGACATTTCAAAAAATTGGAATCCATCGAACCGGTAAACCTTACAAGCTCATTCTTCCTGGGGGGGTTGCTACTCCGCCTGCATGACCTAAATAGCCCGCATAGTTTATTACCTGCGGTGCGTCTGCTTGCCGGGATTAACCATAACCGTACGAAATACTCGCCAGGTGATCCATCAACTAATACGTCAACCGCTACGTCTGCGGCTTTCGGTTCTGGATTAGTTTTGGACTACCGTCTGAAAGAAAGACTACTGCTTTATTTAATGGCCGATTGTTTGCTTGCAAATTCAAACGATGAATGGAATACCAATTTAAGATTCGGTTTGGGATTAAAATTCCGCGCAGGCTGCAAATAATGTAAAACACCATTCACCCATTCACCTATTCACCCATTCACCCATTCACCCATTCACCTATTCACCCATTCACCCATTCTTCTCTCATTTGCATTCTGCATCAGGAACGACAGATCTTTTTCATTTGGCATCATTTTTTATCAATATTCTAAAACCTTATTATGGACAAAATGGAAGTCAAGGGCAACTGGAACGAGTGGAAAGGAAAACTTAAACAGGAATATGCCGATCTTACCGATGATGATCTGAAATACGAAGAGGGAAAGGAAGACGAAATGTGGGGACGCGTTCAGAAGAAAACGGGGAAAGCCAAGGACGAACTGATAAAATGGTTAAGAGACCTGGGTTGAGTGCCCGGAATTTGGTAAACTCTTCATCCAGTTACTTTATCCAATACATGACTGTAAGACCCGGATCTATTCTTTATTAAAGATCTCAAGTATTTTGATGACTGCCCGGTAATCACTTGTCGCCTTACCGCTCATCTTTGGAAATAGTTTATGAAGTTCCGCTAAGGCGAGCGGGTCGTCTTTAACCAGGACTTCGAGTGCGGTGGGTGTTGTAGGAATAAACCCCCACTCGGGTGTTTTAAGTACAAACGATGTATGTGTCAGGTCAAGTTGGTGGGAAACAGTGGGAATATTCTTATGGTCAAATCTTACCCTGGTCGGGCGGCGTTCTATCTGCTGTACAAGATACAGACAGATTTCTCCTCGAACCACCCGCACATATTCGGGAGCTGACCAATTACCGCCTCCCATGTAATAATAGGCCCCGACACGATAGGCATTTTCATCCTGGTACGAATGGATCTTATCCAGGTCGAGTTCTTTATCGTCCAATGTCCACACTACTTTACCGGTGATCTTGTTATGCTTTTTTTTAAAATCTTCCCCTTTCAGCGTATCTCCATTTTTATATACGACAAAGCATTTGAAACCCGGTTCCATGGCATTGGCGGCGTGTTTATTTATTTCTTTATGATTAAGTATATAGATGCGCTGAGCAAGTGTCCTGGTAACCAGGAAGAACATTACCATAGAAATTAGAAAAACCGGTTTCATGATTGGTTCGATCTTTCTTGCATAAATAAACCATTTATTTGACAAGAAGGATAGATCGGGATCAATAACCCGGGATTATGGTATTTTTAAAAATCGCCATGAAACTATCATCTGGGATTATTAAATTTTATTCCGATCTGACGCCTCCTTCAATACCTGCCGAAATAGGCTTACTCTTCCCGCAAAGGAACAATGCGGTTATGAAAGTGGTAAAGCAATTTCTAGAAAAATTCTACAACGACTCCAACCCCCGCCACCTCATCTTCGGCATCAACCCCGGACGATTTGGCGCTGGCACAACAGGAGTTAATTTCACCGCACCCAAACAATTAAAAGAATATTGCGGGATCGATCATCCTTTTAAATATAACCAGTCTGAGCTCTCGGCAGAATTCATTTACCAAATGATCACCGCCTTCGGCGGCGTCGAAAAATTCTATAGCAGGTACTTCATCAGCTCAGTGAGTCCACTTGGATTTACAAAAAATGGGATCAACCTGAATTATTATGACGATAAAGAATTACTCCTGGCTGTTGCTCCTTTTATAACCGATTCGATCAAAAAAACAAATTGCTATGGGGTTTTTTACTGATCGATGCTTTTGCATCGGGGGCGATAAGAACCTGAAGTTTTTTTCAGCATTGAATGAAGAACATAACTTCTTTAAAACGATCATTCCCCTTCCTCATCCGCGGTTCATCATGCAATACCGAAGAAAGTTTATTCAGAAGTATATCAATATTTATCTAAGGGAACTTGAATAGCTAAGCTGCGAGCTTCAGGTGTAAAAGGAACTGGAACCAGAACCGGAAACCATTAATGTTATTTCTTATTTAAAATATACGTTATTGATGCTGCTCATCTTTTCGAAAAATCTATGTGGAATCTATTTCTCACTGGGGATTTGGCTCAATTATTAGGCCTATCTTGGCTCATCCTATAAAAAATTTAAAAGCTACCATCACCATGAAGCGTCTTTTCGTCGCAGCGTTAATCTTTATGGCTGCCTGTTCCAAGAAAAATGAAGAAGTAATTGAACCTGTACCTTCCGAATTAGGCGAACAACAGGTTTGTGATTTTGGGATCCGGGAATTCAACCTGTATACCCGCCCTCCTGTTGAAGATATGTTCAGCGGGAACAAACCTAAGTGGAACGGCGGCGGTGGTGGGGGTAATCCTCCCCCGGCTCCTGCAGCTGGTGTTTTGTTATTAGATTTCGACGGAGATATTGTTTCCAACACCGTTTGGAATAGCTATGGACCGATCAATTGCGCGCCGGCCAACCTCAGCGCGGAACATGTTACAAACGTGTTCAACCGGGTAACAAATGACTTCAGTCCATTTAATATTAATGTGACCACTGACCAGGCAGTTTATGATGCAGCAAATCCGCTCAAGCGCCAAAAAGTTATCATCACCGAAAGCTGGGAATGGTTTGGTCAGGCAGGAGGAGTATCCTTCACCGGGTCGTTTACCGGCGGCACATATACCCCAGCATTCGTATTCTCATCTCTCCTGAATTATAGCGTTAAAAAGATCGCTGAAGCTATTTCACATGAATCAGGTCATACCCTGGGTTTACGCCACCAGGCAGTTTATAATAGTTCGTGTGTAAAACTGAGTGATTATAACTATGGCCAGGGAAGTGGCGAGATTGGATGGGCACCGATCATGGGAGTTGCTTATAACCAGAACCTGAGTTTATGGCATCGCGGCCCGAATTCTCTGGGTTGTAACCAGATCCAGGATGATGCCGCGGTGATCGCTGCAATTGTCGGCTATAAACCGGATGATATTGGCAATAATTTCGCCACTGCAGGCACTTTGTCTTCAGCCGCCAATGGGATCCTGAGCCAGACCAATGACATAGATATGTACCGGCTTGTTCTCGCGGCTCAAAGAACTTTGATCCTTGCTCCATATAGCGTGGATATAAATAATTCCGGAGCAAACATAGACATGCAATTAAAAATTTATAACAGCGAGGGCACGCTGCTGCAAACGATTGATAATACAGAAAGCCTTACCGCTTCTATTTCTCTGGCTCCGGGTGTTTATTATATTGGCGTAGGGAATATCGGCAATCCCAATTGTACAACATACGGGATGCTTGGGAAATACACGCTTGCACTCAATTGATCATTCCATAAATTAAGATCCTGCTTTCTCACAAGGCAGGATTTTTATTTTGATACGAGATCTGTAATGCGGGATACGCAACTTACTTATTCTCGATCGGCAAATTTTGAGATGAAGTCGTGTTCTTCGTGCCAGCTTTGTGTTCTGATACACCAAACAATCCAAGGAATTTATCATCCTTTCAACTGATGAGTTCTTCACTTATCAACTTTTCATCAGTATCAACTACCTGCCATTTTGTTTTTCATTTATAACGATCAAAAATATCTTTCAATGAATAGGTAAATTCTTCCCCAAATCCCACTGCACAAGAACTCCCAAAAATCTTTTTTTACTCGTTAGCAGAGAAGATTTTTCAAAGTTTTCCATGGCATAATTTTTTTACTATTAATAGATAACTCTATGCCATTATGACATTGACTACTACTTTGAGAAATCATGACCTGATCTGTTTTTCCCATCTCCGTTGGAATTTCGTTTACCAGCGACCTCAGCACCTGTTGAGCCGGGTAGCCAGGGAAAACCGGGTCTTTTTCATCGAGGAACCAGTTTATTCAGATGAGTCCGATCCTTATGAAATAAGCCAGGATAAAAAAACAGGCATCAGTTTCATCAAACCGAAACTCCCTCATTCAACTACGAATGAACAGGCAAGGGAATTACAACGGGAAATACTGGATGAGATCATTCGCACCAATAAGATCCATCAGCCCATTCTCTGGTATTATTCACCGATGGCTTTAAGCTTTTCGGATCACCTCGATCCATTGCTCACCGTGTATGATTGCATGGATGAGCTCTCAGCTTTCCGTTTTGCGCCACCAGCACTCAAACAATTTGAAGCATTATTGTTCAACCGCGCTGATATTGTTTTCACCGGTGGTCACCATTTATATGAAGCGAAGAAGTATTTGCACGACAATATTCATCCCTTTCCAAGCAGCATCGACAAAGAACATTTTGCGCGGGCCAGGACACCGGTCACAGACCCCGTTGACCAGCAACAGATCCCCTATCCCCGAATAGGATATTATGGCGTGATCGATGAACGTTTTAATACTCGCCTGTCGCAAGAACTTGCTTCATCACGTCCTGAATGGCAATTTGTGCTGTTGGGTCCATTTGCCAAGATCGATCCCGCAAGTTTTCCGCAACGACAGAACATCCATTTACTGGGTTATAAAACTTACGAGGAGTTACCAGATTACCTGGCCGGTTGGGATGTGACAATCATGCCGTTTGCATTGAATGAATCCACTAAATATATCAGTCCGACCAAAACGCCTGAATATCTCGCCGGGGGAAAACCTGTCGTATCTACTTCCATTCGCGATGTGGTCATCCCATATGGCAAAGAAGGGTTGGTGCAGATCGCAGATACTGTAAAACAATTCGAAGAAGCGATCAGCTTTTGCCTGTTGAATAAGCATGATCGTAACTGGCTCAATAAAGTGGATGCTTTTTTGAGGAATCATTCCTGGGATAATACCTATGCAGAGATGGCAACGCTGATCCAGGAAACGATCCATCGAAAATTCAGTGGAGATAAAAAGAAGGAGGCTTATGTTTGATTATTTGATCGTGGGCGCAGGCTTCGCAGGCTCGGTGCTGGCGGAACGTTTGGCCAGTCATGGAGACAAGAAAATATTATTAGTTGATAAAAGAAATCATATTGGGGGCAATGCCTATGATTTTTATAACGACGATGGCTTGCTCGTTCATAAATACGGGCCCCATATATTTCATACCAATTCCAGGGACATCTTTGACTATTTAAGCAAATTCACTGACTGGCGTCCATATGAGCACCGTGTACTGGCCAGCGTAGATGGGATGCTTGTACCTATTCCGATCAACCAGAATACCATTAACCGGCTATATGGATTGAATTTGTCTTCATCCGAAGTAGATGCATTCCTCGAATCCCGGGCAGAGAAACGTAACGGGATACTTACATCAGAAGATGTTGTAGTAAATAAAGTGGGCCGTGAATTGTATGAAAAATTCTTTCGCGGCTATACCCGGAAACAATGGGGACTGGACCCTTCTGAACTGGATGCTTCAGTCACAGCCCGTATACCTACCCGGAATAATCGGGACGATCGATACTTCACAGACGCCTACCAGGCTATGCCATTGCATGGATATACCCGGATGTTTGAGAAAATGCTCGCCAGCCCGAACATTACACTAATGCTGAACACGGACTACAAGGCGATAGAACACCTCGTCCCTTATAAAGAAATGATCTTTACCGGGCCTGTCGACTATTATTTTGATCACTGTTATGGCAAGCTGCCCTATCGTTCTCTGGATTTTCGCTTTGAAACGATCGAGGCGGAAAAATTCCAGCCAACCGGGACCGTTAATTATCCTAACGAACACGCCTATACGCGGATCACCGAGTTCAAATACCTGACCGGGCAGAAGCACGGCAAGACCAGCATTGTATATGAATATCCAAAGGCGGAAGGAGATCCGTATTACCCGGTACCCAGGACGGAAAATGCAGAATTGTACAAGAAATATTGCCAGCTGGCTGAATCATTAAGCCGTGTTCATTTTGTGGGCAGGCTGGCTACCTATAAATACTATAATATGGACCAGGTTGTGGCACAGGCTCTGACCCTCTATAAGAAATTAACTTCTTCTCCCGGCAACTCGGGAAAAAATCAGCAGCATGTCAACGGGCAAAAGATCTCCTTACTCAAGTCCTGAAATTTGGGGCGGCATTGAATGCACGATCAACCGCGTGAACAATGTGTTCCGCGACCAATTGTTGTATGCGGACCATTATAACAGGCCGGAAGACATTGAGCGCATTGCAGAACTGGGCATTAAAAGGTTACGTTATCCAATCATTTGGGAATATCACCAGTCTGAGGAAGATAAAAAGATCCATTGGAACTGGATCGAACAGCAATTGAAAAAACTCCAGGAGAAAAACATTGAACCTATCGCTGGACTAATTCATCATGGAAGTGGCCCGGCCTATACTTCTTTAATAGATAAAGCTTTCCCGGAAAAGCTGGCCGCTTATGCGCAAAAAGTAGCCGAAAAATTTCCATGGATCAATTATTACACCCCGGTAAACGAACCGCTGACCACCGCCAGGTTCAGTGGGCTATATGGTTTATGGTTTCCACACCGTAAGGATGAATACAGCTTCGTAAAAATTTTGCTGAATGAATTGAAAGCGGTTGTTCTTTCTATGCAGGCTATTCGAAAGATCAATCCGAATGCGAAGCTCATACAGACAGAAGACCTTGCCAAGATCCATAGCACTCCTTCATTGCAGTACCAGGCTGATTTCGAAAATAAGCGGCGCTGGCTCACCTTTGACCTGCTTTGCGGGAAGGTGGATAAAGAACATTTTTTCTGGAATTATTTTATTGAGCTCGGTATCAAAAAAGAAGAATTGCAGTTTTTCCTGGCGAATCCCTGCCCGCCTCATATCATCGGATTTAACTACTATATCACTTCCGAACGATACCTCGATGATAATATTGACCATTACCCTGCCTGTTTACATGGAGGAAATAGCCAGCATATCTATGTGGATACGGAAGCCGTTCGAAAGATCGATCCGGATGGCCTCGGAAAGTTATTAAAAGAAGCCTGGGAACGTTATAAGTTACCTATCGCCATTACAGAATGTCATTTACATTGTACCCGCGAAGAGCAGCTTAGATGGTTTAAAGAGAATTGGGATATATGCTGTGCACTAAAGAAAGAGGGAATTGATATCAGGGGAGTGACTGCCTGGTCGTTGCTCGGGGCTTATGATTGGAACAGCCTGCTTACGGCAGAAAACTTTCATTACGAACCGGGCTGTTTTGATATTTCAAACCATGTTATTCGTCCTACTGCGCTGGGTAAGCTTGTGAAATCGGTAGCATCAGGCGAAAAATATCATCATCCATTGCTGGAAGAAAAAGGCTGGTGGCATAAAACAAAAACGTCAGCAGGAAATAAAACGCCCTTGCTTATCGTCGGAAAAAATGGGACGCTTGGACAGGCGTTCATGCGAATTTGTGAACAGCGATCTATTCCTTTCGTCGCGCTATCGAGAAAGGAGATGGACATTTCACGGGAAGACCAGATCACCCAGGCCATCCATTTTTATAAACCCTGGGCAATCGTAAACGCGGCCGGCTATGTACGCGTGGACGATGCGGAAAATGATTGCCGTGAATGCTTTGCCATAAATGCAACAGGACCCGGTTTTCTTGCCCGGCTTTGCAGGGAACATGGCATACGGTTCATGACCTTTTCTTCTGATCTGGTGTTTGATGGAAATAAAAAAGCCCCGTACCACGAAGCCGATAATGTGCAACCACTAAATACGTACGGGGAAAGCAAGGTAAAAGCAGAGCAGCTGGTTACAGAAGCAAACAAGGAATCACTGATCATACGCACGAGCGCATTCTTTGGACCCTGGGATAAATACAATTTTGCATTTTATGTGTTGGATTCATTGGAGAATGGTCGTAACTGTGAGGTTGTGAAAGATGTGATGGTATCTCCCACCTATGTCCCCGACCTGGCAAATACCGCTATGGATATATTCATCGATGAAGAAAAAGGTATCTGGCATCTCAGCAACGAAGGCATGCTTACCTGGTCAGAATTCGCAGTGGCCATTGCAGAAAGAGCGGGTTACGATCAAACCAAATTGATCACAAAACCGTTGTGTGAAATGGGTTGGAAGGCCCGGCGTCCTCTTTACAGTGTCTTGCAAACCGAAAAAGCGGTCAGTATGCCCACCCTTGATCATGCGATTCAACGATATTTGGAACAACGAATTCCGGCCTGATTTTTACTAAGCAATTCCTTTATGACTGGCAATAAATTCATGTTCACCACCGGCATTGAGAACAGTTATCCTACCATACAACTGCCTGATGGAAGCACAAAGCGCGTGGATGAAATGGAAAAGACCGATCATTACGCGCGGTGGGCAGAAGATTTTGAACTGGTCAGGGAATTAGGGATTGAGTTCCTTCGTTACGGCCCCCCCTATTACAAAACGCATTTAGGCCCCGGTAAATACGACTGGGAATTTACTGACGCTACATTCCATCGGTTGAAGGAAATGCATATCATCCCCATCGTTGATCTCTGTCATTTCGGTGTCCCTGATTGGTTGGGTAATTTCCAAAACCCCGATTTCCCGCATTATTTCGCCGAGTATTCAGAAGCTTTTTCTAAGCGTTTCCCTGAATTGCAATTATACACACCGATCAACGAGATCTTTATTGCCGCAATGTTCTCCGCGCAGTATGGATGGTGGAACGAGCGGATGCGATCGGACAAATCATTCGTTACAGCGCTAAAACATTTATGTAAAGCCAATGTGATGTCGATGCATGCCATTCTCAAAGTGCAGCCCGATGCCAGCTTTATCCAAAGTGAGTCTTCAGAATATTTTCATGCGATGGACCCCAGCGCGCTTCCGCTGGCACGTTTCTTAAACCAGAAACGATTTCTCTCATTGGATCTTACCTATGGTTATCCGCTCAATGTAACCATGTATGAATACCTGTTGAATAATGGGATGACCCGCGAAGAATATCAGTGGTTCATTCAAAACCAGGTAAAGGCAAAATGCATCATGGGAAATGATTATTATGTGACCAATGAACACCTGGTATTCCCGGACGGTCATACCCAGGCTTCCGGTGAGATCTTTGGATATCACGTGATCACCAATCAATACTACAGGCGGTATAAGTTACCGATCATGCATACGGAGACCAATATTAAAATGCCGGCCTGCAAGGAATGGTTGTTGAAACAGTGGGCCAATGTGCATCGGCTGAAAAATGATGGTATCCCCATTATTGGATTTACCTGGTATAGCCTGCTTCACCAGGTGGACTGGGATTCAGCCTTACGCAATGATGCAGGAAATGTAAATGAATTGGGATTATATGATCTCGATCGAAAGATCATGCCCGTAGGAGAAGCCTACAAAGAACTGATCAGGAACTGGAAAGAAATCGTGAATGAAGAAAGCTTTGGACTGGTGTTCCAGAACTGGTGATCAACGAATGAAGATGACTTCTTTCTTAATGATATCAGCTGTAAATATGGAAAAAAGATCAGTAGCGCAAAGCCGGTAGTCATCATTCGGTTTTGGCTGTCGGACCGTGGCGGGGTCGGTAACTTCCTGATCAACGGAAGGGCGTTCTTTAAACGGCTGGACCACCTGTATACCAACCTGCTTAATAAATTCAACATATTTTCCCGCAGTTTTTTCGATCTTCTTCCTCATAATCAAGATATTTTGTACGCAAAAACCAGCAAAATTTATGCCTTAGACCGCGGGCAAGATTAAAGCTTCGAAAAGCTGGAGCCAAACAAGTGTTTGTGGAAGAATTGGTTGTGAAATGCTTCTTACGGACAAAAATTCCCCATATAAATAAATAATGATATTCCAGGTTGGTAGGATTTGATTGGTTGAAATTTTGAGAAGTTGAAATGACCCTCCTCTTTTCACCTTGTCAACTTGTCAACTCGTCAACTTTTCAGTTCATTTCATGAGCAGCCAGTTCGCGGGTCAGCTTTGGGAATCCCATAACCCTGTTTTCATCATTATAAAGAGCAGTATTAAGAATACTGTTCTAAAAGGTATCTGTTTACAAGTTTACAAGACTATGAAACAAAGTCAGGAAGTACTGTTGATGCTGTAGAATTGTCTCCGAAGGCCTGTCTTCTGGCTTCTATTTCCTTCTGAATTGCAGAAATTATCAATTTACATCGTTCATATTCTTCCCGATTCCCACCTTCTACATTCATCAGGGTATATTTTGCGGTTTGCTCCAAAAGTAAATCAATAAGAGCAAGGGTATCTATTGTATTTAAATTCTCCATTTTACCGGTGAGTTCCGTATTATGAGAAGCGGGGATAAATCATCAAAATCCGTGCTCATTTGGTATGATACGCTATTATATCAGTTAAGCAGAGGGGTGGGTAAACAGTAGGAGGGTTAATATTCATATTCATAACACTAAGAGCCACGGAATCTTATAAGGAGATTCTTTTAATATCAATAGCATTCAACTGATCATGAAGAAAACCTTACAGAGAAAATTTCCCATTATCTTCGTAAACTGAATTTTCGTACATGAAGCCCCTCTAAGTTCAACTGAACCTTCCATTAAGCCAACAACCATACGCAACTATCCGTTGCTGTTATAATTTTTATTTTTAATCTACTTACTTTATTAATCGATGTCACAAGTAACTTATACCAATAGGCTATCTTATTATTTTTCGATCCTAAAGCAAGCGATCCGCGGCGGGGATTATGATTATACTCAGGGCAGCATTCGCAAGGCCATCGTCCTGCTGGCCATTCCAATGATCCTGGAATTAATGCTGGAAAGTGTATTTGCTGTCGTGGATATGTTCTTTGTAGGGAAGCTTGGTTCTACGGCGATTCAGGCGGTTGGATTAACTGAGTCCGTATTGATGATCATTTACACGGTTGCGATGGGACTAAGCATGGGAGCCACCGCAATGGTTGCCCGTAGAATTGGAGAAAAAAATCCCGAAGGGGCCGCCCATGCCGGGGCACAGTCACTCATCATCGCGCTTGTCGTTACATTATTGATCAGTGTAGCTGGTGTCATTTATGCCGCCGATATTCTCAGCCTGATGAACGCCGAACCCGAAGTGATAAAGGAAGGCGTTGTTTTTACCCGGATCATGTTTGGCGGAAGCATAGTCATCATTTTTCTATTCCTGATCAATGGAATTTTCCGGGGAGCAGGCGATGCGGCCACTGCCATGCGAAGTCTTTGGATCGCCAGTGGTCTAAATATCATCCTTTGTCCCTTACTCATTTATGGTTGGGGACCATTTCCTGAACTGGGCTTAAAAGGCGCAGCGATCGCCACTACCATTGGCCGTGGCACAGGCGTGATCTATCAATGTTTTAAACTTTTTGGCAAGAAAGGAATAATAAAGATCCGGATTCCGCATTTTAACTGGGACTGGCCCATTATAAAATCACTGATCAGTATTTCCTGGCCCGCTATCTTCCAGTTTTTCATGGCAACGGGTAGTTGGATAATACTGACGAGGCTGGTTGCCGAGATCGGTGGCAAAGAAGCGAGCGCGGGATACCAGATCGCCATGCGGAATGTGGTTTTTTTCATCCTGCCTGCCTGGGGGCTCAGTAATGCTGCTGCTTCGCTGGTGGGTCAAAACCTGGGAGCGCAACAACCAGGAAGAGCTGAACAAAGCGTGAGGCTGGCCACGAAGTATAATGCCGTCTTCATGTCGTTTGTAATGCTTTTATTCCTCCTTCTCGCACGTCCCATCATCAGTATTTTCTCTACAGAAGCGGAAGTGATACGCCACGGCACGGAAGCGCTTAAAATTATCAGCGCGGGTTATATTTTTTATGGAATAGGCATGGTGATGATCCAGGCACTGAACGGCGCCGGAGATACGAAAACACCCACGTGGATCAATTTCTTTGGGTTTTGGATATTCCAAATTCCATTTGCCTACCTGTTGGCCAAAGGATTGAATTGGGGGATCACGGGGGCATTCATCGCAATACCGGTTGCCGAAACGTTGATTGCAATAGCGTCATGGTATTATTTTAAGATGGGGAAGTGGAAGGAGGTGAAACTGTAGAATGTAGAACCGAAGAACCGCAGAACAGAAGAACCGCAGAACCGAAGAATGTAGAACTGAAGAATGTAAAACTGAAGAATGTAGAATGGGTGGTCATTCGTCAAGTTTGTCTTTTCCGCTATTTCTTAGTGCAGTCTTGATACAAGTGACAAATATTGCAATTAATTGGTTGTTCTCATCAATTACAGGATCTAAATCTTCTTTGGACATCCAATTTTTCAATTGAATAATTCTCAGTGCATTTAAAGTTTCTCTAAGTTCCTTTAATCCTGTTCTCATTTTATGAATAAAATCCTTACCCGATTCTCCAGCCTGTGCTTCCCCATAATGAAGGGCTGGAGCCGTCCCACTACGAATGAGCTGTCCGGCGAGATGCTGTGCTGCAAATGATTTTGGTAGTTTCTCAGCAAACCCTATAATAGATGAAGCAAAAGCTGCAAGCCGCTCATTAAGGTTAAATATTTTAGCCATAGCGCCCGTTTATTCTCAAGACTATTGCAAGTTTTCGGAAATCAAATGATTTCCCAATGGGAAAAACAACAATAAAAACCGTTATTTTCCCCCCGCAAACCACCATCTTTTACTTCTTTGCTTATACATTCTTCGGTTCTGCGGTTCTCCGGTTCTTCCATTTCCCTCCCAATCTTCATAATTTTACTACCACATCCCTTTCCAAATGCCCAACACCTTCTTCGACCAAAACCGCATTAGACAAATTTTTTTCATCATCCTTTTATTGCTGATCTCGATCGTGCTGTTCCGGGAGCTGCAGCAGTTTATCCCGGCATTGCTGGGTGCTATCACCTTGTATGTGCTACTTCATAAATGGATGCTTAATTTGACTGAAAAGCGAAAATGGAGAAAAGGATGGACCGCCATACTATTGATGTTTCTTTCAATTATCGTGATCCTGCTGCCGGTTGCTTTATTGGCCAATATGCTTTCTTCCAAGATCAGTTATGCTATCCAGCATTCGACTGAACTGACAACGGCTTTAAAGAAGGTGGTAAGCAATATCGAGCAGCGATATGATGTGATTATCGCCAGTGAAGCCAATATCAATAAGCTCGGCGCAACCATCACTGCTACACTTCCCAAGATCCTGGGCGCGACTTTTAATACCCTTACGACGATCTTTTTCATGTATTTCATTTTGTATTTCATGCTGGTGAATGCAAGGAAAATGGAAACCGCGCTGTATGAATACATTCCATTGAAAGATGAGAATGTCCAGCAGGTTGGAAAAGAAGTCAATCGCATGGTTATATCAAATGCGATCGGCATTCCCGTCATTGCATTTGTGCAGGGGGTTGTTGCATTGGCGGGTTACCTGATCATCGGGGTAAAAGAACCTTTTTTCTGGTTTGGAGTTACCTGTATCGCTGCCATGTTACCTGTGATAGGGGCTGCTCTGGCCTATGTTCCTATCGCGATCATCTTTTTTGCCAATGATCAAACCATCAAGGGGATTGCCATGTTGATCTTTGGTTTCGGCATTATTGGCACTGTAGATAATGTGCTGCGATTTACTTTATTGAAACGTATCGGGAATATCCACCCCCTTACTACCGTATTTGGAGTAATAATAGGTTTGAGCCTGTTCGGTTTTATCGGGCTCATCTTCGGCCCGCTGCTGATCTCTTTATTTATTTTACTGCTGAAGATTTATTCTAATGAATTTGTAACCAAACAGCGTGAAGCCCCGCCTCCTCTTTCAGTCGCCAAAGATTCAGCGAAGGCGACCGGGGATACCAATCCTTCCATGAAGCTGACTCCGGAAACGAAAGTGGAATAACATTTTAAACATTAGTATTTTTTCCTTGTCCTTCGATTTCGCTTGCGTACTTTCCCGTGCATTAGTTAAAATATCTTTTGCATTGCTTGCATTTTCCTGGAACGGATAATATTTTGGCGCTGCCTTGCGTTTTCATATCCTGTGTGTAAGGCTTGTATAAAAATCGTACCCTGAGTGAGAAACCCCGTCCTCCCAATATCATTGGCTATTTTCTCTATTTCCTTCAGTCTACCAGAAGAAAACGGGTCTGGATCATTAATATCTGTTAACACTCCGGCTGGAAATAAAGAAAGCTCAGTCCTTTATACTTCGATGGCATTACAACGATACGGGCTTTCCCAAAAAGCATTCGATCAGGCTGTGAAAGGTTTCCGGCAACTTCAGCAACAACAACGATTAAGAAATAATAGGTATTTAAGCATTTGTGATTTCAGCCAGTCCTCACGCAAAAAAAGATTTTACCTGGTGGATATGATGAATGAGAAACTGGTTCTTCATACTTATGTAGCACATGGCCGGAATTCAGGAGGAGAGTTTGCCACTCGATTTTCCAATAGAACCGAATCCCATCAAAGTAGTCTCGGCTTTTACCTGACTGCAGATACGTATTATGGAGAACATGGTCTTTCATTGAAATTAAAAGGGCTTGAATCGGGCATCAATGATAAAGCCCTGCACAGGAAGATCGTTATTCATGGCGCTGATTATGCAGAGCCCGCGAGAATTCGCAGCCTGGGTTACCTGGGTCGCAGCTACGGGTGTCCCGCTCTCCCGAAAAAAGAAAGCAATTATATCATAAGCAAGATCAAAAACGGCAGTTGTCTTTTCATTTATCATCCTTCTGCAGGATATGCAAAAGGCTCGAAATTATTGAACGATTGATTGGACACATAACAAGGATGGATGATAGCAAAAAGTCCCGCTATGGCGGGGCTTTTTCATTAGAGCTCTCCTACTTTCTTTTGGCTTGATGCAAAAGAAAGTCGCAAAAAAAAATCAAGGCCGGCACAATCGCTCCGCGTGCCCGGCCAGCCAGCACTCCCGCTTAAAAAAGGATTATCATCTAATTAAAAAACATCTTCCTCTGATTGTATATGGTCGAAGACCCTGTTTCGTGATATACGTATGTTCCTGCTGCGCTGCATTGCGGATGGCACTTCCTAAATCATAAGATCTCATTTAACAGCACGCAATGAGGCGCTTAACGGTACGACAAACTGATCTGAAAAAAGTGCGACCGCCTTATTTTCTGCTAAGCCATACATACTTAGTGAGGAAATTAAAAAAAGTTTTCTTTGATTGTTATAACACTCAACCAACTCATCAACGCAACCACAACCCACCCGGTGATATACATCCACAACGGATGTTTATAACCGGGAAACAATTTTTTCTGCATAACCGCAAGCAACATTACCGCCAATGCCATGGGTAAAATAATACCATTGATTGCCCCCGCTGAGACCAGGATAAAGGAGGGTGTTTGTCTTAATAAAATAAATATGGCCGTGGAAATAATGATAAACCCAGTGATCAACCACCTTTCATTTTTCTCAAATCGCGGATTAAAGGTTTTCCAAAATGAAACTGACGTAAACGAAGCGCCGATAACAGAAGTGATGGCGGCAGACCACATCACCATCCCGAAAAATTTATACCCGATCTCACCCGCTGCGACCCTGAAAACAGAAGCCGCAGGATTTTTCAGATCAAGTTGACTTCCGGCAACCACAACACCCAGCGCCGCCAGGAATAAAGTATACCTCATTATACAGGTTAGTAAAATACCGGTTACTGAACTCCGGGTCACTTCATGTAAATGAGATTTTCCCTGGATGCCCGCATCCAGCAAGCGATGCGCTCCTGCAAATGAAATATACCCTCCAACTGTCCCACCCACCAGGGCTACGATCTTCATCGCGTCTATCTTTTCAGGCCATACGGTCCTGTATAATGCTTCACCCAATGGAGGCTGAGAAGAAATGGCTACGTAGACGGTCAGTAAGATCATCGCCAGGCCAAGGATCTTTACCAGCCAGTCAATAGCCCTGCCTGCATCCTTTGCCCAGAATATGATCAACGCAATCACACAACTGATGATCGCTCCCCAGCGGTTATCCAATCCCGTTAGCACTTCCAGACCCAATCCACATCCGGCGATATTCCCGATATTGAACGCCAGCCCCCCGAACGCAACCATCGTAGCCAATGCATAGCCCAGCCCGGGCAAATATTTATTACTTAAATCCTGTGCCCGGACTTCACTTACAGTAACAATTCTCCAGATATTCAATTGCGCTCCGACATCCAGGAGGATGGAGACGAGGATAATAAAACCAAAACTGGTTAGCAGTTCTTTTGTGAATAACGCTGTATTATTCAGGAACCCTGGCCCAATAGCCGATGTGGCCATGAGGAAGGCTGCTCCAAGGATCGCTGAATTCCTTTTCAATCAATCTAAATTTTCGCAATGACAATATCTTCCTTTTCCATCGCTTCATGGATAGCCTTTGCAAAAGACAGGGCTTGTTTTCCATCCCCGTGCAAACAGATAGTTTCCGCTACCAGAAGGATCTGTTTCCCGCTGATCGTTTTCACTATTCCTTCTTTTATCAGATGTAATGCTTGATGGACAGCGCTATTTACATCTTCCACTTCTGCCTCTGGCTGGGAACGGGGAGTCAACGAACCATCATCCTGGTAAGTCCGGTCTGCAAACACTTCTGAGGCTGTTTTCAATCCCACCGCTTTTGCTTCGTAAATAGAATGGCTTCCACTCAATCCATAAATAACTAAATTGGAATCGAATATTTTTACTGCTTCTGCTATCGCCCTGGCGAGTGAAATGTTTTTCGCTGACATATTGTATAAAGCCCCGTGTGGTTTCACGTGATGCAGGGAAGCTCCAAGCCGGGAAACGATCTTACCAAAGTTTTTCAACTGCTGTAAAACAATATCCCGGATCTCATCAGTACCCAGGGTCATTTCGCTTCGTCCAAAATTTTCTTTATCGGGAAACGAAGGGTGAGCACCGATAGCAACCCTGTTTTTCAAACAAAGCTTGATAGTTTCTTCCATACTTTTCTCATCGCCTGCATGACCTCCGCAGGCAATATTGGCTGAACTAATGAAGGGCATGATGGCAGCATCAGTCCTCATGCCTTCTCCAAGGTCGCAGTTAATGTCTATGAAAAACATGGTGATTAACTAAAGAATTCCGTCAACCTGAATTTACAAGCATTTTTCAGTTGAAGCAAATGCTGTTGCTGGCGTATCAATAATTGTTCAGCCAAATAGTGATCAATAATTCTAAATTTTATCTTTTCTCCAGGTCCTTTTTGGGCAAGTGAACTCGTGCGTGCCATGGCCACATGTGCAATCCTCGGATATCCACCGGTGGATTGGTGATCCGCCATCAGGACGATCAACTGCCCATTCGGTAACAGCTGTATCGTTCCAAAACCTACTCCCGTTGATACGAGTTCTTCTTTCATTTGAAAATGGATTGCCGGTCCTTCCAATTGAAATCCCATTCGATCAGCAGCTTTTGAAACGGTGAATTCAGACGAAATAAAAACAGACTGCTGTTCAGCATTCAGGCAATCCCATTCGTTTCCTGGCAGGACGAATGTATCTTTCGTTTCATCCATGAATTTCAAATCAACCTTAAAAGGAAGCGCTATAAAATCTTTTCCACCCAACTTCACAAAATGATCATGGTCATCTTTAATTTCAATTACATCGTTTTTAATCAATGCCCTTCCTTTATAACCACCTGCACCAATTTTCAGGTTGGTAGTAGCGCTATTCAACCAGGGGAGGACTTTAAGGCCTTTCACAGCTAAATAAGCTCGTTCGCCTTCCCGCTTTTGGGTGAATTGTAGGCAGCCATTTTTATTGATGAGAATGGGATGATTGAGTGGAACGGGTATTCCATTTATTTCAGGTTGAAAATCTCCACCACAGATCGCGATCAATGAAATTTGTTCAAATAACAGTGCAGACGCAGGGAAATGCATTTCAATTACTGGCTCATTCAAATCATTCCCTACCAACAGGTTGCTGACCTGCGCGGAAAAACGATCCATCGCACCCCCGGGATTGATCCCCAGGTGCTGGTAACCGAACCTTCCCAGGTCCTGGATGGTATCAAGTAACCCGGCTTTGATGATCTTCAAACTCATCCCTGCTGATTGAATAAAACTGTACCCGATCTCCCGGTTTCAACAAAGCCGGGTTCTCTTTTGTATGATCAAATAACTTCCATGGTGTGCGTCCAATGATCTGCCAGCCACCAGGCGAATCAACCGGATAAATTCCTGTTTGTCTGCCTGCAATGCCCACACTACCTGCTTTTACTTTTACCGGTTTTGATTTACGTGGCATGGAAATTCTTTCATTGACCATTCCCATATAGGGAAAACCCGGAAGAAACCCGATCATAAATACTCTATAGGTTGCAGAAGTGTGCAAACGAATTATTTTTTCTTTGTCAATCGATATTGCGGCTGTCATCACGGACAGGTCTGTGCCATATGCTTCGTCATAACATACTGGTATCCTAAGCGTTCGAGCTGGTAAAATGTCTGATATCGATTGTTCATCCAGGAATTTTCTAATCTCCCTGCTCATGAAGTCAAATGCAGAATGTTCCCCGGGGGATTTGTTCTTAACCTGATAAACATCGTAGTAAACAGTAAGAGAAAAATAGGCTGGCACAGCTTCGATCATACCGGGCAAAGGATTTTTCTTTAGTGCCTCAAATAATTGCAGCATTTTAATATTCAATGCTTCATCGATTCGGTTACCCCAGTCGACGGTTAGGGCTGTTTCTCCCAGTGGATAGATAGTATATGGAGATGTATCAGGCATAAAACTATATCAATATAGCAACTTAACTTTACTCCTTATGCCGGGATTGAACCGTAGCGATACCATTAACCTTTTATCCAAACTTACTTTTCGACGCGCCTGGAATGCTACCCGGGTTTTGAGCAGTTATTATCTCAGCAAATGGTTCAAAAAACCAGTCCAATGGGGTTACCCGATATCTATTTCATTTGAACCAACTACTTCCTGTAATCTTCGCTGCCCTGAATGCCCGAGCGGGTTGCGCTCATTCACCCGCCCCACGGGCATGCTGGAAAAAGATTTCTTCAAGGAGACAATTGATCAATTGTCCAAAGATCTTTTTTACCTGGTATTTTATTTCCAGGGAGAGCCGTATCTCAACCCGGATTTTTTGGATATGGTAAGATATGCTTCCAAAAAAAGGATTTATACTGCTACTTCTACCAATGCCCATTTCCTGAGTTCGGATATAGCTAAAAGAACGGTGGAAAGTGGCCTGGACAGGCTGATCATTTCCATTGATGGGACCACGCAGGAGGTGTACCAGCAATACCGGGTTGGCGGCAATCTTTCAAAAGTTATTGAGGGCACCAGGAACATTTTATATTGGAAAAAACAATTAAAAAGTCGCACGCCGTTTGTGATCTTCCAGTTCCTGGTTGTAAAACCGAATGAGCACCAGGTGGAAGAGGTCAGGAAGTTGGGTAAAGAATTAGGCGTAAATGCGGTATGGTTGAAAACCGCCCAGGTGTATGATTATGAGAACGACCCAAACCAATTAATCCCATCAAATGAAAAATACAGCCGCTACCATAAAACAGAAAACGGCTATCGTTATAAAGGAAGGCTTCACAACCATTGTTGGAGGCTCTGGCACGACCCCGTGATCACATGGGATGGATTGGTAGCTCCCTGTTGCTTTGATAAAGATGCCAGCCATCAATTGGGTGATCTGAAAAAAAAATCATTCAAAGAGATCTGGAAGAACGGAGAATACAGTATGTTTAGAACCCGGATTTTAAAAGGAAGGAAGAATATAGATATTTGTTCTAATTGTACAGAAGGAACTAAAGTTTGGACGGAACTCGTGAATCGCGCTTATTCGCCCAAGCTTTAGCGTAGCCGGAAATCGTTCTTGGTGCTTTTAAATGTATGCAACTTCCATCATCGATAACAACCCGTTTGCAATACCAGCATAAATCACTGGTGGACCTGGTCGATGGGCTTACAGACGAACAGGTCCGGAGAACAGTTATTCCTGGTAAATGGTCCATCTTTGAAAATATCGTTCACCTGCAAACTTACCAGCATGTTTTCTGCGCTCGGTTAAAGAAGATCATCTTGGGAGGACAGCCCGTGTTTGAACGTTATACGGCCGACAGCGATCCTGCCTTCCTGGATAATTGCGAACGATCTACCCGCGAGATCATGCAGGACCTTTTGAGCTTGCGAAAGGAAATGGCTTCCGGGATACCCCAGTTGAGCGAATCCCAGATCGAACAAACCGGACTTCATCCCGTATATGGGAAAATGAATGTGGTCCAATGGCTGAATTTTTTCCTGCTGCACGAGGCCCATCACATGTTCACTATCCTGAAACTTGCCGGAGAATTGCGCAAGGTTTCAACCAAGATCTGACTCAATAGGCAATTCGCAATAAGCAACTGGCAATTTCTTTATTATCGTCTTTCCTTAAGCTGTACCAATTGAGGGTAAAAGCCGGATATCGGTATCGCGCATCTCGTATCCCGTATTTCGAATCCCGGATTACCAACTCCGCAATCCTTTATATATCGAGGTGTAAAACGAAATAAACCCTTCCCAAAAATTCCGAAAAGATTCAGTAAGCAGTTTCATGGCGGTTGTTTTCAGGGAGTAAAGCAAAATATTTTTATACTTCAATAGAACAAAACTTATTCACGGTTGCTGCATGGAACCTGTTAATATCTTAATAAATCGATTGACAGACTAATGGATTGCCCGCTTTCCCCCGACAGGTCGGGATACGGGCGGGCAAAGACGAATTAACTGATTAACTTACATTTCGAATGGGAATAGAAAAAGATATCAACCAATCCAGGTTCCGTAATATTTACCAGAAAGCGAATATCAACCTGATCTATACTGTATTTTGGATCAGGGAAAAGAACAGATGGATCTTCGAGTCCGAAGATATTACTCCCCAGCAATTCAACATACTTCGCATCCTGAGAGGAAGTTTCCCCGATCCTTTGTCTACCCTGCAGATCAGGGAGCGCATGCTTGAAAAAATGAGCGATACCAGCCGGATCGTTGACCGGTTGATCTCGAAAGGACTTGTGAAAAAAGTCACCTGTAAACTGGATCGCCGCCTGGTAGATGTGATTATTACTGATAAAGGGAAAAAATTGCTGGAAAGACTGGACGCAAAACAGGATGAACTTGACGCGGCCCTGAAATCATTGACCGAAGAAGAAGCGGCAACACTTAGCAACCTTCTTGATAAAATCCGGAATAGCGAAAATTCATGATAAGGACTTTCTTACTTTTTTCCTCATTGCTTGTTTACTCCGGTTCTATTGCCCAACCCAAATATGAATTCAGGGCGGTGTGGATCGCTTCAGTTGACAATATCGACTGGCCAATAAAAGGGATGGTAAATGTTGACAGCCAGCAAAAAGAATATATCCGGCAGCTGGACATGCACCGTAAAAATGGAATGAATGCCGTGATCGTACAGGTGCGACCCGCTGCCGACGCATTTTATCCGTCTGCCTATGAACCCTGGAGTCAATGGCTCACGGGAACGCAAGGCAAGCCCCCGGTTCCTTACTATGATCCGTTGGAATTCATGATCCGTGAAGCGCATTTGCGTGGCATGGAATTCCATGCCTGGTGCAACCCATACCGCGCTGATTTTAAGATCGGCGCTTCATCCATTGGACCTTCTCACATCACCAAACTCCATCCTGAATGGTTCCTGGATTATGGGGACAAGCGATACTTCGACCCGGGAAGCAAGATCGCGCAAGGCTTTGTTGTAAAAGTGATCGCGGATATTGTCCGTCGTTACAGGATTGATGCGATCCATATGGATGATTACTTCTATCCTTACCGGATCGCGGGTAAAGAATTTCCTGATTCTCTTTCATATGTTCAATCAGGAAGTAAACTCAACAAAGAAGATTGGAGAAGAAGTAATGTGGATTCGATCATTCTTCAGCTCAGCCGGGCTATTAAGAAGGAAAATAAATTTTGCCAGTTTGGTATCTCCCCATTTAGCGTTTGGAGAAATCGTGATAAAGATCCGGAAGGAAGCGAAAGCACAGCGGGTCAAACCAACTATGACGATCTGTATGCTGACATTCTTCTTTGGCTGAGAAAAGGCTGGATCGATTACGTAGCCCCGCAACTCTATTTCGAGATCGGCCATCCGCGGGTGCCTTATGAGAAAATGCTGGATTGGTGGAGCAAACATGCCTACGGGAAACATGTCTATATCGGTCATGGCATTTATCGCGCAGGAGGTACCACTGCTGCAAATCAGCCTTTTAATAAACCCAACGAATTACCAGATCAAATAAAGTTGCTACGGCAAAATCCCAATGTTCATGGAAGCATTTATTTCAGCAGCAAAAGTTTCAATAAAAATCCAAACGGGTGGAATGATAGTTTGCAGAACAATTATTATAAATATCCTGCTTTAATTCCGCCGATGGATTGGATCGAAACTAAAAAACCTGCTCCGCCTAAAGTTTTCCTTTTCTATGAAGGAGGAATTTGGTATTTAGATACCGATTCACTTCAAAGGCATAATTCAATCAAATACCATGTGATATATCGTTCGCCAGACACACTGGCTTCCAGTATCATTCACAAGATAATAATGCCTTCGGACAAGATGGTTGAACTTCTTCCTACCGGAAGAGAACGTTTTAGAATTACATCAGTCACACGAACGAATGTGGAGAGTGATCCTGTTGAAATCCGAATTCCGGATCTTTAATCATTAACGAAATAAGGTAGCAATCAAATTACACGAAAGCATTGTCCAATAACCTCTAACAGACTAAGAAAAGTCATGCCTAAGATCAGCGCTCTTCTCACGCCTCACGACTCACGACTATTACTCCGGATGATCATCCGGCTCATACACAAACGCTTTTGGTTTGCTGAATGCTTTAGACCGATTTCTTGTAGATACTGAATTTGCCGCATAAGTTTCTTCGTTCTCAGTGCGGTTCCTTCTTCTTTTGCGGATAAGATATACGGCAAGCCCTGTAGCTGCCAATGTGCCTAATGAAGCGATGATAAGTCTTTGTCTCATGCGAATCGGTTTGGATTTACAATTTGCAATGAATGTGCCATCCTGCCACCAAATTTTACACATCACCTGGCGCCATGTTGGTGAAAAGGGGTTGGTTCCCGCGAATCATGGGTTTGGTTTCTCTTGGCATAAAATGGTAAAATGATCGAGGTAAAGGAACCTACGGTAAAATTTACAAGCGTGGCTACAATGAATACGTGAGCTCCCAATCCGCCCGTTTTGTCAATTACTGTATTAGCCGGTTCATCAGAAAGCAACCGGTCTGGCCGGCCGCTTAAATATCCAGGCACAAATATTAACATCAGGATAAAACAAATTATACAGGAAATAAAAACACCGATGATCGTGGTAATATGTGAAGCAAAGACCAGCGAGACCGTACTTTCATTTTCTTTTCTTTTGTGATGTTCCTGCATGATGTGGACCCAGATGACAACCAGGAACATAAAACTACCCACGTATAAAAGCCAGCTCAACGTATAATCAGCTGATAAAATGAAGACGACGGCGGGCATGGAGAACAGGAAAGCCGCCAATGCGCCCGCTCTGAGGGACGACACGAGGTTGACCTTCTTAAGCATATTTAATTGATTGGAAAATTATGCCAGAATATTCTGCACAAAACAGCATTTTTGAGCGTAATCCTGGTTTTTTTAGCGTGAATTGTAGAAAAAAATCCCAATTAATGAATTCTTGCTATATGGTATATCGTTTGCATTTTATTCATTGGATGTAATAAAACTTTACCAATGAAAACGATTATACGGTTTTTCAGGGGATTAGCGATGGCGATCGCAGGTTTAGCAACTGCACTGTTCGGGCATATCAGGAATAAAGCACAGGGGATGCTGAACCGCGTTTCTGACGAAGGTTATGAGACAGCTTATGATGTCCTTTATCCTAAGGATGAAATTCCAGATAATCTTCATTATGGCCCCGTAATTCCTGAATAAACAAACAGCCTGCTCGCAGCGAATAGATTTTGAAAACAAAAGAAAAAAGGTTCTGGACTGGCGTTGCCCTGGTTTCTTCAGAAATGTTGGGAACCATGGTTTTTTTTAGCGGTGCCGTCGCTGGTTTTTTCCTGCTCACCAGGAAACGCTGGAGAAGATACAAGCCCTGGGACCTTCACGCATTTGATCGTATACAAAAATTAGTGTCCCAACAGAATAACCAGGTGATGCTTGCGATCACCCATCTTGGTAATCACCGGTTTCTCGTCCCGGCTAACCTGGCCTTGCTTTCCTGGTATCTTTTTATTCAGAAGAGAACCTGGTTCTCTATCCGGGTAATTTCCATTGCAATCAGTAGTCTTGGGCTTATGCTTCTTTTCAAACGGATCTTCCTGCGCAAACGACCCATCAATCCTTTACTCTCCCCGGTAAGAGGCCAAAGTTTCCCGAGTGGGCATGCCATGATGAGCGCAACTTTCTATGGAGTGTTGATCTATGTTATTTCAAATACAACCGGGAGAATCATGCAACTAATCCTGATACCTCCGCTGGTTATCCTGACGGGTCTCATCGGGTTTAGCCGTATATATCTTCGTGTCCATTATACAAGCGATGTATTGGCAGGATTCGCTATTGGGCTATCATGGCTGGGTATATCTCTTAACACTCTTCAAAAGCTGGAAGACTATAACAAACAAACGGTCAAAACCCTGACCCAGCCTGTCTAAAACATTTCCCTTTTTCTTCAAATGTTTAACACCTGTTAAACACCATTTTATTATAAATACTGGGCACAATAAATGCGTTATCGGGGTGCCTAAATTTATCCATGTTCCTAAAAAAAAACATCCTCATCCCATTGACGGTTTCAGTTGTTTTCCTTGCCTGTAAAAAACAGGATACTCCTGGAAATACAACCCCTGATAATTGCGTGAACAACCAATCTGCAGCTACAGGCCCGGAGATCATCGAGGGCAGATATATTATAGCATTAAAAGATAATTCGGGTACAGCAGGTTCGATGAGCACTCAAACTGTAGCCAATGAAAGTGAGCAACTGCTTTCAAGAAATTTAATCAACCGATCTGCCATTCAAAATACATTCCCGGGAGCCCCGGGTGGATTTATTGCAAATCTCACGGAAGATGAGGCCGCTCGTCTTCGTAATGATGAATCAGTAGAAGCCATTGAACAAGATCGTATCATTACCCTCAGCACATGTTTTACCGTTGTGGAACCCAGGTTGTTAACCTGGAATGTTCGTCGTGTAGGCTATGGAAATGGGACCGGGAAAAGAGCCTGGATCATTGACACTGGGATCGATTTCGAACATCCCGATCTGACCGTGGACCAGGGTAAGAGCCGGTCATTTATTCCGGGTGTGAGTTCTGCAGATGACGAAAATGGGCATGGCACTCACGTGGGCGGGATCATTGGTGGAAAAAATAATTCATTTGGTGTCCTGGGTGTGGCCTCAGGCGCGACTCTCATCTCCCTTCGCGTTTTGGATAAAGACGGGCGGGGAGCAGTTTCTTATATCATACAGGCACTGGGCTATATCAATAGCAACGCTTCGGCGGGTGATGTTGTAAATATGAGCCTTGGTGATGATGAAGGTATTTCCGAGATCCTGGACCAGCAAGTGAGAAATACAGCTGCCCGCGGAATATTCATTTCCATTGCTGCAGGGAATGACCATGTCCTGGCAAGCGGGTATTCCCCCGGCCGGGCAAATGGAACTAACATCTATACTATTTCAGCTATCGACAGCCTGGATAATTTTGCGAGCTTTTCCAATTATGGAAATGATGCAGTGGATTATGCCGCACCGGGTGTACGGATCCTGTCTACCTTCCACGAGAACCGTTATGCATACATGAGCGGGACATCCATGGCAGCACCCCATATGGCCGGATTACTTTTATTGAAGGGAAATAGTATTACAACTTCAGGTACGGCTAAGAACGATCCAGATGGAGTTGCGGATCCGATAGCGCACTATTAGAATATCGAATATTGAATATCGAATATTGAATCAGGAAGTGGGGGAAAAATACGTTTGAAAACTGGGATTTTTCACCGGGCCATATTTCATAATCCCAGGAATTTTGGTCGATGTACGAAAAAGACAGCTTTGACCTTGATGACCGACTCATTACGTTTTCGTTATCGATAATAGAACTGGCAGATAAATTACCAAATTCATTTGGAAGTCGCCATATTGCCAATCAACTGATTCGAAGCGGATCAGCTCCTGCTTTACATTATGCCGAAGCCCATGCGACTGAATCCAGAAAGGATTTTATTCATAAAATGAAAACTGCTCTTAAAGAACTCAGAGAAACTTATACTGCTTTAAGAATTGTGAAAAGGGCTAATTGGCTGTCAGGAGAATTTTTATCTTCTATAATAGACGAAAACAATCAACTGATTGCAATTTTTGTGACTAGCGTTGCGACTGCGGAGAGGAATGAAAGAAAAGCCCGGGAAAATAAAAAAAACAAATCTTCTAATAGGAATGCAGATACAGATACCAAAAATACTGACAACCCCTAATAATTTCACCGATTCGTTATTCGTTATTCGATATTCGATATTCTATAAGCTCCTGACTTGAAAAGAGCAGACACCAAACCGGCAGCCCGTTCAAAAAGTAAAGGCCTCCGCATGGCGAAGACCTTTACAGGATCAAACCCTCAAAAACTACTACATTGAATCTTTTATTGGTTTTTCTTTTGTGTCCATTCCTGCAGTTACTGCTTTTTTCTTCATCACTTTTCCATTCTCATCCACCAGGACTTTTACCTTGTCCTCTCCTTTTGTCAGGTGAATTTCGTAAGCATTCCTGTTCTTATCGTTTTCCATTGTAGCTGATGTGATCGTATAACCAGGATAATTAGTATTGATGCTTGCGCTAATCCCTGAAGGCAGCGTGGAAAAGTCAGAAATATTTGTAATTCTACCTACTTCCATGCCCTCGTCATCATACCAAACCCAATAGTCCCGTCCATCCCAATTGAAGCGACCAGTATAGTAACTGGTATCCAGATCAGGCCATCCACTCCATTCCCATTCGATCGGAACGTCATCATTCGGGTTATACCGTCTCCAGGTTACATTAGTTGCTCCTTTATAGTTTGTTTCAAAATTCGTTTTCACAGTCGCTGGCACCTCTACAGTATATCCTGTGTTATCGGATTTTGTCTCGTAAGTGGTGGTATCCTCTTTATCCTTGTTATATCCTGCATTCTTACACGAAGCTGAACCCAGCAGGGCTATCGCTGCTGTCACCAGCATGCAGTCTTTAAGTTTCATACCTAAGTTTTTAATGTTTAAAATCCCATTAAAGGTTTACGCCTAATTAAATAAATTATTATGCCAACCGGAAAGAAAAGAAGCCTTTACCCATTCAGATTATTAAGTCTGCACAAAGATTTCATACTAAACAAAGCATGATAGGCAGGCAGATAAATTATTTTATAGATAACCCCAAAGAATTTAGCTCTACTTCATTTAAGGAAATCAAGGAGTTTATTTGTAGAAGTAATTCCACTTGAAATGGTCCATATATGTCATATGAGTCATATCCGTCATATTGGTGCTGTTTCAGAGAGCTGAAATGACGTATGACCAAAGGAAATCTTCAATTTAGGACAGCCCCGGAATGACTTATATGAACTAAGGGAAATGCTTCGGCTATGAGCTACAGCCATTTATTTCTAACCCAATCCCATTTGGAAAAACTGATCTTGAACTGGATCGGATTATTGAATTTATTAGCTGCAGAGCCAGCCACATACACTCCAAGCTTGAATTTGGTCAGTGGGTTGAATGGCCATTTAAATACGCGTTCAAGCCCTGCGAATGCTTCCACGTATCGAAGGTTCCTTTCAGGCGCTATTAAAAAGCCTGTACCTATCACTTCTTTGACCTGCAGTTTTTTCATCAGCGGGATTTTGTTGATCAGGACCCCATTAAATTCGTGAATATGGTGAAACTCATAATGCCATTTAAAAACTGCGAACGTTGAATCCAGGGACTGGAATGACCGTTCGGGATTGCGGAACCATAATGGATCCCCCTGCCGCTGGAACTGGTGATCCACGAGTCGCAAATCTTTTGTATTTAAAAAACTACCCGCCTTTAGCTTATACGAGGAAACACCCAGCGTTCCAAATTTCCAACGTTGCTCCAACCCTGTCTCCAGGTAATCAAAATCAATGCTGCTGTTGAATATGCCTTTAATTCCTTTTCTCCACTCAATAAATATGGTAGGCCATTTGGAACCCAGGATGATCTTTTCCTTCGGCTCGCGGATATACTTTTGAGCGGGCGTATACCGGAAGTGAATGGTCCCGTAAAATGCATTATAGGGTTCAAAATGGACGATCTGGTTATCGCTAAGCCAATTGGGGAATAAGCTATCTATTTTGGGATTGATCTCGTAATCATGCACCGAGCGACGCAGCGCGATGCGGAAGCTATTTCTAACCTCAAAACCATTAAGGACCTCTACAGCATGACGGATATTGAAGTAATTATTCAGGTAGATATTACTCCTCTTCATGTTATTGATCCAGGCATCGTTCTCAAATATCTTCGCAAAGTCTCTTCCCCCCGAAAATTCCACTTCACCACGCGTAAATGGATTATATAAATGAGCGACCGTCACGTTACCTTTTACGTCCATATTGCGGAAACCATAGCTTAGGTCGGTACGTAAATGCAGTTTTTTCCTGTTCTTGAATGTTCGGTCATAAGAAGCAGGTAGTTTGATACGCGTTCCGCCAAACTCAAAAAATTGCAACATGGAAGTAATGGAACTAAATGTCCATTGCCGTTCTTTTTCATGATCATTTAAAACGATTCCCCAAAGCAACACTTTATCCCAGGTGATCCGGTTGATCACGCGGTCCATGGAATCCAGGTAAGCCCTGGTATGAGTTACATTGTAGATACTGTCTTTGTACTGTATGAACCGGATCTCTTTTTCCGTCAGTGGTTCGGACCGTTCCTGGCTCCAGAAAAGACTGTCTTTTTCATACGCCTCTTTTGCCGTCACACTCACCTCATCATTGAAATAACCACGGGGGAAATTTTTTTGCAATTCAAAGTTCTTATAGACGGCCATTGTCTCTCCAGAAACCCTGCCTTTATTGGTTTTCGAATAATACCTGAATTTCTGCCTGGTGATCATCCAGGCTTTTCCATTGACCAGTTCGTATTGCTGCTCCACCTCGAAATGGTCATACTCAGGCAAATGATAGGCGGGCAATACAAATCGGGAATGGAGCACGGCCAACAAACTATCCGAAATAGTGATCTCCCCTTCTACGGTCGCGTTGCTAAGCTGACGGGGTTTTATACTGATCGTATAGATCCTTTCTTTTCCTTTTCTTTCGATCCTGATCGTTTTAAAACGATAAGCCACGAGACCGCTATAACTCACCGGGGAAATGAACGGGATCTCCGAGAGCTGCGGTGCTTTTAAAACATTGTTGTAAAGATTAAAATCCCCTTCAGTAGCGGATAAGTAAAATAACCTTGATGCATCCCCGCGTTTGGTTACAGCTAATCGCTGTTCTTTGAATTGTTGAGACGAGCCCTGGTCGAGTTTCAGCGAGATCTCCGTCATATTCATTTTGTCCAGGAACTCGATCACTGATGGGGTGTACAGGCTGTCTTTTGTTTTTTTCTCGGGAAACGAATCCACCTGTACCGCCTTGATGTAGATATTCACACTATACGGCCCGGAGGCATCAAGAATCTCATGTTTTTTTTCGATAACCTTTCTGATCATTTCCTCGGCTCGATCCTTCGACTTGACCCTAACAATGACTTCCCCCAGGTCTCTTGGCTCTTCCTGAAGGATGAAATTCTGTTCCTGGTCCCGGGTCAGGGAAATAGAAACAAGTTGAGATTCAAAACCCACCATGGTGACGATCACATCGTACTTCCCCGGTTCTGCTTCCACCGAAAAGCTTCCATCTTCCCGGGTGAGTACCCCGTGCTTCATTTCTTTCAATTGCACGCTGGCAAAGGCAATGGGCTGCAGTTGTCTGTCAACCACTTTACCATAAAATTTAAAAGTTTGACCTTGGGAAACAGCCGTCATTAACAGGCCCAACACGAGGCAGGAGAGGTAGCTTTTCAAGAACCCAGGATTAAGGTTTTTAAGTCAGCAAAAATGCGATTTATTGCCCGTATATAAAAATGAAAAAAGGGGAATTATACCCGTTTTAACAGCGTTGGTTACCAGTTAGTTCAGTTCCCAGTCTACCAGTTCTCAGTCTTCAATTGGTAGTCTCTTAGTCGGTTGTGCCCACCGCTTTTGGATTAAGCGGCATATTCAAAGTCTGCTTTCCTTCCATCCAGTCTACATACTCAAGTGAGCCTAATCTAAGGAAGAGGTGTAATGTAGTGATGCGCTGAAGTTTTAATACCTGCCTGCAAAAAAAGCCGGGACTGGCCTGGACACGGTAAAAATCTTTTAAAGGTTGTCTCATAATTCGAATCGCGAATCGCACATCTCGCACCCCGACTGTGGTATTATTTGCAAGAAGCGGGGAATATTTCAACACATTTTGTTTATGTTGATCACAGGCGGTTGTGACCCCCGGGTTGAATTCAACTGAAATATTTTTTTGCGCTTTTAGCGATATTGATAAATTAAAAACCGCCAGCACAACAATTATTTTAGGCTTTCGTTGCCACATTGCTATCTGAATTGTCCCTAAATTTACGGCCTGATTTTTGATGATTGGCTGGCTTTTTGACTCCCTATCACGCCTGGAGTCAATCTCCTGCCAACATCTAATTTAAAAAACTTAAGAGGAATGGCGCTAAGCCAGGGACTACATCAAAAACTTTTACAGCGATTATCTCCGCAACAGATACAATTAATGAAACTGTTGCAGGTGCCTACAGCCAACCTCGAAGAAAGGATCAAAGAGGAATTGGAAGAAAATCCTGCTTTGGAAATGGATGAAGAAAAACACGATGAAGCTGCGGATGATATAAAAGATGAATTTTCTGAAACGAGTGAGCCTGAACCGGAAGAAAAGGACGGTAGCGAGGAAGAATACGATAATATTGATGTAAGCGAATACCTGAACGAAGGAGATGATGATGTGGCGGATTATAAGCTGAGGGATGATAACTACCCCGAAGAAGATGAGAAGCGACAACTCCCATTTAAAACGGAAAATAGTTTTTATGATCTCCTCCGGGACCAGCTGGGATTGCTGAACCTGGACGATCGGGAACACCGTATTGCCGAACAGATCGTTGGCAGTATTGATGAGGATGGTTATTTACGAAGGGAAACGCCCGCCATCGTGGACGATCTTGCTTTCCGCCAGAATATTCCAGCCACTGAGGAAGAAGTGGAATCTATAATCAAAAGGATCCAGCAGTTTGACCCTGCGGGAGTAGCTGCCCGTGACCTGCAGGAATGTCTCTTGCTCCAATTACAAAGACAAAAGGATGAAGGTAAAAAAGTAGATACGGCAATCCTGGCCATCAAAAAATACTTTGACGAGTTCACTAAGAAGCACTACGAAAAGATCCAGCGCGGCTTAAATCTCGATGATGACCAGCTCCGGGAAGTAATGATGCAGATCACCAAGCTTAATCCAAAGCCGGGAGGTATTGTGAGCGAGACGAACAAGGCAGAAAGCTATGTAGTGCCTGATTTCTTCATCTATAATAATAATGGAAAATTAGAATTGACCCTCAATTCGCGGAATGCGCCTGAATTGCGGATCAGCGAAGGCTACCGGGATATGCTGAAGGAATACGACCGCGGGAGTAAAAAAGATAAACGGCAGAAAGAAGCCGTTTTGTTCATCAAGCAAAAGATCGACGCGGCCAAATGGTTCATTGATGCCATCAAACAGCGGCAGCATACCCTCCTGAGCACCATGAATGCGATCATGGAACACCAGCGTGAATTTTTTATGACCGGGGATGAGACCACGCTGCGCCCCATGATTTTGAAGGATATCGCAGAAAAAACGAACCTCGATATTTCAACAGTGAGCCGGGTGGCAAACAGCAAATTCGTACAAACCGAATTCGGGACCTATCGTCTGAAATTTTTCTTCAGTGAATCTCTCAGTACGGACAGCGGGGAAGAAGTTTCTACGAGAGAAGTGAAAAAGATCCTGAGCAACCTCATAGAAGCCGAACATAAAAAACGCCCCTTAAGTGACGAGCGTCTTACCGAATTACTCCAGGAAAAAGGATACAATATCGCGCGCAGAACAGTTGCTAAATATAGGGAGCAACTTAATATACCAGTAGCGAGATTACGGAAAGAACTTTGATATTTACGATTTACGAATTACGATTTACGATTTGCTGATCACCGATCATTCTTCAATACACAGAACTGCAAAATTGATCGGAATTTCAATTAGAAAATTTTATTTAATTGGGTATGCTAAGCAGCATATTGCGTCCCTCTATCTAAAAATCCCCGCCTGACCGACGTTAGTCGGGCAGGGTAAATCGTAATTCGTAAATCGTAAATCAAATATGGTGCAATTTGTTCTTTCGGATCGTACTCAACACTCTTTCTTTCCAAACTGTGGTGATCACTGAATACCCGGCCCGGCTGATAGCTTCTATCCAAATTGTATAATCCCGGTTGCCTTTTAGCCCGCTGTAAAACTTTTTCTTCTTAATGATCTTGCAGAAATCCTTGTAGCTGTCTTTTACATCATCGTACTGTTTATAAGCGGAGTAGATGCCTTTTTCTTTTTGCAGCTTGTTTTTTCCTTTTACTCCGAAATGATTATTCAGCAGTTTAGCATTCCGGCTTGTTCCGGAGCCTGATTCATGTATTGCAATACCCAGGATCACTGCAATCGGGATCCCGTACTCTTCGGAAAGCTCGGTGGCAAGAGGCTGATATTTTTTTACGTACGCAGTTTGCGAGAATGTAGAAGAAGAACTGAGGAACAGCCCTATTAATAATATAAAAATTCGCACTGGCATGACCTGCAAAGTTATTGCTGTTTTTTGAAAATATGATTACTACCAACTTTCGAGAACCTCAGGGTGACAGCAAGTTGTTGTCATACTGAAACGTCACCCGGAGCTTCGAAGGACCGAAACATGACGAACAAAATAGATTATTTTGCGCCTCGAAAAAATATCCGATATGAATGCAAGACTGGCAGTAGATAGTCATAATAAGTTGCGAGAACTAAGGGAGGTTCCTAAACAGCCGCCTGCTATCAGCCTGACAGCCAAACTGATTTCATTCCTATTTCATCCTGTGGTTGTGCCGGTTTTGGTGGTCGCTTTTATCTTGTACATACACCCGTACATATTCGCGGGATTTACTAAATGGAACAAGTCCGTCGTCTTTATACAAGCTTTTGTCATGTTCACATTTTTCCCCGTTGTGACTGTCCTATTATTAAAAGGATTAAAATTTATAAATACAGTTTACCTCCATACACAAAAGGATAGGATCATTCCACTAGTCGCTTGCGGCATCTGGTATTTCTGGATCTGGTATGTCTGGAGAAATCTGCCTGATTATCCCCGGGAGGCAGTTATTTTTCCTATGGCCATCTGGATCGCGGCCAGTATTGGATTACTCGCGAATATTACGATGAAGATCAGCCTGCACGCGATCTCGATGGGCGTGATGCTTTGCTATCTTTTTTATCTTTCTCTTTCCGGTTGGTCCGACATGGGTTTATATCTCTCTCTTGGAATCCTTATTGCCGGCCTGGTAACTACTTCGAGATTACTCGTTTCTGATCATACTCAAGGAGAAATCTATTTTGGATTGCTATTGGGTGTGGTTTCGCAGCTTCTTGCTGTTATTACGGGCTGAAGAATAACCACGGCGGACACGGCGATCACGGTAGTTACACAGTGAACCGCTGTGTACGCTGTGGTCGCCGTGGTAAATTTTTACACTCGCTCGCTCGAATTATCCTTCTCATCATCCCGTACGGACGTCCTGCTATATTTCGGATTGGCTGTATTGTCCCTTGTACTTACACTTTCCTCGGGATTATTGGAAGGATTATCAGAAAGTTTTTGATACCCGGGCTGTTGTTGACCTGTCCGGTTTTCTTTATCAGTGTTCTTTTCACTGTTTCTATTTCTTTTTCTATTTGGCATAAACTAAATTTTTTCGTTAAGGAATTACCGTCCCCGGTTTTTATTCTTTCCCTTTATTCCCCGGGGATGATGTTTTTCTTTTTTTCGTTGTGATGCTCGCTCATGGGCTATATCATCGGCCGGATCCATTTCATTATTCTCCAGCGCAACAAAATTTATATGCTTGTCGCGATTTGCTTCAGCCGGCGGGCCGAGGTGTCTGTCAACATGATTTCTTCTCATAGGGGTATTTTTAGCCATAATGGCTCAAGAATGTTGCCATGGGTAAATAATGCAATGTGCTAAATGCTGATATTTAAATTGTTTATTAAAAACAAAATGTGTTGTGCCTTATTTCACGCCAGCCTGCCTCTCGGTAGGCAGGGCAGGCAGGGTCGCAAAAAGAAAAGCGCAAAGTCGCTAAGTTCAATATTGCGTCTTAGCCTTTGCGAGCAATCTTAAGTTTTGTCTAATTTCTGAAAAGGTTTTTTCAGCAGCGTAAGAAAATCCTCATCCTTCTCATTCGGATAATATCTGTCCAGGCCATACCGAATCTGCTTCGGCTCCAGATTCATATATGTTCCAAACATCCTGTCCCAAATAGAAAGCACAGCCCCATAATTACTATCGGTATAAGGTTGCTTCCAATGATGATGCACCTTATGCATATTGGGAGATACAAAAACATAGCTAAGCCCTTTATCCAGCCAACGCGGTAAACTGATATTGGCATGAGTGAATGCAGTAGACAATATCAACAGCGTTTGGAAGATCATAACAGCGTACATAGGCGCGCCACTAAACATGATACCCATGAAGAAAAATAGCCCGCGCCATACACTTTCTATTGGATGATGTCGTAGACCCGTTGTCACGTCAACATTGTTGTCCGCATGATGAACAATATGAAATCGCCACATTGTAAATATTTGATGTTCTGTAAAATGCGCCAGCCAACCACCGAAAAGATCAAGGATCAGGAATGAAATGATAATGGTCAAGAACACATTCGCTCCCATCCAGTACACCAGTCCAAATCCATTTTTTGCACACCAATCACTAAACAGCACAATAAGTATGGCCAGGAATGTATGAATGATCACGTGTATAACTGTAAAACTGAAATTCACTGCCGCATGTCTGACTTTTGTTCTCTTATACCTCATCGGCAGCAATGGAATTGCTCCTTCAATGATCCAGAATAAAAGCAAACCTCCGACGAGGAAGGCCATCCGCTCCAGTGGTCGTTGCTCCAGGGTCGAAAAATAATTGATGATATTATCCCACATAAACTGAATGAAAAGTTACGAAGGAAAAACGCATTTTACTAAGACAAAAAGAGAATAAAATACCTTGCCGCGCCCAAGAGGAAAACAATAATTGCGCTATACATTAATATTTCACCATGTGAACGATCTTTTGTAGAATATGAAAAAACGATTTCACCTGTAGGTAATACTTTTCTGTCTCTTTTTACATGTCGACCAATAAAAAAACTTATAAAAACAAAGAGAAAACTTAAATCACTATAAACAAAGACGGGAGATAGAAAGCTCAGTAATCCCGTAATAATAAATAAATAGGCGGCAACATATAAAAAACTTCCTGTTTTTTCCGGACTTGCTAATTCAATTTTTCTTTTTTCTTTAAGTTTTCTCAAACTTTCTTTATCAATGCTGTAACCCCTGTCAGTTAGTATTTTTTGGGCTAATCTATAATTGAGGTATCCCCACTCATCGGGTTTTGTAAGGATATCCTGAAGTTCTGTATCGCTTAAATCAAATAAAAAATAGTCGTTTTCAATTGTGTTTACCTGCTGATCAAAAAAATTTTCAAAATAGGCATGGGCTCTGTTAAAATCTTTTGGATTTACCTTGATGACTATCCCTGGTTCAGAAGAAGTTCCAATAATGATCGCGTCCAGGATAGGTGAAATTTTCTCAACCCGGAAATTAATGCCGGCAGCTTTCAACTGTTCAACAAACTCATCCGCGGATTGAGAATCTGAAAATGTATGAAATGGCAGAAATTCTTCCGGCATGACAGTTATTGATTCAGCATCAACGGCATGACCAGCATCAGCAGTTCGCCATTTTCATCCTGGTCCAAAGGCTTAATGATTCCAGCTTTTGTGGGTGTAGAAAGTTCGACCACTACTTCATCGCTGTCAGCCGCATTCAGCATCTCGATCAGGAACCGCGCATTGAAGGCGATCACCAGGTCTTCTCCGGTGTATTGGCACTTCATTCGTTCATTGCCCTCAAAACTAAAGTCCACATCCTGGGCAGCGAGTTGCAATTCGCTACCGCTGATATTCAAAGCAACCTGGTTGGTGCTTTTATTGCTGAATACACTTACGCGGCGCAATGCGCTTTGGAAATCGGCTTTATTGACGGTGAGTTTATATGGATTATCCACAGGGATCACCACTTTATAATCCGGGAAACGCGCATCGATCAGGCGACAGCTCATTTGCGTGGTACCATGCCTGACGAAAAGATGGTTGCTATTGTAATTGACGCTGATCTCATCCCCATTCGACGGTATGGCTGCTTTCAATAAGCTGAGTGGTTTACGGGGAACGATAAATGAATCCGTTTTCGGGCAACTCACATCACTTCTTTTATAACGAACCAACCGATGTGCATCCGTCGCAACGCATTGCAATCCTTTTTTATCCAGTTCGAAGAACACGCCGGTCATAGCAGGACGCAGATCATCATTACTGGTAGCAAACAGGGTCTTATTGATTGCGGTAACCAATCCTTCTGCCGGCATGTTGAACGAAGTAGTATCGTCAGCCACAGGCTCTTTCGGGAAATTATCGGGGTTTTCTCCCATTACTTTGTACTTGCCATTATCACTCGTGATCTCGATCCCGAAATTCTTATCAATATTAAACGTCAAAGGCTGGTCAGCAATATTTTTCAGGGAATCCATTAAGATGCGGGCGGGGATACAAACCTTTCCGCTTTCCTTGGCTTCGATTTCCAGTTGTACCCTCATCACGGTTTCCAGGTCAGTGGCTACGACTGTCAGCTTATTCTTTTCCACTTCGAATAAAAAATCCTCCAGGATCGGAAGTACAGTATTAGCATTGATCACTCCGGCGATATGCTGCAGTTGTTTTAGTAACGCGGAGGAGGATACAATAAACTTCATTCGGTAATGCGTTTGGGCGAAACTACTGATTTTTAATATACAGCCTATACTCAGTTTTTTATTCATTTAGCCCTATCAGCCTGCAGCCAGTTCTCAGTTTATCAGTTCTCCACCAGTCGGCCGGCATCCGAAGTGAAAGAAGATAACAGGCAATAGTAAATAGGGGTAATGCACCTCGCGTATCCCGTATCCCGAAATCGCGCATCCCGCATCCCGAATACCGCATCGCGTATCTCCTATTCCGTATCCCGCATCCCATATCCGGTGTCTCGCTTCTTGTTCCTTTCCCTACTTTTGTAACTTGTTTTTTAGAATAGCCCTATGCTGGATAAATTATTTGGCAGGAAGAAGATTAAACAGGAACCGGAAAAAGCCCCCGAGATCAGCTTTGGTCGTTACTCCGACAATAACAAGACGGTTGCCAAAGTAAATCGATGGACGGATGCGGATAATTTCTTCAAGGAAAAAAAATATCCGGAAAGTTTCGATGCATTTTTTGATTACCTGCGGGACGACGGCCAGCAGAATGTGTCTTACCAGCGGAATGGACAGGAAGGAAGGTTTGAATGTTTCCAGGGTTCTAAAATACTGAGAGGGACTTTCAACAGCGAAATGATCCAGGCGGAAGTTACGCTTGCAAAAATGCCGCAACCTTCCGTACCGGTGATGCGACGGCTGCTCGAAATGAATTTCAATCTTTATTACAGTCGTTTTGCGTTGGACAACGAACGACTTTGTATGCGTTTCGACAGCGATATCGAAACTGCGAATCCCAGTAAGTTATATTATGGGTTGAAAGAGGTCGCTACAAAAGGCGATAAGCAGGATGACCTGCTTGTCCAGGATTTCAGCATTTTACAATCCATCGAGACCGAACATATTTTTCCTCTTCCCCAGCATGAAAAAGAAGTGAAATATGAATACTTTCAGAAATGGATCAAGCAAACGCTGGATGCTATTGCTGAGCTGGATACGGATAAATTTTCGGGAGGGATCGCGTATATGATGCTCAGCCTGGTATATAAGATCGATTATCTGATCTCCCCCGAAGGAAAATTATTGCATGAGTTGGAGAATATTGCCTGGATCTATTTCAAAAAGGATGATCGGCCGGTGATCGAAAAGAACCGGGATATGATTGCAGAATTCAAAAAATTGCAGGCAAAGACCAAGGAGGAGATGTTCGCGTATTTATTCCGTTCCAAACACAGTTTTGCCATTACTTCCCCGCAGCCTTATAAAACCATTTCAGATGCGATCCGGGCAGCAAACGATAATTGTGTTTGGTACCGCGACAATAATTACCATTTCATTGGCACACAGATCACAGAATACAGCATTGGATATTGCCAGTATTCTTACAGCATGCCACGAGTGATCACCGAATTATATCATCTTTTCATGATGGTGAATTACCCGGAATACTTTCTCGCACTGGGTTATAAAGATGTGTACTATGATGCGTTTAAAAAACAATTTGCGATCAATGATATTATTACCCGAATACGAATTATCCAGGAAGCCTGGAAATCGAAATATCCTTTGTTGAACTTCAATACTCAAAATTTAAAATTCGACAGCCTGGTCAATTTTGATATTTCATTTACCACTGAACTGGCCAACCTGAATATGGAAGGAAAATAAATGGACAGTCAGCAGATCATAGAAAAATTCCAGCCCGCCATTATCCAGATTGCTACACAGTCTGGAACAGGTACAGGTTTTTATCTAAAAGAATTTGATCTCATTATCACCAACGATCACGTAGTGGGGGATAATGCGGAAGTGACCATTGCCGGCAAAAATTTCGAAAAAATTTTATCCCGCGTTTGGTACACAGATCGCAAACACGACCTGGCTTTCCTGGAACGGCCTGCAAATATTGAATTGCCTGAAGTAAAGCTGGGCAAATATGAGTCTTTAAGGGATGGTGAACCTGTGCTGGCCATCGGGCATCCGTATGGATTGAATTATACAGCGACACAGGGAGTGATCTCAAAGGTTGACCGAATCCGGGAAGGATTGAAATTTATTCAAATCGATGCAGCGATCAACCCAGGTAATAGCGGTGGCCCTTTGGTCAATTCAAAAGGAGAGGTGGTTGGAGTGAACTCATTCATCATTCGGGGTGGAGACAACCTCGGATTCGCATTGCCGGTTTATTATTTAAGGGAGGCATTAGAAATTTATCATCCCTACCAGGGGAAAGCATCTACCAGATGTTTTAGTTGCGGCACTCTCGTCACTGCCGAGAATATTGATTCAAACAAATATTGCCCTAATTGCGGGACTGAGGTAAAGCTGCCGGAAATACCCGAGACCGAGAAAGAGGCCGTTGGTGCAGCCAAAACCATTGAAGACATCCTGAAAGAATTGGGCAAGAATGTGCGGTTAGCCCGCGAAGGCCCGAATTCCTGGAGCGTAAAAGAAGGTTCAGCCAAGATCAAGATCACTTATAACGCCGAGAATTATTTTATCGCCGGAGATGCATACCTCTGCCAGTTGCCGGCAGCCCCCGAGAAGATCAAACCGCTGTACCTGTTTCTCATGCAGGAAAACTACCGGATGAATGGAATGGTATTGAGCTGTGTGAAGCAAAACATCGTTTTATCCCGGATCATTTATGACCTGGACATCACAAAAGAAAACGGCGTAGAGACATTCAGCAATTTATTCAAGCAAGCAGATCGGTATGATGAAATTTTGAAGAAACAGTACGGTTGTCTTGAAAGACTGGAAGAATGATGCTGATTTACGAATTACGATTTTGAATTGTGCTTACAGCTAATTAGCTTTTCCTTTTAAAGTCACTAATGACGAAACAATGATAGACAGTAATTCGTTACCCTCTTTGTATAATGGGACGATTTCTCCTTTTAGTACAGGATTTATTTCCCCGATTAACTCAAAAAAGAATCCAGTTCTTCTTCCACGATTTTGAACTTATTGATAAAATCAGCAGTCGATTTTCCCCCCAATGCCGCTCGATAGTTCGCTGCGGCACTCGAGGCCGCTCTCCCCAATTGTCCACCATAATTTTTATTTACAATATTATAGGGCAGCTTTAAAACAAACAAAGCAACATTAATCGCATACCGTTTAAATCTCTCTTTAAGTGCTGCCTTGGTCATTATATTAATTCAATGAACTAAAATCCCGATTCTTCAGCTACAAAGGCAGGCCAAATACCCGACTAATCATGTGTTTTTTCCCTTTTTGAACTGTTTTTTAACCATAAATCGTAATTCGTAATTCGTAACTCGTAAATTCCAATAGGGATGAAGAGAAAACAAGTACTTACAAAGGAACAAGCCACACAAAAACTAAAACACTACTGCGCTTACCAGGAACGATCGCACAGCGAAGTAAAAAAGAAACTTTACGATCTCGGAGTATGGAAACGCGATCATGACGAGATCTTAGCCAGCCTGATCGAAGAAAACTACCTGAACGAAGAACGATTCGCCATTGCTTTCGCAAGAGGAAAATTCAGGATGAAACAATGGGGAAAAGTCAAGATCCGGCATGAATTGAAAGAGAAGCAGGTAGGTGAGTATTGTATTAAAAGAGCTTTAAAGCAAATTGACGAGGAAGCATATTTGAAAACATTGAGAAAACTTGCTGCTGAGAAATATAAATCTCTCAAAGCTGAACAATTTCTTGTCAGAAAGAAAAAGACGATTGATTTTTTACTGCAAAAAGGTTATGAGAGAGATTTAATACTTTCTGCTTTAAGTTTTGTAAAATAAAGCTCAGGTCATTGTTGGTGTCAACAATTTTGAACTTGTACTCGCATCCCGCATCCCGTATCCCGCATCTCATATCTCACATCTAAATTGCGAATCCAGCGTTTCCTAATCACAAATGGCGTACCGAGGTCACAAAGGCCACAAAGGACCACGAAGTGCACAACGCCGGTCCTTACTAAATGATCACTTCCGACTTACGACTATAGATCCCAATGCCTGGCGCCTCTGCTGAAACTTTAGCGCCCGCGGACGGTTGGCATCTCGTATCCCGCATGCCCGCATCCCGTATCCATTATTGCTAATACTTATTCTACAACAAATTTCTCGGTAGTCCTCCATGCCCTTCCCTGAAACACCATCCAATACATTCCTTTGCCAAGGGAAGGTAACACAACAGAAATTTTATCCTGCTGGCCATTCAGGTCTTTACTATATACCTGCGCTCCATTGGAAGCATATACATTGATCTTTTCAACTGGCCAGAAAGAATCGACATTGATCATATTGCCATGAACGACTGTGGGAAAGATCTTCACGGGAGATATCCTCGCACCCAGCAACAAAATGCCATCTGAATAAAAGAACCGGCTATTCATCTGTTCCGTTTTGATCCGGTAGATGGCAGGGCTATTATCCATCAAATGGTGCCGGAAAACATATGTACCTGTATTAGGGACGACTTCACCGGCTGATTGAAAATCGATGCCATTGATGCTATATTCAACAATATATTTTCTCACATCGTTTTCTCTCAAAGCCATCCATGCGATCTCATTATAACCATTGGCCCTCTCAGCGGCTAATTTGGTTATAAATGCAGGTAGCGCATCCCGGGTTTTCAATTCCGGATGCGTATTATCCTTATCGTTAATGATATATTGCTGTGCAGATGCCTGTGAAATACAAAGGGTACAGATCAATATGATAAGGGCGGATTTTTTGATAGTGGCGGAAATTCGATTTTCCATACACTATTTTTTCAATAGTATGGGGCAAAGACAATGCCGGGCGGGGAAAAATCTTTTTCTCTCTCATTTGTATCTTTAGTGCAAACTCTTATGTATGAGAGTTTCTGAAATCTATGAACGACTCGCTTACCATCACCGGCATTCAAACTGATCTTTCCTGGGAAAACAAAGCCGCTAATCTTGCGATGTTCGAGAAAAAGATCAACTCGATATCCCAACCGACAGAGATCATTATTTTACCTGAAATGTTTAGCACAGGATTCAGCATGAAACCCGAATTGCTTGCTGAAGCGGTGGAGGGAGAGACGGTGGAGTGGATGAAACGCATGGCTGTCGAGAAAAAAATTATTTTAACCGGAAGCTTCATGTGTCTGTCCCCCCGAGAGGGATCGGCGGAAGACCCAGATTCTCGAAGCGGACAGACAGATGAAGCCTCCTACACCAACCGCCTCATCTGGATGCTCCCTAACGGGCAATTCGGTTATTACGACAAACGCCATCTTTTCGCATACGCAGAAGAAGACAAACATTATACACCCGGCAACAAACGATTCATTGCTTCTGTAAATGGCTGGAAAATTCTTCCGCTGATCTGCTATGACCTGAGATTCCCTGTTTGGTCCAGGCAAAGTCCTTCCTTGGAAGAGGGAAAAGGTAAGCCTGAGTATGATCTCCTGATCTATGTCGCTAACTGGCCAGAAAAAAGAGTACAGGCCTGGAAAACTCTTTTGCAAGCGAGAGCGATCGAAAACCAATGTTATGTGGCAGGTGTAAACCGTGTAGGAAAAGATGGCAATGATATAAACCATACTGGTGAAAGCATGGTCGTGGACCCCATGGGGGATATTTTATATTCCAAAAAAAACGAGGAAGATGTTTTTACCGTTAAACTGGATAAAGACCATTTAGAGGCTGTAAGAAAAAAACTCCCTTTTTGGAAAGACGCTGATGAATTCCGGATAATAAATTAGCCTCCCCATTAAACTAGTCAACTTGTTAACTTATCAACTTATCAACCTTTCTATTTCACCTTATCTGCTTTTATAAGATTTAATACAGTTTCCATTTTAAAATCTTTATTTCTCCGGATTGCTTCAACCGTCGGTGTTGAGGATACTTCGGGTTGAAACCCGCTCCCATCCTTCGGAGCATTTTTATTGATCACTAATCTGAATAAGGGTAATCGAAAACGGATCTTCGTTTTGGGAAGGGTGACATCAGGGATCAGCCAGGCAGAGTTGCCATAAGCAGCTCCTCCTGTCTCCTCACCAACAATAATTACATTTTTTTGCTCATGAACAGCATGTACAAATAACGTGGTTGCTGAAAAAGAATTTCCTCCTGTTAGTACATAGACCTTACCCTTGAAATGATTCTTTTTACGAGGTTTGAAGTAATGTCTTTCAAAATATCCAAAATGATAATTCCTGTCCGTTTTTCGTTTTGTAAAAAAATTGATGAACAACCGGTTCCAGAAATGATGCTGGACGTATTGGTCATAACGTCCCCGTTTTCGAATCGCATACAATGAATCTGCGATCTTGAAGGGCTGCCGGGCAATGAACCTTGAGATAGAAGTGGAATTGCTGACACTTCCGCCGCCGTTGCTTCTCACATCGATCACCAGGTAGGGAATTTTGTTCTGATTCAGCGTCTTGAAAGTCTGGCGATAAAATCTTTTCAAATGATATCCTCTTCCGAATGAATTCAACTCCATGAAGGCGGTCTGGTTTGCTGTATCGATCCTCAACTGTCTGACGGAAGCCAATCTTCTTCGCCTGCGTTCCTCCGGGCTGGGGGCTGGAATGTTAGCTGCCTGTCTTAGCAAAGCTCTCAATGTAGTATCAGACGATGGGTCGTAAGCGGGAACCCGTATCGATCTGCGATTTCCCAGGCTGTCAAGATATTCAATAGTATAGAAATTCGAAGGACCGTACAATTGAGTGAGCAAATTGCCAAACGAAGCCCGGTTACTGAGCGATTGAAATTTATGGGTCAGGTTATTTCCGTCTGCGGAAAGGTAGTGGAACATCGTATCCACCAGTCGATTTACTGGTCTTCCATTGACAGCCGTAATCACTATTCCTCTTCGTAAGATCGAATCCTTGCGGTTCAGGTTTGTGGAAACAACGACCGTGTCGGCTTGCCACGTCTTTACGTTGAGTGGAAACACTTTCAAATTTGCGGTATCTACATACCTGGAATATTTTTTCGAACCCCTGACGGTAGTATGCCCGCAGTTGATCTTCGATGTGATATAAGTAAGGATCTTTCTGAATTGTAATTCAGTTAAGGAATCCCTAAGCTGGCTTTCTCCATCCTCGAAATACATATCCATGCTGTCCTTGCTGGTATACCAATATAGACTCGGGTGCAAGTCTTCAAGCAATTCCCGATAGACCTCGTAATCTTTTTTCAGCTCAGCCGGTGAATATTTTTTCGTAACAGAAAAAGAAGTATTCATCCCGCAACTATATAGGGCGAGGATTGGGATCAATATCAGCAAGTTCACTCTGCTCTTGGTATATTTCACTGCGGGTTCCTGTTTAAATGGCTCCATCCCTGTGCCGTAATTTCATGTCGATTGCCACTCTTGGTGATAATATGAGCCCCCTTTTCCGGTTCAGTCATATACCCGATCACGCTAATTTCTCCATTGGCAACAATTTTATCATGATCAGATTGAGGAATGGTAAAAAGCAATTCATAATCCTCGCCCCCGCTCAGCGCACAGGCCGTGGGGTCGATCTCAAATTTGAATGCAGCCGTACGCATTTCCCGTGCAATGGGGATCTTGTCTTCATAAAGCACACAACCCAATCCCGAATTTTTAGAGATATGAAGTATTTCAGAGCTCAACCCATCACTGATATCCATCATCGCGGTGGGGATAATCCCGGATTGCTTGAAAAACTCAATAATGTCCACCCTTGCTTCGGGTTTTAATAACCGGCCAATCACATATGACTCTCCTTCAAGGTCCGGCTGAACTCCCGGACTCTCCATAAATATTTTCTTTTCCCTCTCCAGGAATAATAAACCAATATATGCGGCGCCCAGGTCACCACTTACGCAAAGCAAATCTCCTTTTTGGGCCGTATTCCTTCTTACATATTTGTCGGGGGCCACTTCACCAAGAGCAGTAACAGATATAATAAATCCTTTTTGTGATGTGCTGGTATCACCACCGACTAAATCAACCCCATATCGCTTACAAGCCGTATAAACGCCTTCATAAAATTCATCCAGTGCTTCTACACTGAACCGGTTGCTGATCCCAATGTTCAGCAGGATTTGAGTGGGGATCGCATTCATGGCATAGATATCACTCAGGTTTACAATCACCGATTTATATCCCAGGTGTTTCAGCGGAGTGTACATCAGGTCAAAGTGAACCCCCTCGACCAGCAGATCGGTTGAAATGACTGTTTGCCTGCCGAAATGATCGATCACGGCCGCGTCGTCTCCAACCCCTAAAATCGAAGATGAATTTTGTAGTTCAACGTTTCGGGTCAAATGTTCAATTAACCCAAATTCACCCAGGGAAGCTATCTCAGTACGCTCTGCCATTTAGTTAATACTTTAAAATTTCACGCCAAGGCGCCAAGCTACGCAAAGTCGCAGAGCATGATGAATTGCGCCTTTGCGATTCTTTGCGACTCCGCGTGAAATCTGTATGTAAAAATTCAAAGTTGTTTTCTATTATTTATAACATCCAGCATTTCGTCATGAATCTTTCCATTAGTCGCGAGAACTTTATGTTGGTATATTGAAAATTTATTTCCCGCATGATCAGTCACCTTTCCACCAGCTTCTTCTACGATCAGGTAACCCGCCGCGCTATCCCAGGGTTCAAGCTTGTGTTCATAAAATCCATCAAATCTTCCCGCAGCCACCCAACAAAGATCGATAGCCGCCGACCCTAATCTTCTTACGGGAACTCCCTTACGGATGAATCGTTCAAATATATCCAATGGTCCATTGGACATATTTACGTAGAGATATGGAAATCCGGTGACCAAACATGCATTGATGGTCTTGGTTTGCTCACTCACTCGTATCGTCTTATCATTCAGAAAAGCTCCTTTACCTTTTTCCGCAAAAAACAATTCATCAAGGTGAGGGTTCAATACAGCCGCCATAATGATCTCCTCTTCGTATTCCACCGCGATAGATACGCAATTGATCGGGATGCCATGAGCAAAATTGACTGTCCCGTCTATAGGATCTATCAACCATTTATAAGTGGAATCCTGCCTGATCTCGCCGGATTCTTCGGTCAGGAATTGGTGATCGGGAAATTCTTTCCGGATCTCATTCAAGATAGCTTTTTCAGATGCATGGTCTGCTTCGGTCACCAGGTTATTTACCCCCTTTTTATTGCTGATGGAAAATGAATTATTGAAATACCGCATGATCTCAGCGGCACCTGCCTCTGCCGCCTTTATTAACGTGGCTTTTAGCATAGTCAAAGATAGCTTCTAGCTGCAAGCTACAAGCTTCAAGCTTTTTAGTTTGTTGAGTAGAATATAAAGAGGCTTGCAGCTTGTAGCTAGCGGCTCGTAGCTATTTCAGGAATTGAGTTTAGATTTGGCAATTCATGCAGTTGTCAGTCATCATAGTCAATTACAACGTCAAACATTTTCTCGAACAATGCCTTTTTTCGGTACAAAAGGCTGTTCATGGGTTGGAGGCTGAGGTTATTGTTATTGATAATAACTCCATCGATAACAGCCTGGATTATTTGAAACCTCTTTTTCCCCATGTTTTTTTTATAGCCAATGAAAAAAACCTCGGTTTTGCGAAAGCCTGCAACCAGGGCGCAGCGATTTCGAAAGGCAAATATTTATTATTCCTCAACCCGGATACGCTCGTTCCGGAAGATTGTTTTCACAAATGCATCACCTTTCTGGAATTTCACGAAGAAGCCGGAGCCATGGGTGTAAAAATGCTGGACGGAAAAGGAAAATTCCTGAAAGAATCCAAACGGTCCTTTCCGGGTCCAATGACCTCCTTATTTAAGCTCCTTGGTTTCTCCCGGTTATTTCCCCGTTCCCGGATCTTATCAAAATATCATCTTGGTCATCTTGACAAGGAAGAAGATCACGAAGTGGATGTACTGGCAGGTGCATTTCTCATGATCAAAAGGACCGTATTTGAAAAAGCGGGTGGATTTGATGAGATCTTTTTCATGTACGGAGAAGACGTAGACCTGAGTTACCGTATTCAGCAAGCCGGTTATCGTAATTACTATTTTTCACAAACCTCTATTCTTCATTTCAAGGGAGAAAGCACCCGTAAAGGCAGCCTGAATTATGTAAGAATGTTTTATAAGGCCATGAGTGTATTTGTGAAAAAACATTATCGCAAAGGGCAAGCTGGAATTTTCAACATCCTGATCCAGGTAGGTATTTGGGCAAGAGCCCTGATGGCGGCTGCAGGAAGTTTTATCAGGAGGGTTGGATTGCCGCTTATTGATGCGGGGATCATACTTTTATCTTTTTGGATCGTCAAGTCGCTATGGAATGAATATGTAAAACCGGAAATATTGTATGAGAACCGGCTACTGTGGATAGCCTTCCCGGCTTTTACAGTTGTTTATCTTCTCACTGCCTACTACGCCGGTCTGTATGATCGCATGTATAAACGATCCAGCCTGGTTCGTTCTACCCTGATTGCCACTATAGTCTTACTGGCTGTTTATGCCCTGCTGCCCGAAAGATTTCGATTTTCCAGGGCGATTATCTTATTCGGCGCCCTGCTCGCTTTTTTACTAATCAGCGCATTGAGGTGGGTCCTGATTCGCTGGTCGGTGCTCAAAAGCAGTAAAGAACAGGAAGAACATCCCAATACCATTATAGTAGGGACCGCGAGTGAATACGATAAAGTGATCAGCCTGATGAAAGAAGCGGGATTGCAGGAACAGGTACTCGGTCGTGTAGCCGTGGACCCAAATGATCAATCAGCCATGGGTAACTGGAAAATTATCCCGAATCTAAAACCGACTGTGCCTTTCCGTGAGATCATATTCTGTGAGGGGGCTTTGACCTTTGGGCAGATCATTAGCACCATGCAATCTTTACCTCGTAACACGCGGGTTAAATTCCACGCCGCCAATTCCCACAGCATCATTGGTAGCGATTCGAGAGATACCACAGGAGAGGCGGTCTCCAAAGAGAACGGGTACGGGATCAGTGATCCCTATAATCGCCGATTAAAACGATTGATCGACATTAGCACTTCTTTGTTTTCGATTGTCACATTTCCCATTCATTTTTTATTGGTCAGGCGACCCTTCCGTTTTTTTGAAAATTGCTTGGCTGTCCTTTTAGCCCATAAAACCTGGGTTGGTTATGCCGTTCCGGACAAACATTTACCCGCAATTCGAAAAGCCGTGATCGCTTGCAACGGGATACCCTCTACTGAAAAGCAGCCGTTGCCTCTCGAAAGCCTTTACGCGATCGATCATTGGTATGCCCGGGATTATGAACCACTTTATGACATCAAACTGATCGCAAGATCATACAGGCGACTGGGAGGCTCGTAAAATGTTTGCCCCTCTGAGGATGAACTATATGTAACTTTACTACATACATGGCAAACATCATCGATATCAAGCTTCCAAGGGCCATTGCCGCTGCTTTGCGCATACCTCCCAATGATCCCAGGCGCCAGCAATTGAAAGTGCTCAAGAAATTACTTAATAAATCACGTTTCACCGAATTTGGGCAAAAGTATAGATTCGATGAAGCCTTGTTAAGCCGCCATCCCGCCAAAAATTTCCAGGAATTTGTACCGGTGCATGACTATAATAAGATCTACAACGAATGGTGGAAGAAGACGCTCGATGGAGTTTCTGACGTTACCTGGCCGGGAAAGATCAAATACTATGCATTAAGTTCAGGTACTTCTGAAGCTGCCAGTAAATACATCCCGGTAACGCGGGAAATGTTACGCAGCAATACGATCAATTACATTAAACAGCTCTTCACGTTATTTGGCTACGAAGACCTGAATAGGAAAGCCATCACAAAAGGTTTCCTGATGCTTGGCGGCGCTACTGATCTAAAAAAAGGAAAAGCCGGATGGTATGCAGGTGACCTGAGCGGGATCCTGGCTAAGAAACGACCATTCTGGTTCCAGACCTTTTATAAACCGGGGGGAAGGATCGCCGCGATCGCAGACTGGAATCAGAAGTTAAATGAGATCGTGGAACACGCCAGGAATTGGGATATTGGATATATCGTTGGCGTGCCGGCCTGGTGCCAGATGTGCATGGAAATGGTGATCGATCATTACCAGGTTAAAAATATTCACGAGATCTGGCCCAACCTTGGATTTTTTGTACATGGAGGAGTCGCCTTTGAACCTTACAAAAAAGGTTTTGAAAAATTACTGGGTAAGCCGATCGTATATATCGAAAACTATCTTTCCAGCGAAGGATTTATTGCCTATAAAACCCGGGAACATGCAAAAGGCATGCAGCTGATCCTCGATAACAATATCTTTTTTGAATTCGTGCCTTTTGATGATACGAATTTTGACTCCGAAGGGAATATCATTCCAAACCCGGAAGCAAAGATGATCCATGAGGTGGAAGAAGGAAAAGACTACGCATTATTGATAAGTACTAATTCCGGAAGCTGGCGTTACCTGATCGGGGACACAGTAAAATTTGTTGACCTGGAAAAATCGGAATTGGTCATTACCGGCAGGACCAAACATTTTCTCAGCCTGACCGGGGAACACCTGAGTGTGGACAACATGAACAAAGCGATCGAATTGGTGAGTGAAGAATTCAATATCAGCATCCCGGAGTATACGGTGGTGGGATATCCATACGAAAACTTTTTTGCGCATAAATGGTATGTGGCCAGTAATGATTCGGTGGATCCTGAATTGCTCCGGAAACGTATTGACCAGCATCTGCGGGAGCTGAATGATGACTATGCGGTTGAACGAGACAGCGCATTGAAAGATGTATTTCTGGAAAAATTGCCCGAGGAAAAATTTTTACAATTCATGGAGCAAAAAGGGAAACTGGGCAGCCAGCATAAATTCCCTCGGGTAATGAAAGGAAAGATGCTGGAGGATTGGAACCGGTTTCTTCAAACAGGATATGTTTAACCAAGGTTTTAAAACCTTATAGGTCTTCTGATCCTCTCCGGCATTGCGTTGATCGGGGAGTTGCTGATATACGGAAAGAGATTATAATCAAATTTTTGAACCACTAAGTCACAAAAAACACAAAGAAACACGAAGATTTCTTTAAATGGCTTTATGCAGCTTTGTGGCCTTAATGTTTTTTTGGTTCAATCAATTTTTCCACCGCCTTCACAGCTTTACTAAACCGCTGATCTTCTGTTCCAGATATGATCACCCATGGGGTATCCTGGTTCACCATGATATCCAGATACATCATATATAGCCTTTGCCTGGGTTCAACCTCGGGATATTCTCTTAACTCATCTTTTCTCCAGGGTAAATCAATATTGCAAAGCAGGTACAGATCATATTTCCTTTGGACGATCTGATCAAGAATATATTTATGACATTTCCCAAACACAAACTCACACCACACTTTCATGACATACATATCAGTATCAATGAACAGAAGTCGTGAGTCGTGAGTCGTGAGTCGTAAGTTATAATAATCTTCAGATTCGGTCTGTCCCTTTGCAATCGTCAAAAGATCTTCATAGGAATAGTTAATCCCATTTTTCAGTAAAAACTCTCTCGCATACTCCGGAACCCATTCTGTCTTATAATGTTTTGCAAGTTGCTTACAAAGACTGCTTTTCCCCGTGCTTTCCGGTCCGAGTATGACAATTTTTTTCAGCATTATTTCAATTCATACCAGGACCTGGCTTTTTTACCTTTTAAGATCGGGAACTCATTCCCGATGGGTACCGCAGTTCCATAATCCTCATAATATCCTCCTGATAGCACCACGATGTGATCTGGATTATAAAGCAATACAGCTTTCTTTCTCTTCAATATTGGCAAATGGCTTCTGACCAGTTTATGCGCGGACGTAGTCTTTCGGTATAATCCCAATAAGCTATGCAGATGCTCGATATTTAGGCCTTCCCGGATCAATTCATGAATGGCCGCAGACTGTGTATATTCTTTACCATCATAACCGTTCAATTGAATATTCCTCACGATCACCGCAAAACAAAAACGCACATATTTCCTTAGTTTATCCAACTGCTTCTTTTTTCCCGGATTTTTATACCGGCTGAATACAATATCGTTTCTACGATTGATCCGGTTGATCTCCGTATCGGTTAGCGTGAGGAGTTTCTTATCTTTTAAGACAACCAGACAGGTCCCCAGTTTTTGATTCACCTTAAAGACCTTATTCAATCCGTATTTCAAAATAGCGGCCTTAATGATCGCGATCGTTGCGCAGTTTGCCTTTTTTTGCCAGAAGCTTTCCAGGATGAATTTGTCTGTCATTGAACTGGTTTTTCCGCGTGTCTTTTCCATGAAACAAATCCCATCCAGGCCAGTACAAGAAATAAAACGTACATCACTGTGAACAACATAAGTTCCTTGTAGAAATTGAGAGGGATCGCTACGATATTCGAAAAGATCCAGGCCAGCCAGTTCTCAATCTTTCTTTTCGCCATCCACCACATGGCCGTCACAGCAGAAGAGGAAACCAGCGAGTCGAGCATCGGCGTGTTGCTGTCGGTTAACCGGTCCAGTACTAAAAACAGGAGGATCCAGAAAAATGTAAACAGGCCCAACCCGACAACAAGTTCTTTTTTATTGCACCAGCTAATGGGATAAGTATAATGCGACGAATCTTTTTTTTGCACCCAATTATACCAGCCGTAAATACTCATTCCGAAATAATAAATATTCAGCGCTCCATCTGCATAGAGAGGCGGATACACCATGAAAAAATAAACATATGCTGCGAGCAATACGCCAATTATCCCGATTGGATAAACAAGCACATTGTTCTTACGTGCATACCAGACGCTGAGCACCTGGGTAATGGTACTAACCCATTCCTGCCATTTGGTATCCTTAATGTTTTGGATAAATTTTTCGTATATCTCTGCTAAACTCAAAGTAAAATTTATCAAAAATAATGACAACTATCTTACCTAAACTGGCGTACTAATTTGGCAAAAGCCTGCAGGTTCGATTTGCGTAGAGGATCGCTTGCTTCGCTTCGCTCGCAAGAACACGACGAAACACGAAGGACACGACGTTGTGCTCTTCGTGGTCCTTTGTGTACTTTGTGATCCCTTTTCTTCTAAATTTTGGGTGATTCTAAACTGTGGGAAATGTCTAAACTGATATGATGTACATGCACGATCATAGACCATTCACACTCCTGTATTTCCTCATCGGCCGCAAATATTTGATGCCATTCGAAGTTTGGAAACGGGTCGGGAGCGGGCTCCACTGCCGGGTATTGTCGTGTCCCCAGACCAGAAAATGCAAATGAGGCATAGCGGCATAGCCGGTCTTTCCGCTCAATGCGATCACCTGGCCTTTTTGAACTGTATCGCCAACATTTACTAATGCTCCATTTTGTTGCAGATGCCAATAGCCCGCTCTGGATCCATCTGGATGTGTGATAATGATATAATTTCCAAATTCCCTGTTTTTCCGGCTCCAGCCACCTTTATCGCTATCTTCTTTCAGGCTCCGAACGACTCCTTCTCTTGCCGCCAGGATCTTCGTTCCTTTTTTCATTTTGAAATCCAGTGCAGCGCGGTTTTGATGAGAAAATGGACCAAAATATCCCTGTACTATTAAATGAGAGTTGCCAGGCTCGTAAGGAAGTTGATAAACATAGCTGGTGTCATCCTTCAATTCTCCCTTCTCCAGCATCCTGGTTTGCTTCGCCATGGGATGATTGCTCACCGAACAGCCAGTACAAAAAAGAAATAAGATCACTATTAGAAGCTTCCCTATCCACATAATTAAACTTTGCTAGTATTGAACCACATAGGATCATAGGTACATAGATGTCACATAGTATTCTATGTGAAACCTTATGTGAACTTTGTACCTATGTGGTGAGACATAATAGTTTGTTCCCAATTATAACGAAAATGTTTGGTGTTTGGTTGTAAATTCATGTTATGGAAAAAGTAAATCTTACTCAAAAATTCGCCCGGATCACTCAACACTACGATCCTCATATAGCCGGCGAGCTAAATGGACAAATGGTCAAGCTCGTCAAGTTCAAAGGTCCGTTTACCTGGCACCATCACGAGAACGAGGATGAAATGTTTCTCGTGACTAAAGGCAGTTTTGATATGCATTTACGCGACAAGGTCGTTACAATTAACCAGGGCGAATTCATCATCATTCCTAGGGGTGTCGAACACAAACCGGTAGCCAATGAAGAAGTGGAAGTGCTTTTATTCGAACCAGGGAGCACGTTAAATACAGGAAATGTAGAGAATGAGTTTACAAAGAAGAAGCTAAAATCAATTTAATAAAGCATTTTCTTGATGGTGTGTTCCTACTTCGACTGGCGTAAGGGGAGCACGAAGAACACAAAGACAGCTTGCTTCGCTTCGCTCGCAAGGACACAACGTCGTGTCCTTTGTGGTTCGTCGTGTCCTTCGTGGCCTCAATTGATTCGAAATGATGAAAAGTTCGGTAGTTAGAAGAGACTACAATTCCCGATTCTTAATCTGAATGATCTCCGCGGCAAAGGTTGAAACGATCCACCAGAACGAAAAAGAAGCTGAGGACAGTTGATATTGTCGAGGTCTCCAACAAAATAGAACAACCTGAATTTTTCAAGCTTTAATCTGAGGGCACAAAGAACACAAAGCGAGCACGAAGGACACAACGTTGTGTCCTTTGTGGTTCGTCGTATCCTTCGTGGCCTCATTTGATTCGAAATGATGAAAAGTTCGGTAGTTAGAAGAGACTACAATTCCCGATTCTTAATCTGAATGATCTCCGCGGCAAGGTTTGAAACGATCCACCAGAACGAAAAAGAAGCTGAGGACAGTTGATATTGTCGAGCTCTCCAACAAAATAGAACAACCTGAATTTTTCAAGCTTTGATCTGAGGGCACAAAGAACACAAAGCGAGCACGAAGGACACAACGTTGTGTCCTTTGTGGTTCGTCGTGTCCTTCGTGGCCTCATTTGATTCGAAATGATGAAATGCACTGAAAAAGGGGAAGACTATAATTCTTTATTCTTAATCTGAATGATCTGAGCAGCAATACTAATAGCTATTTCCTCAGGCGTCTGACTCTTTATCGGTATACCGATGGGTGTATGAATTTTTTCCAGCCAGTCTTGATCAATTCCTTCTCTTTTATAATCATCAAACATTTTTTGTATTTTTTTCCGGCTACCTAATAAGCCCAGGTATTTGAATTCTTTTCCCTGTAAAGCCCGCAACGCAATATCATCAGTCCGGTAACCAAAGGTCATGATGACCACGTAATGAGATTTCTCCGACGAAATCTTCTTAGCCAGTTCTGAATAATCATTGAGAAAGTGTTTTTCATGCGCCCAATCATTTGCAAGCATGGTCTTCAGATTCTCCCTATCATCATAGATCCTGATGTAAAAATCCATTTCACTCATCAACCGGGAAAAAGCAAGCCCACAATGCCCCCCACCGATTATAGTCAACTGATTTTTAAATCCCAGCTTTTCTTTATAAAGCCAGTCTTCATCGTTCGTAAAAGAATAAAAAAAATCTTCACCCGAAACTTCCTCCTCAAACGAGATCCCTTCGGGCGAGAGGATCATTGTAGCGTTTTGATTTTTATCCAGCGTTTCAATGATCATTTCAATAGTCGTTGAATCTTTTGACTGAATGGGTAATAATAATATCGTTTGCTCACCGCTACAGATCATGCCACTTTGGTCCCGCGCCGCCGACTTATCATGGATTTGTTTTCTTACTCCCGACTCCAGGCTCCCGACTCCTAACTTCTCTTTAGCCATTTCCACAAACTTATGCTCCATGATCCCGCCTCCAATAGAACCTTCCATCTCTCCATATGCATTTACCGCCATGAAAAAACCCTGCCTGCCCGGGCTACTGCCCCTGCTTTCCAATACATACAATAACATGACAGGGATCTTCTTGCGTATTGAATCATGGATCAATCCCCATACCGGCAGTTGCTTATTCATTGACGGTAACTTCTTGTTGAGAGGGGTGGGATGCTTTTCTTTTCGAGTCTGAATATAGATTCATCAGCACCTTCTCAGGTGTCAGCGGAGCATCAAATGCTAGATCAGCGAAGGAATTGAATGCCCGAATTGCATTTCGCAGGGCAAAATAAGCCCCGATACCATACAGTAATGGAGGCTCGCCTACCGCTTTGCTTTGAAGTAAGGCCAGATTTTCTTTTTCAGTTTCTAAAAACTGGATTTTGATCTCCTTAGGAATAGCATAAACATCCGGCACTTTATACGTACTGAGCGCATTGCTCAGTAATTTCCCTTTCTGATTGTACAACAGTTCTTCCACCGTCATCCAGCCGATCCCCTGTACGATCCCACCCTCGCATTGTCCCATATCAACTACAGGGTTCATCGTTTTACCTGCATCATGCACCGCTTTCACTGAATCGATCTCATAAATTCCTCTCAGGCAATCGATCGTGGCTACGATGATCGCTGTACCATAAGTATGGTAAGCAAAAGGATGTCCTTTCTCTTTGGCCGGATCGAAATGGATACCCGGGGGTGTATAATGGGCATGCTCAGTTAAACTGATCCGGTTACTGTAGGTAATGTTTATTAATTCTTCCCAGCTGATTTTAGATCTTTCATTTTTTACAAAGACCCATCTCTCTTTAATTGTTACCTGTTCAGCCTTCACATTCAATTCTTTCGCGGCTACCTCTTTGAGTCGCTCTAATATTGCATTACATGCCATCTCTGTGGCTTTTCCATTCAGATCAGCCGTGGCACTGGCGGCGGAAGGCGAAGTATTAGCGATCCTTAATGTATTCGCGGTTTGGATCTTTACCCGGGATGGATCAAGCGAAAAAACGTTTGCAGCTACCTGTAGGATCTTGGTGTTTACGCCCTGTCCCATTTCAACAGCTCCCGTACTTACTCCCACACTACCATCCGTATAAACATGGACCAATGAACGACCCTGGTTCATTCTTGTCTTAGTAAAGGAAATACCAAAACAAATGGGCATTAACGCAAATCCTTTTTTGTATTGACTGTTTTTTGAGTTGAATTCCTCAATCTCAACCTTAACCTTTTCAATATTATAGAGTTCATCTACTTTGTTCCAGCAGGCAATAGCCTCACTTTCCGCTTTTTGACCATAAGGAAACTCCTCACCGGTATCGATCAGGTTTTTTTGCTGGATGACTGAGGCCTCAACGCCTAATTGCTCAGCCGCTTTTGCAATAGCCGCTTCGATCACAAACATTCCCTGCGGTCCACCAAATCCCCTGAATGCAGTATTCGGTGGCAAATGGGTACGGCAACTATAAGCAGTCGCTCTCACATGGGGAATAAAATATGAATTGGTAGAATGAAATAACGTCCGCTCCAATACAGCTGGTGAAAGATCGGCGGCCGCACCGGCGTTCTGATAGTGTGAAACTTCATACGCGATGATCTTAAGATCCTTATCGAGGCCGATCTTAAAGTCCGATGAATAGGGATGACGCTTTCCCGTCATGCGCATATCTTCCATACGATGCAGGGAATATTTGACCGGTCTTTTCAAATGATAAGTTGCCAGCGCGCATAAACTGGCCCAGGCATTCGCCTGGTCTTCCTTTCCTCCAAAACCTCCGCCCAGCCGGGTTACATCCACTTCAAGTCTGTGCATTGGAATATTGAGTACTCGTGCAATAGTTCGTTGCACCGCAGTCGGACCCTGCGTAGAAGAATAGATCTTTATTCCACCATTTTCAGTTGGCAGGCAATAAGCTCCCTGCGTTTCGATATACAAATGCTCCTGCCCATTTGTATCCGTTCGTCCTTCAAAAACATGTTCGCATTTTAACCAGGCACTTTCAATATCACCAAGGATGAATGTCCTCGGGGGAATGATCAACTCTCCTTTTTCTTTTGCAACGCGCGGATCCGTAATAACTTCTAATTCCTCGATCTCAATCCTGATCTTTTTCACTGCCGCTCTCGCCTGTTCTTCCGACTCCGCTACCACCAACGCTATCGGCATCCCGCAGAAATGGACCGTGCCATTTGCTAACAGCGGTTCATCGGGTATAATTCCCCCGATCTCATTCTGCCCCGGTATATCTTTCGCGGTAAAAATTTCCACAACCCCTGGCTGCTTTGCAGCGTCATCCCACTCAAGTTTTTTTATTTTGCCATGGGCAATCGGTGAATCAAACGCTACAGCGAATAATGTCCCTTCAATCAAAGGAATATCATCCAGGTAAATGGACTCGCCCCGTAAATGTGTATATGAATCAATATTCTTCATTCTTACATTCCTACTTCCTTATTTACTTTCTCATTCCTAATTTCTTATTCCTTATTTCTTATTCCTCATTTCCCCAAAATGCGCCCTTATCAACTGTCCCAATAAAAATGTTTTATACTCTTTCGATCCTCTCGCATCACTGATGGGTGTTATCTCCGCCCGGGCAACCTCAACCGTTTCCATCACCAATGAATCAGAGATCTTTTTTCCCTTCAGAAAAGCAGATGTTTTTTCCATGAATAATGGAATTGGAGCCACTCCGCCTGCAGAGATCCGGGCTTGCACAATTTCTTTTCCCCGCAATTCCAAATAGATCGCTGTGTTCACGCTCGCAATATCCAGGTGGGTGCGTTTACTTACTTTCTCAAAGTTGAAATAGTGATCGCTGGGAGGTATCCTGAACCAGATCGATTCTACAATCTCGTTGGGCTGTTTATCAAGTTGCTTATATCCCTTATAAAGTTTACGAAGTGGCAGAGCTCGTTTACTTCCCTCCTTTGCAGAGGGGAAAGGGGTGAGGTCAATATTCGCATCCAAAGCCAGGAAAAAAATACTGAAATCGCCGATCGGTGAGGCGTTCACAAAATTCCCGGCAATAGTGGCCATATTCCGTATCGGGGTTGATGAGACCAGTTTCGCATACTTCCTGAAGTCAGGAAAAATTTTATTGATCAATGAAGAATCCAAGAGATCTGTTACTGTCACATTTCCGCCCATGACACAACGATCATCTTCCTGGACGATCTGTTTCATGACTGGTTCATCAAACAAATATTGGTTCTCGGCATGAACCATTTCCTCATGTTTTTGGACATAGAGATCGGTGCCTCCGCCGACAGTCGTGAGTCGTGAGTCACGAATCGTGAATCCTGAATCGTGAATCGTGAATCCTGCATGACTGTTCAATGTCTCCAACCGTCTTTTTATGGAAGTAAAATAAGCTGGCAGGATTTTTTTCCCGGTTACAAATTTTATCGGATCACCATTTTTATTTTCTTCCAACAAGCCGGTAATTTTTTCTCCGGCCCTGAGAATAGATTTGTAGCCTGTACAACGGCAAATATTCCCATCAATAGCAGCAATGGCATGTTCTTTTGATGGATCTCCATTCAAACAATAGCCTGCCAATGACACAACAAACCCAGGTGTACAAAACCCACATTGTGTGGCGCCCTCTTCAGCCATCGCCTGCTGAATTGGGTTTAGTTCATTCTCCAGGTTAATTCCTTCAATGGTTACAATGTGTTTTCCCTGCGCATTGGCTAATGGCATCAGGCAGGAGGTCATTGACTGGTATCGCAACTCCTGGTTTTTAACAGATCCAACCAGTACTGTACAAGCTCCGCAATCCCCCTCTCTGCAGCCGATCTTGGTCCCCATTAAATGACGATGATAGCGTACAAAATCCAAAACCGTCATGCCCGGCGGCAGGTCTGTTTCCACTTCTTTATCATTCAGGAGAAAGCGTATCAATGTAATTAAATTCGTGACTTATAAAGTTAACTCAAACCGTTTGACAACAAATTCAACAAGCGGGATTTACTATCGCCTGGTAGCGTTATGGGCGCTTTGTGAAGCCTTGCTGGGCGGGATCATTCATGGATTAAGGATCCCCGTATCCGGGATCACTGTAGGCAGCTGTGCTGTTGTATGCATATCCCTGATAGCTTACTACAATCCGGCCAAAGGCTCAATCCTCAAGGCTACGCTACTGGTAGCCATATTCAAGATGATGTTAAGTCCCCAGGCTCCATTGCCTGCCTATTTTGCTGTTTTTTTCCAGGGTTTGTTAGGTGAAGCGCTGTTCTGGCGCAGAAAATTTTACCCGCTCGTTTGCATTCTATTCGCGGTATTGGCTCTTCTTGAATCGGGGCTTCAGCGGATTGTGGTATTAACACTGGTCTATGGAAATGATCTATGGAAAGCATTCAATGAATTTTTAAATGGACTTACCGGTCAATCCACCCGGACTAACTATAGTTTATGGATCGCAGGAGCTTATGTTTTTTTACATCTGTTAGTGGGATTACTGGTCGGATACTGGGCAGGAAAGCTTCCCCGGCAACTGGATGACATGAAAAACAAATATGCCTTACCTGTGCCGGTGGAAAATCCCGCTAACGTGCATACAGCAAACCGGAAACGATTCAGGAAAAAAGGATTGATCGTGATCTGGCTCATCCTATTAATCCTTTATTTACAATCAGAATTTGGGGCTACGCCCTGGCTGCCTGCGCATATTTCAGTCCGGATCTTTATTCGCTCCATCGTCATTATCCTTACCTGGTATTTATTGATATCCCCACTAATGAAATCATGGTTGAACAATTGGTTGCAAAAAAAACAAGCCGGGCTGCGTTCCGAGATCAATGTGATACTCGGCCTGCTGCCCAAAACAGAATCGCTCATGCGCTCTGCCTGGGAAAATTCGAATTCCAAAAAGGGAATTGGCCGCTTTATTCTCTTTGGAAAGATCGCACTGGTTAATTCGCTCACAGAACCAAACCCCATATATATATTGACGGGAGGCACTGGGACCGGAAAAACAACTTCACTCCTGTCCTGGGCCTCGAACCGAAAGGATGTGTATGGGATTCTTTCTCCTGTGATTGACGGGAAACGATTTTTTATGAATGTTCAGACAGGGGAACGATGGCCAATGGAGACCGGAGAAAATGAGGGCGAAACCCTCCAGGTTGGGCGCTATGTTTTTAGCAAGTCGGCTTTTGAAAAAGCTATTTCTGTACTAAAAATCGCAATGAATGAACCCGGCTGGCTCATTATTGACGAATTGGGACCACTCGAAATAAGAGAAGAAGGATTTTACTATATAATTAAAGAGTTATTGGATAAAAATAACAGCCAAATCATTCTAGTAGTGCGTGACTCGATTGTAAATGAGATCATTCAAAAATTCAGTATAAAAAACCCGGAGATCGTTCATAGTATTGAAGAGTTATGATAATAGAGAGGTTTCTGAGGCCACGAAGTACACAAAGAACCACAAAGGACACGATGTTATTTATCGAAGTCGCAATGTTTGCAATCATCTTTGTCTAATTGAAAATAATTTTTGGCTAAGAGAAAGGACGGATTCGCGATCCATTATGAATATACAGCTTTGTGTTCTTCGTGGTCCTTCGTGCTCTTAGTGGCCTCACTACGCCAGACATCACAGAAGAATTTACAATAAAAATGAAGCCTACTCGAGTTTTGCACCTTGCTCCAACCAGCACCTAATAACCTCCCTTTCCTCTGGAGTCATATTCGTCTTATTATTCGTAGGCATTGTCTTCGTTAACACCACCCGCTGCATAATAAGATCTTTTTTATATATTATTTCCTGGGGAGTATCATATTTCACGCCATTCGGCGCAGTGGTATAAACATTATCGGTTGGCTTCGCAGAATGGCAACTGACACAGCGTTGCTGAAAAATATTATTCACTTCAGCGAATGCGATATCCTTACATTTTCCTCCTGCCGGCTTTGGAGCTGAGATATACCCGATTGCTAATAATATAATTACAGATGCGGGCAGGATCCAAATACTCAGTTTCCCCTGTTCCCTTAAATTCAACCAATGTTTGATGCCAGCCGTAGCGAGTGTTATTGCAGCAAGTATGATCCACTGATTGGTATTTCCGAATGTGCTGGGAAAATGATTGCTCACCATAACAAACAACACCGGTAATGTGAAATAGTTATTGTGAATGGAACGAAACAACGCTTTTTTGCCTTTCGATGGATCTGGCAACTGCCCTTTTTTTGCTGCATTCACCATGGCTTTTTGCGAAGGAATGATCACAAAAAATACGTTTGCCGCCATTAACGTACCGAGCATGGCGCCAAAATGAATATAGGCAGCGCGGCCGCTGAATACCTGGCTGTAAAACCAGGCAAAGCCGCAGAGCACCAGGAAAAGCACCAGAGAAAACAAAAGGATATTTTTTACCAGCGGGGATTTGCAGAGAAGATCATAAATGATCCAAGCGACAATGAATGAGCCCACTCCGATACCGATCGCAGCCCAGGCACTTAACTTCATCACTTCCGGATCCACCAGCATGGCGGAAGCATTGAAATAATAAACAACAAATAACAGAACAAAGCCCGATAGCCAGGTGAAATAGGCTTCGTATTTGAACCAGTGGAGGCTTTTGGGGATCTCCTTCGGCGCCGTTTTATATTTCTCGAGATAATAAAAACCGCCGCCGTGAATGGCCCAGAGATTCCCGGCTAACTCTTCGCGGATATTCTCCCTGCGGTTCAATGCATTTTCCAGGAATACAAAATAGAATGAAGCCCCGATCCAGGCAATCCCAAAGGTGAAATGCATCACGCGCAATACAATATTCAACCACTCCATCATATGTCCTTCCCACAAGGTTCCTCTTACCATAAAATAAATGGAAGCGATCATTGCGACAATGGTGAGAACGATAGCGGCATAGAGAAATCCCTGTATGATGCCCGCTCTTTCATGATCGTTCTCGTTGCGTCCATCCTGTTTTTGTACAGCATGCAATCGATAGGTCATGATGACCAACATGACCAGTATACAGGTAAATAGGATCAGCAAAATGACAGGAAACTCTTTCGGCATTAATTCCAAAGTAAATTGTTTTTATTTAAAAGTCCCTCCTGGAAGAGTTTGTCCAGCCTTGTCAGAAATTGTGTGAAATCATTAAAAGCATTGCTGGCTGTTCAAACTAGAGTGGCGTACCGAGGTCACGAAGGACACAAAGGACCACAAAGTGCACAACGTCGTGTTCTTCGTGGTTCTTTGTGTTCTTTGTGGCCTTAGTTTTATCTGCTTTCGGAGGGATTTGGGGGGAGGCCGTACTTTTATTCTATGCTCGCCATCAAAAGCGATAGAACCATTACCCCGTCTGGTATCCAACCAGCTGTTGTACTGATCAACAATGGCAAGATCATCGACGTCCTGAATGAATTCGAATCCCAGGATGTCACGATCATTGATATTGGAAACAATGTGCTCATGCCCGGCATCGTCGACCCGCATGTTCACATCAACGAACCCGGAAGAACTCACTGGGAAGGGTTTGATACAGCAACAAAATCTGCATTGGCAGGCGGTATCACAACATTGGTAGATATGCCGCTGAATTCATCTCCTGTCACCACCACAACAAAAGCCTTTGACGAAAAACTTGATGCGGCAAAAGTTAAGTTGCATGTAAACTGTGGTTTCTGGGGAGGAGTAATTCCTGGCAATGAAAAAGAAATAGAGCCACTGATCGAAAAAGGAGTGTTAGGATTTAAAGCCTTTTTAGTCCACTCAGGGATTGACGAATTTCCCAATGTCACCGAGGCCGATCTGCGCAAAGCCATGCCGATCATTGCAAAGGACGATATGCCTCTACTGGTTCACTGCGAACTTATAACAAACTCTAAACCCTCATCCCGATTGCTATCGGGACTAAACTCTAAACTGTACTCAAACTACCTCTCTTCTCGCCCTAAATCCTGGGAAAACAACGCCATCGCTCTCATGATCCGCTTATGCGAAGAATTCAACTGCAGAACACATATTGTTCACCTTTCTTCTGCGGATTCAATTGAACAGATCGCAAAAGCTAAACAAAAAGGACTGCCTCTTACGGTAGAAACAGGTCAGCATTATTTATATTTTAATGCCGAAGAAATCCCGGATGGTAGAACAGAATTCAAATGTGCCCCTCCAATTAGGGAAAGATCCAATAATGAAAAATTATGGCAGGCGCTAAAAGAAGGAATAATAGATTTTGTAGCCACTGATCATTCCCCGGCTCCACCTGATTTAAAACAATTGGAAACCGGTGATCTGATGACAGCCTGGGGTGGTATTTCTTCTTTGCAATTTTCTTTGCCGGTATTATGGACAGCAGCTAAAAAAAGGGGATGTACTATAAAAGATATTTCACGATGGCTCTCAGAAAATCCAACAAATTTGCCCGGAATTCAAAATTCAAAGGGAAAAATTCAAAAGGGTTACGATGCAGACCTTGTAATTTGGGACCCAGAAGAAAAATTTACAGTTACGGAAGAAATTATTCAACACAGGCATAAACTTACTCCTTATTTAGGTGAAAAGTTATACGGACTAGTTAAACAAACCTGGATTGCTGGAGTAAAATGTTTTGAAGATGGGAGATTCCTCCAATTGAAAAAAGGTGAATTAATGTTCTCTTAGCCTACTTTCTGTTACTTTGTTACTTATTGGCTGAGGCCACAAAGAACACTAAGAACCACGACGGACACGACGTTGTGCACTTTGTGGTTCTTTGTGACCTTCGTGACCTCCAACGCCAATCGATAATAGAATGAGCTCGAATACTGGAACAACGCCACAATTCACAAACCTCCTAGACCTCGCTTCTGAAAAGCTCGGTGGAAAAGCATTACTCTGCAGTGACGATTTCTTTGCTGAAAAAGAAAATCTCCTCAAACCAGGTCGCGGGATATTTATTCCTGATAAATACACTGAGCGTGGCAAATGGATGGATGGCTGGGAATCGCGTCGAAAAAGAGAACCTGGTCATGACTGGTGCATCATTCAGCTTGCGACTCCGGGAAAAATCCATGGGGTGGATATCGATACCAATCATTTCCTTGGCAATCACCCTCCCCATGCTTCTATTGATGCTTTGAATAGTTTGTCCAGCTCAGTCAAACTCCTTGAAGAAACCAATTGGATCGAGATCCTGCCCAAATCGGCTCTTCAACCCGGCTCGCAAAATTTTTTTGAAATAACTGATAAGAAAATCTATACTCACCTGCGTTTAAATATCTATCCAGATGGTGGAGTAGCAAGATTGAAAGTATATGGTGAAGTTTTCAGGGACTGGAACCTCGTACCCACTGATGAAACAATTGATCTAGCAGCAGCTGTTAATGGCGGGAAAGCCATCTTATGTAATGACATGTTCTTTTCCCATATGGATAATCTCATCATGCCGGGCAGAGGTGAGAACATGGGCGATGGCTGGGAGACAAAAAGGAACAGAACGCCAAACAATCGGGATTGGGTGATCATTCGTCTCGCACATAAAGGAATTATCGAAAAGATCCTTGTCGACACACATCATTTCAAAGGGAATTATCCGGATAGCTGCTCGATTGAAGGTTGTTCAATTTCACAAAATGATGAAAGTAAAATTGGAAGCAATGAAATTAGTTGGAAAACAATTCTAACTCAAACTAAATTACAGGCAGACCATGAACACTTTTTCGAAAAAGAGATAATGGATAAAGGAATTTTCACGCATGTAAGATTGAATATTTTCCCTGATGGGGGCGTGAGCAGACTACGACTATGGGGACGGATTAACGGATTAACTAATTAACGAATTAACGTTTTTGACACTACACGACTTCAACACACTACCAAAAGATCAGCTCATCACCGAGTTGACCAAATGCTGTGGTTCTTCCACTTGGGTAGATCGCATGCTTCCATTTATCCCGGCTGAAGACCTGGTTGAGTTGTTGGAAGACGCCGAGGAGCAATGGTATTTATGTTCGGAAGAAGATTGGAAAGAAGCATTTACTCATCACCCGAAGATCGGGGACCTTGATTCATTAAAAAAGAAATTCAGCTCCACGGCTGATTGGGCAGGCAATGAACAACGAGGAGTAAATCAGGCCTCTTCAAAAACCCTGGAAGAGCTGGCTGAAGCCAACCGGGAGTACGAAGAGAAATTCGGTTATATCTTTATTGTTTGCGCTACGGGAAGATCTGCAGAGGAAATGCTGGCAATCTTGAGAACCAGGTTGCAGAACGCCCCCGAGGTCGAGATCGGAATAGCAGCCGATGAGCAGAATAAAATAACTAAGTTGCGATTGGAGAAATTGTTACGATAAATATTCCAGGTCATGAGTCAACTAACCACACATATTCTCGATATGTCCAAAGGCAAACCTGCCGCTGGCATCACTGTCATTTTATATTACGGTCAAAACGATAGTTGGGATGAAATGGCCAGGGGTATAACTAATGCCGACGGCAGGATACCCCATTTCTTACCAAAAGAACTTTCATTGATCCCTGGTATCTACAAATTGCGTTTCGAGACCAAGGATTATTTTGATAAGAATAGTATTCAGACATTTTATCCTTATGTTGAGATCATCGTTGATATCTGGGAAAAAACCCATTACCACGTGCCCTTATTACTGAGTCCTTTCGGGTTTTCTACCTACCGCGGGTCATGATTTCTATGGAAATTGTGACATGGATCCTGAAGAGATCATCAAAATTATCCTGGACGAAGCATTTTACATTCATAGAACGATAGGTCCGGGAATGCTTGAGTCTGTCTATGTAACATGTCTTGCATACAGATTACGTAAAAGAGGGTTGTTTGTTGAAACAGAAATTCCAGTTCCTGTAGTTTTTGAAGAAGTAAAATTAGACAAAGGATACCGTGCGGATCTTGTTGTCGAAAAAAAAGTAATAGTTGATGGTAAAAATGTTGAAGCTATTGCTGACATTCATATTTCACAACTACTCACCTATCTAAGGTTTTTGAATATTAGGCATGGGCTAATACTCAATTTTAGAACAGTTCTTCTCAAGAATGGCATTAGGAGAGTGTTGAACGGTTTTGCGCAATCCGAAAGCAGATAAAACTGAGGCCACTTGCTTCGCTTCACTCGCAAGAACACAAAGAACCACGAAGAACACGACGTGGTGTGCTTTGTGGTCCTTCGTGACCTTCGTGACCTCGGTACGCCACTCTAGTTTGAACGCCCAGGAATGTTTTGAATGATTTCGCACAATCCGAAAGCAGAAAAGCT